>Ga0070680_100001156_pt1 | contig 18962 bp, 20 predicted proteins | sample KBSC73BmetaG_FD_64672 | JGI IMG/M metagenome (GOLD analysis project Ga0070680, IMG submission 64672) | Corn rhizosphere microbial communities from Kellogg Biological Station, Michigan, USA - KBS C7-3B metaG | ecosystem: Host-associated > Plants > Roots > Rhizosphere | place: USA: Michigan...
GCCCTACGACCTGCCGCTATTTGTGCCTGGCTTTTCCAGGAAAGACAATCTTGAGGTCGCCTGGTGACATCGGTCTCTCCCGGTGACGCTCCCGTGCCCGTTTTCCCTCCGGGCGATGGGCGCCGGTTGGGGCAGGCCGAACAGCATGACACGCTGGCCGCCCGCAATTCCCGCCTGACGCCAGGCGAACTGCTGACCGTCAAAGTCCGCCGGTCCGAGGCGCCCGAGGGCGGTGCCGTCTGTCAGGAGTTTCAGGTGCCGTACCAGAAATGGATGCGGGTGCTGGATGCACTGAACTGGATCGCGGAGAATGCGGCGCCCGATCTGGCATTTCGATGGTTCTGCGGATCGAAGATGTGCGGAACCTGCGCGGTCCGGATCAACGGCCGCGAGGTGCTGGCGTGCTGGGAAGCGGTCGAACCGAACATGGTGATCGAGCCGCTGCGCAACCTTCCGGTCATTCGCGATCTCGTCGTCGATCGAACGCGCTACGAAGACAAGGTTGCGAGCCTCGAGCCGTGGATCGAGCGCCGCGAGGCTTACGTCCAATTCCCCGAACCGCTCACGCACAAGCAGATGAAGGACGCCTCCAAGGCGCTCGACTGCATCAGTTGCATGTGTTGTTACTCGGCGTGTCCCGTGATCGGCCTCGGAAACCTGACCGATTTCGCCGGCCCGGGGCCCCTCGTTCAACTGGGCCAGACCGCGCTCGATCCGCGCAACAGTCCGGAGAAAGTCAGGCGATCGCTCGAACTGACCGGGATATTCAATTGCGTGTCCTGTTATAAATGCGAGGAAGTCTGTCCGGCCAGCATCCCGATCGTCAGCCGGATTATCGAGCCATTAAAGGCTAAGGCAGCACTACTCGTCCCCGAAATGGCCAAGCATTCATTTGCCTTGCGCGATATCGTTGCCAGCCGCGGCCGGGTAGATCCCGGCGAGTTGGTGCTGAGGGTTCAGGGGCTGCGCGCGCTCGGCAATCTGCGGCGCATTCTGCGGTTGTTCGCGCGCGGCAAGATCGACCCGATCAGGACGCTGCTTGGGATAAAAACCAACGCCGCCGGGGCCGCCGGCCGGATTCTCGGCAACAAAACAGGGAAGCCATGAAATTCGCCTATTACCCGGGCTGCTCGGCGCGCAGCACCTGCGCTGAACTGAACGATGCCACCCACCTTGTGGCGTCCAAGCTCGGGCTCGATCTGATGCAACTGGATTCGGCCACCTGCACCGGAGCACGCGAGTTGCGCGCGATCGATCCGGCCGGCTTCTACGCGCTCAACGTCCGGATCCTGGCGCTTGCGGAAAGCCATGGCCTGCCCCTGATGACCATCTGCAACACCTGCACCCTGAACGTGCTGGATGCGCACGCGGCCTTTGTGAGCGATCCGGAACTCGCAGCGTCGGTGAATGCAAGGCTGGCCGGGGAGAACCTGCACTACAGCGGACGCACAAAGATCAGCCATTTTCTCTGGGTGCTGCACGAGGATATCGGCGAGCGGCGGCTGCGCCAGCAGGTGGTCAATCCTCTCGCCGGTCTGACCGTCGCAGCGTTTTACGGCTGCCATATTACCCGTCCGCCGGGTCGTTACGGGTTTGTCGATTCCCGGAACAACCGGGCCCTGGAGCGGCTTGCCGAAATTCTCGGCTGCCTGCCGATTGAATATAGCGGCCGCACCGAATGTTGCGGATTTCATACCGCCGCGCACGACGAAAGAGTTGCGATCAAATTGACCGGGCAGCACGTCCTCGCGGCGAAGGCCGGCGGCGCAACGGCCATGGTGACGCCGTGTCCGCTGTGTCATACCGTCCTCGATAGCTTTCAACCCGAAATGGAAAAGGACATCGACCAGAAATTGGACATGCCAATTCTGCATCTTCCGCAGCTCGTCGGGTTGGCGCTGGGATTGTCGCCCGAACAACTGAAGATCGACAGGCATATGGTGCCGGCTGGCGTACTTGACGGCTATGCCGCGACCGCCTCAACCGGGCTCAAGTGATGCTTCTGTCGAGAGCATCTCGCGCGAGGTGTTCCGTGGTCTTGGGCCTAGCAGGTTTGGGCGATCCCGATGCAGTCAGGCTGAAATGTTGCGCAGCCCAAATCGGTCTGCTGGATCGGTACCGGTCGGTCTTGGCTCTTGCGCGGATGTGCTGAAGGTCGGAAACTGTTGCAACGAGACGTGGACTATTGCCATGGATTGCGGGCGATCATGAGGGATACGGTCCTTCTGCTGGCGATGAACGGGCTGATCTGGGGGCTGATCATTGCGCTCATCGCCCTCGGTCTTTCGGTTATTTTCGGCTTGCTCGACATCATCAACATCGCCCATGGCGACTTCTTCATGGTCGGCACCGTGCTGGCGTGGTTCAGCCTGTCGGTGACCGGGAATTTCTGGATCGGCTTTATTGTCGCACCGTTGATCGGATTTGTTATCGGGGCCATCATTCAACGCCTCGTCATTCAGCCGATCCATGGCGTGGCGGCATTGTCGATCGTGGCGACCTTCGGTCTCTCCCTCATCCTTCAGGAGATCGTTCGGATCACGTTCGGGGCAACGCCGCGTCGCATGCTGGCGCCGATCCAGGGGACTATTCCGCTGTTTGGAGTTGACTACGAGATCTATCGATTGTTTGCGGCGGTCATTGCCGTGGTGGCGCTGGCCGGTTTCTTTCTCTTCTTGCAACACACCAAGCTCGGAATCTGGATGCGTGCCGTTAGGCACGACCGCGAGACCGCCATCGCCATGGGTATCCCGGCGCAACGCGTCTATGTGCTGACCTTCGGCGTCGGTTTTGCGCTGGCGGCATTTGGCGGGGCGGTCGCAGCGCCGATCACCACGGTAGACTTTCGCGGCGGCGTCGACGTCCTGCCGTTCTGCTTCATGGCGGTCATCATCGGCGGGCTCGGCAATCTGCCCGGAACGGTGGCGGCGGCGGTTCTGCTTTCGTTTCTTGAAGGATTGATCCAGAGCTTCGCCGATCCAACGGTCGCGCGAATCTCTTCGCTAGTACTGATGAGCGCGGTCCTGTTGCTGCGGCCCCAGGGCCTGTTCAAGGGTTTCACCAAATGACCCGGCGCACCATTGAGATTGGCATGGCTGCGAGTTTCGCGGCGTTCCTGATCGCGGTGCCTTGGCTGATTCCGGCGTTGACCGATAATTTCTGGGTCAGCGTGATTACGGAAATTCTGATCTGGTCGTTGTTTGCGGCCAGCGCCAACCTGCTGTTCGGTTACGTCGGATTGCTGTCGTTCGGGCAGGCGCTGTACTTCGGCTTTGGCATGTATGGCGTTGCGCTCGGCATCGATCATTTTGGGCTGTCGTTCTGGCCGGCGTTCGGACTCGGGATTGTAGCCGCGATGGCGATGGCGCTGCTTTCGGGCGTCTTTGCAGTGCGCCTGAGTTGGCATTATTTCGCGATCATTACCGTGGTATTTTCGCTGATCTTCTATTTCCTCGCGGTGTCGATGAAGCCATTGACCGGCGGCGACGACGGGATCAATTTTTCGCTGCCGCCGGTATTCAGGTTCGGCGGCGCCGTCTGGAGCCTGACCGATCCTACCTTCCAGTATTTCTTTGTTCTGGCGGCCGTGACGGTTTGTTTCTTCCTGATGTACCGGGTGATCAACAGCCCGCTTGGCAAGGGTTTTCTGGCAATCCGCGATAATGATCTTCGTGCCTCGCTGATCGGTCTTAATGTCTATGTGTTGCGGTTGATCGCATTCGTGATGGCGGGATTTTTGGCCGGCGTATCCGGCGCGCTATTCGCGTTCTTCGGCCGCTACGCGTCCGCCACCTACATGTTCTATCAGGTATCCGGCGAAGCCGTTGTCTGGACCATCGTCGGTGGCGCCGGCACGATGTTCGGACCGCTGGTCGGAACGACGTTGTTCATCGTGATCCGTGAAATCGTATCGAGCCACTGGGAGCATCATTCGCTGATCGTCGGATTGATGGCCATCCTGGTGGTGATTTTCGCACCAAAAGGTATCGTCGGTCTCTGGAACGGCTGGATGACCCGGTTGGGCGAGCGCGATGCGGCCGCATCGGTGCCGCCACGGCTGACGCTGCGGGCCGACCCATGAGCGAACCTGTGTTGCGAACCGAAAATCTGACAAGGCGGTTTGGCGGCCTCACCGCGGTCGACAATCTCAGCATCAGCCTTGCCGGTGGCCGGGTACATGCCATCATTGGTCCAAACGGCGCGGGGAAAACGACGTTTTTCAATCTCGTGTCGGGCCTGCTCGGTCCCGATAGCGGTCGGGTATTTTTTCGCGGCCGGGATATTACCGGATGCAAGCCGCATGAAATCAGCCGAATGGGAATCAAGCGGACTTTGCAGGTCAAGAGCGTGTTTCCGGAACTGAGCGTCGCAGACAATCTCTGGATCACGCGGCAGGCGAGGAGCCGGTTCTTGCATCCGTTCCGATCGGCGGCAAGTGACCTGCAGGCGAAGTCGGACGTCGAACGGACGCTTGGGCAGATCGGCCTCACCGGACTGGCCGGGCGCCCCGCCGGTACGCTGTCTTATGGCGACGTTGCGATGCTCGAGATTGGAATGGCGGTCATTTCCGAGCCGAGCCTGCTTCTGCTCGATGAGCCGACCTGTGGCATGAGCCCCGCGGAGACCAGCCGCGCGGTCGCAAAAATCCGCGATCTGGCGCGGACCATCGATATCATCATTATCGAGCACGATATGGACGTGGTTTTCGGGATCGCCAACGACATTACGGTTCTTGCCCAGGGTGCGATCCTCGCCAGCGGTACTCCGGCAGAGATCGCAGACGATGAGCGCGTCCGCGAAGCCTATCTTGGCCGCCCTGAGGACGAAGATTTCGTTGAGGAGGCCATACATGCTTAGCCTCCGGGATGTTCATGTGCATATCGGCAAGCTGCACATTCTCCAGGGCGTCAATCTGGAGGTGAAGCCCGGCGAATCCGCCGCGTTGCTTGGACGCAATGGTGTTGGCAAGACGACCACGCTGCGGGCGATCATGGGGCTGGTGTCGAAGAGCAGCGGGGTGATCAAGTTCGACCAATTCGATCTTTCGGGCTATCCGGCGTATCAAATCCCGGGGAAGGGGATAGGCTACGTCCCGCAGGGGCGGGGCATTTTCCCGAACCTTTCGGTGCTCGAAAATCTGAACATTGGGGTCACCGGCAAGCGCGACATTGAACGCGAGGATTATGTCTTCACCTGCTTTCCCAGGCTCAAGGAACGGCTGAAGCAGGCCGGCAATACGCTCTCGGGTGGCGAGCAGCAGATGCTCGCGATAGCGCGCTGCCTGATGATGCGCCCCAAGCTCATTATTCTCGACGAGCCGACCGAGGGTATCATGCCGCGGCTGGTATCGCAGATCCGGCGTGAAATCTACCGCATCAACCAGAGCGGTGTGTCCATCCTGCTGGTCGAACAAAACGTCGAAACCGCGCTCAAGCTCTGCCCAAGTGTATTTCTGATGGAAAAGGGCGCCATCGTCTATTCGGGCGCCTCTCACGACCTGAAAGGTCAGCCTGAAATAGTGCGTCGCTATCTTGGATTGTCGCAATAGCTTCATCTGCTCTTATGGAGGGTCTGATCATGGCAAGCAAATTTTCACGCCGCAGCTTTCTGGAATGCGCCCTGGCGGGCGGCGCGGCGGCCGGCACCGCCAATCTCACGATCATGCGCGGTGCATTCGCCCAGGCGTCCGGCCCGATCGTCATCGGGCATCATTGCGATCTGACCGGCGCAATATCGTCATGGGGGGTTTGGCACGACAAGGCCGCGAAGGCGGCGGTGGATATCATCAATCAGGGCGGCGGTATTGCCGGACGCAAGGTCGAACTGGCGACCGAAGATACCGAATCCAACCCGGCCAGCGGTGCGCGCAAGCTGCGCAACCTCATTCAGCGCACCAACGCTGAATTCATCGTCGGCTCGGTTCATTCCGGCGTCATGCTGGCGTCTATTCCGATCGCAACCGAACTCAAGACCATCTACTTCTCGACCGGCGAAGCCACGGAAGCGACCGGCAGCAAGGGAACGCGCTTCTCGTTCCGTACCGGTACCGATACTTATTCGATCGCGGCTGCCAGTCTGCCCTGGTGCGTAGAGAGCTTTGGCAAGGTCTGGACTATCATTTACGCGGACTATGCCTGGGGGCAGAGCACGGCCCAGGAGTCCAGGGTCTATATCGAACGTGCCGGCGGCAAGGTTCTCAACGCCATTCCCGTGCCGCTCGACGCCAAGGATTTCGTGCCCTATCTCGCCCAGATTTCCGCCGACACCGAGGTGCTGTTGCCGGCGTTCATCGGTTCGCTGTCGGTCGCATTCTATACCCAGGCAAAGAGCATGGGGCTCGACAAGAAAATGAAGATGTATTCGTCGTCGGCCAGCATCGAGGCGATCGCGCCTGACGACATTCAGGGTGCCGCGGAGGGGGTGTATTTCTTCGAGAATTTCCCGCGCCAGCTCAAGGCAAAGGACGACGGCTTTCACAAGGAGTTCAACAAGCTCGTCGGCATCGACGATGTCGATGCGCGCGAGGTCGGCGGCCAGCGCGTCATGGACAAGAGCCATGGTTGGCAAGCTTGGGAAGACATCTTCGCGCTCAAACAGGCGATCGAGGCATCCAGCTACAAGACCCGCAAGGACGTCGAGGGGGTGATCCAGGCACTGGAAGGGATGCAGATGAAGAATTCCCTGGCGCATCCGCAGGGCGACAAGATCATCCGCAAGGAGGACCATGTCGGAGTTATTGACTGCTATATCAGCCGCGTCGAAAACGGAAAGCTCGAGGTCAAGAAGCGGATTCCGAAGGAGGAACTCGCCAAGAACATGCCGCTTCGGCATAACCTGTCGGAGCTGCCGGTGTGATCTTGACAGAAGCATGAGGCCACACCGCTTTCCCGGCCCTCAAGGCAAGACATGAAAAAATATCCGAAGTTCAAGGCCTGCGCGGTGCACGCCGCGCCGGCGTTCCTTGACGGCCAATCGACCGTGGAGATGGCGTGTGGTCTAATCGCCGAGGCGGCGCGCGCGGGAGCGCAATTGATCGCCTTTCCCGAATCCTTCGTGCCGGGTTTTCCGGTGTGGGCGTCGGTGCAGGCCCCCATCAAAAATCACGAATATTTCAAGCGTCTGGCGGCGAATTCGGTCGAGGTGCCTGGCCCCGAAGTCGCGCAGCTTTCCGCGGCGGCGCGCGAGCACGAAATCGTCGTGTCGATCGGCGTCAGCGAACGGTCACCGGTCTCGGTGGGCTGCCTGTGGAACACGAATTTGCTCATCGGTGCCGATGGCGCGCTGCTCAACCATCACCGGAAGCTGGTTCCGACGTATTGCGAGAAGCTGATCTGGGCCAATGGTGACGGCGGTGGTCTGCGCGTCCGTGATACGCCGGTCGGCAAGCTTGGTATGCTGATCTGCGGCGAGAACACCAACCCGCTTGCCCGCTACGCGCTTATTGCCCAGGGCGAACAGGTTCACGTGTCGTCCTATCCCCCGGTATGGCCGACGCGTCCTGCCAATGAACCTGGCCGGTACGATCTGGCGTCGGCGATCAAGATTCGGGCTGGCGCACACTCGTTCGAAGGAAAGGTATTCAATATCGTCTCGTCTGGATTTCTGGATCAGCGTACCATGCGCGAGCTGCACGCGCTGGATGACGAAGCGCGTGAGACCCTGGAAGGAAGCCCCCGCGCCGTCAGCATGATCCTCGGTCCGTCGGGCGAGATTCTCGGCGACACGCTGTGCGAGTCGGAGGGATTGCTGTATCAGGACATCGATATCGCTCAATGCGTCGAGCCAAAGCAATTTCACGATGTCGTCGGTTATTACAATCGCTTCGACATTTTTGAACTGAATGTCACCCGAAAACGCCCGCGGCCGGCCGCGTTCATCGATGAGGTCGCGGCGCAGGGAGGGACGCGAGCAGTGGCGGCCGACGACGAGCTCACAAACCTTCGAGCATGATCATCACATCGGTCGCAGCACTTTGGCGCATCGCGATGAGCGGCTGATATTCGGGCGCCCTGTACCAGGCTCTTATCGATGCAATGTCGGGAAATTCGATAATGACCACCCTGTTCGGCTTCCAGTCGCCTTCGAGAATTTCATGCGTGCCCGGCTTGGTGAGGTAACGGCCGCCGAAACGCTCGATCATCGGCACCACTTTGGCAAGGTAGTCACTAAACACCGTGGTGTTGCTAACGATGTGCTCGCCGATGTAATATGCAGGCATGCTGGCCTCCGGTACAGAGTTTGGCTGAGTAGCCTATTCAGAATGGCTGTACGATAGCAAGTTTGCCTGTGCGAGCCCGCGGCGTGTTCGGCTTAACCGGGCAATTGGCCAGGCGAAGCTTGCGCAATGAAATGCGCGCGAAGATGAAATGGGGTAACGTGCGTATTGCGGTCATCGGTTCTGGCGGGGTAGGCGGATATTTCGGCGCCAGACTCGCAAGTGGCGGCGCTGACGTTGTTTTTCTCGCACGAGGCGCTCATCTCGCCGCGCTGCGGTCGCAGGGAATCACGGTGGTAGGTGGGCCGGAGCCGCTTCACGTCGGCTCGGTGCAGGCCACCGACGATCCATCGAGCATGGGTGTCGCTGACCTGGTGCTGATTGCGGTCAAGCTGTGGGACACGGATGCTATCCTCGAACGGATACGGCCCGTGGTCGGATCGAAGACCGCGATCATTTCGTTTCAAAATGGCGTGCTGAAGGATACCTGCCTGCGGGCGCATTACGATGCTGCGCGGATCATGGGAGGTGTTGGTTATGTCGCAACGACAATCGATCGCCCGGGGGTCATTCGCCAGACCGGGCCGATGCAGCGGTTGATACTCGGCGAATTCGACGGTCGCATTTCGGCTCGCGGTCAAGCCTTCCTGAAAGCCTGCCTCGATGGCGGCATCAACGCCGAACTGTCGTCGGACATCAATCGGGAGATTTGGCAGAAGTTTGTTTTCCTCGTCGGGCTCTCGGGCACCACGACGACAATGCGCGTTCCGATAGGCCCGATCAGGGGGAACGGCCAGACCCGCGAGTTCTTGCTCGATGTGATGAAGGAAGTTGTCGCAGTCGGCCGCGCGCATGGCGTTGATTTGCCCGAAGACTATGCCGAAATACGATTGGCGCTGGCCGATGAGGTGTCGCCCGACATGACCTCTTCGATGCACCACGATCTGCAGCGTGGCAATCCGCTGGAAGTCCGCTGGCTATCCGGTGGGGTCGTGGAGCTCGGTGCAAGGGTGGGCGTACCGACGCCACTTAACGGCGCCATCGCCGACATCCTGGCTCTGCATGCGGCGGGCGCCAAAGCCACAGCGGCGGCAGGGCCCAAAATCTCCGATGCCACCGAGTAATGTGAAGGAAGCCTCGCATGGACGCCGCGCGAACTTCTGAAGCTGAGGTTGCCCGCCGTGGCATCCCCGAACTAACGATTCGGGGCGCAAACGAAGGTGGTCGAGGTGCCGATGAATTTTCCGCTCGGCACGAGCGCCGCCGTTGTGCGCGCGGCTCCGCTGCTTCTCGTTGATCTCGTGACCGAGCAGGGGGTCACGAGGCGGACCTATCTGTTCTGCTACCGCCGGAGCGGAGCGAAAGCCGTTGCCGCCCTGCTTGAAGATGCGGTCGACGTCGTGCGGGGCCAACAGGCAGTTCCCCTAAAGATCGGGCAGGTTCTCGGTCGTCGTTTCGCATTGCTTGGCGTGACAGGGCTCACCCGGATCGGCGGCGCTCGATGGGGCGATGTGGGATGCGCTCGCGCGCGCCGCCGACCTGCCTTTGGCGACGTTTTTGGGCGGCGAGCTTCGATCTGTTCCGGCCTATAATTCGAGTGGGCTTGGATTGATGGCGCCGGAAGCGGCCGTGGAGGAAGCCGAGGCGCTTCTCCAGCGCGGATTCAAGGGGATCAAGCTTCGGCTGGGGTATTCTGACCTTGCCGGGGATCTTGCCGTTACGCGCGCAGTGCGTGCACGGATCCCCGATGATGTCGAAATCTTCGTCGACTACAATCAGGCGCTCGATCTCCCTGAGGCGTTCAAGCGCGGGCTTGCCCTCGAACATGAAGGCGTGGCGTGGCTGGAGGAGCCGATCCGCCATGACGATTTGGTCGGGTATTCCCGCCTGACCGGCAAACTCACCTTGCCGGTGCAGATCGGCGAGAATCTCGAGGGGCCCGGTCAGATGGCGCAGGCCGTGCGAGCGCCCGCTTGCGACTTCGTGATGCCCGATTACGCCCGTATCGGTGGCGTGACGAGGTCGGTTCAGACAGCCGGAATCGCAGCCGCGGAAGGGATTCCTATGTCGTCGCACCTTCTCCCCCGAGGTCAGCGCGCATCTGCTGGCAGCGACGCCGACGGCGCACTGGCTTGAATATGTCGACTGGGCCGACGCCATCCTGCAGCACCCACTCGAAATCTGCGACGGTGCCGCGATGATTCCGGATCGACCTGGCGCCGGACTTGACTGGGATATCGCCGCGGTCAGACGATTGCAGGTCAGTTAGTCGTTGAGTTCGTTCGGGTTCGGAAGCGACCGATACCTTTGAGTTCCTAACATGCCCAAGCAGTGGCATCGAAAAGCAATTTGAGATGGTTGCAGGTCCGGGATTTGATCCTACTGAGGTCTTGCTCATCACGATCTGCTTCCAGTTCCGAGGCCTGCGTAGCTAGTCAATAAAATCGAGATTGGACAAATGTCGTAACTAGGAGGGCGATTGAGCCGTTCCTTACATCCTTCTGGCACGCCGTGGGAGACTCACGCTAAGGAATACGCAGACAAGCGAGTCGACGATCAGGAGAACGGCAGAATGGCTGCAGTGGCTCGTGAACTGCCGAATACGGGCTATGCGCTCGAAGTAGATGGCCGTCTTAAGACCGGATTTGAAACGAAAGAGGGAGCTTGGACGGGAACTGAGGAGCTAAAAAAACGCTTCCCGATGCTGCGGGTCAAAATCTACGACGCCGAGACAAAGACGACGAAGGAATTCCAGCTTCCATCAAGCTGAAATGCAACCCACAAGCAGCGCCGCGAGCTTATGCGGCCTGATTTGGCAACCGACCTCCAACTAGCGATCTAAAGCCATCTTTCAAACCGTACTTTCGGGGACTAAATGCACCTTATTCCTTAAATGATCCAGATAACCCATTGAAATCGCAGCAAATGCGTGCGCCCTCCGAGCGCACCATACCCACGCTTAACTGACTGAAGTTAAGCTGGCTTTTTTCCGAAATTACGACGCAAAGTTACTACTCTGTTCTCGCCTGACGTTCCGGCCCTGTTCTTACCTGCTGCGGTTAACAGTATAGGTTTTAGTCAGACCACGGGGCGACAAGAACGCTGCTGGGTTGGATGCCTATCGCCAGTGTTGCCATAAGGCCGGCATTCGGCCGTAAGAAAAAAACCGGTCGTTGCGGGCCATACGGTTCGCTCGGATGGTGCGCGGATCGATCGAAAACAGGTAGCTTCGACGTCCGCTGATGAAACCCCCAGCGGCCTGATTAGCCCTTCGCATCCGACGTCCCGTTTTGCGAGTTCCTCGATCTCGCTGGAGAACTCAATCCGTCGTCGAGCCGGCGTAAATCCAAAGCCAATGCCTCGATGATCGGCAGCATGCGAGGTGAGAGGGTGTCGGAGGGTGTGGCGAGGATGCGCGACAACTTTGCTCGCCGGGAGCGGTTTCCTTGCCGAACCGCGATGCCGCGCTCCCAACAAAAGGCGCGGATCTGATTGATGGTTCTTGTGCGTTGGCTGACCAGCGGCTCCCGGTGGAGCGCCTGTAGATCGAGTTGATGGGCGGTCTTCAGGGAGACGAACTTCATCGTCAGCCACTGCATCACTTCGTCGATCGCCTCCGCATCACGTAAGGTTCATTCTTTTTGGCCCTCGGAGTATGGTGGCACGTACTTCGCAGCCTGGCTGTGCGACCACTTCTGCCGTCCGCAGAGTCGTGGGGCGCGATTGTGACTCACAAAAAAGGCCGGCATTTCTGCCGGCCTCGTTTGCTGGAGAAATGGAATACAGACGAGGTCAGTATCTCGGCGCGCTACCCCAGCCAAAGCGGTAATTAATACGCGCCGTGATCATATTAACATCTGACCTGGTGTTAGCGGTGATCGCGGTGATGGCTGGCGCCAGTCCAGGAGTAAGGAATGTGTTGCTATCGCTGACCCGAAAGAGATAGTCGTATTCAACGGCGACCGACCAATTCGGTGCGAAGCCATACTCAAGGCCGGTTCCGACCGTCCCACCCCAACGTGTCCGTTCTGCCTGAGCCAAGCCAACGCCAGTCGCAGCATTAAAAAGATCCCACCGCTGGTTGGCGACGGCTGCGCCGCCCTTCACGTACCAGAGAACGTTGTTCCAAGCATAGCCGACCTGACCCGTGAAAAGCCCCAATGCATTGGTTTTGGTGGTCCAAGTATCCCCCGGGAAAAACAGGCTGGCGTTCGAGTTTCGGAGATTGGCCCAGTCACCTTGAGCTTCCACGCCGAACACCCAATTGGCGGACTGCCAACGATAGCCGATCTGGCCACCAGCGACGCCGCCGCTAGCATTGCGGCAACCTTCGGCGTCAACGACGCCCAATCCGTTAATCGCAGTGACGTCGAGGCACCGATGGCTCCAGCCATATCCGGCGTTAGCGCCGATATAGAAGCCGCTCCAATCATAGATAGCGGCAACCATCGGAGGAGGTGCCTTGGTGTAGGGGCGGGCGGCAAGATCAGCCGCCGATACGGGTGTCACCATGCTCAATGCAAACAGACCAGCCGTACCTAGCAAAAACTTTCTCATCGCATTTTCTCCAGCTCTTTTATTTCCGATCCGGGTGAGCGACTACTAGAGGCACCATTATAGGTGCTTAAGGCCTAAAACCTCGTGCCATATTTGCAACATTTGGTTTTTCAAAAGTGGCGATAAGGCGGCAGGTTGAATCTTTCGCGGGCCATACATGTTTGGGAAACGATGCGCAAATGGCCACTGCTCCAGCACGACGCTATCGCGAAATCAGCCGCCTGCCAAAGGCCGCGACCTTGATTGACATTGGAAGATTATCGCCGAGGGGGTATGAGACGCTACGCGATTTCGGCACAAGAGGAAATTGCCCTTTGGGCCAAGAAGCTTTTATGATGTTGTCCGTTGAGAGCCATCCGCTCTTTTGCGGATGAAAAATACTCATACCTCACGAACTGCAATCGCTGGTCCAAACCTGCAATTTTCAAACTGAAGGGGCTCGTTATGAAATGTATCAAGCGATCCTTTGCCACTATCGCCGTGCTCACAGTGCTTCTTTCATCGAGCGGGGACCTTGGTGCGCGCGACGTCAATCTGGCCTCGTTCACCCTCGCGGCCGCTCAAACGGCTAAACAGCAATGCATAAGTACGTGCCGTGCGCGATATCGCGACTGCCGGTCCTTGAAGCAAATACCGTCCTTTGAATGTCGGGGCGTTTACCAGGATTGCGTCCGCTACACGTGTAGTGCCGTGCAGGGATAGCCGAGGTGCGTTTTGCCGTCAGAGATCCGGCGGTGGAGTGCTCTGCATCCTCATCCAGCCGACCTATCTCCGCGAACGACGTGATCGAACAGGCTGAAATTGTCTCACGCAACGGAAATCAAGATCATCCCTGGGTCAACGACACAATGAGCTTCAGTGCCCAAGTGATCTCGCCAGACTTTCGAGGTTCTGCGGACTGACGTGTATCAGTCCATGCCGCGGGGCATCGATGTCGGCGATCAAAAGAAGGGAAATCGAAACGACGAGCGGCAACACGAGGGCAAGCTTACCTGTCGTTTGCATCCGGTAGCCAAACAGCACGTTGCAGCACAGCGCAATGGCTGCCAGGAGATACCAGGCGGCCATAGGAATCCGATTCCAGTAAGCCGCCTGGGTGTAGCCCTGCGAGTTGATAACATCGTTCATGCCGGCGAGCACCAGGGCAATAACGGGCGTCGGCTGTGCTGCAGCCGGTCCACGGACTGCAGCCCAGAGATCGGCCTCCATTTGATTGACCCGTTCGTCTATTCGCGTTCGCTGTGCGTCATCTGTATTGGTGTAGAACGAGATACGTTGATTGGTATAGTCACTCAGAAGCTTGCGCACCCTTACAGCATCAGCCGATGGCAGAAAGTCGGCACGCAGGTATTCGGTCCCGATCGCGTTAGCTTCTGCTTCCTCGAAGTTCTTGCGCTGATCGTAGCGATTGGTGGCCATCGAAAAGCTGAAACCAATAATCAAGGCGAGCAGCGTCAGAGAGGCCGCGAGGATGAGGCTCAGATCGTCCTTCTGCTCCTCGGTCATGCTGGAGTTGCGTCTGCGTAACCAGGCGCCTGCCGCTGAAGCGAGCGACAGCGATACAAGGGCTACCGCGAATACCAGCACAGGATAGTGTGTCAGATTTTCCATAGGCGGCTTGCCTTCTTCATTTCACTAATGAAAGAGGGACACCGTCGACGTTGCAGTTAGCTTGTCTTATCGAGCGATACTGGAACTGACGCTGTGCCAGACCCGATCCTTGAGCGCAATCAGCGCCGGCGGCGGTAACGTCGGGGGCGGCTCCGTTCTTTTAGCGCCGTCGACGACAAGACGCGCGACATCGATTTCTCCGTCTGTGTAATAGGGATCACCCTCGCCATTCCGGGCGAACAGCGTCGGTCCTATTCCGGAAATCTGGAAGAAAACCTCGACCATGTCCGCTGCGCGCAAGTCGTGCATCAGCAGGTCGCGCTCGGCATCGATGTTCGGTCCGATGTGATGGGTGACTTGCCCTGTGTCATGGCTCAAGCCGACCCCACGATCGAATGTTACCGAGCCAAGCCAGACCGGACGGCCACTCGTACCCTTTTCAAGAACCTGCCACAGGCGGACGTGGTGTCGCCGATCGGCGCTCCTGCCGTCCGGCTTCTCGAAAGCAAGCTGTTCCTTTTTTCCATTATAATAGAGCGGGCTGACGGGCGCGTCATGGTATGGCCGGTCAAGTACGACGCTGCCGATGATGTCGATGCTCGTGCGCAACGTGATGGGGTCCGCGGGAAACCATCCGGCCTCATGCATGGCGCGGGTGACGTCTTGCGTGTCGCCGACCAGTCCCACGTTAAGCGCATCGCCGGGAATGCCATCGGCGGTCCGCGTCACCATGGGCAAGTTGGCAAGACCGGGCTCGTGTTCATGGTGCGTCCACAGCGCGGGCAACACAACGTAAGCCAGCAGCAGATAGACGATTGCTGCGGCCGCGATAATGACGAGCCATCGCCGGCCTCTTGCTGGCAGCTTCATCTAGCCGCTCCCTGGTGTTTTGCCGCAAAAGCGGAGGGCCTCTGAAGTGGGGGACAGTGCGGCGACGACCTAGGTAAGTAGCGCTGCCTTAATGGGGCAAACTTAGCGCTGTGCAGGGTTTTAGAAGGCGCCTCAACGCATCGACTATGCAGAAACGGCCAGGACAAACAAAAATCGACCGAGATGACTGCCGCCTGGGAGAGAAATATCCTCGTTCAAGCGCCAGGAAGAATCTGCCGAAATTGCATAGACGGTGAAGGTTGTTCTCCTCCAGGCTTCTATTCCAGCGGGTCTGAAAAACGTGCCACCGGCAATTGGATTGACCAAATGAAGCGCAAATTTTCGAACGCGATGGTCGGCGTAGTCCTGGTGGTAGCGCTAGGCTTGGGCTGGTCATTGCCCTCGCTCGCCCAAGGCGATCCGTTGCCATCATGGAATGACACGTCGACGAAGCAGGCCATCGTCGAATTCGTAAGTCGGGTCACTAAACCGGGCGGCCCCGATTTTGTCGCGCCCGCCGAGCGTATCGCGACCTTCGATAATGATGGCACGCTCTGGGTCGAGCAGCCGATATACGTTCAAATGGCCTTCGCGCTCGATCGGGTGAAGGCCATGGCTCCCATGCATCCGGAATGGAAATACACGGAGCCTTTCCAGTCGGTGCTTGAAGGAGACATGAAAGCCCTGATCGAATCCGGCGAGCGGAGCCTTGTCGAGCTGATCATGGTGACTCATGCCGGCATGACCACCGGCGAATTCTCGAAAATCGTGACGGACTGGCTGGCCACCGCACGCGATCCGCGCTTCAAGCGGCTCCATACCGAACTTGTTTACCAGCCGATGCTCGAATTGCTCTCCTATCTGCGGGCAAACGGCTTCAAGACCTTCATCGTGTCGGGCGGCGGTGTCGAGTTCATGCGCCCGTGGACCGAGAAGGTGTACGGCGTTCCACCCGAACAGGTGATCGGATCGTCGATCAAGACGAAATTCCAGATGCGCGACGGAATACCCACGCTATTCCGGTTACCGGAGGTCAATTTTATCGACGACAAGACAGGCAAACCGATTGGAATCAACGAAGCCATTGGACGCCGCCCAATTGCCGCGTTCGGAAATTCCGATGGCGATCTCGAGATGCTCCAGTGGGCGACCATCGGCGCCGACGTGCGCTTTGGGGCGATCGTTCATCACACCGACGCCGGGCGCGAATATGCCTATGACCGCAAGTCGCACGTCGGTCGGCTCGACGTTGGGTTGGATGCTGCTGCTGTGAATGGATGGACGGTGATCGACATGAAGAAGGATTGGAAAGTGATCTTTCCGTTTGAGATGCGTTGATTTGCCGCATTGGGCATGTGCCATCGATCAATGAGCATACCGATGGAGCGTCTCTCTGCTTTGTACATCCTCCGGTTTCACGCAAGGTCTTGAGAAAGATCAAGCACCTACTGTATCCAGGAGGCGGCTATGTTTGGTTCTGACCTGCGCTGATAGCGATTGGAGTATTCCATCTGGTAAAGCGCCCGGTTGCTAAATCCATGCCGAAACGGCTGGCAGTTTACTTGTTTTCGGCGGCGTACGGTCTCGCTCGCGTTGGCGCTTTCATCGACCGCCGGCGCCTGAGGGAATCATGGGCCCATAGTAGGCGCCCCAGTGGCCCCACACATCGCGGTTCCCGTACCCGCTAAAATTGCCGTTCGGATTGCCATTTTCCGGACGCAACGCGACTGACGGCGCAGCATCCCTATACATGGGATGGGCTCTGACGTTCGACCCGTGACGAACCGTGTGGGCAAATGCGCAGGTGCTGGAGAGCGCGAACGCAGTGGCTAGCTGTAGTTTCGCAGGAAGCTATGCAAAAACGGCAAAAAGCGTCAACTGTTCGCCGTTGATGCATCGGCGCAACACCTGAAGCGCAGGACTGAGCGAGCCGCATCATGTCGAAGGCGTCCAGGTGCGTCAAAACGCCGTCTAAAGACGATATCCAGGTTCCGAAGTTGCATAGGCGGATCGCGGCTGATCTTCCACTCTGCGCGTTTTAGCCAGTGCCGAAGCGCGACGGCGGTACGCCTCGAATGAGATAATTCGGATGACGGAGAACGGCACGACGACGTTTGCTAGTCCCGATGAATACAGCGCCGCAATTGGAGCTGCGAAGGTCAATCTCTTCGTTACGGCAGGCGGAGAGTTCAAAGGAAGATTGACCTGGTTGAATTTGGGTGGACTAAACGTACTCAGGGGGCAAGAGAATCTCCCGCGCATTGCCTTCGTCGCATTACCGCCGGCTCAGGTGCACATCTCGTTTCCAGCGAGCGGGTTATCGGGATTGATATATTGCGGGCTCGGCTTGAGGCTTGGTCACGTGGTTTTCCATGGCCTCGGCGAGCGGGCGCATCAGCGGACAGTTGGAGAAGGGGACTGGTGTTTCATGTCGCTGCCGCCGGAGCAGCTCGCGGCGTGCAGCAAAGCTTTGACCGGGCAAAGCATCAGACCGCCATCGGAGGGCCTCGTAATATTGCCTGAGGCGAGTGCCTCCAGGTCATTGCTGAGGCTGCTTTCAAAGGCGTGCCGGCTCGCAGAAACCAGACGGGGACTGATAGCCAACGCCGAGGTTGCGCGATCCCTCGAGCAGGAGTTGCTTCATGCACTCGTCAATTGCCTGGCAACAGAGAACGCCGACAGGATCTCGAGGTGGAGACAGCGTCATGCCGACATCATGGTTCGCTTCGAGGAAGCCATGGCGATGCGAAGCGAGCCGCATTTGAATCTGTCGAAGCTCTGCACTGCGATCGGCGTGCCGGAGCGGACCTTGCGACTTTGCTGCGCTGAATTTCTGGGTGTCAGCCCGACCCGGTACTACCTGTTGCGGCGCTTGAACAAGGCGCGCTCGGCGTTGAGACGCGCCAATCCGGAAACGATGAGTGTTGCGGAGATTGCGCGAGATCATCAGTTCACTGAACTCGGACGCTTCGCTGTGGCCTACCGCGCCATCTTCGGCGAAACGCCGTCATCAACTCTGCGCCGCGCTTCAACCAAAACCGAATAATTGAGAACCGGTCTGCCGAATCCGCATAGCGCAATCAAGGCAAGTCCAGGCAAGGTTGGCATCGATGGGAAGCGGATAGCTGCGGCGATAGCCGTTGGCAAACGAGATTCGTTTTCCGCAGCCCCCTCGCCGGACTTTGAAAAGTCTGTCCGGTTCACGCATCACGATCCGAAAGTTAGGAGCTGAAGCGATGAAGATCAGTAAAAGTTTAAGAAGTATGCTGGTTTCAACCGCTGCCTTGGCTGCGGTCAGCTTGCCCGCCATAACGGTGCCGGCCTTTGCGCAGGCGCCAGCCGGCAAGCCCAACATCCTGTTCATCATGGGCGACGACATCGGCTGGATGCAGCCGAGCATCTACCACCGCGGCCTGATGGTCGGCGAAACGCCGAACATCGATCGCATCGGCAACGAAGGCGCGATCTTCATGCACTATTACGCCGAGCAGAGCTGCACGGCCGGGCGGAATGCCTTCTTCACCGGCATGAATCCGCTGCGCACCGGCATGATCCCGCCGCAGCTCCCGGGCAGCCCGTCCTATCTGCGGCCCGGCACTCCGGCGCTCGCCAAATTCCTGCTCGATCTCGGCTACAACACCGGCGAGTTCGGCAAGAACCATCTCGGCGACCACACCGACGCACTGCCGACCGCGCACGGCTTCCAGGA
>Ga0070680_100001168_pt1 | contig 18869 bp, 21 predicted proteins | sample KBSC73BmetaG_FD_64672 | JGI IMG/M metagenome (GOLD analysis project Ga0070680, IMG submission 64672) | Corn rhizosphere microbial communities from Kellogg Biological Station, Michigan, USA - KBS C7-3B metaG | ecosystem: Host-associated > Plants > Roots > Rhizosphere | place: USA: Michigan...
CTGATCAAGTTCAGTTATGCGGCGTTTGAAGCGCTCAGCGCCAGCAAATGGCGTAGCAAGCCAGGTCATAATTATAGCCTCGGCATCTTTGAGATTCGTGTAGCGCGAACTCAGACAAAGTACATTGCTGTCGTCGTCATTGCGGGCTGCTCGCGCTTCCGATACATTCCAGCACAAACTAGCACGTATACCCTTAAATCGGTTGGCGGCCATACACATACCCTGCCCACTTCCACATATAAGTATGCATTTCGCGTCTGGGTCTTTGCTATCTAGCAAGGCGTTTACTGCACGACCAGCAAATTGCGGAAAGTCATCCTGTGGGTCGCGGGATACATCGCCTTCATCAATCACTTCATGACCGCTACGAGTAAGGAAGTCGGTTATTTGCCGTTTGTATTCGTATCCGTTATGGTCAGCACCGACAAATACTTGCATTGCTACTCCTATTTTTCTTGGGCGTGCAGCAAGCGGCCGGTGTCAGCTACTAGTTCTACAAGGCGATTGCTGTAACCCCATTCGTTGTCGTACCACACCACGACTTTTGCGAGCGTACCGTCAACGACGTTTGTTAGCTCCAAGTCCACGATACCTGAGTTACTATTTCCGATATAGTCACTACTCACGAGGGGCTCGTCACTGACGGCAACAATACCTTGGTAGTATGGTTCTTTTGAAGCAGCCACGAGTACTTTGTTGATGTCTTCCTTTGTTGTAGATTTTTTGAGCAGCATGGTTACATCACTCAATGAAACAACCGGAGTCGGCACCCGCACACTCAAACCATCAAACTTACCTTTGAGGCTCGGTACAGTCAAAGCCACCGCTATAGCGGCACCGGTGCTAGTAGGCACAATGTTTTGCGGAGCAGCGCGGCCTTCGCGCAGGTCCTTTGCTGGACTGTCGGTAAGCGTTTGGCTAGCCGTATCACTGTGCACAGTAGTTAACATTGCCTTTTCAACGCCAAATTCGCGGTCCATTATATCCATAATCGCCGCTATACTGTTCGTGGTACAGCTAGCATTGCTAACTACGTCACCACAAGTTTTGAGCCTGTCGTCGTTCGCACCAAGAACAACCGTGTCGACATCGTCACTCTTAGTAGGGGCGGATATAATAACTCGTTTTGCACCAGCCTTAACGTGCAAGCGAGCGTCTTCACCTTTTGTAAAGCGTCCGGTCGATTCTATAACTATGTCTACATCCAGGTCTTTCCATGGCAGCATACTTGGGTCTTTCTCGGCGGAAATTGGAATCTTTTTGCCATCGATAATTATGTTCTTTTCATCGAAGTCAACCTCGTGGTGATATTGCCCATAGTTACTATCGTGCCTAAGTAAGTACGCTAATGTGCGCGTGTCTGTTAAGTCGTTTATACCAACGATTTCGAGGTCCGTACGGTCATGTGCAATTCGAAACGCAATACGGCCAATTCGGCCAAACCCATTTATAGCCACCCGTGTTTTCATCTATATCCCCTTTTTACTATTTTGATTTTAATGCTTATGCCTTAATTATAAAAGGTGTCCACCCCATATGCAACACCTTACAACAATTTATGGTCGCGAATATACTCGAATACTTTCTTTTGACGGTCGTAATCAATTTCAGCAATGGTTTCGTCGAATGTTTTCCAGGCATATTCTTGATGCTCTGAGCTTAGCGTAATTTGGGGATTTTTTACGTGAGCTATGTAGAACAACCAGGTTACGTTTAGCCCATCCTTCACAACCTCAGAAGTCGCATATACTAACTGCAGTTTACGTAGTTGCAAGTCTATACCCGCTTCCTCTTTCGTCTCGCGTACCGCAGCTTCATCTGCAAGCTCACCGCCGTCGGTGTGACCGCCGGGTATATCCCACTGTAAGGGCCGGCGCACATCGCTTTCACTACGACGCAGTAGCAGTATTTTATTTGCTTCATTTACGACGATTACTTTAGCGACTATTCGGTTTTCCATTACGCCTTCTTGCCAATAAAGCGAATTAGATTACTAACGCCTTTCGCTTGGTCCTTATATGATGTACCTTGGTCGTCTATAAGCAACGGTCTATAACGCTGGGTGAGCTTTTGTAGGCTCGGCAAGTCAAAGTAGCGCTTTTTAATACCGTCAATTTCAAAATAGTCTTCCTCAATTAGCCTACCTTGGCCATATTCCGGATCTTTCACGCTATTCAGCAGCACAGCCAGTACACCTTCTGGCCGAAGAATGTCATAAATCTCATCAAAGAGCTGCTCGGTTCGGTGCCAGTCAAAGTAATGTAGTGACAAGCAAGCATACACGGCGTCAAAAGAAGCTGGACCGTACGGTAGTCGCTCGGACAAGTCTATGCGTTCACGTTTTACTTGTAGTTCTTCGGGTACTGACAGCATTTCACCAATGGCTATGTCGGTTTGCGTTACTTCTATGCCCTGCTCCGCGAACCATATACCATCTTGGCCTAACCCCGCACCTAACTCAAGCAATTCGCTCGCAGGCTCAAAATACGGAAAGGCCGTTTGAGCAAATAAGGAGGGCAACGACGCCCAAGGCTCCGTGGCATACTTACTTCTTTTATTGAGCCAGTAATTTTCGAGCTCAGTGGACACATTAGCCCTTTTGTTGATAGCGGTCTATGGATTCTTTTATGACCGCTTTTGCAGCTTCGGCATCGCCCCAGCCAAGTACTTTCGTGCTGCCTGGCTTATATTCATCTTTGTAGTGATTAAAGTGGTCAGCAACTTTGGCCTTCCAGTCTTCACCAAGGTCATCAAGTGTTTTGATGGCATTCTTATTGTCACGATTGTCTGCAGGAACTACGACAATTTTGTGGTCGGCGTCACCATCATCTTCGAAGTTCATAACACCTACAATAGTGGCTTCTAGCCATACGCCATGGGGGATAGGTTCCGGGCTAACTATAAGCGTGTCGAGCTCGTCGCCATCTTCATCGAGTGTTTGGGGTATAAAGCCATAGTTCGTGGGTTTCGGGTACTTGCTAGGTTCCACACGGTCTAATGTAAATGCCGCGCGCTTGCGGTCCCACTCGACTTTCAAAATCGAACCTTCCGGAATTTCCACTACGGTATTAAGAGTGCCGTTTTGGTAGTCACCCGGTTCCAAGACTTGGTTAAAATCAGCCATTACTACTCCTTTTATTCATGTGATATTGTACACTATTCACAGATGAAAATTGTAGGCCATCGAGGCGCCAAAGGCCTCGCCCCCGAAAACACAATCGCTAGTTTCGAAAAAGCCCTAGAGCACGGCGTGGATGAAATAGAGTGCGATGTCCGTATAACTAAAGATGATGTCGCCGTCCTGGTGCACGATAGCCACCTGCATGATGCCAGCGGAGCCGAACTACTGGTTCGGCAGCACACTTTACAAGAACTCCGCGAGCATAGACCTGACCTTACAACACTCGAAGATGCACTGCGGACCGTCAACCGTAAGGCGCCCGTCATGATAGAGCTTAAGCCGCACGAGGAAACACAGCCAGTGGTTAAGGTGATTACTAAACTACTACATGAAGGCTGGCAGCCCAAAGATTTCTCGTTTGTCTCATTTGACTTCGTTATTCTTAAAGAACTGCAGCAAAAACTACCGGAAATAGAACTGGTAGTGGATGAGATGTGGTCAGGCGTACGCGCCAGCTATCGTGCCCGCAAACTTGGTGCCAAACGCATAAACATGTTTTCTTGGTGGCTATGGAGCGGATTTGTACATGCCATGAGCCGTAATTACCAGCTTTCCGCTTTTCCGCTCAACAATCCCCAAAAAGCCAGACGCTGGGCTAAAGCAGGGCTCACGGGTGTTATAACCGATTACCCTGACAAATTCGAAAAGAAATGAGATAATAGCGACTTATGAAAGCAGTTTTTGACCACAGCGAACCAATAGCACACAATATCCGTACGTTTTACTTCCAGCCAGAACAGCCGGTGCAATTCACCTCTGGACAGTACACTCGTTTAACTCTCGACCATAAAGACCCGGACGACCGTGGTACACGCCGCTGGTTCACTATTTCCGCTTCGCCAACAGAGGAGCTGCTAGCCATAACAACCAAGCAAACACCAGATGACGGCAGTAGCTTTAAGAAAGCCTTGTTTAAACTCAAACCAGGCACAGAAGTTGACCTGGCCTCACCTATGGGGGACTTTGTGCTGCCTAAGCTCATCCAAACACCGCTTATTTTTGTGGCCGGCGGCATTGGCATAACACCGTTCCGCAGCATGTTCCGTTGGCTGGCAGACACTGGTGAGCAGCGTGACATTAAGTTCATATACGGCGTACGGAGCGAGGACGAAATAGTTTTCCAGAAGGAAATGGACGATGCGGGCGTGCATGCCACAATAGTTGTCAGCGAGCCAACTCCAGCCTGGGGCGGCGAACGTGGACGTTTGACGGCCGAAATGATTGTCGGACTTGAAAAACCGAGCGACGATACGCTTATTTACTTGTCCGGTCCAGAACCAATGATAGAAGCCCTAGTGGATGACCTTAAAAAGCAAGGCATCCCCGAAGATCACCTGGTAACCGACTTCTTCCCCGGCTATACTGCATTTTAATTTTGTATGGGGTGGGTGCGGTCTTCGAGGTATTCACGAATCATCAGGGCAGCCGTGGCGCCTTCACCGGCAGCGCTGGCTATTTGCATAGTCGCGCCAGAACGAATATCTCCGGCGGCGAATACACCGCGTACATTCGTTTCCAGTTTGTTATTGGTCTTAATAAGCCCGATTTCATCTAGTTCTACGCCACTATCTTTCAGGAATTGATTGTTTGGCTGCAGGCCAACAAAGACGAACACGCCGTCGGTTTCGAACTCTACTGGCTTGCCGTCCTTGGTACCCTTTACCTTCACAACCATGTTGTTTTCACCGATAATTTCGTCAGTCGCAACGCCGAGGTGGACGGTTATCTTACCCTCCTGGACTTTCTGTTCCAGGTCTTTCTGCAGCACATCACTAGCTTTTATAGTGCTGCGCACTAGTAAGTCAATATGAGTCGCAAAGCGAGTCAGGAATATAGCTTCCTGCACCGCACTGTTACCGCCACCGACTACGACCAGGCGCTTGTCGCGGTAGAATGCACCGTCGCAGGTGGCGCAGTAGTGCACACCGCGACCGTAGTACTCGGTTTCACCAGGCACACCAATCTTTTTATAATCACTGCCGGTAGCAATCAGCACTGCCCGTGCATAGTAGTCTCCACTGGTCGTTTCCACGCGGTTATACATGCCTTCATCATGTATAGCCAGTACTTCACCCAGCTCTATAATTGCCCCAAAGCGCTCGGCCTGCTCCTGTAACGCTGTTGCTAAGTTGAGCCCTTCTATGCCCTTCGGAAAGCCAGGATAGTTGTCTATCATGTCGGTAACTGCCGCTAAACCACCTATAACGCCGCGCTCAAATAGCACAGTGTCAATATCTTCGCGAGTGGTGTATATAGCTGCCGTAAGGGCCGCTGGGCCAGCACCAATCATGACCACATCGTGGCTTTGCTTCATAGGACTTTCTTCCTGCATGCCGAGTGTCTTGAGCAGCTCTTCATTTGATGGCTCTTGCAAAACAGTGCCGTCACCGAACTTAATGACCGGGATAATGTTTTTGCCGTCTACCAGCGCCAGCATTTCCTCGAGGATTTTAGGGTCACTGTCAACGTCTTTGTAGTCGTACTGTATATCATGCTTATCAAACAGATATTTAGCACGGTGGCAGTCAGCACACCACTCAGCGCCGTAAACAACTATATTTTCCTTCACATCAGCCATTCGTCATTCCATTCTACAATATTCAAACAAAAAACTTTTTTCTGCGGTGCAGTGCAAGGCATCAGTGAGGGCCGCAAGCGGGCCGTATTTAAAATACGGTGAGTGCGGGCTGAGGCTGACAACGCAGCAATGTGCCGCAAAAATAAGTTTTAGGCAATTGCTGGAGCAAGCTTAGCTAAGTTGTAGCCAACAATAACTTCTTTGGCATCATCTTGTTTGGTGACAACGGTAACTGGGACGGTCAGTGCACCAGAAAGCTGTAACGCTTCAGCCTGGCGGTGTGGCTGTTCGTCCAGGTTAACTACTTCGTAACCCTGGCCTTTCGCATCTAGGTACTTCTTGACCATAGCGCAGTAAGCACAGGTGTTAGTGGTGTAAATAGTTATATTTTTTGGCATAGCTGACCCTCTTTTTCGCTTGCTTATATGTTATGTATTTTAGGCAAAACCGGTGTGGTTCGTCTGTAAAAATAATTATATATAGTGCTTACGTCAATTTCAACACACTATATATAGTATTTTTTAATACAGCTGTAGGTGTTACTTGCCGATCTTTGTAATAGTCACATCAAAGACAAGGTCGGAGTTTGGGGGGATTGAGCTGCCACTGCCAGTCGAGCCATAGCCTAAGGCCGAAGGAATAAGCAAGCGACGAGTACCACCAACCTTCATGCCTGGTATACCTTGCTGCCAGCCGGCTATTACGCCGCTGAGCGGAAAGCTCTGCGGACCGCCGTGGTCCTGCGAGGCATCAAATATAACCCCTGTACTGGCAAGCGCACCAACATAGTCAGCCGTGACCGTATCGCCAGCCTTTACTTCCTGACCCGTACCTACCTTAGTGTCGGTAATCTGCAGCTTTGTCAGTGGTTGTGTAAGTGGTGTAAAGTTTTGCATCTTGGTTCCTGTCAAAGTAGCCTCCTGTTTCGTTGAATTAGTTGATGTTTGCGACGAGGGCGTGCTGGTGCCACCATCATTTTCGTGGCGGTTACGAATGCCCTGCACGACGATAGCAATTGTCAGCGCTGACGCTGTTGCTAAAAACAATAGGGCCATGAAGCCCGTAAAAAATCTAGTTGCTTTACTAGTAGCCATTTACACACGCCTCCGGCTAATGAGACAAACTACGTTTTTCTCATCGCTCAGGGTTTGGAATGAATCCAAACTCTGGCTGCTCTTTTCCTCAAAAACCATTAGATTTTGCCTTTCCTGTTATATTGGTTGGCTCTTTAGGCCAGCCCTTTTTTATACCCTCAAGGATAGCTTGCTTTATGCTTTCCGAACGTAGTTTTATGCTAGCAAATTCTTTAAGCGTTAGCCACTGTGGTTCATAAAGATTACTGCCCATAGCATGTATTTTCGCTTCTTGCGAGTCAGGGTGCAGCGCGGGTTCACCGCTCACATAATCACAGAGGTAAATGTACTGTGTGCCATATGGTTCACCGGCATCTTCTATAAAAACGAGTCGCGGGTTAGCAATTTTCACGCAGACCTCTTCAGCCATTTCACGAAATAACGCTTGCTCGAGCGTTTCATCGTAATCGACACCTCCACCTGGGAGTATGTAATACTGCATACCAAACTTGTTACGGTGCGTAACGATAATTTTGTCGTCTTTTATGATTATGGCTCTGGCGGCGCGGCGCATTACCCAAGTATACCCTAGCCAGCTATTTCGTATTCGCGCAGACGTTTCTTGGTAGCTTCGGTTGCACCTTGCTGCAGTTTAAGCAGCTGATCATATATACCGCCGCTCTTAGCAAGCTCGGCTGGAGTGCCGGTTTCGTCTACTTTTCCGCCTTCCAGCGTCACTATTTGGTCAACCGCCTGAATGGTACTTAAGCGGTGAGCGATTATAAGTGTTGTACGGCCGTGCATTAAACGCTCTAAGGCCTCTTGCACCATACGCTCACTCTTGCTGTCCAAACTACTGGTTGCCTCGTCAAGTATGAGTATTGGGGCATTCTTTAAAAGCGCCCGGGCTATGGCTATGCGCTGCTTTTGCCCACCACTGAGTTTTAAGCCGCGCTCGCCTATCTCACTGTCATAGCCCTTTTCGAACTTTTCTATAAATTCGTGGGCGTTGGCTGCTTTAGCTGCGGTCTCTATGTCAGCAAGGCTAGCGCCGGGCTTCGCATAGGCAATGTTTTCGCGTACCGTGCCACTAAAGAGCGCCGGCTCCTGGAAGACGACAGCGATACTGTCACGCAAGCTTGCCTGCGTCACTTGATTAATATCTTGGCCGTCTATAAGTATCTTCCCTTGTTGCGGTTCGTACAAACGTAACAGTAAGCTAGTTATGGTCGTTTTACCCTCACCGCTCTCACCTACAAGTGCTGTTTTAGTACCGGGTAGCAGTCTAAAGTTCACACCTTTGAGGACTGGTTGTTCGTCATAAGCAAACTGGACAGTTTCGAACTGAACCTCGCCTTTAGTAACGCGGAGGTCTTTTGCAGCCAAGCTATCCCGTATAGCCGGCTCTACATCCATGGCTTCGAAATAATCGCGGGTATTAGCTAACGCCCGTTGTGTTTGGTCTACTAAGAAGCTAATACTGAAGATAGGTATACGTATAAGCTGGGCATACTGTATTAAAAGCACCATAGTGCCAAGCGTATATAACCCGCGAGCCGTTTCCACGAAAATGTAAATATAAATGACAAAGAATATTAGGTTCAATACTACGCGGCGTACAACATCTTGGGTATGCCAGAGCTTACTCTGCGGGTACGTAGTAGCTACCGCATTACCGTAGTGGCGACTAAATAGCTTTAGCTCACGCTTTTCTTGCAGGTAACTTTTAACAACTTTTATTTGCCCGATGGCTTCAGCGAAGCGGCCGCTTGCGATATCTTGTTCTTTATTTATTTCTTTCTGGTAGCCTTGCCATTTAGTACTTGTACGGGTAGTAAGCCAAATAAAAATTGGGTATAGCACACTGAGCATTAGCCCGACTTGCCACGAAAAGTAAAAGACCACGATGAGCGAGAATATTGTACTGAATATGAACTGTAGGAAGTTATTGGACAGCATGTTCATGAACTGCGTTATCTGGCTAATACCGCGGCTCATGCGGTTGATGATAGTACCAGTCAGCTCGTTGTCGAAATAGGTTTGCGGCAGCGTGAGCAGGTGCTCAAAGTAGCGTTCGCTCATGTGGCGCTGGACTTTGGCGGCCAGTAAATCGCCTAAGTAACCGCCAATGTTGCTAAATATGGTCTGGCCGAGGTCAGTCAAAAATATAAGCACCGCCATGAGCGCTACAAGTTTCACATCAGCATGGCCGCCACCGATGAGCTTGGCTATTTGGTCAACGGCCGTTTTAGTAAACAGCGGCTGCAGCTGACTCATCGCCGCCAGCAATATAGTAAAGAAGCTAACAGCCGCATAGTACGGCCATAGTTGCCGGGTAAATTTAATAATCCGCCAGATCTCTTTCACTACTTATATTGTAGCGAAACTGTTGATAGCGGCCTAGTTATAACCTTCTTTTCCTTCAGCTCACATGAGCGTCATGTGAAGTAGAGGAAAAGCAGACGTCAACGGTGGTGATTGGGGGGATAGGGAGGAGGCAAAAAATGCCAACATCTCGAGCCTATGCCCTTGCTTTTCTTGCCCTGGTCGGGCGGGTGTCGGAAACAGCCGAGGCATAAATTCCAGGCCTGGACTAACCGACACCCGCCCCTTCGATGATGCAGACACTGCTCCGCTCAGTCTCGCCGAGAAGAAACATATATCCAGTAAAACAGTGCCCGCGGGGGAACACTACTGAACATCTGCACCACTGAGGGTGAGAGACTAGGGTATGTCGCCTTATGAGTGCGCTGTGCAAAGCCTCGCTGGGCCAGGCTCACAACTACTCGGCGCCACTACGCGGATGGGATTCAAAGTGGAGGTATCCTCGCACCGAACCACGCCACACGCGTTAGAACCCTTTCTCTCACTATGGGACCGGTCCCGCACGGGGGGCACGAGACCGGCCTATCAGGACGGACGATGATACGGCTCGGGGGGGCTTAGCCTCACGATGCTCGCTCTACGAAAGCGGGGGACTCTCGTCACCAAGCTTCGCGCTCACCATCCGCCTGTCCAAGGGGTGAATAGCTTTCATTCACCAATGAATTACTGCAACTGCAGCCGGAAAGCCTGCTACAAATGCAGTAATTCATGGTTGACGTCTGTTAAGGTACTCGGGAATCGCACACTAGCACAACTCAACCGAAGTAGAACTAATTTACTAGATGACGAACGTAATGTCAATACTACAGGCGTTCGGCCGCAAGTTTGTTCTTCAGTGCTGCCGCTGCTTGGTCGAGAAACGCATTTACTTCTTGGTCAGTTAGCGTCCGCTCGTAGCTGGCAATTGAAACACGAAATGCGACTTGTTTGTGCGAGGTATCATCATCGCGCTGGTAAATATCGAGTGTAGAAATATCCAACTGAGTGTTTTTTGGTTTAGCTTTCATAAGCTCAGTCATAAGTGCAGTTTCTAGCTCGCCGTAGGTAACTTCTGCTTTAACCTTCAATGAAATGTCTTGGGTAACTTTCGGGTATTTAGGCAACGCTACATAGGTTTTAGCATTCATGGCCCGCATGAGCTTCGGTAAGCTGATTTCGAAGCCGGCAGTTTTGTTAGGTAGCTTCAAGTTTTTACGGACGCTAACCTTGAATTCACCAAGCGCACCGAGCGATTCGCTGGTACCTTTTATAAGCACTTGGGCCGAACGGCCGGGCTCAAAAACCACATCTTGTTCACTCGGACTCTTTAGTGGCACATACTCAAGCTGCAAACCAAACTGACGAGCTAATTCGTTTAGGAATTTTTCGGCTTCATAGTATGCGGCGCCTGCTTTTGCAGATTTGCTGGCGGTATACACAAGCGCTAGGTTATCGAACTCTACCGGCAAATTTCCTTCTAGGGCTGACTTTGTATGCACCTTGCCCATTTCAAATAGCGCAAACTCATCGTAACCAGCCTTAATGTTGGTATGCACACTAGCTAGTAGGCTTGGCGTCAGACTGAGGCGGTAATACTGCAGGTCGGGGCTCAGGGCATTGCTCAACTGAAAGGCATCATTTGGATCTTGGCCGACTTTTTCTAGCAAATTGCCGTGTACAAAGCTATAAGTAAGTACGCCATTAGCACCGGCCTTAGCTAGCACGGCACGCACCGCTGCTTTAGTTTCAAGCAGCGCATCACGCTTAGCGGGGGTCAAATCTCGCTTTGGAAGCTTTAATGGTAAGTGGTCGTAGCCATACAAACGGCCGACTTCTTCTACCACATCTTCACGAAGTTCTATGTCAGTGCGCCAGAAGGGTGCTTGTACCGCTAGGTTCTGGCCATTTACACCGACTTCAAACTCAACATTTCGCAGCAAAGTTGCCATGTCGTCGCCCTTTAGGTCCAGACCTAGCCGCTGATTTATGAATGATTCTGCTACTGGCACAACATGCGCACTCTTGTTGGCATGGTCGTTATCTATTACTTCGCTACCGAGCTGAGCGCCTGCTAGCTGCTCTAGAAGTTCGAGTGCTTTAACCACCACGCGGTCATTCTGAAGCGAGCTTTGGCCCTTGGTAAAGCGCGTGACCGCATCGGTAAATAGGCCGTGGGCCATGCTGGTTCGGCGTATGGAATACATGTCGAAAGTTGCACATTCCAAAATGATGTTTTTGGTATCGCTGCTCACTTCCGTTTCGGCGCCGCCCATTACACCACCGAGACCAATTGCCTGCTTGTTGGTTGCTATAAGTATAGCCTCGGCCCTGGGCTCTATTTCTTTGCCGTTAAGTAGCGTTAGCTTTTCTCCGCTATGCGGATTACGGGCCGCTAGTACTGCCTTACCGCCTTCACTTAACGCTTTTACTTTGTCGTAGTCATAGGCATGCAATGGCTGTCCGGTTAGCAACATGACATAGTTTGTGACGTCGACGACATTATTTATGGGTCGTACACCAAGTCGGCTTAAGTAGGTTTGTAGCCATACTGGGCTCGGTGCAATTTGCACGCCCTTCAGCGCCACCACTACAAAACGCGGCACTTGCTCCGGTAATTCGTTTTGGACTTCTAGCGGGAGGCCATCGCCTTTTGCGAATGATGGCTGATTGCGGTACCAATCCGGCGAAGTAAATGATTCGTGTGTTATGCCGGCGATTTCGCGGGCTAGCCCGATCATACCGAAGCAATCCGGTCGGTGGGTGAACATCTTGTTTTCTATATCTATAATGTAGTCGTCCAAGTGGTAGACTTTGACAAAATCGTCGCCGGGCTTGCCGTCTCGTTCATTGAGTTCCAATAAACCTTCATGACTGTCACCTATAGCCAGCTCTTTGGCGCTCGCCAGCATACCATTGCTTTTCTGCCCACGGATTTCGCGGGCTTCCAACACAAACTTCTCGCCATCCCAACTAGCCGGCACTGTCGTGCCCGGCGGCAACCAAGCCACCAACATGCCGGCACGCACATTCGGCGCACCACACACAACTTGCACGTAGCCGTCCTTGTCACGCTCCACATCTTTGACCTTACCGCCATCATCTACCTGGCAGACGCTCAAGTGGTCGGAACCTTCTAACTTTTCGCAGGCTACTACTTTCACGAGCACAATACCTTGGTAACGTTCGCCTAAGTTAATCACGGCGTCAACTGCACCCAGCTGAGCCCCAATTTTGTCCACCAGCAGTCCAATTGGCAGATTAGCCTTGGTAAACTCTTTAACCCAATTCAACGATACTTTCATGAAAATTGCCTCAGGAAGTCCAAGCGAGCACTTTCAAAGTAGCGCACGTCTTCTATGCCGTATTTCATCATAACTAAACGCTCTATGCCCATACCCCAAGCAAAGCCGGTGTACTTTTCGCTATCTATGCCGGCCTCGTGCAAGACTGCCGGGTGAATCATGCCGCAGCCTAGCAGTTCTATCCAACCGGTTTGACTACACACATTGCAGCCTTTCTTATCACAAAATGGGCAACTTATGGCGAACTCAAAGCTTGGTTCGGTGAATGGGAAGTAAAACGGCTGTGTTTTAACATCCAGTTCTTTACCGTAGTACTCCTGCAAAAAGGTTTTGAGCGTGGCTATAAGGTGACCAGCATGTACTCCTTCGTCGACATATACGCCTTCTAGCTGGTAAAAGGTGTGCTCGTGCCTGGCGTCTAAGTCTTCGTTACGGAATACGCGACCCGGTATAACGGTCGCTACAGGCTTGCCCTGCTCTAAATTGGCTTTTTGCGCTTTGAGCACGCGGTTTTGCATCGTAGACGTATGCGCTGGAGCTATAAGCCCGTCAGTTGTCATGAACGTATCGTAGTCATCCCGCGCGGGGTGGCCCTCTGGGAAGTTCAAAGCGCCAAACATATGGTAATCATCATCTATTTCGCGGCTTTCAACTGCCGTAAAACCCATGCGGTAAAAAATGTCGAGCACTTCTTCGAGCTCGGTCATCAGCGGATGCTTCGAACCCGTTTCGGTAGGCAAAAGGCTTGGTCGTTCACTCTCCTTTGTATTGACATCGAAGGGGGCAGTTATATCTATAGCCGGTAATGCCTCATCCTCGTCTTGTGCCCCCATAACCATTTTTTGCAATTCCTGCCTAAGCGCATTTATTTCTTGGCCAAACTTCGGACGTTCCTCGCTCGGCAATGTCTTTAGCTCATCAAAAAGTGCTTTTAGTTCGGTCGCGCGCAATATGTCGTTTTTATTCTCAAGTTCAGCGAAGCGCTTTTTGAGCACATCGGCAACTTCTGCTATCTGCTGGTTTTGGTACGCCATATCTGTAAACAAGTATAGCAGCCAAGCTGATGACTAAAAAACAATTTGCCGCTTATGTTTTTAGTAGTACACTGCAGTTAAGTTCATTATTAAATAATTTATTTGTCATATGGCTGTACAAGCTGGTATTGAAAATTTAGAAATATTCTCGGAAGCACTTGCTCCTGAAGCAACTATTGCGGTTGGCAGCCTCGTAAGAGTTACCCATCAAGCTCGAGGTAAGTTTGATAAAAGGCTTGGAAAGCACCGTACGGATGAGCAAGTATTTCACGGTGAAATCAAGCAGATTCTGGTTAGCAATATTGAGCTGCCCATCACAAACTTAGAAGGCAAGTATGTTGGCTCTCTGCGTTACCGCGTCCCAGTTGTTCACCTTGGTGGGCATGTCATTTTAGAATCAGTTAATAACAAGGTCGTTTTTCAAGAAGTACCTGACCGAATAATCTACGGCACTGACACAAGTTATCAGATTGAACCTATAAGCCCTATTCAGTTACCCGAACAGCGCTAGTGCCTTTAGGCTACAATATAAATATGGGAATGTTTTCTTTTGATGTTGTTTCAGAATACGACAAGGCCGAGATGAACAACGTTTTCGACCAAACAGAACGCGAAATGGCCAACCGTTATGACTTTAAGGGTACGCCAGCTGCCATAGAATGGCTAAATGGCGACAAAACTGGGCTAAAAATAACCGGCAGTGGCGACTGGCAAATTGATGTTATCTTGGACATTGTGCGCAAGAAGCTTGCCGCTCGCGGCCAAAGCCAGAAGGTACTTGATACTTCGCGTGAAGTAACTGAAAGTAACCTAAAGGCCACGCAGGAAGTGCCCTTCAAGCAAGGCCTAGACCAAGAAAAAGCCAAGAAAATCACTGCAATAATCCGAGACAAGTTCCCTAAAGTTAAGACGCAAATCCAAGGCGATGCCGTACGAGTCATGAGCGGCAGCAAAGACGACTTGCAAGCAGTCATGCAGCTATTGCGCGCACAGGACTTCGACTTCCCGCTAGCATTCACAAACTACCGTTAAGTAGCGATTTACTTATTCTTCAGTAATTGGATGTTCCGCCTGCAACGGGGCAAGAGCACCATTCGTTGCCGGCAAGACTTCTTCCCATACGGCCTTAAAGGTATGGAAGTCGGTATATATATCGCTGCGTTTCTCTACGTATGCGTATAAGTCGGTATCCGCCTGTATTTCATGTTTGTACCTACTTTCCGGTTTTGCAATTGAATGTATGAAACCGCCCCTTGTGAGCGCCACAAGTGCATGAGATGCATTTCGATATTGCAAATCTGGCTGCCCCTCAACGAATAATTTCTTGGCTTCAGATACTGTTATGTGAGGCTTAACGGCAAATAAAGCTGCCATACGGTTTAGTTCCAAGTTCTTTTCGTCGCGTTTCCTGGATTTCGGTAGAAGCAACGCCGCTTGCTGCTGCAGTACTCGCAGCCTAGAATCGGTTTCAACGCCAGGTTCATGACGCTGCACTAAGTGCTCGTCGTCTTTATGAAGCATGCCACGTGCAGCTGCCGCCACGGCAAATATGCCAAAGATACCGCCGGCCACCAGAATAGTTTCCTTCCTATTCTTAGGGAGGTGCGGTCGAAATTTTCCTTCATTATCTGTCATAGATTACCAATATACACTTAATGATACTTAACCGACAATAAACTGTATATACGCTATACTTTAAGCATATGCAGGAACAGGCGGACCTCCAGTCGCAGCTCACCGAAGTTCTCAAGATGAATGACCGCGAGAGCTACACCCAACCTACGGAAATTTATCCGCACCAGTGGCTGTGGGATAGCTGTTTCATAGCTATCGGTCTGCGCCATCTCGATGTCGAGCGCGCTAAGACAGAACTACTCAGCCTACTGCGTGGGCAATGGCATAACGGCATGTTGCCGAACATAATTTTCCGTGACGACAAACAGTACCGTATAGACCGTAATTTATGGCGTAGTTGGGTGAACCCATTTGCACCATCGGGCATAGCAACGACCGGCATAACCCAGCCACCGGTGCTTGCCGAAGCCGTGGTGCGCGTAGGCGAAATGCTGGAGCTACCCGAACGCCGCGCTTGGTATAAGCTCCTATGGCCGAACTTACTGGCGTACCATGAATGGATGTACCACGAGCGCGACCCGCACAAGGAAGGCTTGGTATTGCAAATCCATCCGTGGGAAGTTGGCATGGACAACACGCCACCTTGGATGGCCGAAATGCACGAACACCAAATGCCCACCTGGATTCGCTTAGTCCAAAAAACCAACGCCGATAAAATTATCAACCTTTTCCGGCGCGACCGTTCGGTACCACTCGACGAGCGATTTTCTACCGTCGAGTCGCTGGTAATGTTCAGCATACAGCGCCGTTTGCGTCGTAAAGCGTACGACATTAACAAAGTCTTAGACCACAGCCTGTTTGCCATAGAAGACCTGGCATTTAACAGCATTCTTGTTAGGGCCAACCAACAGCTGCGTGAAATAGCCAAAACAATTAAAAAGGATATCCCTGAGCAGCTCGATGAAAGTATGAAGCTAACCGAAAAAAGCTTTGAAGAACTTTGGGACCCGTACAGCAGCCAGTATTATTCGCGCGATTTCATAACTCACCGTCTGCTCAAGGTGCCCACGGTAGCCACGCTGCTTCCGCTCTATGGTGGGCATGTAACGAAAGAACGAGCGGAAGCACTAGTAAAACAGCTCGAAAACGAGCATGCCTTTGGCCCGGCATATCCTCTACCTACTGTTCCAATAAATTCCTTTTGGTTCCACCCACGACTTTATTGGCAGGGCCCAACATGGGTGAATATAAACTGGCTGGTTATAGATGGGCTAAAGCGCTACGGCTTCCATGATTTTGCAGATGCTCTTAAAGAAAGTACGCTCGAAATGGTTGAAAAGTCTGGTAGCTGCGAGTATTTCGACCCGCTTACCGGCCAAGGTGCTGGTGCACCAAACTTTAGCTGGACTGCTGCGTTAGCTCTGGATCTTCTGAAAGCAAAATAACCTCATCTGACTGCCGAGCATCTGGCAGAACTATCTGCATAGGCTTTTCACCGTGCCGCTCTATAAGTTTGAAGCGTTTCCGTACATTATGCATGAGGATTTCACCGATAGCACCAGCAGTACCGAGCTTTGGCCTTAAGTATTCCACCATAGCATCGGCCGTCACCATGCGTCGTTCGCGTAGATGATGCAACGCGCTATAGCGCGGTTCTCGGGGAAGTTCGTCTGAAGCTTCTTCTGGCAATTCTGGTGTACTCATAAGAGATTATTCTATGCTCAGCTATGCTCGTTTGCAATCTAATCTACACTCTCGGTTCGGGCATGTGGCAACAAAAGTTGAAGTGCTGTATCACCAGAATGGGAGGCAATTTCTCTGCCGCGCTCAGTGAGTGGCAGCGAGGGCGGTCGGCCGCTTTCAAACTCAATAATTCCGCGTCGGTTCAGAAACATTACGGCACTAAACACAATTGATAGCCGAATGTTAGCTTGCCTGCAAACTCTAAACAGTTCCGTGCGAGGCATAGGGTCATTATTCGCCAGGGCATCAAAAATATAAACTACGTCGGACAAAGGCGGCGACTGGTATTCCATAGCGCAGCATTCTATAACAATAGACTGCTGTTATGCAATCTAATCTTCGAAGGTAGGCTTGTCGATTAGGAGCGGGTCTACTGAGGCTTCGGTGTTGGCTATTTTGACAATGTCGCGATCAATTTTGCCGAGCTCTTTATATGTCGTATTAAAGTGATTCACCGTAGTTCCAAGCGATGCTCCCAGCTTTTGCATGTAGCCATTATGCGCGAGCAAGTGTTTTTGTAACTGCTCAATATTTTTACGAATTTTTTCGGTATCACGATGAATTTCTAGCGATCGCAACCCCTGGACAATTGTTTGCAGCATGGCGCTCAACGTGCTTGGACCGACAATGGTTACTTTTTTGTCAGCGGCAGCATACTCCATAAGGTTTCGGCCACTCACACCACCCAATCCTACTTTGTTGGCAAGCAAGTCGTAGTAAATGGCTTCACTTGGTATGAACATCAACGCCTGATCGAGCGTCCCCTTGCCGGGTTGGATATATTTGGCGGTTTCGTCTATGCGCCGCTTCAGGTCTTCCTTAAATGCCCGTTCATACCCAGGCCTTTCACTTTCTGTGCAATCTATAAGTCGGTTGTAGTTTTCTAAGCTAAACTTACTGTCTATGGGCAGCACTTTGTCATCGAGCATAATAGCAGCGTCAACTACATCGCCACTACCCAGTTTGTACTGCAATTGATATGCGCCGGGCGGCAGCATATTTTTAAGTATCTGCTCTAGGTAATATTCGCCGAGTACCCCACGCTGTTTAGGGTTCTGCAGCACATTCTGTAAGGTTTTAAGTTCGTTAGCTATGTCGCCAACATTCTTGTTAGTGCCCTCTAGCCTAGTAAGCTTTTCGGCAACTTCTTGCAATATTCTTATACTGGCGGCTGATTGCTGAGCTAGCTGCTTATTACTGGTGCCTAGATGGTCTGTTAACTGCTTTTGCAAGCCTTCACGTAATTCCTGTACATTTTTGTTAAGTTCCGACATGTCGGCTTTTAGCAGCAATGCACTTTGACTGTCAGTTGCTGGCTTTTTATTGAGCTGCATAAACAGCATTGCTGCCAAACCGAGCACCAGCACGCCTAGTATAATGACGGCAATTATCATGAGCAATCACACCACCTGAAGTGGCGCCTCCGTTAAATTGTTAGTTGGAGGGTGCTGCCTTTCTGTCGGCCTTCAGGATTAATCCATCCTTTGGCTTCTACATAATCCAGCAAACTTTTCCAAGAACCCAGGGCAGTAAGCCCATTAGTATTGTAGCATTAGCTATTTATAAAAATCTGGTCACTATAAACATAAAGACAGCGCCGGTAACGGTGGCGGCTATGGTCCAGTAGCTGCTGTGCTTACTGTGTGCTTCCGGTAAAATTTCACTCGCACCTATATAGAGTAAAAAGCCAGCAAAAAAGCCAAGGTAGAGCGTTAAACCATTTTCGTTAAGCGTAAACAATAATGTTGTCAGAGCTCCAAGTACAGGGGCAATAGCATCGAGTAGTAGTAACCCGACCGCACGGCGTGAAGTGTTTTTGTTAATTAACATGAGATTTACAGTATTCAGCCCGTCGCTAAAATCATGGGCTATAACGGCTATGGCAACGGCTATACCTATTGCGTTTCCCGCTTGAAAGCCCAGACCAATACCTACTCCGTCTAAGAAGCTGTGGCCGCTGAGCGCTAAGGCTCCAGCCAGCCCAACATCTGGGTGGTGATGCACTTCGTACTCAGCTTC
>Ga0070680_100001172_pt1 | contig 18843 bp, 15 predicted proteins | sample KBSC73BmetaG_FD_64672 | JGI IMG/M metagenome (GOLD analysis project Ga0070680, IMG submission 64672) | Corn rhizosphere microbial communities from Kellogg Biological Station, Michigan, USA - KBS C7-3B metaG | ecosystem: Host-associated > Plants > Roots > Rhizosphere | place: USA: Michigan...
GCGCGCGAACTCACCGCGTTCGATCGCGTCCGCCCGGATGATTTTCCCAATCGAGGCAAGCGCCGCCGCGGCCCGCCGCGCGGCGAAGTCAACGGCAACGTGCTGAAGCCCGACAACTCGGCGAACAAGAAGCGTCGCAAGGGTCGCGGCGTGGCACCGGGCCAGGAACTGCCGTCGGTGCGCACATGGTTTGCCGGCGACAAGCGTCCCGCTGGCGGACAGAATCGTGGCGGACCGAACCGTGGTGGCCCGAATCGCAGTGGACCCGGTCGTGGCACCCAGAACCGCAGCGGGCCGGGCGGCCGGAGCGGTAGTGGTGGCCCACGTCGTGGTGGCGGCGGCAGGGGTGGCAATCGCGGCGGCAACGGCGCGTCCGGCGGTTGATCATTCCACGGAGAACCCGCGCCATGCCTGCGAACGCCACGGTCGTCATTTGGCACAACCCGCGTTGCTCCAAATCGCGCGGCACACTGGAACTGCTGCAGGAACGCGGCATCGAACCCGCAGTGGTCGACTACCAGAAGAATCCGCCCGGCGCCGCCGACATCGAACGTGCGCTGCAGTTGCTGGACATGCAACCGCGTGATGTGATGCGCAAGGGCGAGGCGGTCTATGCCGAACTGGGTCTTGATGATCCCGAGCTGACGCGAACGCAACTGATCGACGCGATGGTGGCACATCCGATCCTGATCGAACGTCCGATCGTGTTCGCGAACGGCAAGGCCGCGACCGGCCGGCCCCCGGAAAACGTTCTCGCGATTCTGTGACGCTTCCGCTCGCTTCCCCTCCGGAGCGAAGGGCAGAACGCAGGTTGGGCTGAACGCAGTGAAGCCCAACGCGATGATGCTCTCGCGTTGGGCTTCGCGAAGCTCAGCCCAACCTGCAGCAGCATCGGGACGTCACTTCAACTCGAATGCGTCCGCGTCCATCCACGCCGGGAATTTTTCGCGGAACGCTTGCAGCGCCGCATGGTCGAGCGCCACGGCGACTACCTGTTCCTGCGCGCCCACATCGACCATGGTCTGGCCCAGGTAGTCCAGCACCGCGCTGTCGCCCGAATACGGCAACTGGTTGCCGTCGATACCGACTCGGTTGACGCCGAGGCAATAGCCCAGATTTTCGATGGCGCGGGCACGCAGCAATGTGCGCCACGCATGCGCGCGCGCGGCGGGCCAGTTGGCAACGAACAACACAAGGTCGTAATCGAAACCTCGTTGCGCATCGTGGCCGTTGCGCGAAAACACCGGGAAGCGCAAGTCGTAGCAGACCAGCGGGCAGATCTTCCAGCCCTTCCATTCGACGATCAGCCGTTCGCGTCCGGCGGCATAGCGCCTATGCTCATCGGCGTAACGGAACAGATGGCGCTTGTCATAGTGGCGGACCTCGCCATTCGGCGTTGCGAACAGCAGCCGGTTGTAGACATCCTCGCCCACCCGCAACTGCACGCTGCCAGTGACCGCGGCATCGAGTTCGCGCGCACGCTGGCGCAGCCATGCGATGGTCGGGCCATCCATGGTTTCGGCGTTGTGGATGGCCTCGTTGGAAAACCCGCTGGTGAAGGTTTCCGGCAACACCACCAGATCGGTTTGCCCCGCCAGCGGCGCGATCAGCGAGCCGTAGTACTCGCGGTTGCCGGCCGGGTCATGCCAGCGCGTGGCGCCCTGAACGAGCGAAACTCTCAGCGGTTGCATTCGGTTCACCACCGTAAAAAGCAATGAATTCTTCAGACACGGATAGACGCGGACGGGCAAAAGCTCCGTCCATGTTCATCCACATTGATCCGTGTCAAAGCTGCTTCTCATTTCACAGCTTGCACAAACGTTTCGCCGCCGCCTGCAGCGTTTCGTCGTTCTTGGCGAAACAGAACCGCACCAATTTCGCATCCGGTGCGGTCTCGTAGAACGCCGACACCGGGATTGCGGCCACACCTGCTTCGCGCACCATCCATTCGCTGAAATTCAAGTCGTCGGTATCGCGGATCGCGGAGTAATCCGCCAACTGGAAGTAGCCGCCATGGACATCGGGCAGCTTGAATCGCGAACCCGCCAGCAATTCGCGAAAGCGATCGCGCTTGGCCTGATAGAAGCCGGCGAGATTCTGCGCATGTTGAGGATCACTTTCCATCACCTCGGCGAATGCGCACTGCGCCGGATGGAACGTGCAGAAGGTCAGATACTGATGCACCTTGCGGAATTCGGCGGTGAGCGGCTTGGGCGCGACGCAATAGCCGACCTTCCAACCGGTGCAGTGCCAAGTCTTGCCGAACGACGAGATCACGAAGCTGCGTTCGGCCAGCTCGAGGCGGCGCGAAACGCTGAGGTGGGTGCGACCGTCATAGATGATGTGTTCGTACACCTCGTCGGAAATCACCAGCAAGCCATGCTGCGTGGCGATTTCCGCAAGCGCATCCAGATCGGCTTCGGTGAACACCGCGCCTGACGGATTGTGCGGGCTGTTGACCATGATCATCCGCGTCCTCGGCGTGATCTCGTCGCGCACGCGCTGCCAGTCCACGGAAAAGTCCGGCAGCCTGAGCGGAATGTGCACGGCACGCCCGCCGGCCAGCGCGATCGCGGGTTCGTAGCAGTCGTAGCAGGGGTCGAGCACGATCACTTCGTCGCCGGCATGCACCGCGCAGGCAATCGCGGCGAAGATGGCTTCGGTTGCGCCCGAGGTCACCGTCACTTCCGTGTCCGCGCTGATGCGGCGGCCGTACAGCCGATCGGCCTGCAACGCGATCTGCTCGCGCAGTTTCGGGATGCCGCTCATCGGCGCGTACTGGTTCCTGCCCTCGTCCATTGCGCGGGTCAACGCATCGCGCAGATTGCGCGGCGTCTCGAAATCCGGAAACCCTTGCCCCAGGTTCACTGCCTTGTGTTCCAGCGCAAGCTGGCTCATCACCGTGAAGATGGTGGTGCCGACCTTGGGGAGTTTGGTTTCGATCTGCATCGGAGTCGTTTCGCCTGGAAGAACGTTTGCAGAGCCGCCGCAGACGCGAGCACATGCAGGGATTCCGGCGATGGTAGCACGCTGTCAGCGCCCGACATTCAACAATTCATCAGCACGATGTTCGAACGCATCGGCCAGGAATTCCACCAATGCGCGCACGGCCGGCAGCATGCCGCGACGACTCGGATACACGAAGTGCAGAACGCCCTGCGGCAGACCCCATTCCGGCAGGACCACCCGCAGTCTGCCGCTGCGCAGCTCCGCCACGCAGGAGGATTCCGGCACCCATGCGATGCCGACACCCCGCACCGCGGCTTCAATCAGCAACGGAAACTCACCCGTCACCAACCGTGGTCGCACCGTGACGGCGGTCTTGGCGCAGGCACCGTCATACAGTTCCCACGTCTGCTCGCCTTCGTGTTCGAACAGGCTCAACACAGGAAGCGCGGCAAGATCCTGCGGCGCATGCGGCTCACCGTATTGTTCGAGAAAGCCGGGACTGGCGACCAGCACAACGCGTCTGGGACCGAAGCCGCGCGCCACCAGTTCGGCATCCGTGTCCAGCTTGTCGCGCACGCGGATGGCCATGTCGAAACCTTCGCCGATCACATCCACGCGCCGGTTGCTGGATAGCACCCGCAATTGCACCTGCGGGTGGCGCGCCAGGAACACCGGCAGCAGAGGAGCCAGCAGGCTCTGCGTCAGCGACACCGGGCAGCTCAGCCGCACCAGCCCGCGCGGTTCGCCACCCAGCGATGCTGCATCCTCGGTCGCGGCGCGCGCTTCGGCCAACATCGCCTGACAGTGGCGATAGAAGCGCTCGCCGGCTTCGGTGACCACGAACTTGCGGGTGGTCCGCTGCAACAGGCGGATGCCAAGCCCGTCCTCGAGTTGCGACACGCGCTTGCTCAGACGCGATTTCGGAACGCCGATTGCGCGGCTGGCGGCTGAGAAACCACCGTGCTCGACCACGGCCGCGAAGAAATACAGGTCGTTGAGATCCGGCAAGGTTCCGTAGGCGGCGGCCACGTTGTTCTCCACGATGAACGATGCGTTCGGATTGCACCATCTTATCGAAGCTGCGCCCAGTGCCTATCGTTTGCGGGTTGTCGCGAAACGCGACTCAACCTGGAGACCACCATGAAACTGTTGCATATCGATTCCAGCGTGTTCGGTGAAAATTCCGCGTCGCGCAACCTGACTGCCGCGATCGTCGCGCGCTTGCGCGCTGAACATGCGGATATCGAAGTGATCCGTCGCGATCTCGCCGCGCAAACCCTGCCGCATTTCACGCCCGTGCTGGAGAACAGCCACCCGTGCGTCGCGCGCAATGCGGAAATCCTCGATGAATTCCTCAGTGCCGACATCGTGGTGATCGGCGCGCCGATGTACAACTTCGCCATACCCACCCAACTCAAGGCGTGGATCGACCGTATCCTGGCCGCAGGCAAGACCTTTCGCTACACGGAGAACGGGCCGGAAGGCTTGGCCGGCGGCAAGCGCGTGATCATTGCATCGGCGCGCGGCGGCATCTACAGCAATGCGGCGGGCAAGGCATCCGACTTCCAGGAAGCCTATCTGCGCCGGGTATTCGAATTCATTGGCGTCGACAACCCCGAATTCGTGCGCGCGGAAGGCTTGAACCTCGGCGCCGCACAGCGCGACGCTGCCATGGCAAAGGCGCGCCGGCAAATCGAAGGCGAAGTGCGCGTTGCGGCGTGACAACGTCGCAAAAAGAATCCTTCAGCAGATGAATCACGAGTCGACTCCTCCCCCTCAAGGGGGAAGGTTTGGGTGGGGATGGGTTGGAAACACCACATGTCTTCGAAAAAGTCGGGAGCAAACCCCTCCCCCTGCCAGCCTCCCCCCTTTGAAGGGGAAGGAGAATGCAACTTCGCCGGGACGACGGACGCAACGAGGCGTCAGGCGACAATTCGCACCGGCACCGACTTCGCCGCCGGCGTCTTGCTGTACAACGCATGATGCGACAGCGGAATCAGCGGATTGCATTCCGGGTAGTAGCCACCCACGCAGCCACGCGGAATGTCGAATGCGACCACGCGCAAACCGCGGACTTCACGGTGAACCCCGTCGCCGGCATCGGACAACAGCTTCACCGTCTGGCCATCGCGCAATCCCATCTGCGCGATATCTTCCCGGTTCATCAGCACCACCTCACGGGTACCCTCGATGCCGCGAAAGCGATCGTCGTAGCCGTAAATGGTGGTGTTGAACTGGTCGTTCGAACGCATCGTCATCAGCCGAAAGCGGTTTGGTGCATCTTCGAACCCGGTGGCGGTCAGCACCGGCGGCAGGATGAAATTGGCCTTGCCGGTGTCGGTCTTCCACACGCGTTCGCGCGCACTGTTCGGGCGATGGAATCCACCGGGTTGCCACATGCGCTGGTTGAAATCCTTGAACTGCTGGGGGTAGGTCTGCTCGATCGCATCGCGGATCGTCGCGTAATCGTTGACCCAGCCGTCCCATGGCACCTTGGGGTTGGGCGCGAGCGTGCGCTTGGCAAGCTCCACCACTATCCGGGTTTCCGACAGCAATTCCGGACTGGCCGGCTCGGCCTTGCCCACTGAAGCATGGATGCAGCTGGTGGAGTCCTCGGTGGACAGCACCTGCGGTTTGCCGCTTTCCTCGACGCGCTCGATGCGCCCGAGGCATGGCAGCAGATACGCAACCTCGCCATTGATGAGGTGCGAGCGATTCAACTTGGTCGCGATCTGCACCGTGAGCCGCAGCTTGTGCCACGCCTCCGTGACCCGTTCCTGCTCGGGAATCGCGCGCAGGAAATTGCCGCCGAGACCGATGAACCCATGCACGGTTTCATCCAGCACGCCTTCGCAGGTTTCAACCGTGTTGAGTCCCTTTTCGCGCGGCGGCTCGAAACCGTATTGATCGGCCAGGCGATCCAGCGGCACCAGCGCCGGATCGTCGGCGATGCCGACCGTGCGCTGACCCTGCACGTTGGAATGTCCGCGCACCGGGCACAGGCCGGCGCCGGGCTTGCCGACGTTGCCGCGCAGCAACATGAAATTGGCGAACATGTGGATGTTGTATTCGCCCAGCACGTGCTGGGTCAGGCCCATCCCGTACACGCCGATCACAGCATCAGCCTTGGCGTAAGTCGCCGCCGCACGTTCCAGCTCGGTGCGTTGCAATCCAGACGCGGCCTCGATGTCGTCCCATGCTTGCGCGCGCAGCCATGTCGCGAACTCTTCGAAGCCATGGGTGTGTTGCGCGATGAACTCGGCGTCCAACACGCGTGGCGCACCATTTTTCGCGGCGTCATCGTCGAGCGCGACGAGCGTCTTGCACAATCCCGTGATCGCGGCGATGTCGCCGCCTGCTTTCACCTGCAGATACTGCGTGGCCAGCGGCGTTTCCTTGCCGGCAAGCAACTCTACGGGGCTTTGCGGGTTGGTGAAACGCTCCAGCCCGCGTTCGCGCAATGGGTTGAACACCACGATCGGCGCGCCGCGTTTCGCGGCTTTCTGCAAGTCGTGCAGCATGCGTGGACTGTTGACGCCGGCGTTCTGGCCGAAGAAGAAAATGCAGTCGGTCTTGGCAAAATCGTCCAGCACCACCGTACCGACCGCGGAGCCGACGCTCTTGCGCAGCGCGACGCCAGTGGCTTCGTGGCACATGTTGGAGGAATCCGGCAAGTTGTTGTTGCCGTACAGCCGCGCGAACAACGCGTACAGGTAACTCGTTTCCAGCGAGGCGCGACCCGATGCGTAAAACACCACCGATTTCGGATCGGTTTCGCGCAGCCGCTTCAGCTCACCGCCGATCGCTTCGAACGCTTCGTTCCATCCGCACCGAAAGTACTTGTCCGTCGCGCGGTCGTACCGCAGCGGATGGGTCAGACGACCCTGCTGTTCGAGATCGTGATCGGACCAACCGAGCAATTCGGTGCAGGTGTGCTCGGCGAAAAACTCCGGCGTGGTGCGCAGGCTGGTCAACTCCCAGGCACTCGCCTTGGCGCCGTTCTCGCAGAATTCGAACTTCGCGGGGTTGGCGGGCTGCGGCCATGCACACGACACGCAAGTGAAGCCGCGCGGCTTGTTCTGTCGCCACAACTCCTTCACCGTCGAGGGAATCGGCACCTGCTCTCGCTTCAGGATCGCCGTCACCGATTTCACCGAACCCCAGCCGCCAGCGGGGCCGGGATAGGGTTCGATCTTCGGTTTGCGCTCGTCCGCCATCACGCGCTCCGCATCATCGTCGTGCTAGGCAGTGTAAACCGATCAGGGAGTGGCGGAGGGAGTGGGATTTGAACCCACGAGGGGCTTGCGCCCCTGCCGGATTTCAAGTCCGGTGCATTCGACCACTCTGCCATCCCTCCGCAGCCTCAAACGCATCATGCCGGATTGACTCGGCGCGTCCTGCGCCTCGCCCTTCGGGCCATCGGCTTACGCCGATGCTCGCTCCGGCGTCCTGCCTGCGCAGTCAAGTCCGGTGCTTTAGACCACTCAGCCATCTCTCCGAAAGTGTTCGTCATTCCGGGGCCGACCCGGCTTTATCGGGTCGGAACCCGGAATCCAGCTTGATCCTTTCTCACGCAAGAGAGAAAAATGGGTCCCGGCTTTCGCCGGGATGACGATTGTATGTTGCCGGGTGTTGCAGATGCGAATTTCTACACAATCCGGGCCGCGCCTCCCATGTAACGCCACAGCACCTCCGGCACCGTGATCGAACCATCCGCGTTCTGGCAGTTCTCCATCACCGCGATCAAACAGCGGCCGACAGCAAGTCCACTGCCATTGAGCGTGTGCACCAGTTCCGGTTTTCCGGTCGCGGGATTGCGCCAGCGCGCTTGCATGCGGCGCGCCTGGAAATCGGTGCAGTTGGAACACGAGGAAATCTCGCGATAGGTCTGCTGCGACGGCAGCCAGACTTCCAGATCGTAGGTTTTGGCGGCGGCAAAACCCATGTCGCCGGTGCACAGTGCCATCTTGCGATACGGCAACCCCAGTTTCCGTAGCACCTTCTCGGCATGGCTGGCCAATTCCTCCAGCGCCTCGAACGATTTCGATGGCTTGACGATCTGCACCAGTTCCACTTTTTCGAACTGGTGCTGGCGGATCATGCCCTTCACGTCCTTGCCGTAGGAGCCAGCTTCCGCACGAAAGCATGGCGTATGTGCGGTGACCTTCATCGGCAGTGCATCAACTTCGACGATCGAGTCGCGTACCAGATTGGTCAGCGACACTTCGGCCGTAGGAATCAGATAGCGTTTTGTTTCGCCCACAGCCGTGGAGAACAGATCCTCCTCGAACTTCGGCAACTGCCCCGTGCCTTGCATGGTTTCCGGATTGACCAACAGCGGCACATTGCATTCGGTATAGCCGTGCTCGCCGGTGTGCAGATCCAGCATGAACTGCGCGAGCGCACGGTGCAGTCGCGCAAGCTCGCCGCGCAGAACCGTGAAGCGTGCACCCGACAATTTTGCGCCAGCTTCGCCATCGAGCCAGCCGTGGCGGGCGCCGAGCTCGACGTGATCCTTCACGGCGAAATCGAAGTTGCGCGGCGTACCCCAACGCGACACTTCGACGTTTTCGCTTTCATCCTTGCCGACGGGTGTCGAAGCGTCCGGAAGATTGGGAATGCCAAGCGCAATCGCCGACAGCTTCTGCTGCACGTCGGCCAAAGCCGCTTCATTCGCTTTCAACTTGACGCCGATGCCGGCGACCTCGGCCATGATCGGCGCGACATCGTCGCCCTTCGCCTTGGCTTGTCCGATCGCCTTGGAACGCGCGTTGCGCAGCGCCTGCAATTCCTGGGTTTCCGTGGCGAGGCGCTTGCGGTCGGATTCCAGCGATTCGATGGCGGCGACATCGAGCGCATAGCCGCGCGTTTTCAGGCGCACCGCGGTGTCGGCGAGATGCGCGCGCAGCAATACCGGGTCCAGCATGGGACGATTCCAAAAACCTGCGAATCGCGCATTATCGCGGCGCGCGGCGACGCTGCGCAAACAGGCTCCCTCAAGACAGCTCCACCGTCCGGGGGAGGGGCTTATTTCTCGTGCGCTTTCGTCCGCGCCGCACGCAACGCGTTGAGCTTTTCCCTGATCTTCGCCTCGATGCCATTCGCGGTCGGCGCGTAGAACTCGGTGCCTGCCAACGCGTCGGGCAAGCATTGCTGGTCCAGCGCGACGCCGCCTTCGATGTCGGGATCGTATTGGTAATCCTTGCCGTAGCCGAGTCCCTTCATCAGCTTGGTCGGCGCGTTGCGCAAATGCATCGGCACTTCCAGCGTGCCGCTTTCGCGCACGTTGGCTCGCACAGCACCATAGGCCACGTAGGCCGCGTTGCTCTTGGGCGCCATCGCGAGATAGAGCACGGCTTCGGCCAGAGCAAGTTCGCCTTCGGGCGAACCCAGTCGCTCGTAGGTATCCCACGCATGCAGCGTGAGTTGCCACGCACGCGGATCGGCAAGTCCTATGTCTTCGATGGCCATCCGCACCATCCGCCGCGCGAGGTACAGCGGTTCGCAGCCGCCGTCGAGCATCCGCACCAGCCAGTACAGCGCGGCGTCGGGATCGGAAGAACGCACCGACTTGTGCAACGCCGAGATCTGGTCGTAGAACTGCTCGCCGCCCTTGTCGAAGCGGCGGGTGCGATCGGCCAGCACCTGCTGCAGCGTCGATTCGTCGATGCGGTTTTCATGCGCCAGCTCCGCCGCGATTTCGAGGAACGTCAATGCACGGCGCACATCGCCATCGGCAGCTTTGGCCATCAACGACAAGGCTCCGTCATCGACCTGCAGATGCAGCTCGCCGAGCCCCCGTTCGTCGTCAGTCAGCGCACGCTTCAGTGCGACGACGATGGCGTCGGCACCCACCGCGTCCATCACGTGCACGCGGCAGCGCGACAGCAGCGCCGAATTCAATTCGAACGACGGATTCTCGGTCGTCGCACCGACGAACACGATCACGCCGCGTTCGATGTGCGGCAAGAAGGCATCCTGCTGGGCCTTGTTGAAGCGGTGATCCGGTTCTCCGAATTAGTTAAGACTTTGGTACTGTAACGTCATAGGGTTAAGCCCGACACGGCGCGATGGCTTTTGATTCCCCTCTACACGCAAAAGGATCTCACCCCGAGCACAGCAGTGCGACGTGCTGCTTCGGGTCCGAGCACTGGCGAGGTTTCGTTCCTTCGTCAACCTTGGCGCCGCATTTGTCATGCTTCAGTGGAGCAAACTCAGTCACTGGAGGTTGGCATGGTTGTGGTTGGGTCGAAACGCGATCAGCGCGTTCGGGATTGGCTGGTTGGGCAGGTAGGCCACGAAGGCGCAATCGAGGCATGCGCCAACCTCGCAGGAGCGCGTCCGACCAACCCATCGAACGTCTCCAAGGTGTTGGGATTGGTGCCGCTCCAGAGGCTCGCTGTGGCGGCCAAGGTCGATGCGTCCGCGCATCTGGAAGGGCTCGCGCGCGTGCTGGGGATGCGGTCATGCACCTGATCTGGGCGACCGAGGACTTCACCATCAATGGGCGGCCATATCCCGGCTTCCCCGTCGTCCTTCATGACTCCATGGAGTCAGCCGTTGAGGCGAACCAGTTTCTCCGACACTACCTGACGCGAGGCAAGATTGGGTCAGAGCAGTCGTGGCCGAGCACAGGGCGAGCGCTCTACGACTACTTTGGCTTTCTTTCAGCGCATATGCTGCACTGGTCGGATGTTGATCGTGGCGAGGAAAAGAACCTCGTAGCGGCGTACCGCGACTACTGCCTCAAGGAGGTGAAGCTCGCCCGTAACACCGTGCGGCAGCGCATACACTACATCTGCGCGTTCTACGACTACGCCTTAAGGGAGGGCTGGGTCGATCGGCTCCCATACGGCCTAGAGGAACGTGTGGTTCATCGGAGCGACAAGGGGTTTCTGGCGCACGTCGATGTTTCGGGAAACCGTCAGGCGGTGCGGGACGTGATGCCGCGTCACCACAAGTCACTGCCGAAGTTTCTGGGCACCGAGCAGCTGCGGGCCCTGCTGGCCGCTACCAAGAACCCGCACCACCGGATGATGACTCGGTTTGCGCTCCAGACCGGACTGCGACGGGAGGAAATCGCGACATTCCCGCTTGCCTATGTTTTCAATCCGGGCGCACGACATGGCAACGGTCGGAACGTCATGGTCACACTCGATCCTCACGACGGCACTGGGATGAAAACCAAGGGCAATAAGCGCCGCGACATATGGGTATCCCGCCGATTCATGGTCGAGCTCTACCGCTACAGCGTGCTCCAGCGTGGCGAACTAGCGGCCAAGAGTGGCGTACCTAAGAAACCCCTTTTCTTGACGCAGGACGGGCTGCCCTACGCAAATCACGGCAAGCACATTGAGGTCATGGTGCGCACGAACGCCGCCAAGGTCGGCATCAAATCTCACCCGCACATGCTCCGGCACACCTATGCCACTCACACCCTGATCGCCCTGCAGAGGAATCGCGCGGCAAATACCGTGGAACCATTGGTGTTTTTGCAGCGCCAACTGGGCCACCAGCAAATTTCCACCACGATGATTTATCTCCACCTTGTCAACGAGTTGGTCGATGACGCGGTGTTGGCTTACGACGACGAACTCAATGACTGGATGGAGGCGGTGTGATGGCAGGGAAGCGCAAGGTTCACAAGAAGACTGACCTGATCATCCCCAAGGTCGAGTACCGCCGGGAATCCGACGGAACGGCAATCATCACCCCGGAATCCATGCCACCTGCCGTAACGGTCGTCGATTTTGGATACAACGCGACCAACTACCGCACCTTTGATTTCGCGCCCTTCTACGGTCTTGGAATCGACGAAATTACCTATGCTTGCCAGCGCCAGGTCGAGCGTCTTCTGGCCAAACAGGATCGTGAAATCGAGGCCACGTCAGTCGTGACCATTGCGAATAGATGCTTACCTTCCTTTCTTGACTACCTCGCCCTCAGGGCCACGGCACTGGGATGCCAGCAAAGACTCTCCGACATCAATAGGGAGGTAATCGATGGCTACCTCTGCCACTTGGCGCAACCCAAGCGCTCAATTGGCACTCAGAAGAAGCTATACGACGGCGTCAAGACGGCACTGAAAGCCCTCGCAAAGCGTGGGCTAGTGCAAGTAGTTGCCGCCGGCGGTGCTCGAACATTCCCAAAGAACCCGTTCCCCAACAGCGGGAGGCACGCCAAAAGTGAAAAGCCGCTGTCCCGGAAGGAGAGACAGGCCTTCACGGCGGCCGTGAAGACCGCGGCAATGACGCTCTTTCGCGAGAACGTGGAGGTGACGGGCGAGCTGCTGGCCTACGCCCTGCTGATTGTCGCCCTGCACACCGGCCGCAATACCACTCCGTTGGTAGAAATGGCGCCGGACTGTCTGCGCCCGCACCCCAAGGAGAACACCCATTTCTTGGTGTTGTGGAAGCGGCGCGGCTATAACGCCAGCACAGTCGTAATGAGGTCTGAGTCTACCGATCAGCACGTCCTCGAACTAACGCCGGCCGTGAAGTGGACTGTCGCGCGACTCATTCAACGTGTCATTGAGCTAACCACTCCCTTGCGGACGGCAGCACCGGAGCACTTAGTAAATCGGGTTTGGTTGTATCAATCCCGGTCTCGCAGAACCGCGTACTCAGGCAGCATAGTCTCGCTCACGGACACCACCCTCGCAAAAGCAATTCAGAGGCTCGTTGCCGACTATGGCCTGACCGACGGCAGCGGAAAGCCCCTGCGGATCAATGTGTCGCGCCTGCGAAAGACCTTTGCCAATCGCCTCTTTGAACTTCTAGAAGGCGACCTGGGCAGCACCGCGATTGCACTCGGTAACACGCCCCGAGTGGCAGGGCGCAACTACCTAGCGCCCGGCGAGGGTGCCAAGCGCAACTGGAAATTCATGGGTGAGGTGCTGACCCGAGAGCTGCTGACCGACACTCTGGGCGCGACGGAGCGCACGCCCGCAGGGCGCTGCTCCGACCCGACCAACGGGCAGTACGCACCCAGGCGGGACGGCAAGACCTGCTTCGACTTTCTGAACTGTCTGCGCTGCCGCAACTACGTGGTTACCGGCGATGACCTCTACAAGCTGTTCAGCTTCTACTGGCGGGTGCTACGAGAGCGCGACCGTATGGACGCGCGGCTGTGGGGAAAGCATTACGCGCACATTCCGCGCCTCATCGAGCGTGATGTTATCGCTGTGGGCCTGGCGAAGAAGGTTTTCAGGACTGTCGATGTGGAGGTAGCCCGTGAGCGCGCCCGTCACGACCCACACCCGTATTGGCGGCTCGACGCCCTCTCATCGCTCGATGTGTTTCGTGACAAGCGGCCACAGGAGGCCGCATGAGCAGCACGATGACATCGCTAATTGAAGCCCGTTTTGCCGCCCAGCCGGACGACGTACACGCGCTATGTGGAGAGGAACGCAATCGCCTTGTCATCAGTACCGTCCAGGTGGGTGGGCTTTGGGTCATCAGAAGCCAGTATGGCGACGACATCTGGCATCTGACCGGGGGTGCGACGAACCTCAGCGCATGCCAAAAGAAGCTCGACTTCCATAAGGTTCCACCAGTCTTTCGGGCAGTAGCCAAGGAACTGATGTACCTATACCACCGGCATGGCCGAGTGGGATGCGCTAGACCGAAGCCCTACACGATGTGGAGTGCGCTGAGTTACCTGATCCCATTTCTGAAGTTCCTTGACCGCCTTAAGCTAAGGCACCTCGGAGCTGTGACGCCGATGGTTTGCGCGACCTATGTAGCGGCTTGCAAGGCAGCGCGACAGGCGCGAAAGAAGGGAAAGCCTCTATCAGCCGCGACCCTGTCGCGCCATCTTCAAGCCGTCGAATTTGTGTATGAACTATCGCAACTCACAGCGACGCCTATGCCGTCGCATCCATGGCCAGAAAGTGCGGCCACGATCCTGTCCGATGCGTCAGCAAGAAACGTTGGGCAGCAACGGCGCAGCAAGACGCCCCTGATCCCGGACGAGGTATTCACCTCTCTTTTTCAGGAGGCCTACGCACTGGTACAGCGCGGCAAAGCATTGCTGGACATACGCGATGCGCTGGGCGAGGTGATGCCGAAAGTCGCGGGCAAGTCGAAGGACAGTATCTGGCACTTTAGAAATGACACTCTTAAGGCGCTCGGATGGGAAGGCGGATTCGGCAAGCTCACCGAAAACTTGGGCGAGCTGCAAGTGGCCTGCTACATCGTAATCGCCAGTCTCTCAGGGTGCCGCAACCATGAATTGACCTATCTTCAGGATGGAGCCTACTACCGAACTGAGGATGACGAGTGCGAGGCCACTTGGTGGATGAGAAGTCAGAGCGACAAGACGGGCACAGGCAAGACCGAGTGGATGGTGCCTGAAGCTGCCGTTGAGGCGCTGCGCGTGATGGATCGCTGGGCAGCGCCTTATCAGGCCCTGCTTGCGGAGGAGATCACACAGCGGCGGACCAAGAACCCGCAAGACCCCGAGATCGGCGAAGCACAGAGGCATGTTGGAGCTATTTTTGTCGGACCACACGACTATCGCAATGTGCCCATTCGCACGTTATCTCTTGCAAGCTGGAACCAACGAATCAATGCTTTTTCGGAGCGTCGCGGCATAGGCTGGTTTTTTTCGACCCACCAATTCCGCCGAAAGTTCGCCAACTATGCTGCCCGCAGCCAGTTTGGCGATCTACGCTACCTACGCGAGCACTTCAAACACTGGTCGCAAGACATGACCAATGACACCTATGCACTCAACGAGTCGCAGGAAATGGAGTTGTACGCGGAGATTCAAGACGAACTTGACACTATCAAGCTGGGCCTGGTCGAGCAGTGGCTTGACCCGACAGAGCCGTTAGCCGGCGGATATGGCAAGAACCTGATGGCGTGGCGCAGCCGCGAAGAAGAAATCATCTTCTTCAGGGATCACGCAACCATGGTCAAGTCGGTGGCAGAAAGCCATGCCATCCGCAGCAACGGTCATGCCTGGTGCACGGCCGATGACAAACAGTGCATCGGCAATACGTTCGAGAAGACCCGCTGCAGTGGCTGCGACAACGGCGTGATCGGCCGCTTTCACGCACGCATGTACCAGAACCTCTATGCCGACCTGAAGGAGCTCGCCATGTGCGATGACATTGGGCCGGGCGGGCAGGCTCGTGTGCAGCGCGATCTGGAGCGATGCATCGAGGTGCTGGTTTCCCTTGGATACGACCCCGAGACGAAGCCTGCATGAGTACAAAACGCAAGCCCGCTGACGCCCGGCGCAAAGACTTGGAAATGGCCATCTCCCGCATCCAGCGAGGCCGCGCCCACACCAAGACGACAAAGGTCAATATCAGTACGGTGGCGAGCGAAGCAGGCGTGACGCCTGCGCTCATCCACAACCACTACCCAGACATCGCGGAGACCATACGGGTGGCCCAAGCACGCTGTAGTCGCGTCCAGCGCGATGCCAAGCATGGCGAGCTGCGGGCGGCGAAGGAGCAGAATCGAGTCCTCCGTGAGGAAATCAATGCCCTCCGCGCCCAAGTGGGTAAGCTCGCATCGATCAATGAGGTCCTGCTCACGGAGAATCGCATACTGAAGGCCAAACAAGTTGATCCGAAGGTGTCCGACTTGAGTTCCAGAAGGGAGCTTTAATTCTTCAACTTTGCCTGACTCGGTCCGGTTAAGCATGTGACCTGAGCCGAAACGTGTAGCCAGTTGAAAGGTGAGTTCTCTTACCCTTTGAGGCAAGGAGAACTCCATAAAAAGGCGACACAGCGAAGAGCAGATCATCCGGATCCTGCGGGAAGTCGAGGCGCAAGAAAAGCCGATCCGAGAGGTGTGCCGGCAGCAGCTCAGTGGGAGGATGATCCGTGACGAGTGCAGAGCCAACCAGTACAAGCACTTCTCCGCCAGAGCTCGCGAAGCACGACGAGGTGTGCCACGCGGTGGGTATTGCTGTTGCGCGCTTGCGCGCGGGACGCTCCGCCAAGAACCTGATCCTGCTCGGGGAGCGTGGCGTCGGTAAGACGGCACTGCTAAACGGTATACGCGTGGACATGGAACACGATGGCGTTCAGGTTGTCTGGATGGAAGCCGCCAAGGTGGCTCGCTCCCTAGCCCGTTGGTACCAGAACTTCACGCCGTACTGCTGTGCCTGTCGGGGGTTATGTGTGCCAAAGGTCTCACGCGACGCAGCCTGCAGGCGCTCGCTGCATTCGCCAAGGGGCTGAAGGCGAAGCATCACGAAATCGATATCGAGTTGGACGTTGAGCCTGAACCCGGCCTGGCCGATAGTGGCGATCTCGAAAGCGACCTTCTGCAGCTTCTCGAAACGGTTGGCGAAGCCGCGAAACGAGCTGGGTCGGCACTCGTCCTGTGCATCGACGATCTGCAGTTTGTCGAGGAGAGGCAGTTGGGCGCGTTGCTCGGGTCGCTTCACCGTGCAAATCAGGATGAGCTGCCCGTAATGCTGATCTGCGCCGGCATACCGCAGTTGCGCGGGCGGGTTGGGAACGCAAAGCCTTATGCTGAGCGCTTGTTCGAATTCCATGTGGTTGGCGCGTCAAGGTGAATTTACGACCTGGTGCAGTGGCGCGCCAATTCCTTGCGAGCGCAGGAGATCGTTCGTAGTACACGTTCGGTTTCAGGCATGGCGCCGAGATTCGTCCCGCCGCTGCCAAACACTGTCTGAAGTAGCAACAGCCTACGGCGGTTGTGGTTCCGAAGCGTTCATCGCGCGCAGGGTTCTAGCATCGGCGCAGTGCGACCCATTCCGGCCGGTCGCAACCGTCCGCTTTAAGAGATCTGGTGGCTGCTCCGCCGTGTAACGGGGCGCGCCAAGTGCACTTGAGCGAACGCCCGTCGTTTCGGCAACGCTCGTGCCACCGACCACCAGTCCGCGTGGAGCGGAGTGTGTGCACTGTTATTCAGCGCGGCTGTCCGTCGCTGCGGCAACAACCTCACCCTCATGGACGTCATCGAAGTCATTGTGGGTCATCAACAAGTAGTGCCCTTCCTGTCCGGACTGTTCGAAAATCATTCGAAAGACCCGCAGGTAGTTTGCCATCGAAACATCACTCGGAGTCATGTAGAACGGATCGAGGATGCTGTGTGAACCTGCATTCGCCCACGAAATGAGCGATTGGCAGATCAATTTGTCTTGGCCGTCAAATTTCTCGCAAATCTGGTCGAGCGACTTACCACCAATGACTTTGAAGTAGTACTCCAGAATCCGGCGCAAGGTATTTTCCAAACTTGGGGCCGCGGGATCGGCTTCGCGTACCTCACGCCAAGTAACTCGTAGGATGTCTTGATCGGATTTTTGCGGTGCTCCTCGACTGTGGACCCGTTAGCACGTTTGCGTACTACCCAGAACGATTCATTCGTGCGTGCATCGCCGTTGGAGCCCTGCCAGAACGTCACCTCGCGATGGAAGTACACATTGTGGGTAAAGACGAACACTTGCTTGATGCGCCCGGTGTTTGCACGCGCCTCCGCGCAAACTTCCCGGATCAGGCTGCTTACGATGAACAAGATGTCGCTGTCCAAGCTTGAAACCGGGTCATCGAAGACGACGACTCGATCTTCGGTGACGCCAGTCTCCGTCGTGCTTCCACGGAGCAGGTGATAGAAGTACAGGAAGACGACAAATGTCTTCTCGCCCTCGCTCAACGTTTTCCCTACATCCTCTCCTGTTGGCCGTACCAGTTTGTACGATCGTTCATCATCGCCAATCGCCAGGCTGAAACTGGTGAAGCCAAACTTCTTCAGGATGGTATTGATGTAGGCGACAGTCGGCCTGACGCTGGTGGCTTGCTTTTCGAGCTCGCGGATATTGGCTTCCTGGCGGCCAATGCGCGCGCTGGAGGCTGAAATCTGCTGCCCAAGGCTCAGTATGGCCTTTTCCAACGCTAATTTTCTCGTGTCATACGAAGTCAAATCCTGATCGAGTTCATTCAGTACATAGCGCCACACCTGCGCCTTCAACAAGGCTCGTTCGGAATCGAAATTGTGAACCGTACGATTGTGCTCGGCCACCTTAGCGTTGGCGGCGTCGATCAGTTGCTTGATGGTCGTGGTGACGTCAGTGAGTGACTTGAGCGCAACGACTTGGCTGGATGCTTCTTGCTTGCCCTGCAGGATCAGTACGTTCTCGCGGACCAGCCCATCCAAAACCTCCTTGTGTGCCTGAAGCTTCTCCACCTCCACAAACTCGCCCGGCGCAGCAAGAACGCCAGCGAGCGCCTGTTGCACGGCCTGGGCATCCGCTTTGTAGTTGGTCAGCAGTTCATCGATAGCCCGCTTGTCCGCAGCGTACGTCTCATCGAAATATGCTTCGAGGCTGGCTGCGAAAGCCTCACTAGTCTGCTGCTGGCAAAAGGGGCAAGTACCGTCGTTGACATCGTAGAAGGCGCGCCCTTGCTGAACCCAGTCGCTATTGGCCAGCTTCTCGATCATCGCGGCGATGTCCACGTCCCCCTTGCCGATGACTGGCTTCTTTAGAACCGGTGCGTCTTCATGTGCCAGCAACGCCGATGCATCAATTGCGGCAACCGCGTCCCGCTCTACCGGCTTGTCGCCGAAGACGGTTTCGGCCCGCGTCGCCAACTCCGCGTAAGGATTTAAGCCAGCGGTGTTGCCTGTGCGCTCCGTGAGTACCTTCGCCTTGAACTTGTCCTTGTGGTTGCGAGCGGGGACAAAGGCGTCCATGAACACGGCATCGTGCCTGACCTTCTGCGCCCAGCACTTCTCCTTGAATTCGTCTTCAAGCTGCGCGAGTTCCGCCTTTTTGCCGCCATCGCCATGTTGACCTTCCAGCGTTTGGCGCAACCGCTCGCGCTTCTCGCGTTCAGTTTGAATTACGCCCCGGGCGGTATCAATCTGCTCCTGTGCTCCCTTCTGCTTCTCGCCAAGGGTGAAGATGCCT
>Ga0070680_100001174_pt1 | contig 18840 bp, 20 predicted proteins | sample KBSC73BmetaG_FD_64672 | JGI IMG/M metagenome (GOLD analysis project Ga0070680, IMG submission 64672) | Corn rhizosphere microbial communities from Kellogg Biological Station, Michigan, USA - KBS C7-3B metaG | ecosystem: Host-associated > Plants > Roots > Rhizosphere | place: USA: Michigan...
TCCACCGTTCCACCGTTCCACCGTTCCACCGTTCCACCGTTCCACCGTTCCACCGTTCCACCGTTCCACCGTTCCACCGTTCCACCGTTCCACCGTTCCACCGTTCCACCGTTCCACCGTCACGGAACGGTCGGTGCATAAGACGGTGGTATGCGATGCATACACAAACTGTCAATGGCCGCGATCGCCGCAGTGGCGTTCGGTGCAGCGGGCGGCCGAGCCGATGCGCAGTCGCTTCACGGGTCGAAGGCGAGCGTCAACCTCATGTACACGAGCGCCCGCGGCAAGGCGCTGGATTTTCTCCGGACGCCGGATGCCGTGTACAAGGCGGCGGTGGCGGGGGAGCTCAAGCTCATCTCGATCACGGATGACCTCGATCTCGGGCACGTGGCGTTCCCGTTCGTGCTGCCGGCTACACTGCGTTTCGCCGATTCGCTCGCCAAGGCGTATCACGCCGGGTGCGGCGAACGCCTCGTTGTGACGAGCGGCACTCGCCCGCTCGACGAGCAGCCGCCGAACGCGTCGCCGTTGTCGGTCCATCCCACGGGTATGGCGATCGATTTCCGCAAGGCGAGCGATGCGTGCCGTGCGTGGATGCGCAAGAACCTGCTCGCGCTCGAGGACCGCCATGTCATCGAAGCAACCGAAGAGATGCATCCACCGCACTTTCACGTTGCGGTGCTGCGCCAATCGACCGAGCTGCATCCAAGCACCGTGCTGGCGGCACAATCCGCGGCCAAATCCAGTGCCGCCTCCACGTCGACCGCCGCGGGCGACGTGGCGAGCGGTCCCGACACGTACGTCGTGCAGCGCGGCGACAATCTCTGGACGATCGCGCGGCGCCACAACACGACGACCTTCCGGCTGCAGCAGATCAATCATCTCGAGTCATCGGATCTGAAGCCGGGGCAGGTGTTGAAGCTGCGGTAAGGCATCCGTGGTCCACGGACGACGGACCGCGGACCACGAAGGCGGATGTTCCCGCTCCTTGATCGACGCTCTCCCGCCAGCATATTGTGCCCGGCGTCCGACGCACCCAAACGTCGGCCGCGCGTCACCCCGTGCTCTCGAGAGGCTCTCTATGCGTACCACGCTCACGCTGCTGCTCGCCGCCGCAACCGCTGCACCGTTCGTCTCGCCTGCCGCCGCGCAGGGTTCCAAGGATCCCACCACCGAGGTCACGGCCGCACCGCTCCCGGCCGGGTGGAGCATGCGTCTCGACGACAAGGACGCCACGAAGTCCGCGAAGTTCGTGAAAATGGGGACGGGCTATCACGTCACGTCGGGCGGCGCGGCGATCTACTGGCGGCCCGCCGACGTGGAGAAGGACAACTTCACCGTGTCGGCGAACTTCCATCAGACGAAGAAGAACGTCGGCCACGGCGACCATGGCGAAGCGTACGGCGTGTTCGTCGGTGGGCGCGATCTCAACAACCCCGCCAAGGAGACATACCTCTACTTCGAGGCGCGGCAGGACGGGATGTACCTGATCAACCACCGCGCCGGCACCGAGGTGCACAAGCTCGTGAACTGGACCGCCAGCCCCGCCGTGCACAAGTTCGACGACTCGCCGAACACCAACACGCTCGCGATCAAGGTCGCGCCGGATTCGGTGCGCTTCGTCGTCAACGGGACAGAAGTGCACGCGATCTCACGCAAGGAGATCACGGATCCATCCGGCGTCGCCGGCCTGCGCGTCAATCACAACCTCGACGTGCACGTCGCCGATTTCTCGGTGAAGGCCGGCGGCCGATGACGCCGTCGCACGAATGACGCTGACCGGCTCGACGCTCGAACCTGCCGGCAGCACGAAGCTGACCGGTGCCCCCGCGGGCACCGGTCATCGCGCCGCCATCACCGCGAGCTTCCTCGGCTGGACGCTCGACGCGTTCGACTATTTCATCGTCGTCATGACGCTGACTGCGATCGGCAAGGAGTTCGGACGCTCCGACGCGGCGATGGGATTGTCGCTCACGCTGACGCTCGTGTTCCGTCCGGTCGGCGCGTTCGTGTTCGGACTGATCGCCGACCGGTATGGCCGGCGCATCCCGCTGATGATCGACCTCGTCTTCTATTCGATCATCGAGGTCGCGACGGGTCTGGTGCACAGCTTTGCGGCGTTCCTGGTGCTGCGCGCGCTGTTCGGTATCGGAATGGGTGGGGAGTGGGGCGTGGGTGCATCACTCGCGATGGAGAAGACGCCGGCGCATCGCCGGGGCATCTTCTCCGGCCTGCTCCAGGAAGGTTACGCCTGCGGCAATCTGCTCGCGGCGGTCTGCTATTTCTTCGTCTTTCCGCATTGGGGCTGGCGGCCGATGTTCTTCATCGGCGGACTGCCGGCGTTGCTCGCGCTCTATGTGCGCTTGCACGTGACCGAGTCTGAAGTGTGGGAGCGCTCGAAGCACGACAGCTGGAGCGGCCTCGGTCGCGCCATCGCGGCGCAATGGAAGCTGTTTCTGTACCTCGTGGTGCTGATGGCGCTCATGAACTTCGTGTCGCACGGCACGCAGGACATGTATCCGACCTTCCTCCAGCGCGACTGGCACTTCACGCCCGAAGGTCGTTCCGCGCTGACGGCATTCTCCGCGGTCGGCGCGATCGTGGGCGGCATCGTCTTCGGCTTGTACTCCGATCGAATCGGCCGGCGCAAGGCAATCGTGATCGCGCTCGTGCTCGCGGTGCTCACGATTCCGATCTGGGCATACGCACCGAACCTCGGCCTCCTCATCGCCGGCGCGTTCATCATGCAGTTCATGGTGCAGGGCGCGTGGGGCGTGATTCCGGCACACATTACCGAGCTCTCCGGCGACTCGGTGCGCGGCTTTCTGCCGGGGTTCGCGTACCAATGCGGCGTGCTGATCGCCAGCTCCATCGTGTACATCGAGCCGCTCATCGCCGAGCACACGTCGTACGCAAACGCGATGTCCATCAGTGCGGTGACGGTGTTCGTGCTCGCCGCGATCGCGGCATGGTTCGGGCGCGAGCGTCACGGGGTCATCTTCGGCGAAGGCTGATCCCGAGCCGCCGGCCGTTGAGGCCGGCGGCTGCACCGGCGGCGGGCGTCCCGCTGTACTCCCATCACCATCTCGCCGGATTGCGCGCAGGAGCATAGCTTCTCCGGTTCGTCTTCCGTCCCACCTCGCGCACCGTCACCTCACGACGGAGTCCCCATGTCGTCTTCCGCTCTCCGGCGCACGCATGTCGTCGCCGGCATCGCCATGCTGTTCGTCGCCGGCCCGCTGCTTGGCGCGCAGCAATCCGCACCCGCGCAGGGAACCCGCCAGCTTCAGCCGGCCGATCTCAAGGCGTGGAACACGATCCGGCAATCGTCGCTCTCGAACGACGGAAAGTGGTTCGCCTACGTGCTCGCCCCGAACGAGGGCAATGCGACGGTGATCCTGCGCTCGACGGGCGCGGATGGAAAGGAGACGAGGTATCCGATCGGCGAAGCGCCTTCGGGACGCGGCGGGGTCGGTGGGGGCGCCGTGACGTTCAGCGGCGACTCGCATTGGCTCGCGTTCACGATCTATCCGGCGGCGTCGACGGGTCGCGCCGGACGCGGCGGCCGTGGCGCAGGTCGCGGCGCGCGAGGCGGCGGCGACAGCGCCTCGGCCGCGCCGGTGCAGAACAAGATGGCGCTCGTCAATCTCGCCACCGGCGAGGAGAAGGAATTCGACGCCGTGCGGCGGTTCGAATTCAACGGCGACACACCGGCGTGGATCGCCATGCAGAGCTTTGCGCCTTCGGGGCAATCAGCGGCCGAGCGAACGAGCGGATCCGATCTCGTCCTCTACAAGCTTGCGACGGGCGAGGCGGTGAACATCGGGAACGTGTCGGAGTTTGCGTTCGACGACGACGGCGGATACCTGGCGTACACGATCGACGCGCGCGACGAGATCGGCAACGGCGTCCAGATCCGCAACATGCGCACGGATGTGGTGCGCGCGATCGACTCCGATCGCGCGCTGTATCGCCATCTCGTGTGGTCGGACAGCGCCGCGGCGCTCGCCGTGCTGCGCGGCCAGCCGGATTCGGCGGCGCACGATACGTTGTACTCCGTGGTGAGCTTCGCCAACGTCGACGTGCCGTCGCCGAAGAAGCTGGTGTTCGATCCGGCGGCGCGTCACGATTTTCCGGCGGGGATGAAGGTGGCCGTGGACCGCGCGCCGCATTTCGCCGAGGATCGCTCGGCGATCTTCTTCGGTATTCGCGAATCGAAGCACGAGCCGCCCGGCGGTTGGAGAACGCTGGCCAGCGCCGACCGCGGATCGTCGATCGTGCAGGCCGGAGCGCCCGGTGCGGGCGGCACGCTGAACCAGCCGCACGTCACCGACACGCCGGATGAAAATCCGACGCTGATTCTGTGGAACGCCAAGGATCCGCGTCTGCAATCGCAGCAGCTCGTGCAGTTGGCACAGGATAAGGCGTACAGCTATCTGTCGGAGTATCGTTTCGCCGACGACCGCTTCGTGCGGTTGTCGGACGATGCGCTGCGTACGGTCGATCTCGTCGGACACGATCACGGTGCGTACGGCATCGACACGCGCGAGTACGATCAGCCGGCGAGCTACAACGGCCGGCGATACGAGGACGTGTATGCGGTGAACCTCGCGACCGGCGCGCGCACGCTGTTGCTCAAGAAGCACATCGCCTCGGCGCAGCTGGCGTCGCCAGATGGCCGTTCGCTCCTCTACTGGGGCGACGACGAACAGTTCTGGATCGCCGACCTCGCCACGGGCGCCAAGCGCGAGCTGACCAAGGGGGTGCCGACGGTGTTCGCCGACACGGCGGACGATCACAACAACATCGTGACGCCGCCGGATTCGCCCGTCGGCTGGGCGAAGGACAATTCCGCGGTGCTGTTGTCGGACGGGTTCGATGTGTGGAAGGTGCCGGTCAACGGCGGCGCGGCGGTGAACCTGACCGTGAACGGCAAGCGCGATCAGATCCGCTACGAGCGGCTGTACGATTTCAATCCGTCGGACGCTTCAGCCCCGGCGGCCGGTGGACGCGGACGATTCGGCCGTGGCGGCGCGGAGATCGATCTCTCCAAGCCGCTGTACTTCGCCACCTACGGCGAGTGGACGAAGAAGGAGGGGTTGTCGCGCGTCGCCCCGGGCAAGGCCGGCGCCGAGCGGCTGGTGTGGGATGACGCAAAGTTCTCATTCGAGAAGGCGAAAGACGCGAACGTGTACGTCTATACCCGGCAGACGTCGGTCGATTATCCGAACTACCATGTCGCGAACGCTGATTGGAACGGTGGCCGCCAGATCACGGATGCCAATCCGCAGCAGAAGGAGTTCGCCTGGTCGAGCGGCGTGCGGCTGATCAACTACACGAGCGCCAAGGGCAACAAGCTGCAAGGTGCGCTGTATCTGCCGGCCAACTACCAGCCCGGGAAGAAGTATCCGCTGCTGGTGACGATCTACGAGAAGCGCTCGAATCTGGCACACCAGTACGTCACGCCGAACGAGACGAGCACGCCGAACCGCAGCATCTACACGAGCCGCGGCTACGCGGTGCTGGACCCGGACATCGTCTACAAGGTGAACGATCCGGGCATGTCAGCCGTGTGGTGCGTGATTCCGGCGGTGAACGCGGCGATCGCCACCGGCATCATCGATTCGACCAACATCGGTCTGTGGGGGCACTCGTGGGGCGGCTACCAGACCGCGTTTCTCGTCACGCAGACCGACATGTTCAAGGCCGCGATCGCCGGCGCGCCGCTCACCGACATGATCAGCATGTACAGCTCGATCTACTGGAACTCGGGCGGCACCGATCAGGCGATTTTCGAATCGAGCCAGGGACGCTTCAAGGGGAACTACACGGACAACCTCGAGGCATACATCCGGAACTCGCCGAACTTCCACGCGAAGAACGTCCACACGCCGCTGATCATCCTGAGCGACGACAAGGACGGCGCGGTCGACTTCAATCAGGGCATCACCTACTTCAACACGCTGCGCCAGCTCGGCAAGGACGTGATCCTGCTCGAGTATGTCGGCGAGAACCACGGCCTGGCGCGCCCGGTGAACATGAAGGACTACGCGATGCGCCAGAAGGATTGGTTCGATCACTACCTCAAGGGCGCGCCAGCTCCGGATTGGATGACCAAGGGCATTCCGCGCATCAAAATGGACGAGTACTGGGCGGAGCTGAAGGCGCAGCAGGCGGGGAAGGTCGTGCCGTAGTCGGGGACCATGGCCCGTGGTCCATGGTCCATGGCCCAGCCCCTTCGATTCGTTCCCCCGTTCCCCCGTTCCACCGTTCCACCGTTCCACCGTTCCACCGTTCCACCGTTCCACCGTTCCACCGTCCATGTCACATCCGCCCGCCACCGAACCCAAAGACCTCGGCTTCGGCTCCGTCATTGGCGGGGCGAACGAAGCGCGGCTGCTCAACCGCGACGGATCGTTCACGTCGCGGCGCGACGGGTTGCCGTTTCTCTCGTCGCTCAGCTTCTATCACTATTTTCTCACGCTCAGCTGGCCACAGTTCTTCGGGATCATGGCCGGCTTGTACCTCGTCGCGAACACCGTGTTCGCGCTGGCGTATCTCGCCTGCGGCCCGAATGCGCTGATCGCGACGACGGCGACCGGGGTCGACAACACGTTCTGGCGCGCCTTCTTCTTCAGCGTCGAAACGCTCGCCACGGTCGGCTACGGGAACGTCACACCGAACGGGCTGGTCGCGCACTTCGTGATGACGTCCGAATCGCTCGCCGGCTTGCTGGTGTTTGCTCTGGGCACCGGGCTGGTGTTCGCCCGGTTTTCGCGTCCGACGGCCGCGGTGCTGTTCAGCACGCGGGCCGTGATCGGCCCGTATCACGATCGAACGGCGTTCATGTTCCGCATCGCCAATGGGCGGAGCAATCAGCTCGTCGAGCTCGAGGCCAAGGTCTTGTACAGTCGCATCGAGAACACCGTCAGAACGTACGATCAGCTCGATCTCGAGCGCACGCGTGTCGTGTTCTTTCCCTTGAGCTGGACGATCGTCCATCCAATCGACGAAGCGAGCCCGTTGTTCGGCGTGACGCCGGAGATGCTCAGGGCCAACGATGCGGAGTTCATGATCATGCTCGGCGGCACGGACGAAACGTTCTCACAGACGGTGCACGCCCGCTCGTCGTACAAGGCGCCCGAGATCCGGTTCGGACACCGGTTCGCGAACATCTACAACCCGGTGGATGCCAACGGCGTGGTGAGCATCGACGTGCGCAAGCTGAGCGACACCGAGCCCGCGTTGCTCGATCACCGTGGCCAGCCAGACGCTCCCCACCACACGGGCCATTTCAGCGCGTACATACCGCCCGCGCAGCGCGAGCTCGCCGACTAATCCGGCTCGCCGTCGTGCGAGACCGTGTCCGCCGGCATCGCGTCGTCCGTGTCGGCAGCCTGCGTAGGCGAGACCTCGACCGGGGCCGTGAATGACGGCGTCGGCTCCGGGCGCACCTTGGGCCCGCGGGCCATCACTTCCTTGCAGCACGCCGCCAAGACGGCATCCAGCGCCTCGATACCGTCGTCAGTCGCTTCCAGGAACAGGTCCTTGACCACCGATTCCGCCCGCTCGAGCTGATTGATCAGCATCTTCGCATGCACCCGGGTCGGCATCGTTCCACAGACTTTGGGGGCGGCTCGGTTTCCGATCGGTTTTCGCAGGACGATCACCGACCCGCGTTTTCCCGGTTGCGTGAAGTAATCGGACCGCGGCGTCCGATCTCTGGATCTGGAGGGTTTTGCTTTTCGACCCTGTCGAGCCATGACACTCCGCTCTGGATACGATGGTATCCATAAAGAATACATCAGGTTGCCAAACTGCGCGCTACCCCCGTATGGTGAAGACGACGCTCGTTCCGGCCGAGCACGGATCATGCTTGGAGAGGGTCCGGATTCCGTGTACGGACAAGTTTCATGGAGGTCCCATGAAGAAAGTTGTGCTGCTCGTCGGTGCCGCGCTGGCGTTGGCTGCCTGCTCGGAGTCACCAACCGCGCCGTCGTCGGCACGGTTGGCTCCTGGTGCCCGCTCGAGCGATGATCTGGTGTGCCGCAGCGGCTACGTCGTCGCCTACGACGAGAACGGCAATCCGTACTGCGCGCCGATCGTCGTGCAGAACGCGTCCGCCGCGTCCGTCAAAGTTCCGACCACGCCCTGAGTTGCGAATCGCATCACGGCATGGCGGCATTGCCGCCGTGCCGTGATGCGCGCGCCATTTCCAGGCGCCGGGTCAGTCGATCGTACAACGTCTGATCGCCGGCGCCTCTGGCCAGATCGCGAGCGCGCGAATAACACCGAATCGCGGTGTCGTGATCGCCGGACCCGGATTCACTCATCTGGCCCATGATCTCCAGACACTCCGCCTGCCGCAGATAATTGCGTGCGCTGGTGAAGTGCCCAAGTGCTTCGGTGAGCAGGAGCTCCGCATCGTCGAGATTTCCCAGCTCCACGAACGCGGCGGCCTGGTTCTGCACTGCCGTCAGCAACACGTCCAACGCGTTGAGACGCCGCGACAACACGATCGCTTCCTGGCCGATCTCCAATGACCGGTGCGGATCGCCGCGATCGAGCGCGGCCTTCGCCGCGTTGGTGAGAGCGACGGCGAGTCCGATTTCATAGCCCGCTCCGCGAAAGGCCTCCACGGACTCGCTGAAGTAGCGGTCCGACGTCTCGAAATCGCGGCGCTCGGCCGCACTGCGACCGAGGTTCTGGAGAATGATGCCGCGAACCCGAGGCGATCGCGCCAGCTCCAGCGCTCGCGTCGCCATGTTATCCGCCTGATCGAACGAGCCGCGCATCTGCAGCGCGCCGACTTCGACGTTCATCGCCTCCGCCGCAAGATCGTCCACGCCGGCGGTCTCCGCGAGACGAATTGCCTCGGACGATTCGGCGCGCGACTTCCCCCAGGCGGTCGCCGCGCGGTGCACGCGCGCGATGCGAATGTGCGCTTCGATCTGTTCGGTGACCGACGGGTCCTGCGCCAGCACCTGCCGGTACATCTCGAGCGCGCGTTCGAGCGCGCCTGCCTGCTCGAGCTGGAGACCGCGATCGAGATATGCGCGCGGCGTCGAGGTGGCATGCTGACGCTCGGAAGTCGGATCCATGCGGAAGATCGAAGTTGGTTGTGCGAAAGCGGAACATCGCATCCGGCGGCGGCTGCGGGAAGAGACGCAGGAGATCTGCCTTGCCGATGGCTGTGCCGGAAGCGAGCTTTCGCCGCACCCGGACCGTTCACCTCACCCGGACCAGCGGCCATGGACGACAAACAACTCGCCAAGCTCGTCAGGAAGACTGTCGCGAAAGCGTCGAAGCCGAAGACGCCAGGGCGGCGGACCTACGACTCGACCCTCGACATCACGCGCCGCCCGCAGACGGAAAAGGACGTCGAAGCGGCGGAGCTGTTCGAAATCATGAAGAAGCGGGAGTTCTGAGCAGCGGAGCTTCCGCTTTCGAATTCTCTCCGACACCGAGGTTCGCATGACAACCCGACGCGCATTCATCCGCCTCTCAGCGGCAGCCGGCGGCGCACTTGGCCTCGGCGCGATTCCCATCATCGGCGGAGCGCAACCAGCGCCGCGTGAGCGCAAGGCGTCGCCGACCGGCCGCGCGCCGAAATCGCTCGACATTCTCATCCTCGGCGGCACCGGCTTCACCGGCCCGGAGCAGGTCGAGTATGCGCTCGCCCGCGGACATCGCATCACGCTGATCAATCGCAACAAGACACGGCCCGATTTCTTCAAGGGGCGCGTCGAGCAGCTGATCGGCGACCTGAATGGCGACATGAGCGCGTTGCGCGGACGAAAGTTCGACGTCGTGATCGACAACCCGACGACGTTGCCGGCGTGGGTTCGCAACGTCGCGCAGTACATGCAGGGCAACACCAACCATTACATCTTCATCTCGACCGAGTCGGTCTATCCGGACAACAGCGTTCCGGGCGCCGATGAGACGGACCGACTGACGCCGCTGCCTGCGGGTCTCGATCCGTTCACAGTGCCTATCGCCGACGCGCGCAAGTATTACGGCGCGCTCAAGACCGTGTCCGAGCACGAGGTGCAGCAGCACTATCCCGACCGGTACACGATCATCCGGCCGGGACTGATCGTCGGTCCGCTCGATGCGACGGACCGCTTCACGTACTGGCCGGCGCGCATCGATCGCGGCGGCGAGGTGCTCGCGCCGGGTGATCCGACGGATCCGGTGCAATTCATCGACTCGCGCGATCTCGCCGAGTGGACGATCCGCATGGCCGAGAACCACGAGCTCGGGATCTACAACGCGACCGGGCCGAGCAAGCCGCTCAGCATGGCCGAGATGCTGTACGGCATCAAGGCAATCACGACGGCCGGCGCGCAGTTCACGTGGGTGCCGGCGGACTTCCTTCGCGAGCAGAAGATTCGTCCCTGGCGCGACATGACGGTGTGGATACCGCCCACGCCGCGTGACGCCGGCTTCTCGCGCAAGAGCAACGCGCGCGCGATCGCGAAAGGACTCACGTTCCGCCCGCTCGCCGTCACGGCGAAAGACACGCTCGACTGGAACAAGACCCGGCCAGCCGACCAGCTGCAGAAGCTCGCCGAAGGCGCAGTGGGCGGCATTTCGGCGGAGCGCGAGGCACAGGTGCTCGCCGCCTGGAAGGCGAAGGAGCGCGCGGGTCGGTGAGCGCCGCGCCCGCACGCGACGGTGGCAGCGCGTATCGCGCGCTCCGCCGCGTGGTCGACGTGCGGCCCTCGGAAGTGCGCGCCATGCTCATGGCGTTCGCGTACTTCTTCTTCGTGCTCAGCGGGTACTTCGTGCTCCGGCCGATCCGCGACGCCCTCGCGGCCGCCGCAGGCGTCAATCAGTTGCCGTGGCTGTTCGCAGGCACGCTCACCGCAACGCTGCTGTGCAATCCGCTCTTTTCAGGATTGGTCGCGCGCTTTCCGGTGCGCCGGTTCATTCCGATCACCTATCACTTCTTCATCGCGAACCTGCTGGTGTTCTACGTCCTGATGCGCCTGTCGCGCGCATCGGAGGGATCGACGTTCGACCTGTGGGTCGGCCGCGCGTTCTTCGTGTGGACGAGCGTGTTCAACATGTTCGTGGTGTCGGTGTTCTGGTGCTTCATGGCCGACGTGTTCCGGAGCGAACAGGGCAAGCGGCTGTTCGGCTTCATCGGCGTCGGCGGCACGCTCGGCTCGATCGTGGGTTCGGGTGCGACGGCGGTGCTGGTGCCGCACGTCGGCGCGGTCAATCTGCTGTTCGTTTCCGTCGTGTTGCTGGAGCTGGCGGTGGTGACGGTGCTGTGCTTCCCGATGCCTGAGGACGGCGGTGCGGCGCTCGATCGCAAAACGGCGGAGCACAAGATCATTGGCGGCAGCGCGTGGGCGGGATTCACCCAGGTGGTGCGCTCGCCCTATCTGCTCGCCATCTGCGGCTTTCTCGTGTTGTACACGGTCGGCTCGACCTTCCTGTATTTCGAGCAGACTGACATCGTCGGACGATTCTATGCGACGCGCAATGCGCGAACGACCGTGCTGGCGCAGATCGATCTCGTCGCGCAGTCGCTCACGATCGTCACGCAGATCTTCTTCACCGGCCGGATCATTCGCTGGCTCGGGCTGGCGGTGACGCTGGCGCTCTTGCCGGTGCTGACGATGGCCGGCTTCGCGACGCTTGGCATGATGCCCGTGTTCGCGACGCTCGCGGTGTTCGTCGTGTTGCGGCGGGCGAGCAACTTCGCGCTGACGAATCCGGCGATGGAAGTGCTGTACACCGTGGTGCCGCGCGAGGACAAGTACAAGGCAAAGAGCGTGATCGAAACGTTCGTGTACCGCGGCGGCGACCAGATTGCCGCCTGGATGTACGCCGGCCTCTCGGCGCTCGGACTCGGCCTGGCGGGAATTTCCTTTGCCGCCATTCCGCTCGGCGCGGTCTGGCTGATGCTCGGCGTTTGGCTCGGGCGGCGGCAGGCGGTGCTGGCCGGCGAGCAAGCCGCTCCGGAGGCCAATCTGGAGGCTTTCGCCGCGCTTACATGAGGTGTCTGGCGTAAACGATCTGTAGATCCTTGGGGCCCCTGTTGACACCACTCCGGCACGCAGGCAGTAGTTAGAGAGGGAATTCCATCCCGCAGGCCGTTCACCTTACAGGCATTCCGTTCCAGTGCATCCCAAGGCCGACGAGCACGCCCCGTACTACGCCCGGTACATCGAGCGGGTCCCGAATGGCGATCTGATCACCGTGTTGCGTGATCAGTCGGCGGACACGGTCGCGCTGCTGCGCGATCTGACGCCGGAGCGTGCAACTCACGCGTATGCACCGGGCAAGTGGACGGTGAAGGAAGTCGTGGGGCACGTCATCGACGCCGAGCGGATATTTGCATATCGCGCGCTGCGGTTCGCGCGCGGCGACACGACGGAGCTGGCCGGTTTCGAGCAGAATCCCTACGTGCCGGCGGGGAAGTTCGACCGGCGGTCGCTCGGCGATCTGCTGGAAGAATTGCAGATCGTGCGCGCCGCAACGATTCAACTCGTGCGGCATGCTGATGACGAGGTGCTGTCGCGCCGCGGCATTGCCAGTGGCAAGGAAGTGAGTGTACGGGCGCTGTTCTATATCATCGCAGGCCACGAACGACACCACGTCGATTTGCTGCGCGAACGGTACTTGCGGGACTAGATTCGCGCGGCCCGGGTCGCGGGCCGGCGCAGGAGGGAAGGCCCCATGATGCGCTTGTGGGTGGAATCGTACGCGAAGCACGAGTCGATCGCCGCGCGAGCGGGCATCGGGTTCGGAAGCGCGGCAACGCATGCCGTGATCATCGCGCTGTGGGTGGTCGGCACGCTGCCGCCGCCGAACATGCCGCAGGACGGCACGATCAACCGACCGGTCTACGTGCCGCCGCCGGATCGCGTGCCTGGCCAGCGGGCGACGGTCGAACGCATCAGCTACGTCACGTTGCAGGCCGGGACCGGATTTGGTGGCGTGAAGCACGGGTTTGGCGATGCGCCGACGGTCATCAAGGATGAACGAGTCGGCACGCCGCTGCGCGACAGCGTGACGCAGGCCTTCAGCCCGGGACCGGATTCGGTGTACACGGTGCTCGACGTCGACACGGCGGTCGTTCGCATGAGCAGCAGCGCCGCGCCGGCGTATCCGCTCACCATGCTCGAGCAGCGACTCGGCGGCGTCGTGTCGGCACGCTACGTGGTCGACACGACCGGCTTTGCCGACACGAGCTCGTTCGTCGTGCTGAACGCGACCAACCCGGCGTTCGTGACGTCAGTTCGAGACGCGCTGCCGTACATGCGTTTCAGGCCGGCGAAGATCGGCAATCTTCCGGTGCGGCAGCTCGTCGAGCAGCAGTTTACCTTCCGAATCGCGCTCGACAGCACCGTGCTGGCCAAGGCCACGAAGAAACCATAGGGGATGAAGCACACGGTTCGGATAGCCGGTGTGATCGTTGGACACTCCGAGCTGGAGCACACGGTGCCAGAGGACGGGCGCGCCTGGGGAACGTTTCGGCCCGGCCTCGGCTACGAACTCGTGCAGCCGGTGTTCCGGATATTCGCTCGGGCCGTGCCGCACGACGGCGGAGCGACAGATGCGAAGCTCCTGGAGGAGTATTACGAGTCGCGCGAAAAGCTCCAGCTCGAGCTGCAGAGCGCGCGAGGCGCCAGAATCCCGACGTCGGCCATCCACATCGTGGATTACAGCGTCGAGGACGGCAGCATGCCGCTCCGGCTCGAGGTGCTGATCTCGGACCCCGCATACTGGAATCGTCGCGCGGGAGTCCGCTAGTCAGCAGTCGCGCGGCCTGAATCTTCCACCGCCGGTGCGTGCTGGAACTCGTGCACTCACCACGTGGAGCATCCGCCGCATGCGCATCCTGGCGTCATCCATCCTGATCGCGCTGTTGTTGGGCGGCACTGCGCGCGCGCAATCGAGCACCGATGCCTGGCTTGCGTTGATGTACACGCCGCCCGGTGCGCTACCGCCGCTCGCGACGAGCACGATCACGGGCGAGGTGCAGTCGGAGATCGAGATCGCGTTGCGGTACGGTTATCTGTCGGCGCCCTCCGGCGGCGTTCCCGCCAACGCCGGCGCCGCCACACTCGTCGCGCCGGTGGGGCTCGGACGCAGCGCATCACTCACCGTCGGCGGCGTCGGCTGCCGCGGTTGCAGCGGTAATCTCATGCTCGGCATCGGCGGCGACATGCGGATCGGCGAGCGAGCGTTCGATGATGGCGAGGACGGCTCGCGCATCGCGCTGAGCCTGAACGGCGAGATCGGGTACGATCATCCGCATGGCAGCTGGTTCGGCAACGGCGCGCTGCTGAGCGGCGAGCTCGGGGTGCCAATCAGCCTCATCGCCGGCACACGCGCGACGACCGGCGTTCGCATCGTGCCCTTCGTAACGCCGGCGCTTGGCATTGGCAGTATGCGCGTCGAGCCCGGGGTGCAGGCGATTGGCGTGACGCCGGCGGGAACGATCATCACCGCGCCCGGCACGAGCTCCGGGTGGGAAACTGGCATCCGATTCATGTTCGGCGGCGGCATTGGCGTCTACACGCCGGCGAACACCTTCGGCGTCGATCTCGGCTTCCAGCTCGTGCCGCTCGGCAACGCGCGACCGCAGGTGGGATTGGCGCTGACGATCGGCGGCCGATAATCAGCCGGCGAGCAACGCCTTCAGACGCTCGATCAACTCGGCCTGCGCGGGATTGATCTTCTGCTGCGCCGTGGGCAGGTCGAACCACGCACATCGATCGACCTCCGGAAAGGTGATGCGCCGCCCCGATCCACGCGGCCATTCGTTGTGCGTGACGTTGCTGACGATCTTGTCCGGATCGGCGTCGCCCTCGCACGCCCACGCGTGCACGATCTTTCCGGATTTCTGACGCACGGCGCCGAGCGCGATGAACGGCTCGGGCGCCGTGAAGCTCGTTTCCTCTGTGAACTCGCGACGCGCGGCATCGAGCAGATCCTCGCCTTCGTCGACGCGACCTTTCGGAATCGTCCACGCGCCGGCGTCCCGGTTGGCCCAGAACGGGCCACCCGGGTGGGCCAGAAACACTTCCAGCATCCCCGCGGATCGGCGGAACAGCAACAGGCCGGCGCTCACCGATCCGCGTCGCGTCACGAGCGGCGCAGTCCCAATCCTTCGGCGACGCGGTCGGCGAGCGTGTCCGCCGCATCGAGCGTGCGCTCGACGAAGCGGCGGATGGCGGCGCTCCGCTCGTGCGTGACGAGCGGTCGCGGCGGCGGCGGTGGAACGTCGGGCGTTTCTGTCGCGACCGTTGGTGGCCGCGGCGGTGGACCGAGATCGCCCGCGGACTCGGTCGGAGGCGTGTAATCGTCCATGTACATCTCTACGCCCCTGCCATCGCGTTTGTGTCGAGCAGTCCCATCCGCCGCTCGAACGGCAGCTCGAGCGTGTCGCCGACCGGCAACGCCTTCCAGCGGGCAAACAGCTCGGCGCGCAGCCGGTGAATCTCGTCGATCTGCGCGTCGGTGATGCGGAACGACACCGGCGCGAGCTTCCCATCGGCGATCGCCGTTTCGATCCGCTGATTCACCTCGGCGGCCGTGGTGCGCGTGTCGGTCATGCGCTCGAGGTCGAAATAGCCGACGAGCAGCTCGACGAGCAGCGCCTCGATCGGAGGGCGGCCCTTGGGCCACGGCGACGTGAAGTCGCCCATGTCCCAGCCATGCGCCACGAGGCCGAAGAACCCGTTGCGGCAGCCGAGCGTCGCTTCCACCACGTAGTGCGTGAGGTCGTGCAGCGGAAAGATGCGGCCGATCTGCCCGTTCTGCTGTTGCCAAGTGGACGAGCCATCGGGCCGCACTGCGGTGAGTGCGGCGGCGCCGTCGTGCTTCTTCTTGATGCGAACGAGAAGATCAGGCATGCATGCGTTCCATTCGGCGGCGCCGGTGCCGCTTTTCCCAGAAGTGTCCGACCACCAATCCGATCACCGCGCCAATCACTCCACCGACGAGCGCACCGACCAGGGCCGCGATCTCGAAATCCAACAGGCCGCGCGTCGCGACCTTCCGGCGCATTCCGAACAAAACGACGCTCCACGTCGCCGCCGCCCACCACAACGCGCCCAGCACGCCGCCGCCGACGGTGAAGCCTTCGCTCAACGCCTGTCGCCGCGGCTCATAGAAGTTATTCGCCAAGGTGCCGAGGCGCTCCTGCTCGCTCGCCCAGCCGCTGTCGCGCCCCCATCCCGATCGAAGCACGAACACGCTGGCGATCATCGCAATCTCGGCCGCCCACAGCACGGGCGTCTGCGTCGCCGGCAGCATCGCCTGTTTCGTGTGCTGCAGCACGAGCACGACGGTGACGATGCCGACGGCGAGATAGAGGAACCAGGCGCGGAGGGGCATTGGTCCGTGGTCCGTGGTCCGTAGTCCGTGGTCCGTGGTCCGTGGAGCGAGGTCGACGGACCACGGACGCTATCGCTTATCCCCCACCGCGGCGATCGCCGGCGGTGTTTGGCGTTCCCACACGAACCGGTGCAGGAAGTCGCTGCTCTGGTTGAAGGTGTTGAGCCAGCGCCGGTGCTCGAGCGACTCGTGCGTCTCGTCGGGGTAGACCGTGAGCTCGTAATAAATCCCATGGGCACGCAGCAGGTCGACGAGGCCCACCGTCTGCGCGAAGGAGACGTTGCGATCGTCGTCGCCCTGCTCGAGGTAGACCGGGGACTTCCACGTGTCGATGTGCGCGGCGGCCGACGACTGGTACGCGAGATTCGTCGAATCGAGCGAGCTGCCGTAGAGATGCACGCCCGCGAGATCGACGCCGGCGACGAAGATGTCCGAGTTGCGCGCCAGCGCCTGCGCGGTGAGCAGCCCGCCGTACGACAGCCCCCAGATACCGATGCGCGTCGGGTCGACGTCGGGACGCGACTGCAGATAGCGCCCACCGGCCAGCACGTCCTGATACTCGGAGTTGCCGCGCGCCTCCGTGTTCTTGGCGCGCTGGAACGAGCGACCGTACCCGATGCCGCTTCGATAGTTGATCGACATCACGATGTAGCCCTGCGTCTGCAGCCACTGATTGAACGCGTAGGCCATGTGGTAGAACTGCATGTAGTGGTACGCCGGCATCATCTCGCGCGACGGGCCACCGTGCACGAAGATGATCGCCGGCCGCTTCTCGCCCGGCTTGAGATCGGCGGGCAGGAAGAGCTGATTATGGATCTCTAAACCGTCGGCCGCGTGGGTGATGACGATCTGCGGCACGACGTGCGCTGCCTGCGGGAAACTCGCCGGCAGCTTCGGGTAGATCAGCTTCGTCGAGCCGCCGCTCGCGGGCACGAGCCCGACCGAAGCCGGCTGCTTCGCGTTGAAGTAGAGCACCGCCAGCCGCTTGCCGGACGGCAGCGGCTCCGGCGACACCTCGACGCCGTCGTCCGTCGAGACCTGGCGCGGCGTGCCGCCGGCCGTCGGCACCGCCCAGATGTGCCGCTTCTCGATGTCGTTGGCGTTCGTGCAGTAGTAGAGCGTCGAGCCGTCGGGCGACAGCGCCGTCGTCACGAACGAGCGGCCGTCGACGCCGTCGTTGATCAGGCCGTTCGTCGTCGTGAGCAGCACCGGCTGCGCTTCCGGATGATCGACGCTGATCGAGAAGAACCGATCCCATTCGTCGTTCGGCATCTGCGCGGTGAAGATCACGCGGTCGCTGCCCCAGTCGATCGAGCGAATGTTGTCGAACTTTGCGTCGTTCGGCTGATTGTGCCAGAACTCGTGTGCATCGCCGGTGGCCACGTCGGCGACCATGAGGCTCAGCGTGTATCCGCCCGGGAACGCGGCGTGATACAAACCGTCGATCGGCTCGGCGACGGTGTCCTGCCCGAATCGACCGCCGCGCGCCGCGCCACGGCCCGCGGCGCCGCGGCCGCCGCGCGTGCCCGGTCCCGCCGGGTTGCCGATGCCGCCGCTGCCCTGTTGCGTCTGCATTCCGAACGGCGTGCCGGGCCGGCGAATGAACGCGATGCGCTTTCCATCGGGCGACCACGTGGGACTCGCGTCGAAGTCCGTGCTCGGCGACAGGTATTTCACGCTGCGCGTCGCCATGTCATAGACCATGATCAACGAGTGATTGTCGCGCGTGCTGACGAAGGCGAGCTTCGACCCGTCCGGCGACCAGACCGGATCGCCCTGCTCTCCCCACTCCTCGATGAACGGCGTGCCGCCCGTATCGATCGACGCCGTCACACCGCGCGCGATGCGTGCGCGATAGAGCTGGCCGTCGCGCGAGAACACGACGAACCGGCCATCCGGCGATACCTGCGGAATGCCTCCACGACCTCTGAAGCCCGTGGACGGTTCCTTGTTCTCGATGTTCGCCAGGCGCCACGCGCCCGTACCGTCGGTGCGCGCTGCCCAAACGGCGCGATCGGGTCCGTTCGGGTCGTGCGACGGATTGGCCACCCACCCTTCTCGATTCTGCGCCGAGCCGCGGATGAACGTCGCGATCCTGCCGTCGTCCGAGAGCTGCACGTACGTGAGATCGATGCCGTTGTCGCCCGTGAAGCTCGTGATCTTCACCGGCTTGAAATCCGGCGCCGCCGCCGTGAACACGTTGCGCACGCCCTGGTCGTAGGTAATCCAGGCGATGCGATCGGCTTTCTTCGCCACCGTGATCTCGAGCGGAGATGCCGGCGAGAGAAAATCGGCGATCGTGTACTTGCTGCCGTTATTGGACACGGGGTGTGCGAGCGTCGTGCGCTGCGCGGGCCGTAGCTGCGCTCCGGCCGGCACGGCCGCGAACGAAGCGGCAGCAATCGCGACGCCGGTCAGGGACCGGCGAGCTCGATTTTGCAACATGGAAAAACCCTCGGAGTGGAGGCGGGGATG
>Ga0070680_100001182_pt1 | contig 18782 bp, 16 predicted proteins | sample KBSC73BmetaG_FD_64672 | JGI IMG/M metagenome (GOLD analysis project Ga0070680, IMG submission 64672) | Corn rhizosphere microbial communities from Kellogg Biological Station, Michigan, USA - KBS C7-3B metaG | ecosystem: Host-associated > Plants > Roots > Rhizosphere | place: USA: Michigan...
TGGCTCGTGTTCAAGATGTCGCCCACCTGCTGAGCCGGACTCTCCCCCAAGTGCCCGTGCTGCACATGCATGATGAACGGATCAGCGACGGCGTCAGCCAGCCCGGCCGAGCACTGCGAGGCCGGCGGCGACTGCGACGATGCGCCGGTCGACAGGCCTGACGACGCCGGGCCGCTGCTCTTCCCGTCAACCGTCGTGCTCGCGGAGGACCAGGCCGCGGACGCGGGCACGGAGCTGCCCGCCGCGTACTGCGTCGACGCCGGCGCCCCACCCGCCGGGAGTGCCGTGCCCGCACGGGTCGCGGCGCCTCGCGGGCCTTGCGCTCCGGCCGTAACCGCGGCCGCGGCGTCGTGGATCAGCAGATGACCGAACCCGCTCGCCCAGGCAACCACTACCACGACGGCGCCGGTCAACACGCCCGCGACCAGCGAGTCACCGGGCGAACGGCCGGGCCGGAGGCTGGTGTCGGGAGTCACTTAGTGCTCCTTCTGCGCGATCCGGCGCTTGTGCCGCGCTGCGCCGGCGTTCCCGTCGCGACGCCACGACTGCGTGGTGGCGGCGTGGTGGTTCGAGTTCGTCTCGGCGCGGCCGGCTTTGGCTTCTCGCCGTTCAGAACCGCGGTGAACCCGGTCAACCCTTCGCCAAGGTCGGTGTCGACCGTGTCGTAGTCCGTTTCCGCGTCGTAAACCGGTGCGACTTCCTCGGGATATGCAGGCACCTGAACGCGGGTCAAGGACGTGGGCGACGGCGCGACCCCCGCTGGCGACTCGGCCAGCATCGACGACAGGCGTGCGGCATAGGCCCGCACCCGCCTCGGGCGGCGCGGGACCTCAGTGCGGCCGAGGTACGCGTACGTAATGCCGACGAGAGCACCGCCACCAACGATGTTGCCGAGTGACACCCAAATCAAGTTGTGGAACATCGTCGCCGCCGTCGCACCCGGCACGTGCGCGAAGATGGCGAGTGAGAAGACGGTCATGTTGGCGACCGAGTGCTCGAACCCACTTGCGACAAACGCCAACAGCACCCAAAACAACACGATCGCCTTGGCGGCATCGCTAGCAGTGCGCTGGGCCATCCACAGACCCAGGCAGACCAGGAAGTTGCACAGCACCCCGCGCAGGAAGACCTGCCCGACGGTCAGGCCAACCTTCGTCTGAATGATTCCGGCAAGCGTTGCGAGATAGACCGTGGTCTCGCCCTTCGGTGCACCTGCCGACAAGATGCCGCTGCCGTTCACCAGCGCAGCAAATGCAAGCGAACCGGCGAGATTGCCCAGCCAGCTCGCAAGCCACACCAAGCCGAGATCCGTGACCGAGCTCTTCCGATCGGCCAAACCGTGCAGCATCGTCATGACGCAGCCGGTGAACAACTCGGCGCCGGCGAACACCACCAGCGTGAGGGCGACACCAAACACGCTGCCCTGCATGAGCTTCGTACCGGGACTCTGTGCCTTCACGAACGCCGAGCTGGTCATCAGCAGAAGAACTACGGCGATCCCGACGAACGCGCCGGCGAGTGCCGAACTGACCAGGTACCGGCCGATGCTGCTCCGGGCGAGCGTCGCCTTGACAGCCGCGCTCTCAGCTGACGCCTGAAACGACTCGGTCATCGCAATGGGCATGAACAGTTCCTCTCGCGGCAACGCCGAATGCGCTCCGCCAGCGGAGAGGAGCAGTAGCGGTGCTTCGCAGCCCGCGAGTACGAACGCGCCGACGACCAGCTCGAAGCCAGCAATGTGCAGCGAGTAGCTGAACCAGCCGCGCCTGGTTCGCAGGCGAGTCAGACCTCGACCCTCGAAGACTGCGACGCCCTGCCGGACGGTCAGCGCGAATGAGCCGCCCGCCTGCTTGAGCTCCCAACGGCGGCGGCCACCACGCCACACGCGGGAGACCGTCACGCCATGCCTGTCGGGCCGGTCGTCGGTAACGACCGGCCCTTGATGGCGACCCTCATCTGTCCTCCGCTGCCCCGTATCAGCGCACACCCTTCTGACCGATCGCATCACAGCGCTGCAGCAGTTCTCAAGTCGTCCACACCAAACCCAGTAACAGGAGGTCCGTCATGCCCATCGAAACCCGCCGCACCGAACGCGGCCACAGCTTCTATCCACCCGCCGAGGAGCTGGCCGCGATCCCGCCGCTGTACGGCACTGAGTCGATCCCCATCGAGGAGACCGTGATCCACCTGCACTACTTCACCGGCAACAGCGACTGGTGGGTCGCGGAGCTCGACCCAGTCACCGGTTTGGCGTTCGGCTACGCCCGGCTCAACTGCGACGACCTGAACGCGGAGTGGGGCTACATCGACCTCACCGAACTCGAAGCCATCTACCGGCCGGCGCAAGCCGTCAGCGCCGACGGGGCAGTGCGCATCGCGGTGCCGTTGATCGTCGAGCGCGATCTGCAGTGGACCCTGCGTCCGTTCCGCGGGGTTCTCAGCCACATCTGACCAACGCACTTCCACTCATCCAGGCCGGCGCCGATGCGCCGGCCTTTGTCGTCTCTATCGAAGGAGTTCGTCATGTCCCACGTCGTCAAGCTCACCTCGCACACCGGTATCGCCGCGTCCATCCCGTACCTGCTCGGCTTCCACCCGGCCGAAAGCCTCGTCGTCATCGGGCTGGACGACAACCGGCTCTCGTTCACCATGCGCATTGACCTGCCACCGGAAGCGGTTGTCGACGACGTGATGAGGCGTCTGGCCGGCTACGACGCTGTTCTCGTCGCCGTGTACACGACCGCAGATGCCCCAGGTGATCTGCCATGTCGGTCGCTGGTTGACCTGCTGATCGTTGAGCTCGACGTTCGCGAGGCGCTGCTCGTCTGTGGCGACCGGGTCTGGTCATATCTCTGTGCCAACACCGCATGCTGTCCGCCGGAAGGCAAGCCGTTCCGGGACGGCACCGATGCCGACAGCGTGGCCGCGGCCCACATCCTGCGCGGCCGTCGCCCGCTCAGCACTCGGGAGGAGCTTCTTGCCGCGGTCGAGACTCAGGATGCAGAAGCGCAAGCTGCTGTTACCGCAGCTTTGCCAGCGGCTCGAGCCGCCGCAGACCGGCTAACTCATGAGCAGAAGATCGCGGCGCTGACCCGTCTCCTCGCATCCACGCTCACGGAGCTCGAGGATCCGCGGCGGCAGCTCACACCCGAGGCTGCCGCGCAATGCCTGGCGTTGATCGAGGACGTGGAGGTCCGTGACCTGTTGCTTCAGCGGCTCGCGTCGACCGAGGATCCGGCCGCCCGGCGGCTCGTTGACGCACTCGTCCGGCAGAGCCCGGATGGTCACGACGCCGAAGTATGTGCCGCAAAGGCATTCCTTGCCTACCTCGACGGCGATGGTGTGACCGCTCGCGCTGCCGCCGAACGCGTACTGACATCACAGCCAGCGCATCGTCTGGCCGCGTTGGTTCTCGCCGCCGTGGAGCGTGGCGTCAATCCAGGTCACCTGCGCGCGCTCCGGGAGTCATGACCGTCACCACACGCTGCGGCGACTGCCGACGCCCAGCCGACGGCCGGCGCCTCAAGGCCCGAATCGGGGCTGGGCGCCGGTTGTGGGGTCGTGTGTACCGTTGCGCGAAATAGGGATAAACCGTTTCATATCCGACGAGCTTGTAGGCGGTCATAATGACGGCTCCCCGTGACGCGGTCGCGCTTCACCACCCACCCGAAGCGAACCACCTTCTTTCCCACTGGATACGGATCAAGCATGCGTGGCGCCCCTGCGCTACCGCTGTTGCGGTGACGCTGACTGGACTCACGGCATCAGTCTGGCCAGCGCAGGCTGCGCATGCGGCGGGGTATTCCGTCACCATCACAGCGCCGGCGGCGGGCGCGTCGGTCGGGAGCAGCGTTCCGGTGGCGGCGTCGGTGTCGGGTACGGGAATCGATCACCTTGAGTGGAGCCTGGAGTCGCTGGTTACTTCCGACGTCGTGGTCGACGACGTCTACACCGCGCCTTACTCAAACACGCTCGACAGCAGCGGACTTCAGAACGGCCAAGCGTCGCTGACGGCGGACCTTTACTCCACGAATGACCCCACCGGATCGCCGGTGGCGACGAACACGATCACCGTCACGATCGCGCATGCCTGCGATCCGGAGACGGCATCAGTCACGTCTCCCGCCGCGGGTGCGACCGTTGCCGGTCGCCAGGTGACGCTTTCCGCAAGCGTGCAGCGCGACGACTACTCCAGCCAGGGGTTCTCTTCTACATCGACGGGGTCCGGTTGGCCGACTCCGCTGAGGAGCAGGGTTATTCCAACGTCTGGACGTACGCGTGGAACAGCACGTCGGTGAACGACGGGACTCATACCCTTACTGTGCAAACCGAAGACGGGAGTTGCCTGGGGGCGATGTCCGCGCCGCTGAGCTTCAGCGTGTCGAACGCCCCGCCGACCGTCAGCATCACGTCGCCGTCCGCAGGCGCGGTGCTTGCCAGGCAAGTGATTCTGGACGCTTCCGCCACACCCAACCCCGCCACGCAAGCCCCGATCTCGCAGGTCGTCTTCTACGTCGACGGGCATCAAGTGGGAGTGGACACCATCGCGCCGTATGAGGTTCCGTGGAAGACGACGAGCGCGACCAATGGCCTGCACACACTGACGGCCAGAGCGGTCGACAGCAACCAGCGGATCGGTGCCAGCAGCAACGTGCAGGTCACCGTCAAGAACGATCCGGTCGAGTGGGACAACGTCGGCGCCGCCCCCCATAGCGGCCCGCCGGGAACCATCTTCCAGGTCACGGGCACGCTTCTTGACGCCACTGACGGATCACCCCTGAGCAACGTTGCAGTCGAGTTGCTCGGTGCGCCGGAAGGGCATGCCCTTCAGCCCCTCGCACAAGGGTCCACCGACGCAAGCGGCTCGGTGACGTTTCCGGTGCGCCCCGGACTGAACACCGCCTATGCGTTGGCATTCGCTGGAGGAGGCAATTACGAAAGTGGGCAAAGCCAAGACACCGTCGTCCAGATCACACCGCAGGTAACGCTTTCGTCGGGCTACACGACCGCAAGCAAACCACGGACCGCGATCTTCACGACTCACACCAGGCCTCACGTCGCCGGCATCCCGTTGCTCGTGCAGCTCTTTTCCAACGGACACTGGCGAACTCTAGGCGCGATAAAGAGCCGAGCGTCAGGCAATGAACAGTTCTCGGTCACGTTCCAGCGCCGTGGAAAGAACGTGATTCGACTGTTCCACAAGGCCGATCAACAGTACGCGGCAACCAAGAGCAACAGCAGCACTGTCACGATTCGGTAGGCACCGAACTCTCTGACGACCGGTGTGACTGGCCGGCTGACACGTCGACTGTGAGATTGGCGGGTGGGATCCCGATAGCCGCCGATCGCGCACGACTCACCAAGCCGATGCACCGACTCGCGGCGTTGGTTCGCGTGCGCGAGCCACACCCCAACGGCCGGTAGCGCCAGCAGTCAGGCATTCCTCTCGATCTCCGCGTCGATTGCCGCGATGCGCTTGGCGAGCTCCTGTTCTTCCGGCGTCGGCTCTGATTTCGTCGCGGGCGTGGCCAGGGTGCGGTGAGGTTCCGGCGGCCATGGGGAGGGCTTACTCGTCATGCGCGGAAAGGTAGTGAGGACTTCCGACAAGAAGTCTTGCGATCGCACCGTCTCCCGAGTTGATTTTGAGGCCTTCTTGGCCGCAAGGGCTTCGGCAGTGTCGGTGGTCGCCAATACAGTCGGGCCGTGTTGAAAGCACTCTTCCCTCATCACGACTGGGCGGATGCGGACGGCCTCGAGTCGCCCGACCCCGAGCTGGCCGACACCGGTTACTTCCGCAACGACCCCGATGCCGACAGCGCACATCTGCGCGGTTGGCACCAGGTTCTATGGTCCAAGAAGCTCCCCGCCGGGGATCAACTCGACCTTCGACCGGAGGGCCGTTGGCTGCGAGACGAAGGGCTCGGCGAATACATGTCGAGCGATGCGGCTGTTCCTGTCTGGGAACGGTGGGGTGAAGTGCAGAGCTTCCACGCCGAGGCCCAGCCGCTTCTCCAGGACCTGGGTCGCGGGTCGATTCACGACGTGGGTTGGCGGCTCTACGACATGGGCGGCCTGATTCTGTTCCCGGGCTTGCAGGTGAACCGGGCCTGGACCATCACCCAGGCCAAGGGCTGCACCCGACTACGGATCGCCGATCGACTCGACCTGACGCTTGAATGCATACGCCTCTACTACGAGTTTCTGCGAGACCACCCAGAACACAGCGCCACCCTCTCGACCGAATCCGACCGGACCAACCCTCTCGGATCTGTGCTGCACCGCTATCGGTGGTTCTTCGAACTCTTCGGATCGTTCGACGGCTACGTTGATTTCTGGCTCTTGGACGACCTCGTTGTCAAGGGCGAGGGAGGTCTGTCGGTGAACTTCCTCCTCCCCAGAGCCTCATCGCAGCCGTACGACTTCACGCAAGAGTGGGCCCTGCCGGCGGACCAGCACGAGTACTGCGCTCATCTCGTTGCGGCGGACGATTTCGTCGAGAAGCGGAACCGCCGAATGGCACAGGCGGCCGCCCAACTGAGACACGAGGTCGAGGTCTGCCCGGAGTGCCTCACCGGCAACGGCGAGGCGCACCGCCGGGGATGGCGTTGAGCCCCTCCACTGCAGATGAGGATCCCGCGCCTACGCACGAGGCACTGCAGCCATTCTTGGGCGGTTGGAGCGCCTACGGTCCTGAACTGTCAGCGAGCCGCTGGCGGTAGGCCCTGACGCAGCAGGTAACAGCGCTTACTAGGCGCACGGGCAATGCCGAATTGCCGGGAAGGACCGGCGTTACACGGCGATCTGTCGAGGCATCATCTAGCCGTGCAAGTCGGGCGCGCGCTCTCACTGACGGGACTGCTGGTGTTCGCCATCAGTGGCTGCACTACCGGCGACGGCGAGGGCCCGAGGTACGTAGGGCGTGTCGTGTCCGTCACCCCGAATCAAGTCTGCGTTGGCTCCAGCAGCAGCTCGCGGACCACGACCTGCGGGTCGGTGCCATGGGGAACTTCAAATCTGCCGACGGTCGGGCAGCGCGTGGCGCTGTTCCCAAGCAAGATCACGTCTGGTCGCGTCGTGTCCTGGTCGCCGGACAGTCTCGCGGCGCACGTTGACGACTCGCGGTGCGGCGCCTAGTACGTACCGATAGCGATCAGCCGGCATCATCAGCCTGTGGCTCGTTACGAAGGTCCGCTCAACAACTACGACAGGGCGATCGACAACGTCACCGACGAGCTGGACACGCAGGCGGCGATGCGGGATCTGCACTGGCCTGAGGGGCTGACCCGGCAGCTCGCCGAAGCGATCGTGTCGAATCTCGACTACGCGTTCGACATCCGCTGGCGACCGCGATGGGTCAAGCCCGGTGAGCCGCACCACTGGTCAGAAACGGGCGAAGACCCCGACGACACGCTCTACTTCACCGAGTGCCTCGCATGTGGCCAGATCTTTGAGTCGGGATCCGAGGCCAGTGCGCAGACGGCGTACCAAGCCCACCGCGCCGAGGAGCACGCCGGGTAAGTGCCGCCGCTTCACTGCTTCCAGTTGGAGCAACGAATGTGCTGCGTAATAGCGACTATCCGTTAGGTCCGACCGCAATCCCGGTCGTGGCGCTGCATCTAGTTGAGCGAGCGATCGCGGCCGGAAGCTGTTCCCTGATGTCTGTGGCTATAGCTGCGATGTAGGCATCGGGTCGGACGATCCAGATTTCGCCCGGGCGCGCGTGCAGCACTTCTGAGAGCTCGCCGAGAGGATCCAGCGTTTGCAGCGACGCAACGTTTACCGGCACGCCTGTCATTTGCGAGGCAACGGCTTGAACGCTGCGTTCGTCCGATGCATTCGCGACAAGGAGCAAGAGGCCGTCGCGGGCAATGCGGCGTAACCACCCGGACTCGGTTGCAACACGCACGTCGGGGATGACTACCCCGGGTGCGGCTGCGGACGTGTGGCCGAGGTCGGGGCGACAGGCAACCGGGCGTGACGGGTCGTGAGTCGTGAGCGGGCTATCGACGTACCAGTACGGTTCGGCGAACCGGCCTGAGTTCACTCGATGCCATTGAGCCGGATCGTTGGCCGCTGCGGACAAGGCATCACGACGTGCGCGCGCGTCGTCGGCGCCGCCGGGGACCAGGAAACGCATGGTCTCCTCGGTGACGGCGAGGTTTTCCAACGCTGCGGCCCGCCGTTCTAGGTCGTACGTGTCGAGCAGCTCTGGGCGACTCCATCCGTTGAGGACGAAGGCCAGTTTCCAGGCAATGTTCTCCGCGTCCATCACGCCCGAGTTGAGACCGCGGGCGCCGAAGGGCGCGACGAGGTGAGCCATGTCGCCGGCGAGAAAAACGCGACCGACCCGGAACTGTGAGGCAACCCTGGCCTGGAAGCGGTAGACGGAACGCCAAACGACTTCGTACGGCGCCGTTCCGACGATCTCTTCGATCCGGCGGCGGAGTCCTCCTGACTGCTCTTCGACGGTCAGGTCGAAGTCGACAGGAACTTGCCAGTCGATGCGGTACGTCGAGTCAGGACATGCGTGGATGAGAACTTGACGTCCCGGGTTCCAAGGCGGGTCGAAGTAGAAGCGACGCTCGTGCGTCCAATCACCGAGGTCCGCGCGAATGTCACAGATGAGGAACCGGTCGCCGTAACTCTCGCCGGGAAACTCAACGCCAAGGCGGTTTCTCAGTTCGGCCCCACGTGTCCCGCAGCAGCAGACACCATAGGTGCCGTCGAACGTGACAGTGCGCCCTTCGGCCTGACATTCGACTTGCACTCCGCTCTGGTCTTGTTGAATGCCGACGACCTGGTGGCCTCGACGAACGTCGATGAGCGGCGAGGCAGCGATGGCCTCGTCCAGTAGCTGTTCGGTCCGGGCTTGCGAGATGTTGACGAACGGCGGGAAGGGAGAAGTCCCGCGGTCAACGAACCGCCACGACGCGATCTCGCTCGACTTCCAAAAGATTCGTGCCTCTGACCAGGTGACGCCCTCGGCGGCAAGTTGTGCGCCGACGCCGACGGACTCCCAGATGTCGAGGACATCCCTCTGCTGGCAGATTGCTTTCGAGCCTACGGGCACTCGTCGCGGTTGCTCGTCCAGAAGGAGAACCGGGACCTGCCAACGTGCGAGCAACAACGCGGTCGTCTGCCCCACCGGGCCTGCGCCGACGACGATGACGGGAGCCACTGTCAGTCCTGAAGCTCCGCCCATACTTCGCGGTCACGCTCGGCGGTCCAGATCCGTGGCCAGTCGATGCCGCTCAACTCGTCCCACAGACGGGATACGTCGAAGGGGAGACAGTGCTCGAAGATCGGCCAGCGCCCATAGCCCGGCGCGAGGGCGGCATGCACGTGCTGGAAGGCGTCTCGAAGAGTGCCGCCGGCGTCGCGAACTCGACGCGTCTCGTTGATCATCACCTGCAGGAACCGCCGGGTTTGCGCTATCGCGGCTGTCACCTCGGCTTCGTCTCTGGGAACGAAGCCGCGGCCGCCCACCAGGGTCCGAGCTCCGAAGCTCGCGACGCGCTCCAGCGTTGTCGAGACCCACTCCTGGTGAAAGGCGTCCCCCGTGTACAACGCGGCCTGCGCTTCGACCAGGTCACCGGCGAAGAGGATTCGTTGCTTCGGGAGCCACGCCACGATGTCACCCGCCGTATGCCCCCGGCCGCAATGCTCAAGAATGAGCTGACCACGACCTGCGCCGAGCTCGATGGTCATCCGGTTGGCGAAGGTCACCGTCGGCCAAGTCAGGCCTGGGATCGACTCAGGTTCTTTGAAAAGTCGCGGCATGCGTCCGAGCTCGGATTCCCAGTCCTGTCGACCGCGCTCCGCGATGAGCGCTGCCGTCTGTTCGTGCGCGACGATCGCAGTGGCCCCGAACGCAGACGCTCCGAGCACCCGCACGGCGTGGTAGTGAGACAGCACGAGATAGCGCACCGGCTTGTCGGTGTGGTCGCGTAGGGCCGCCAGCCACTCTCGGGCGGCCGCCGGCGTCGCCATCGCCTCGAAGCAGACGAGGAAGTCGTCGCCTTCGATCGCCCCTACATTCGGATCGCCCTCGGCAGTCAGGGCATAAACGCCGTCGCCGAGCACCTCGAAAGTCTGGGTCTTCTCGGCGAGGTCCGCCGAGGACGCGAAAGCTTTCATGACCACCTCGTCGCCGCTGAATGGGCCGGACTGTATCCGCCAGACAAAGTCTTCGCACCTCCGTTGACCGACTGACATGTCAGTACCTAATGTGCCAAACCGAACGACCGGTTGGTTTCTGGAGGCGGGCTCCCATGCTTTCTCGCCGAGGCACGCGGCAGCTCTTTCCGCTCGTCATCGTCGCGATGCTGGCCGTCACCGGCTGCGCCACGACCCTTGATCACAACGCCACCATCACAGCCGGTGGCACCGTGTCGACGCGAACCGGTCAGCAGGTGCACCGCATCCATACAAGTGCCAGGCCGCGCGCCGCTGCCCGCAAGGGGGGCAGCAGCCGGGTCAGCACCCGTCCATCCGGCCGTGCCGGTGGTGGCACCGCGCACTTCGCGACGGCGCCCGCCCTCGGGCCGAACCCCGGTCGCGGCCGCAACAGCCCGGCGGGTGGTGGTGCTGTTGGTACCAAGCCGGCGCCGGCGATCAAGTACAGCCAGGGCATCACCCCGACCACCATCAAGATCGGCGCCTTCGTCGCCAGCTACGAGGGCCTCGAGGCAAAAGGCCTCAACCTCGGCGACGCCAAGGCGCAAGCCCAGGCGGTCGCGACGTACATCAATCAGCACGGTGGCATCGCCGGCCGCAAGGTCATCCTCACCTTTGCCACCATGCAAGCGACCAGCAGCAACTGGGAAGCCGACGAGCAGAAGATCTGCACGCAGTTCACCGAAGACGACCACGTCTTCGCGGTTGTCTACTCGCTGATCTCCATGGGCAAGGCGCTCCTGCCATGCCTCGCCCAGCACAACACGCCATTGATCGCCGCGGGTGGTGGGCCGGGCGACGCGCAGGTCATGCAGCAGTACGCCAACGACTACTTCTACACCGGCGGTATGGACCTGACCCGGTTCGCGCAGACGTACGTCGACCACCTTGCGACTCAGGGCTTCTTCGACAGTGGGGCCAAGATCGGACTCGTCCGCGCCGACGACGCGTCGTTCGGACGCGCCTCCGCCGCGTTGAGTTCAGCGCTGGCTCAACACGGTGAGCATCTGACCAAAGAGGTTGTCGTCGACGCGCAGACCTCGGTCAGCGGTACGGCGTCTCAGATGCCCAACGCGGTCCTGAAGATGGAGCAGGCCGGGGTCAATCGCGTGCTGTTCCTCGACAACGCCACATTGGCGGTGCTGTTCGCGATTCAGGCGGCCAGCCAGAGCTATTACCCGCGCTACGGGCTTAGCTCCTTGGATGCACCTGCAACGCTGATGGAACCGAACGTTCCCGCACGAGCCCTCGCAGGCAGCCTCGGCGTCGGTTGGATTCCGACACTGGACGTCAGTGCAGCGCATGACGTCGCGCTCAATGCTCCGCAGAAGCTCTGCCAGCAGATCATGCTGTCGGCCGGCCAAGGCAATGTCAGTCGGGCGGGGCAGAACCAACAGCGGCTCTACTGCGACGGGCTCTTCTTCCTGCAACGTGCGCTCGCCAACGCAACCGCGCTGACTCCGGAGGGGCTCCGAACGCAGCTCGAGCGACTGGGCACTAGCTACACCTCCGTCATGACGTTCGGGACCAGATTCGGACCCGGTCGCCATGACGGCGCCGATGTCGTCCGCAATATGGCGTACAGCACCGGATGCAGTTGCTTCCAATACGTCGGGCGCCCCTCGAGCGCGTGACGACCATGCGGCGAACTTCCATAGTGCTGCGGTGGGTACTCGTCGGGGCGGGCCTGCTCGTGGCGGCGACCGCGTGCCGGACCGACCAGCTGGCTTTCCGAGCCGATGAGCCGGTTGCGATCGATCAGCCGGCATCCATGTCAACGCACTCATTACCGATGGTCGTGTCTTGGCGAACGACAACGTCGATCGCGAACGCGCATCGCGCAACAGCACAGAAACCCCTGTTTGCCGTGTTCGTGGATCAGCAACCGATGCCGGTCGGCGCAACGGTCGCGTGGGTTGCTCGCGATGACACGGGTTGCACACCCCCCGGTTGTCCGGATGTGACATATCTGCAAGCACACGGGGTCTACCTGACCGCGACGACGAGCGTGCGGGTCGACGGGGTCCTGTCCAGCTTGCGCGGCCGGCAGACCAGCAACGGCGAGCACGAGCTGACCATCGTGTTGCTCGATGCCGGCGGGCGCCGGGTCGGCGAAGAAGCCGTGAGCCGAACCTTCTTCGTCCATGGAGTCGGCACATGAGCCAGGCGGATCTCGGCTTCACCAGCCGGTACTTCACCAAGTTCGCGTGGCGGGAGGTGCGCGCTCTCGGCCCGGCCACACTCGTCTGGGCTGCAGCGGCAATGGCTGCTGCCGCCGCCGTCGCGGTGTTCCCCGTCGCGGTCCAGCACGATCTCGGCGACACCTTTGGTGCAGGCACCGGACTGCTCATCTTCGCCGCCACGTTGACCGGCATCGGTGCAAGCACCTCGGCGCTCCTTCTGGTCTGCACTCGCGGGCGACGCACCGCTACCGCCAGATGGGCGCTGGCGTTGCTCGCCTGCGTCATGTTGGCGGTCGCTTGGACGACTGCGGCGTCGCTGCTTGCGGTGCTGTTCGCCGTGGCTGGCGGAGCGGCGAGCGTGGCAGCAGCGGTCGCCACTCCCGCAGTTGCTGACGCGTATCCGCCGGTGGCTCGGCCGCTCGCGATGGGCACACTTCGCGCCGGGGAACTCACCGGCCTCGCGGCCGTCTTTCTGGCTCAGACGATTGCCACCCTCGCTTTCGACCTCACGTGGCGTGCCCTCGCCGTCGGCGCTGCCTTACTGGCGGCCGGTGCGGCGACGGGCGTCCGTGGACCGGAGCCAGCAGCCGGACGCTGGGACGAGGAGCAACTGCGAGCGCGCATCGCCACCGTCGCCATTGACGGGCGTGGCGGTGGCAACCGGCTGACGCCGGGCGAGTCGATCCGCCGCGTACTCGACATTGCTACGGCCCGGCATCTGCTCATCGCGAATGCCGCCTTCGGCGTTCTCGCCCTACCCACTCTCGTGTATTCCCGATACAACCTGGATGAAGCTCACGGCCTGAGCCGCGGCTGGGCAGCGCTCGCGTTGGGCGTAGCCCTGCTCGCCGCCGCCGGTGGCACTCGCCTTGGCGCCGAAATCGTCGGTGACGACATCGTGCAGACACCTGGTGTTGCCATGCGCATCGCCGCCGGCTGCACCCTCTGCTGCGGCGCGATCCTCATCGCGGCGGCGTTCGTGCCAACGGCAGCTGGGGAAGCAGCAGTGCTTGCCGTCGCCGGCGCTCTGATCGGGACTGCGCGCACGATTGCGGATGCCATCGCTATGTCGGTCGTGCCAGCAACTCTGCGCCGTGAGATGGCTGCTCTCAACATTGCTGCGTTCGCGGGCGCTGGATCTCTCGCCGTGCCATTACTGCTGACGGGGATGGATCGACGGTTCGGACCGGAAGGCGCACTGGTCACCGCTGCGTTGTTCGCGGCTCAGGCCGCCGCGGCCCTGCGTACCGCCGCGCGGACCACGAGTGCCGACCTCGATCGGCGCGCGGTCGCTGTCACCGAGGACGCCGAGCTGACCGTCACCCGCAACGGCGGCGGTCACGTGCCGCTGCTGACTTGCCGAGGTATCAACTTCTCCTACGGCCAGTTGCAGGTGCTCTTCGACGTCGACTTCACGGTCGACTCCGGCGAGATGGTCGCGCTGCTGGGCACCAACGGCGCCGGCAAGTCGACCTTGCTGCGGCTCATCTCAGGGCTCGCTCTGCCTTCCGGCGGCAGCATCCGCCTTGACGGGGCCGACATTACATACCTCGATGCCGAGCGACGAATGCGGTTGGGCATCTCACAGGTGCCGGGCGGGCGGGGGGTGTACCCCCACTTGAGCGTCGTCGAGAACCTACGCGTCATCGGCTTCACCGCCGGGCGCGACGGTCGACGCCTGGACACGGGCATCGACGCGGTGTTCGCCGGTTTCCCCGCGCTGGCTCAGCGCCGTAATCAACCGGCCGCCACACTATCCGGCGGTGAGCAGCAGATGCTCAGCCTCGCGCGCGCCCTGATTTTGCAACCGCGGCTACTGCTCATCGACGAGCTCTCCCTCGGACTCGCGCCGAAGATCGTGGGTGAGCTGCTTGAGTTCGTCCGCACGATCAACGCCAGCGGCACCGCGATCGTGCTCGTCGAGCAGTCCGTCAACGTCGCACTCTCACTCGTCAATCACGCGTACTTCATGGAGAAAGGCGCCGTACGCTTCGATGGCCGCGCAACCGATCTTCTCGATCGGGCCGACCTGTTGCGCTCGGTGTTTCTGGAAGGCGCGGCCGCAGCAGTAGGAGTCCGCTGATGTCCGTGCCGCTACCGGTCCTGGTGCTCGGCCTTATCGTCGGGATGACGTACGGCGTCCTCGCTGTCGGGCTCGTGATCGTGTTTCGTGCCAGCAAAATCATTAACTTCGCTCATGGACAGATCGGAGCGTTCGGCGCCACCGTCCTCGGGCTCGCGGTGACGAGCTGGAAGGTTCCCTATCTCGTCATGCTCCCGCTGGCCCTCGGCCTGTCGGCGCTCCTGTCCGCCCTGATCGAAATGGGTGTCGTACGACGGCTGCGCAACGCTCCGAAGCTCATGGTCATGATCGCGACCCTCGGCGTATCGCAGGTGCTGCTTCTTCTTTCCGCGGTCGTCAACGGCAATGCGGCGGCCGGGAGCTTCTTTCCCCAGCCCCCTCTCCCGTCGTTCAGTGTGGGCAGGCTGGACATCACGCCGGCGTACTTCGGGATGCTTTTCCTGACACCCTTGCTCGTTGCGGGCCTGGCAATCTTTCTTCGGCGGAGCAAGTTCGGCCTCGCACTTCGTGCCGCTGCGTCCAACCCGGACGCTGCCCGCATCGACGGCATCTCGCCGAATCGAATGTCGATGCTCGCGTGGGTCATCGCGGGACTTGTCTCAGCCTTCACCGCAATCCTCGTGCTTCCCACCAAGGGCTTTGTCACCACCGAGGTGCTCGGCTACGGGCTGCTGTTGCGAGCGCTGGTAGCTGCCGTCATCGCGCGCATGGAGTCGTTACCGATCGCCCTTGGAGCCGGCGTCGGTGTCGGCGTGATCGAGCAGGTGCTGCTGTGGAACTTCCCCAACAGCGGTGCCGTGGAGATCGCATTGTTTGCCGTCATTCTCGTCGTGCTGCTGTTCCAACGTCGGCGCGAGTCGCGTATCGAGGACAAAGGCAGCTGGGCGACGGTGATGCCGTGGCAGCCGCTGCCCGCATCGGTGAAATCGACGCGGACGTTTCGTAGCGCGTTCGGGGCCGGCGTCGCCGTGTTGCTTCTGATCGCTTGTGCGCTTCCCGCAGTCCTGAGCAACAAGTCCTCGTTCGTGTGCGTGACGATCATGGCCTACACGTTGATCGGGCTGTCGGTCGGCGTCGTCAGCGGCCTTTCCGGTCAGTTGACCTTGGGGCAGTTCGCACTCGCCGCTGTTGGCGCAGTCGCGTCCTTCGTTGTCTCCCGCGACACGGGCAACTTCTTCCTCAGCGTGGCCGTCGCCGGTCTCGTGACAGCGCTGGTCAGCGTTGTGATCGGGCTACCGGCCTTGCGCATCCGCGGGCTCCTGCTCGCCGTTGTAACCCTGTCGTTCGCGCTCGCGTCGCAAAGCTGGTTGCTGCCACAACACTGGGTGCTGGGCGAGGGAAAGGACCCGGGCCAACCGATCATCGGTGGTTGGCGTCTCGACACCGGCCGCAGTTACTACTACTTCGCCCTCGCCTGCCTGCTTGTCGGCTGGGTCATCGCCGCGAACGTCCGTCGCACTGGCTTGTCCCGGCTGATGCTCGCTGTCCGTGACAACGAAGATGGAGCACGCGCCTTCGGCGTGAGCGCCACCGGCACCAAACTCGTCGCCTTTGCCGTCGCTGGGTTCCTGGCCGGGATGGGCGGCGCCGTCTATGGTCACTCCCTGTCGTTGATCTCGCCCAATGCCTTTCCGGTCGGAGCGAGCGTCGACGTGGTGGCGATGGCTGTCGTCGGCGGTATCGGTGTCCTGGCCGGTCCCTTGATCGGCGCTCTGTACATCGTCGGCGTCCCGAATTTCATCCCGCTCGACAGCGCCGGCCTGGCCGCGACCGCCGTCGGTTGGCTGGTCCTCGTCCTGGCCTATCCGGGCGGGTTGGCACAAGCGCTTCGCCCGGTCCGGGACCGGGTCGTAGCACGACTGGTAACCAACATTGCACCTGGGGAGGCAGTCCCCCAGGGTCCCGGGTTTGCCAAACTCGTCCCGCGACAAGCGTCTCCTTCGGTGGCAGAGCCGCTGCTGGAAGGCGACCAATTGGCTAAACGATTCGGCGGCGTCACTGCCGTCGACGGCGTCGACATCTCGGTTCTTCCCGGCGAGGTTCTCGGGTTGATCGGCCCGAACGGAGCGGGAAAGACCACGCTGTTCGAGATTCTCAGCGGATTCACCCGTCCAGACAGCGGCTCGGTGGCCTTCGCCGGCACCGACGTCACGAAGCGATCGCCTGAGGAGCGCGCTCGGCTCGGGCTGGTGCGTTCCTTCCAGGACGCCGCCTTGTTCCCGACGCTCACCGTGCAGGAGTGCGTCCAGTTGGCACTCGAGGCCTGGCGACCCACTGCGCTGTTGCCGTCAGTGGCAGGCGTGACGAGAACCGAACGCGCGAAACGGCACCGAGCTGCCGAGATCGTGTCCCTGCTTGGCTTGGCCGACTTCCGCAACAACCAGATTCGCGAGCTGTCCACCGGCACCCGGCGGATCACCGAGCTCGCCTGCATCCTTGCTCTGGAGCCGACGATGTTGCTCCTCGACGAGCCAGCCGCGGGCGTTGCACAGCGGGAGACCGAGGTGCTGGGCTCCTTGTTGCTGCGGCTGCGTGACGAGCTCGACGTCACGCTTGTCGTCATCGAGCACGACCTGCCTTTCTTGCTCGGCATCTCCGACCGGGTCATGGCAATGGAGGGCGGCCATGTCCTCGCGGTCGGAGCTCCGCAAGAAGTCCGTAACAACCCGCGCGTCGTGGAGGCATACCTCGGTGGCGACCTCGTCTCCATCGAAAGATCCGGCCGGCCCGCACGATCGCGGTCCCGTGATGGGCAGCTCGCCGCTGCGGCCCCGACGAACTGACATGAAGGAGCACCGATGACCTACTCGATCGTCGCCCGCGATCCGGACACCGAAGAGCTCGGTGTGGCGGTGCAATCGCACTACTTCTGCACGGGCAGTGCTGTGACGTGGGCGGAGGCCGGCGTCGGTGCTGTCGCGACACAGTCAATTGTTGATGTCGGTTACGGTCCACGAGGGCTAGACGCGATGCGCAGCGGCGCGTCAGCGGACATAGCTCTGAAAGAACTGGTCTCTGCCGACGCCATGGCAGCGGTACGGCAGGTGGGAATGGTCGACGCGTCCGGCACAGTCGCCACACACACCGGCGCCGGTTGTGTGGCTCACGCCGGCCACCGGGCAGGTGACGGTGTCACGGTCCAGGCCAACATGATGCTGCGGTCTACGGTTCCGGACGCCATGCTCGACGCCTACACCACCACCAGCGGTGACCTCGCCGTCCGCCTGCTCGCCGCACTTGACGCGGCAGAAGCCGAGGGCGGTGACATTCGGGGGCGTCAATCGGCGGCGATGCTCATCGTTGCCGGGCAGCGAAGCGACACCCCGTGGGACGCCCGTGTCATCGACGTCCGCGTGGACGATCATGAGCAACCACTTGCTGAGTTGCGTCGGTTGGTTGATTTCAACAAAGCGTTCGCTCTCGTTGCCCAGGTGTTCTACGGCGGCGTACTCTTCGCGCCGGTCACTGACCCGCACGCACCGGAAATCGAGGAGGCGCTCCAACACCTCGAGCAGGCTCAGGCAGTCCTGCAAGGAAACCCGGAGCCGACGTTTTGGCAAGCCGTCATCCTCGGCAAGGCGGGCCGGCTCGAAGAAGCGCGAACAAAGCTGGGCACCGCGAGTGCGGTCAACGCCAATTGGCCCGAGTTCCTGCTTCGGCTGCCAGCCGTCGGCGTCATCGCCGAAGACTCGCCGCTGCTCGCTGAACTTCGCTCCGGAAACTGATCGATACCCTCCAGAGAGGAGGTGCGCGTGCCTCGTCCAGCCGCCGCAGATCGCGAGCCGTATGACGCACAAGCGTTAGCGGAAATCGCCATGACGGTGTTCGCCGATCGGGGCTACGAAGGCTCCTCCCTCGAGGACATCGCACGTGCTGCCGGCATCGCCAAGAGCAGCATCTACCACCACGTCGCAGGCAAGGAAGAGCTGCTCTCTCTCGGTCTGCAGCGGGGGTTTCGCGGTCTCTTCGAGGTCGTCGAGGAAACGCTAGCTCGCGACGAGCCGGCGATTGCGCAGCTGCGCTACCTCATCAGCCGCTGCGTTGAGGGCGCCATCCTCGACCGCGCCGGCGTCACCGTGCTGCTGACGCTGAAGGGGAGCACCGAGACCGAAGCGTGGGCCAGAGCGGAGATGGATCGCTTCATGGCCGACATGCAACGGCTTGTCCAACAGGCCATCGACGACGGTGACCTCCGCGACAACGTTGATCCAGTAGATCTGGTGCGCCTCATGGTCGGCATGGTGAGCTCGCTCACCACCTGGTTCACCGTCGAAGACCTCGACGTCGACCGGCTGCAGAACGCGATCGACACGATCGTTTTCACCGGGCTGACGTCTGCC
>Ga0070680_100001188_pt1 | contig 18752 bp, 10 predicted proteins | sample KBSC73BmetaG_FD_64672 | JGI IMG/M metagenome (GOLD analysis project Ga0070680, IMG submission 64672) | Corn rhizosphere microbial communities from Kellogg Biological Station, Michigan, USA - KBS C7-3B metaG | ecosystem: Host-associated > Plants > Roots > Rhizosphere | place: USA: Michigan...
GTAAAGCGTCGTCACCACCAGGCGCTGCGGCGTGTCATACAGGCTTCTCGAACGCTCCGCCCGCAGGTTGCTCCAGTCCTGCACCAGGCCGCCCGTTATGCCGCCGGGCCGAACCTGCGTGAGATTGTCGCCCACGTCGATCAGCTTGGATTTCGAATACGCGCCGAGAAGCGAGAGGCCTTTCGAGAATCGCTTCTCCACCTTCGCCGTCAACGCATGATAAATGGAATCGCCAACATAGGAGAAAGGATTCACCACGCCGCCCTGAAGCGTTCCGGGAAGAGCTGTGAACTGCGGGTACGGCAGAAGCAGTTGCGCCTGAGGAACGGTGGCGGCTGCAAGCGGCCCGCTCTTGATGATGCCGAAGAACGGATTCGGAACCAGACTGGCGAGAGAAGCGCCATACGAACTCGCAACCGAATCGGGCAGCCAGTTCAGGTTCTGGTTGTACATGAAAAGATGAACGCCGCGGTTCCCGACATATCCCAGTTCGAAAAGCCAGTTTTCCCACGGCTGGTGCTGCAGCGTGAAATTCCACTGCTGCGAATATCCGCGTCCCACATCATGCAGCGCGCCGGTAAGATTGGTCCCGACGGCCGTAAGCGATCCGAGAGCCGACCCGGTCGGCGCGATCAGGCCACCAGGAAACGGATTGCTCAGCGTATTGGCTGGCGTATGCCCGCCATCGGTCGACGTGACCATCGCTGTCGTGCTGCTGAATCCGATCTGAGAGGATGTGTAGCCGCCCTGCGTCGTCGGCACATAGCTGATGCCATAGGCCGCTCTCGCTACTGTCTTGTCATTGAACTGGTAAGCTGCGCCGATCCGGGGCTGGAAGTTCCTGTTGCTGCTGGTGAAAAAACCGCGGTCGCGGCCCCCGACGCCCGGATATGAAAGTCCGCCGTGCAGGTTCAGTCCGGGAACCTGCAGTGAAGGCGCTGAAGGATCGAAGTTCGCAAAGATGTTATAGCGTTCTGTGGGAGACCCGTCCTTATCCCAGCGCAGCCCCAGGTTCAACGTAAGCTTCCGGCTTACCTTCCAGTCATCCTGAAAGAACAGGGCATTGTATTTCAGGGTAATTGCGCTCGCCACGTTGATGCCCGCAGTGCCGCTCGAAGGATCGCCCAGCAGCAGTGACGCCACGCTGTAACCGCTGGTAGCGCTCGCCACATCCGGGTTCGGCCCCTGCGTAAACTGCCGGTTGAAGGTGTACGACCCGACTGGAGCATTCAGCGTGAATTCGTTCCGCTGATAAAGCCGGTACTCATAACCGGCTTTCCAGGTCTGCTGCCCATGAATCTTTGTCACGGTCGTGTTGAATGAGCCCGTGTTGGTATGGTTCGCCGCTGCGTTTGTCCCGCCAAAGGTGGTCAGGTCGCTGACCGAAAGGCGCGGAAATATGCCGGACTTGCTCGAAGTCGGCGCAGCCTGGCTCTGTGCAAGCAGGCTGGCCGGCATTCCGAGCTGAGTAATGTCGAATCCCTGGCTGGGAGTGTTGTACGCTTCCACCTGGTGATTAAAGCCGACGCGGGCGTCAAACAGCAGCGTCGGCGAAAGCGAATCGGTATAGCTCAGGAACGCGCCCTTGCGCGGAATCAGAATCTTGCGTCCGTCCACGTCCGCGATATTGCCGAAGAAGTTTGCGAACTGCCAGTCCAGATTGTCGTACGTATAGCGCCCCGCGATGCGGCGGTTCGCACTCAGGTTGTAATCGATGCGAACCGTCTGCGTATCTTTGTCGATCGGCGTAGGCGACTGCAAAAACAGGTTGGCGGCCAGGCCCGGAAGATTTGGCGAAGGATAATACTTCAGGATATTCGCGCCCACGGCGTTAATCCGGCTCGATGGAATAACGTTGCCTGGGAAAGCGCTCCGGATAAACTTGCCGGGATTGGCCGGATCGGCCACCGTCGTAGCCGGGTCGTAAATCAGGATCGACGCTCCGGCGCTTGTTGTAAGACCGGAGAAATCGCCCGTCCGCTGCGCCGCCGTGGGGGAATTGAGCGTCTCGATGCTCGCGCTGCGCTCGCGGTAGCCCTCGTAGTTATAGAAGAAGAACAGCTTGTCTCGCTTCAGCGGTCCCGAAAACGTGCCGCCGAACTGATTTACTTTGTCCGGCGCAATCGCGCGGCCGGCCTTGTTCGCGAAAAAGTCGTTCGCGTTCAGGGCATCGTTCCGCAGGAACTCGAACAGGCTGCCATGAAACGCATTGGTTCCGCTTTTCGTGATCATGCTGATCACGCCGCCGCTCGTACGGCCGAACTCGGCGGACATGCCGTTCGTCTGAACCTTGAACTCCTCGGTCGAATCTACCGTGAGGAAGGTCATGGGTCCCGAGTCCACCATCTTGTCGTTCGCAATGCCGTCCACCAGAAAGCCATTCGTAAGAGGCTGCCCACCACCGATACTCACGGCCGCCAGACGCCAGCTGGATAGCACCTGCCCGCCAAAGTAACCGATTCCTTTCACCGTAGGAATCAGATTGGCGAGTCCCATAGGGTTGCGCCCGTTCAGTGGAAGGTCCAGCACCTTCTTTTGTTCCATCACGGTTCCGAGCGATGAAGTGTTGGGTTCGAGCAGATCCGCTCCTCCCTGGACCTCCACCGTTTCACTCACCTGCCCCACCTGCATATTCACCGGAACCGCAATTGACCGGTCGACTTCCACCACAATGCCTTCACGCACAAAGGATTTGAACCCCGGATTGGTCACCTGAAGCGAATAGGTTCCGACCGGAAGCAGCAGGAATTGGAAATTGCCGTCGCTGTCGCTTGTCGCCGATGCGACCGCCCCGGTTCCGGTGTTTGTAAGTCTGGCCTGGGCGCCGGAGACCGCAGCGCCTGACGCGTCAGTTACCGTCCCCGTTACCGACCCTGTGATCTGTTGAGTAAACGACAGGCGGACGCTGAAAACAGCCGCCAGGAACACGAAGAGCGCAATACGCACCGAAACTTTCATGACCCCTCCCGCTACTTCCAATTGCGCACAGGTGACGGACGATAACTCCCGCCTCTGGCAATTTCGGAGTGAACCTGTACTCTCCCATACTCCAAATTCCCACCGAATGACATAACTATACGTATAGCCATTTACGAAAGCAAGGTGTAAGCTCAAAAAACTGGCCGTACAGGTTCTAAGAAGCCTGATATAAATGGAGCGCATAAAGATGGTGAAGGCTGTTCGACCTGCAACTACACGCGTCGCTCGCAAACGGCGCGTGCTGGGTGGAATCTGGGGGCTGGCGGCGTGCCTGGCTATTTGCAATCTGGCGCTAAGCGCCGCCTCGGTATCGGATTCAAAGCCCGAAGTAAAGGACCGCTTCTCCGCCCGCCAGCGAAACCATTGGGCTTTCCATCGCATCGAGCGGCCCGCAGTTCCGGCCGTCCAGCAGAGTGATTGGGTTCGGAATCCTGTAGATGCTTTTGTGCTTGCAAAGCTCGAGGCGAACCACCTGACTCCTTCGCCTGAGGCGGACCGACCCACCCTGCTGCGGCGGGTGAGCGTGGATCTCATCGGTCTGCCCCCCACCCCCGAAGAAGTCCGCGAATTCGTGAACGACAAGTCGCCTGACGCATACGAAAAGCTGGTCGATCGGCTGTTGTCCTCGCCGCGTTACGGCGAGCGTTGGGGGCGCCACTGGCTGGATCTCGCCCGCTACGCCGATAGCGACGGTTTCAAGGCCGATGCCACACGCCCGAACATCTGGCGGTATCGCGATTACGTCATCCAGTCCTTTAATTCGGATAAGCCTTACAACCGTTTCGTTCGTGAGCAGATTGCCGGAGACGAGATCTGGCCGGCGAGTTTCGAAGCGCGGATCGCAACCGGCTTCAACCGGCACTATCCGGAAGAATATAACGCGCAGAATTTGCGGCAGCGCCGGCAGGAGACTCTGAACGACATTACGGATACCACCGGCGCCGTCTTTCTGGGCATGACCTTTGGTTGCGCCAAATGCCACGATCATAAGTTCGACCCGATCCTTCAGGAAGACTATTACAAGCTTCAGTCCTTCTTCGCCAACGTAAGCGCTGTGGACGACCTGACGCTGCTCTCGCCGGATAAGCTCGCCGAATATCGCGCGAAGCGCGCCGCCTGGGAAGAACAGACGAAATCCATCCGCGACCAGATGAGCGCGCTGCTCGAGCCCGTCCGCGCCAAATTGAAGCATTCCCGGTACGTCGCGTTCGCGCCCGATGTGCAGGCGGTCATTGATAAGCCCGCAGCCGACCGCACGCCGCTCGAACAGTGGATCGCGCACCGGGCGCAGCCGTTCCTCGACCTGGTCGATGAGAAGGAGCCGGAAAAGGCGCTCAAGGGCGACGACAAGACGAAATTCGAAACCCTTAAACAGGAACTGGCGAAATACGGTTCCCTGAACCCAGGCGATCCGCCGCTCGCGTCTTATATGACCGAGCTCAATCGCGAAGCGCCGCCCACCTTCACGCTTGCAGTTGGCAATTACGATAAGCCGCTGCGCGAAGTCCAGCCCGGATTTCCCTCCGTGCTGAATCCTCCGCCTCCGAATATCCAGCCCCCGCCGGGTCTTGAGTCAACCGGCCGGCGCACCGCGCTCGCGAACTGGATCGTGGATCCCGCGAATCCTCTCACTCCGCGCGTCATGGTGAACCGAATCTGGCAACACCATTTCGGAACCGGTATCGTCGCCACCCCGAGCGATTTCGGAATCATGGGTGCGCGCCCTTCGCATCCTGAGTTGCTCGATTGGCTGGCCGATGAGTTCATGCGCAGCGGCTGGAGCATGAAGCGGATCCACCGCCTTATCGTCACTTCGAACACCTATCGCCAGTCTTCCGCCTTTCGTCAGGATGCGGCGAATATCGATGGTCCGGACAAGCTCCTCTGGCGCTTCCCGCGGCAGCGCATCGATGCCGAAGTGATCCGCGATTCTTCGCTTTACATTTCGGGCCTGCTGAATTTGAAAATGGGCGGACCCGGCGTGTACGCGGAGCTTCCTGCTGGAATGGGCGCTCCCCGCGGTGGCTGGGATGCGGAAAAGGATCCCTCGGAGACCGACCGCCGCAGCGTCTATATCTTCGTTCGCCGCAATGCCCGCTACCCCATGCTCGAGGTATTCGACCTCGCCAGCACTCAGGAAACGTGCCCGCGCCGCGACGTCACCACCATCGCTCCGCAGGCTCTTACGTTGTTGAACAGCAAACTGTCGCGAGACTGGTCGGAAGCGTTCGCCGGGCGCGTTGTCCGCGAAGCCGGTCCTCAGGTCTCAGCCGAAGTCGATCGCGCTTATCGGCTGGCTTACTCGCGGCCGCCGGATTCGTGGGAAAAAGACCGCGTCCTCACGTTTATAGACAAGCAGAAGCAGATCCTTGCGGAGCGCAGCGCCGCGGGCGAAAAGATTTCGGAGCTGCCGGGATTGCCGCCAGGTTCCGACAAGCTGCAAACAGCGGCCCTGGTAGACCTCTGCCAGGCTTTGATGAACGCGAACGAGTTCGTTTACACGAAGTGAGCATCATGCAACATTTCTCTCGCCGAAGATTTCTCTGGAGCGCCGGAAGCGGACTCGGAACACTTGCGTTCACCTCGCTCGCAGGCGAGCGTAAATTGATGGCCGCGGCGCCTGTAGACCCGCTTGCGCCGAAGCAGCCCCACTTTCCCCCGCGTGCGAAGTCCGTCATTTTCCTGTTTATGGAAGGCGGCCCCAGCCACGTCGATCTCTTCGACCCGAAGCCCACCCTCGAAAAGCTCGCGGGTCAGCCTTTGCCCGATTCATTCGGCAAAGTGATGACAGCCATGGGCACCGGCAAGAATACCCTCATGCCCTCGAAACGTACCTGGAAGCAGTATGGCCAGAGCGGCATCTGGGTTTCCGACTGGTATCCCAATATCGCGCAGCACGTAGACGACATGACCGTGATCCACTCCTGCTGGCAGGACGGGCTGAATCACGTCGGCTCGGTCTGCGAGATGAATACCGGATCGATCCTCGCCGGCCGGCCCGCCCTGGGCGCATGGATCACTTATGGGCTTGGTTCCGCGAATCGTGACCTGCCCACTTTCGTTGTGCTAACCGACGAAGACGAAGTCATCGGAGGAGCCCAGAACTGGAGTTCCGGATTCCTTCCCGCGACCTTCCAGGGCACGGCGTTTCGGCGGGAAGGCGACCCGATTCTCGATCTCAGCCCGCAGAAAACCGTCGGCGCAAAGCAGCAGCGCAGCCAGCTCGATCTCATCGGGGATCTGGATAAACATTTCTCCGCCTCGAGGCCCGACGATTCCGAGATGCAGGCCCGCACCAACAGTTACGAGCTCGCATACCGGATGCAGACGGCGGCCCCGGAGGCCGTCAACATCGCGAGCGAGAGCGAGGCGACAAAGAAGCTCTACGGCATGGATGACGAGACCACCCGAAAATTCGGCGCGAACTGTCTGCTCGCCCGCAGGCTGGTCGAGCGCGGCGTCCGGTTCGTCGACGTCTATTGCGGCAGCGGCAGCAAATGGGACGCCCACACCCATATCGAGAAAAACCATTCGCACCTGTGCAAAGTATCCGACCAGCCCATCGCCGCGTTGCTGACGGACCTGAAAGCTCGCGGACTCCTCGATTCAACGCTTGTCGTGTGGGGCGGTGAATTCGGACGCACGCCTTTCAACGAGCAGGGCGACGGGCGCGACCACAACCCATGGGGGTTCTCCATGTGGATGGCCGGAGGCGGCGTGAAAAAGGGCTTCGTTCTCGGCAGCACAGACGAGATCGGGCTCCGCTATACCGAACGGCCGGTGCACGTGCATGACCTGCACGCCACCATCATGTACCTGATGGGCCTCGATCATCTCAGGGTCACTTATCCGCATAACGGGCGCTCCGAGCGCGCCACCGTGACCGATGGTGAAGTCGTAAAAGAGATCGTCGCCTGAACCACCTGTAAGAACCTGCACTTCATCTCACGGACGGTACAGACGCGTTTTGACTATCGGCCATGTCCCCTGTTCCGGCAATCTGCGGACAGAAATCCCTTTTTCGGCTAATCGATGCGGGCACATCCGCGTATAGCGGACTGTACGGCCACGTCGACTACAGAACTGCAGCGCGTTGGTCGGGAGTGCCCGTCTCGGTTTCCGCAAACCAACTCGCTTCTTGCTGTTCCGGGATTGCGCTTAAATAAGCAACCATTGCGTTTTCTATTGTTTAGCTGTTGCCGCCCGCGTTAACGGAGGTCCGTAATTTAATAAGGAACCCTCAAGCCCAAAAAGGCAGGTATCGAGCGAATTTGCGGGAGCCTCCAACCTTTTCATCGGGCTTGATCAGGTCAGCCTCCATGGTTGCCGATATGATCTGCGAAACGATTGCGCTCTTGCTCTCCGGCAGGCGAAATCGCTCTCGCAGACTCTGGTTCGTCATGCGTTCAGTCATTACCCATTTCAGTGCGCAATGCTGATAGCAGGCACGGATTCGATCGTCTCTATCCATCTCGTCGAACGGTCTGGGGCCGTATATCAAGACCAAAGTCCGGGAATTGGACACGCGGAAATCAGGTGCTGGTAGTTGGTACAGTTCAGCTGTTTGTACAACACGGTCAATTCCGCTGCTTTTCTCTTCGCAGATCCCCATCCGCCGCATCAGCGTTGCGAGTCTCTCGTTCCGCGACTGATATCCATCGATGAACCGTTCGACGGGGACAACCGGCTCGCCGGGGTTGGAGATTTCGAGGCGATTCGAATAGATCTCGATCATAACGGAGGCGCCAGTCATGGTGAGATCTTGATGAATCAACGCATTTGCAGCAACTTCGCGAATAGCGATCTCGGGCACGAGTTTGACCTCAGCCCGGAGTGCGTCCTTGATCACTTCGTTCTGTGGAAGCTGGCTCATTACAAACCGAACCAATCCCTGAAAACCGACTGCATAACCCTTCGTCCCAACCTGGTCCAGGCGGGTGTCAAACTTGTTCGTCCCCGTATATGCGACGACACGAGGCGCCTTCCGAGCGAGTTCGGGGAAGTCCTCCAATTGCTTCGCCAACAAAAGCGCACCTATGCGGCGAATGGCATACGTGGCGTTCTCGATATCGATGAGCCGATCGCGTTCAAGCCGGTCGATGACACCTGCTCGGTCCGTAGGGTATGGCAACTTCATCAACTCGAAGAAAGTTTGCGTGTCCAGCAGGCTGATAATCTGTTGCGCATCTAATCCTGTTTTCGTGTGCTCCTCACCCCAATCCGGCTTGCCTTCCGCGAAAATGCGCCGGAGTTGATCCTCGCTCATCGGAACTAACGATTCCCCCGAGCGCATGAGATAGGCCCCGTCCAGGTGATACGCTGTACCCTTTGGCCGCGATGGAATCTCGAATACCAGAACCCTGCCGGCAGGATGCGCGATTTCCGCAATATCAACCCGGAAGCCTAACGTCTCAAACAGCTTCTGTGCATGCGCGACAGCATCTGCGCAAGCCTTCGTACCAACTACCTCGCGAGGAGGCTTGTCACTCACGCCAAGTACGAGGAACCCTCCACCTTCATTGGCGATTGCGACGCAGTATTGACAGAGCTTCTTATAGTCATACTGCTGTTTCGCTTCTTTAAATTCGAGCCGCTGGTTCTCGGAGCGCAATTGCCGCCAGATATCAATCTGCTCGGAAGTAATTTCCACTCACCTAAATTGTACGGGTGGGCTCCCCTGATCCGGTTTCCAACACTGCTGGGCTGTTGCGCTCGCGGACCGGAACGGACTATTTACCCGCAGATCGCCATCAGAACCACAATTTCGGTACGCCTGCCATTTGACGCCTCACGCCCGTTCCTGAGGTATCGTGGCGGAGGACTCCGAGTCGCTCCTGGAAGATGGCGCCGGTAATATCTGATAGTCAGACTCTGATCGACCGCGATTCGCAACATCAAGCCTCAGCTAATCACAAACCAACGGAAGTTGTTGCGCTCTCTCTGTTCTAAGGCAGAGAACATCCAGCCGGTTTTCATTCACGGCCTTCTTCTTGAATGTTTCCAACAGTTTAGCCACACTCCGGTGGAGCGCTGGGTTATATTTACGCTTCCATGGCAACCCCCGCCCAGATCCTGGCCAATCGGCAGAACGCCGAAAGGTCCCACGGCCCTGTCACGGCCGCAGGTAAAACTCAGGTATCCAAAAACGCCTCCAAATTCGGCCTGTTCTCCGTCGCCAATTTCGTCCGCCCCGAAGAGCACGACATCTTCAATAACTTCGAATCCGGCTATCTCGCAGAACTCGCGCCCGCCACGTCTCTCGAACAGACGCTTGCCCGCGAAATCATCCACGCCGCATGGCGCCTCCGTCGTTGCGCGAATCTCGAAGTGGCGCCGCCGGAAAGCCTGACCGACGAAGAACTCGACCGCCTTCAGGTCTCGATCGATCGCGCCCGTGCGGCCGCGCAGCGCACCTTCCATCGCTCTCTGAAAGAACTCCGCCGTCTTCAGACGGAAAACCTCCACCCGGCCGAAGTCATGATCAAACAGGCAATGGCAATGGACGCTCTGCTGAAAAAGGATCTCGAAAATCGTCAGCGGCAGCTCGCGGAGAATACAGAACACAATTCTGCAAAACAAACCCAATCCGCGCCGGCGAAAACAACCGCGATTCCCCGCAGCGCCCCCTGCCCGTGCAAATCAGGCGAGAAATACAAGCGTTGCTGCGGCAAAAACGCCCCGCCGGTGCTCAACACGTCTCGCGCAGTATAGATACCGGGCTCGATTACAAAACGCCAGCGGCCCTGGACGCCACACTTGCGTCCGCGTGAGCCATTTCATTCACCGGCATCCGCGATTTTTGTTCGCCTGCTCTGAAATCACTTACGAGCGCCCGCGCCTTCCCGCGCGTTCCTCTCGCTGTAACCTGGTATCGGGCAAGTCGCTATAACTGCACGATCCCACGATTCAGCGCCGCCACCGCGGCTTGTGTCCGGTCGCTTACGTTCAACCTTCCCAGAATCGCATTCACATGCCACTTCACGGTACCTTCGGTAATCCCCAGCTTGTCCGCGATCTGTTTATTGCTCAAGCCCTTCACAATCAGTTCGAGAATCTGCAACTCTCGCGGACTCAAATCCGACCCGGGCGTCCGGTTCGCCAGCGTCTCTTTCACCGAAGCCGGCAGATACTGCACTCCCGCGCGCACGCGCCGTATGGCATCCAGCAGGTCGTCATGCGCCATGCCCTTCAACAGGTAGCCTTGCGCTCCCGCCTTCAGCGCCTTATGGATATCTTCGTCGCCCTGGTAAGTAGTCAGCACAATGAAGACCGCATGCGGATGTTTCACCCGAATTTGTTTGATCGCCTCCACCCCGCCGAGTTCCGGCATCCGCAGATCGATCAGCGTCACATCCGGCAAATGCTTTTCGAACAGTTCCAGCGCCTGCCGTCCATTCGAGGCTTCGCCCACCACCGTCATATCCGGTTGCGCGTTGATTATGGCCGCGAGGCCCAACACCACTACCGGATGATCGTCCGCAATCAATACCCGCGTCTTCGCGTTAACCATGCTTCCCCTTGCCATTCACCGGCAGACACGCGATAACCGTCGTCCCGTGCCCCGGACTGCTGCGCAGATTGAACATTCCGCCCAATTGCTCCACTCGTTCGCGCATTCCCACAATGCCGTAGTGTCCGTTCTCGCGCGCCGCCTCCGGCGCGAATCCGCTTCCGTCGTCGCAGACCTCGAGCCGCACCTCGGAAGGCTCGAACGCCAGCTTCACCGTAATCTCGCGCGGCCCTCCGTGCGAAACCGCATTCCGAATCGCCTCTCTCGCCACCAGCAGCAGATTTCGCCCGGCGTCATTATCGAGCGGCGGCCCCGTTCCGGTCACGTCCGCGCGCACCGGGATCCCCTCGGCCACCGAGATCTGCCTCGCGAATTCCCGCAGCGTATCCGCCATGCTGTGGTCAAAACTCTCGTGGCGCAAATCCCAGACCGCCTCTCGCGCTTCATTAATGGTCGATCGGATCTGCAGCCGCGCCCGGTCATGCAACTCCCGAGCCTTGTCGGTCGCCGACTCGGGCAGGGTCGAGGCTGCCTCCAGCAGGGTCGAAACTCCAACGCATCCCTGTATCACCGTGTCGTGCATCTCGCGCGCCACCCGTGTCCGCTCCGCCAGCACCAGAGCATATCGCTGTTTGGTCTGCGTCGCGAACAGCTTCAATCCGATGAGCGTCATCGCGGCAACCGCCGCGATGCAAACAAACAGAAACCAGCGCGTCTGATAGAAGAACGGTTCCCAGGTAAACGGCAGCGAGGCTTCGCTCACGCGGTCCGGCGCCGCTCCATCCCGCGCCACCACGCGGAACGTGTACTTTCCCGGAGACAAATTCGTGTACGCCGCGGTGCGGCGCTTCGGCGCCGCCATCCAGTCTTTATCGAAGCCTTCCAGCTTGTACCGGAACGTGATCCGGTCGGGGGAGCGCAGCGTCGCCGACGTATATCCAATCTCGAGCTTCCCCTGTCCCGGCGGAATCGACATTCCGGGCGCCACGGCAAGCGTCTGGTCGCCCACGGACAGACTTTCAATCAGCACCGGCGCTGCCGGCGTCAGATGCACCTGCTTCGGATCGATCCTCACCGCGCCCTTCACGCTCGGAAACCAGATCTCCCCGGATTCTGTCCTGCATCCCGCCGATTGCACGCCGCCATTCATCTGGCTCGATTCCATGCCTTCGTCGGTACCGTAGGGAACAATCGCGATCGGTCCCGTTCGTCCCCCGGCCACTGCATCCAGTTCGCGCCGGTCGGTGGAAAAGATGCCCGCGGGCGTGCTCATCCACAGCCGTTCGCTCCCATCGTTCAGAATCTGATAGATCGAGTTGCTCAACAGCCCGCTGCGCGTCGTGTATCGGGTGATCTTTCCATTGCGAATCCGCACCAGGCCGTTGCCGCGCGTACCCAGCCAGAGAGTGCCGTCCGGTTCAGGCAGTATCGCCCAGATCCGCTCGAATCCCAGTTGCGCGAAGGCTGCATCGCGCACGAACTTCCCGTTCCGCACCCGGTCGAGACCGCCGTCGGTCCCCACCAGCAGATCTCCGCGGGCGTCGATCGCAAGCGACCGCACGCCTCCGTAGGAGAGGCCGTCTTCGAGGTAGTACGTGCGCACCGCATCCCCGTTAAACCGCGTCAACCCGCTTCCCGTCGCCGCCCACATCACGCCGTTCTGGTCTTCGAGCAATTGGCGGATCCCGTTCGATCGCATGCCATCCGCCATCGAAAGATGGCGCACAGAGCCTTTCTCAATCCGGAATACGCCCTGGCCCGCCGTACCGATCCACTGTGCGCCGTTCCGGGCGAAATAGATCGACCGCGCTCGTGCTCCGTTCACTGCCTTCGGCAAAGCGAATCGCTTCGCTGTTCCGTTCGCATACCGGTAAACTCCTCCGGTCACCGTCGTCATCCAGATCGCCTGATCGGGCGCCGCGGCAACGGTCATGACGTTGTCGTCATCCAGACCATTGCGCGAATTGATCGTCGTCACCACGCTTTGAGTCAGCCGCAGCAGTCCATCCTGCGTGCCGACCCACAGTTCGCGTTCGTGGTCCTCGAAAATCGAGGAAATCGTATTGTCGGGAAGGATGGCCGGCGCGCGGTAAAGAAAACGTTGGCCGCCGTGCAGCCGCCACAGCCCCTCGCCCGGCGTGCCGATCCAGATATCGCCGCTCCGGTCCACCAGCACGCGATCGGCATTAATCCCCTCGAGCCAGGCGTCTCGCTGAATCTGACCGCCGCTGACTCGAAACACGCCATCAGCGCCCGCGAACCAGAGAGTTCCCTGCGCATCCTGAGCGATCGAGACCACGTTGTTCCCCATGACGCGAAACTCCGGCACGCGGTCGGGCTGGTTGTTTCGCATCCGATAAATCCCAATGCTCGTCGCGAGCCAGATCTGGCCGGAGCGGTCCTCGAAAATCTTTCGCGTGGCCGAAATCGGAAGGGCCCGCGACGCATCCAGTCTGACGAATTCGTTTCCTTCGAGCCGGAACAATCCACGATCGGTTCCCACCCACACGCGGCCGTGCGAATCTTCCACCAGCGAGCGCACGAAACCATTCGTCAGTCCCTCATCCTGGCCGTAAGAAACCCAGGAGCCGGACCGCATATGAACCAGACCGCCGCCCTCGGTCCCGATCCACAGGGACCCGTCATGCGCCGACCGAAGCGTGGTGATGCTGTCGTCGCGCAACGCTGGCGCGTTCGAGCGATCGAAAATCGTAAACCGAACCCCGTCGAATCGCACCAGTCCGCCCGAAGTTCCAATCCAGAGAAATCCGTCCGGAGTCTGGGTCAAAGCCTGAATCTTGTTTTGTGGCAGGCCGTCTTCGCTGCGCCAGATTTGCCGCGCATAGTCCCCCGGCGCAAGCGTCGGAGCCGCGGCGCGCAGCAGACCACTCAACGCCAGGGAAATACTGATGGTGATAGTAAGGAGGCGCAAGCGCATCCGACCGTAGTCTATCGAACGGGCGGCGGGCCGGACAGAGGACCGTAACATAATCCTATGGCTGCGATTTCCCGCCCGCTTTCCTTACTGGCCTTCTCATGCATACTCGGAATCACGGCGGTCGCGCTGCGCGCGGACGTCGATCTGCCGCAGGGACCGGGCAAGAACATTCTCGAAAACACATGCGGGGAATGTCACGGCCTCGAGCGCATTGTCGAAAAAGCCTGGACGAAGGAGAAATGGCAGGCGACCGTGAAGGACATGGTTTCGCGCGGCGCGGTGCTGAAGCCGGAGGAGATCGACACTCTGGTCGATTATCTTTCTACTTACTTCGGTCCGGACAATCACCAGTAGCCGCTGGCGCCCGGATTGCACTCCTGCAGGTGTGTTTTGGAAACGTGCGATCCGACCCGCGCTCGTCTGCGCCGCGCTGGCCGTTCTTGGCGGATGCGCAGGTCATTATGCGGTCGGCTACTCGACCTACGATCCTTATTATTACGACTACCACCCGTGGTCAGGTCCGGAGCTGGGTTATTACAACGAATGGCTGCTTTACAGCCACCGCCCCCATGTGGACTACCGGCGACTTCGGCGTGAGGACCAGCGGCAGTACTGGCAGTGGCGGCACCAGCATCATCCCGAACCGGGTGGCCGGCCGGGGCGAAGGCGCCGTTAGCGTATACTAATTCGTTAGTATATGCGCGATGTGCTCCTGGCGATCCGGTGGCTGCGCCGCAACCCTCTTCTGACGCTCGCGATCACCGGCATCCTTGGGCTCGGCATCGCAGCCAGCACCGCAGTCTTCTCTGTCGTCGATCCAGTGCTGCTTCGCCCGTTGCCGTATCAGGCAGCGGACAGGCTGGTGGCTGTAACGGAATCGACGCCCAAACGCGTTTTCGACGCTATTCCCGCGGCTGATTTCCGCTACTCGAGCGCGCGCGCCAGCGGCGGGTTCGATCAGATCGTTCCCTTCCGCAAGGACATGGTGACGATCACGAACGTCCCCACGCCCGATCAGGTGTGGGCCATCCGGACCGCGGGCCGGCTTTTTCAACTCATCGGCGCCACCGCGAAGCTGGGCCGAACTCTGGTGGATTCGGACCAGAACGTGGTTGTCCTGAGCCACCGCTTGTGGATCAACATGTTTCATGCGGATCCCGCGATCGTGGGCCGCGCTATCACAGTTTCGGGCGAAACGTATGTTGTCGCTGGCGTGCTTCCCGCCGATTTCGAGTTCTATTCCGCGGCGGTCGATCTCTGGCTTCCGCTGCGCATAACGCCGGCGTCGAATTTCACAGTCTCGGTTGTCGCGCGCCTGAAAAACGGCATCTCGCTCGAGCGTGCGCAGGCCGATCTCGAGATTCCCGCCCGCGAATTGAGCGCGCGCGATCCGCAACACGATGCGGGGCTCAGGATCAACGTAAAGCCGTGGCGCGAGGATCCGGGCAAGCAGTATCAGAGATCGCTCGAATGTCTGCTGGCCGCCGTGGGACTTCTGCTGCTCATCGCGTGCGCGAACGCGAGCAGCCTGCTGCTCAGCCGGACGGTGCAGCGCCAGAAGGAAATCGCGATTCGCGCATCCATCGGCGCTCCTTTCCGCCGTGTCGTGCGGCAACTCCTGGCCGAAAGCCTCGTGCTCGCAGGGCTCGCCTGCATCGCCGGCGCCGGCGCGGCATGGCTTACGCTGAAGCTGCTTGTCCGGCAGCTCGCGGCTTTGCCAGTGAACATCCCGCATATCTCAAGAGTGGCCCTGAATGGCCGCATTCTGCTGTTCGATTGCGCGGTCTGCGTGCTGGTCGCGTGTGTCTGCACGGTCGCGCCGGTGCTTCTTGCCAGACGCACGGATATCCAGAACGTGCTTCGAAGCGGGCAGAGCACCGGAGGAAAACATTCGGCGCGAATCTTTTCCGCGCTCATCGCTGCGCAGGCCGCGCTCGCGTTCCTGCTGCTTACGGGCTCGGGCCTGCTCATCCGAACGGTCGAGAATCTGCAGCACGCCGATAACGGCTTTCTTCCGGACCACGTGCTGACCGTGCGAGTCCCGGTGGGAAGCCTTACTGCGCCGCGCGGAACGGGGAAGTACGCCACCAAAGCGCGCCAGACAGAGTTTTACAGCCGGGTCCTCGAGCGGCTGGAAAAGATGCCGCAAATCAGCGCCGTCGCGGTCGTGAACAATCCGCCGCTCTCGCACGTGAACACCAGCACGATGATGCCGGCGCCGAATTCGACCCGGACCATCAGCCCGCAGTATTTCGCGGCGATGGGGACGCCGCTGCTGCGCGGGCGGTTGTTTACCGACGCCGATACGAGCGATTCGCGGCCGGTCGCGATCATCAACGAATTTTTGGCGCGACTGCTTTTTCCAGACCGCGACGCGGTGGGACAGTTCCTGCCCGGGGAGGGCCTGAGCCACCGCGAAATCGTGGGCGTGGTGAAGAACGCATGGCAACTCGATTACAACGAGCCGACGATTGGCGAGGTCTACATACCGTTCCGGCAGTTCATCTTCGGAACGTTCATGTCGACGTTCGTCATTCGCAGTACTGCGGACCCGCAATCGCTTGCCGCCGCCGTTCGCCACGAAGTGGCGGCCATCGACCCGAACGAGCCGGTAACGAAGGTCGAAACGTTGCGCGATGTGATTGACGATGCCATTTGGATACCGCGGTTTTCGGCCTGGATCTTCGCGGCTATGGCGCTCATGGCGCTGGCGTTGATTGCGTCCGGGATTTACGCAGTGGTGGCATACACGTCGGCGCTACGGATGAGGGAGCTTGGAATTCGAGTAGCGGTTGGCGCAACGCCGCGGGATATCGCGGCCGACATTCTGCGCCGGATCGCAATCCCGCTTGCGGCCGGCGCCGTGATCGGGGTGGTTGCCGCGATTGTTCTCTCGCGGCTTGTGGCGAGCCTGCTTTATGGTGTGAGCGCGGACGACCCGGTAACTTACTCGGCCTGCTTTGCTGTGCTAATGGCGATGGGCGCGATCGCCGCTATCCGGCCCGCATGGAAAGCGGCTATTCAGGACCCGCTCGCGTCACTGCGGACGGAGTAGCCGGCCGCCGGGCTTCATTGTCGAAGGTCCCTTCAAATTCGGGGTAAAGCCGCTTCAACTCTTTGGTGGCATCGCCGAAATCGTCGATCACGCTTACGGTTACTTTTTCGCCCTGCGCGATCCGGATTTCTCCAAGGTACATGGCGACCGGCGCGTCCTGCTTCGAGATGTGAACGTAGAGGATTCGGTCAAAGCCGGTGGTCTCGCTTCCTACCTCTATATAGAGGTGATCCAGATAAGCGACCCCGTTGGGCGGACGCAGGATGGCGTGAAACCGGCGATCATTCGAAAGAGTCAGGGCGGCGAGGAGTTCGGTATTGTATATGAACCGGATCGTCGGTTGCGCGGGGCGTGCCGTTGGCATCGCCACCGAGCCGAACACGAGTACTCCCCCGGAGTGGAGTTGCCTCACAGCTCGGCGTGAGGCGCGATTCGGGTGCGCGCACGAGGTGAGCACAAGAAGGACTGCAAAGACGGCCGCCTCGCGGTTCACTCTTAAATACTAACTGATTAGTACTAGTGAATGCGACAGACTTTTACGCCAGCATTTCGTGAATGACGTTGCCGCCGAAATCGGTCAGCTTTTCGTTTCTGCCGTTGTGCAGAAACCAGAGGCGGTTCTGGTCGAGGCCCAGCAGTTGCAGGATAGTGGCGTGGAAATCGCGCATGTGCAACCGCTTGCCGACCGCGTTGAGACCCATTTCATCGGTTTCGCCGACGACCGTACCGGGCTTGACGCCGCCACCCGCGAACCACATGGTGAAGCCGTGCGGATTGTGATCGCGGCCGTTGCCGCCCTGGGACATCGGCAGACGGCCGAATTCGGCGCCCCAGATCACGAGCGTCGTGTCCAGCAAGCCTCTTTGTTTCAGGTCGGTGAGCAGGCCGGCGATGGGCAGGTCCGTCATGCCGCACATTTTTTCGTGGTTCTCGACGAGGTTGCTGTGGGCGTCCCATTCATCGAGACGGGTCCGCCACCCGAATAAATCTGGACGAAACGAACGCCGCGTTCCACGAGGCGCCGCGCGAGCAGGCAGCGCGTGCCGAATTCGGACGTGCGCTTCTCATCGAGACCATAGAGCTTGCGCGTGGCGTCGTTTTCTTTGGTGATATCGACGGCCTCGGGCGCATGGCTTTGCATTCGGAACGCCAGCTCGTAGGAACTGATTCGCGCGGCCATTTCCGTGTCCGAATCGAGCGTATCCATCTCGTTCATGCTTTGCAGGAAATCGAGAGTGCGGCGCTGCCGTTCGGGCGTTACGCCCTCCGGAGGATGCAGATTGATGATCGGGTTTGGGCCCGGGCGGAACACAGTTCCCTGGTAGACGGCGGGCAGGAAACCCGCGCCCCAGCAGGGAGTGCCTCCCTCGGGCGTTCCTTCCGGCTGCGGCATTACGACATATGCCGGCAGATTCTCGCTCTCGCTGCCGAGCCCATAGGTGATCCAGGAGCCCATGCTCGGGTATCCCATGAGGATGCGCCCCGTGTTGACCTGATACATGGCTGGCGCATGCACCGTGCTCTCGGTGTAGAAGGAGCGGACGAAGCAGATATCATCCACCTTTTGCGCGATATGTGGGAAGAGAGTGGAAACCTCCCTGCCGCACTGCCCGTATTTATTGAATTTCCAGGGGCTCTTGAGCAGCGGGGTATCGCCCTTGGTGAATTCGCTGACTACCGTGCCGTAGCTGGGCGGCAGACGCTGTCCGTCGTATTTTTCCAGCGCGGGCTTGGGATCGAAGGTATCGATATGGCTGGGCGCGCCGACCATGAACAGGAAGATGACGGATTTGGCTTTCGGCGCAAAATGCGGTGGCTTCGCGGCCAGCGCATTGACCCGCTGCGCCGCGGCCACGGGCTGCGGCAACAGCGATGCGAGCGCAATGGCTCCGAAGCCGTGAGCGGAACGGACGAGCACGTCGCGTCGCGTGACCGCATTTGACAAATGCGGATGGCGCGTCAGGGATTTACTGGACATACACAAACTCGTTTCTATTGAAAAGCGCCAGGCACATGTCCGCCAGGCTTCCACCTTTGGCAAAGAAGCCCTTCGTCAGCTTTTGTTCCGCCGGCGATGGCGCGCGTGAGAGCGCCAGGCTCCAGGCCGTTTTCACTTCACAGGAACGGTTGTTTTTGCATTCCGTGGCAAGCCGATGGGCAAATGCTTCGGATTGCTCCTGCATGAAATCGCTGTTGAATAGAGAAAGGGCCTGCAGAGGATGCGTGCTCACGGGCCGCACGGGACATGACGTGATGGCATCCGGCTGGTC
>Ga0070680_100001190_pt1 | contig 18740 bp, 35 predicted proteins | sample KBSC73BmetaG_FD_64672 | JGI IMG/M metagenome (GOLD analysis project Ga0070680, IMG submission 64672) | Corn rhizosphere microbial communities from Kellogg Biological Station, Michigan, USA - KBS C7-3B metaG | ecosystem: Host-associated > Plants > Roots > Rhizosphere | place: USA: Michigan...
CAGCTCGTAGAAGGGCCGTCTTCCCCATCGAGGGCCTGCCGGCGACCACCACGAGCCAACCGGGGCGCAAACCGCGCATGCGGCGGTCAAAGCAGCGCAGGCCGGTGAGCGCCCCCTTGGCGCGGCCCTCGCGGGCTTCCTGCTCGATCTCGTCCAGGGTGACGTTGGCCGACGAACGGGCGTCGATCAGATTGGCGTTGGGCGGCGCGGAGTCCTGCACAAGCCGGGAGAACTGGCGCTCGGCTTCGGAGATCAGGCCGAAGGCGTCGGCCCCTGCCCTAGCGGCGTTGCGGAGGTCGTCGGCGATCCCGACCACATGGCGCAGCCGCGAAGCGTTGATGATGATCTCCGCGTCGGTGACCGCCGCCACTGGGACCGCATCGGCTACGGCCTGGTTGAGCGGGTAGAGCATCACCCGCTCGCCGCCCATCGCCTCCACGACACTGATCGGGTTGGCGTGGTCGCCCCGCTCGATCAGGTCCAGCGCCGCGGCGTAGGCTTCCCGCAGCATGGCGTCGTAGAAATGGTCTGGATGTAGCCGGGCCAGCTTGGGGGCCAGCGCATTCTCGTAAAGCAGGGCGCCGACGACGGAGAGTTCCGCTTCGATATTGGCGAGCGGCGTCACCACGGCGGGGTGAATAACGGCGACCTCGGTCATTTGCGGGTCGCCAGGCGGTCGGCGATTTCATAGACCAGCTCGCTCGCGCGTTCTTTGCCGAGCCGGGCTGTGCAATGTTCGGCCGCCGCGGTCAGCAACAGATAGGCCGCCGTGTCGGGGTGACGGGGACCGATGATGTCGAGCGCGGCCTTGATCGCCAGCAGCGAGCGGGGTTTGTGGGTCTGGCTCATGGTGTTATCCATGAACCTCTTCGCGCACCGCGATCACTGCGACATCGCTGTCCGTCCACACTTTGATCGGGACTTCGGAATAACCGCTCATCCCAATTGCATATCCTAACGCTGGCGAGCGCTCGCACTTTCGGCGGATGGCTTGCTCCCAGCTCATCAGGCCCCTCTCCTGCGCGAGCGAACGATTACCTGGGCGGCGGCCTCAGAGGTGTAGCCGTCAAGCCTCACCAGCTTGCGCCACTCCTTGACCTCCTCGGGACGTAGCCCCCAGCGGTTCATGGCGTTGATGGTGTTCGGGTGGGGCCAGGTGTCGGCGCCCTTTAGAGATCGGCCGTCGCGGCGGTCCTGGGCGTCGCACATGCCCCGCCACGTCGCGAGGATGGCGTTCGCTTCGGGCAGTGTGAGCCTGGGCTTGCTGGAACGGATGTTGCTCATGCCGCCCTCGCAAGCGCGACGGTCGGCGGATAGGGCTCAATGGTGACGAACAGCGATCCTGGCGGGCATGGCGGCTCGTCCGACCATTCCAGCACTATGCGCTTGGCGAGGTGGTCGGCCTGGATGACGCCGTGGGTGACCAGCAGATCGCTCGCCGCCTTGCAGAGGTTGTCGAGGTCACGCGCGCGATTGTCGGGCGCCCGGAGGGTCAGGGTCAGCACGTAGCGGCCGGGCACCTTCTGCGGACGCTGGGCCTTCACAGCCCAGCCGGCGTCCTCAAGCCAGGCCTTGTAGGCCTCGGTCTTGATCCGGCGCTTTCCGGCGTTGCGGAACAGGTTGTTGAGCGTCGGGGGATAGGGCAGCGAAACCGAGCTCACCGGTACACCTGCTCAGCCAGGAGGTCGTGCGTGGCCTGGCGCAGCTCCATCAGCGCGTGGCCGTAGGCTCTGTCGTCGCCGCGCTCACGAGCTTGGCGCAGGCGGGCGTAGGCCTTCTCGCGGCGCTTTTGGGCCTCGGAACCCGCGTCGCGCGGCGTGGCCCCGAACAGGGAGGCCAGCCAGCATCTGAAACTCGCGAACATGGTCGCCCCTCCCCTTAGAAACCCGCGGCCATTCGTCGGCTGGCCGCTTGCCGTTTGTTCAGTCGTCGGGATGCAGGCCGAAGCCGGGCTCGTGGCCCTCGGCCGTGATCCAGAGGTGGTACATGTCGGCTTGATCGATCAGTCGCTCGTCCGGCGGGCAGACCTGCACCGCGAAGCGGTCTCTCCCGAACAGCTCGTTCTTGATCCGCTGAAGGTCACGCCAAGGCGGTTCGAGGTTGGAAGGCGTGCGGATCGCGAGGTGGATGCGACCTGATCTGTCGCCGTCCAGAAGGCGCACGAGGACCGCATATAGCCCGTTGCCGTAGGCCTCACCGATCTGGGCGCACCAACCCGACGACCCAACCGAGCCCTTGGCGAAGGTCTGATGTTCCCATGGCGCCCATATGCCCGACGCGCGGGATCGATCCTCGATGCGCCTGGAAATGCGCCGGGCGTTGCGGCTGTTGGCGGCGCTTAGCCGCTCAGTCAGTGCGGCGGGGCTTAGGGCGAGATCCTTCATCGGGCCACACCCCGAGCCGCTTGAGAGCCCACCGCTCCAGCGCCGCGCCCCTGCCGCCGATCCTCGCCAGCAGCAGGAGGATCGCCTTCCAGAGCCCGGTAGGCGGCGCGCGCGAGCTGTTCATGTTGTCGGGCATTTTCGGCGTCCTTGGCGGCCTGCCGCATCTGGTCGTGGAAGAAGTCGTGGATAGGCTGCCCGACGACAGCCGCCGTGACGGCAAGCCCAACATGCCACCCGCAATGCTCGCCCGGTAGCTTCAGGATGCGCTCGTAGATCGCCTTGGAGGCGTTGCCCTTGAGGACGTGCTTGGCGTCGTAGTCGGCCAGCCGCCACACACGGCGACACCACGCTTGGCGCGGCACGCCCTCCGCATCGGCGGCTTGGGCGGCGTAGTTCATCAGCGCGTCAGCGATGCGCTGGTCGAGGGCTAAAACAGTCCCTCCTCGGGTCAATACCATCGTGCCTGTCACCGTCATGTTGATCCTCGACAGCTGGGGACCAACAGATGACGGGAGACATTCGGACCAACGCAGAGATCGCCGGGGACAGAGCCTTTGCAGAGGCTTTCCGGCATGGAGTTGATGGTGGGCGCGTGTTCTTCAGGTGCGCGATCAGGTATTGGTGCAAGCAAGTTTCGGAGGGCGGCGACGGTGATGCGTTGACCGCCCTCCTTGTTGATCGACAGATGCGCCGGTGAGGCGGCTAGGCCGCTTCCGGCTCGCCGTTGTCGGCGGATTCCGGGCCGACGGTGACCTTCACCACGTTGCTCGGGTTGTCGCCGTGATAGTACGGTATCTGCTTCACGAACGGCCCATCGTGGCCGCGCCCAGAGATGACCTCGGTCGCGGGTTCGTTCTCGCCGTATTGGGTCGTCACCGGCACCTTGTAGTTGCCGTTCACGCTGACGTTGATGCTGATGGTCAAGGTTGGTCTCCTGATGCGCCGAGGCGTTCAGGACGCCGCCCGCCCCAGGCTGGATATGGCGGCGTGAAATTCGGGCTCGCCCATCCGGGTGCAGGACAGACGAGCCCTCGCGCGCCACACAGACCGAGGGCTCGACCTTCGCAGGCGCGCAATGGAAATGAGTGGGAGACGCGACTACCCGCGAAGTCGGGTCAGCGCCGCGCCCCCCTTGCTCTGCGGTGCTTCGACGGGATTGTTTCACCCGCACCGTTTCGCAAACCGAATGTTGAGCCCCCTGCGCCATGGTCAGCGTCCATCAATTTCGGGGACATGCGACCACGTTTGCCGAAGCCGGATTTGCGAGATCAGGGACCGGCTGACGCCGTAGCGCTCGGCCATAGCGCGGAGCGCGCCAGAGGTTCGGCGAATTTCATGGACGGCGGCGACATTCAGTTTCGCCGCATAATGCCGCTCGCCCTGAGTTTTGGGCACCGGGCCTTTTCGCTGGCGGCCTTTCGCAACCATGTCATTGACGTTGTCCCGGCGCGTTCCGAGAAACAGGTGCGCAGGGTTTACGCACAGCCGAACGTCACAGCGATGGCAGACGAACAGGCCGTCTGGGATTTCGCCGCAGAACCGCGAATAGCTAAACCTGTGCGCCTTGATGACCTTTCGGCCCACTCCCAGTTGTCCGTAGCCATTAGCGGCCGGCGGCCCGCTCCAGAGCCAGCAGCCCCCGTTGGGGTCGTGCTCTATGACGGCATCAAACCGTACCTCAGCCGGAATAGCGCGCCGGGGCATCGCTCAGTCTCGCCCGTCGAGCATCGACAACGCCGCCCATGCCGCAGCAAACGCCACGACCAGACCGACAGCAGCCACGCATCCGAAGAAGATGATCAAGCCGAGCATCTAGGCGGCCCGCATTTCTTCGGAGCGCGACAACGGGCGCCCGCGCTTGACGATGCCCTTGAGGACTTCGAACATCTTCGAGCGGCTGATTTGCGCAATGCCGGAGAGCGCCACAGGGTGCTCACCGCGACGACACCTGTAGATGGCGACCTCGCGCAGCATCCCGCCGATCCAGCGACGCTGAATAGAACCGCCTGGGGCGATCGAGGCTTGCCACCGCCGCTCAAGCGGGACGAAGCCGTAAACGCCAATCGCGAGCGCCACATCCAGGAAATTGCGGTCTGCGGCCTCGGCGATTTCCGCAATGCTGTCGCCGGAACGGAAGCACTCGAAAGCCCAGGCGCGCTCCGCGGCCGTCCAGAGCGTGGATATCGGGAGCACCATTCAGCGCCCCCCGTGGAAGGCGGCCATCATCAGGGCGGCCAGAGTGACGTAGGCGCCGAAGGTGATGGAGGCGAGTTCGAGGGACGTCATGCAGCGTCCTGCCGCTCGGCGCGCTCGCTTAACAGCTTGGCGGCGGCTTCGGTCACGCCGGCCCAGCGGTCGGTGCGCGGAATGCCGCCCTGGTTCCAGCGGGTCCAGCTCGACCGATTGACGCGTGCTACGGACAGCACGTCATCGACCGGGATGCCCGCCTCTTTCAGGTCCAGCTTGAGGGCGGCGAGTTCGTCGTGAAATGCCATGACTGGCAATCTATGTGCATTTACGCACGACTGTAAAGACGCTTAATGCACGGCGACGACGATGAACCTGTGCGGCTATATGCACGCCACCGGAATGGCCCAGGGCGTCGCAAGCAAATGGACGATTATCGGGCAGCCGCGGTCGCCTATCTGCGACGCGTTCGCGATGAGAGCGGCTCAAGCCTCAACGAAATCGCCCAGCGTGTCGGTGTGTCGCACACAACCCTGACGCGGCCCCTTAGCAACCCTGACTATAAGTACGTTCCGAAGTACGCGACCCTCCAGCGGATCGCCCTGCACACCGGAATCCCTCTCCCTGCCGAATTGACAAACCCCAATGCCGGGTCACCAACTATCGCGCGCCTTCGTGTCCTGAGTGTGCGCGGAATAGTGGCGGCAGGCATGTGGCAATCAGTTGAAGTCGCGCAAGACGAGGCGTTGGGCGAAGCGCCCATGGTTGAAGATCCCAGGTACGCAGGCCTCCCACAATGGGCCGAGCTGCTTCGCGGCCCCTCCATGAACCGGACCTATCTGGACGGGGATTACCTCCACGTCATAGATGGTCCTTCGCTGGGCTATTTCCCCCATCCCGGCGATGACGTGATTGTCGAACGCCGCTCAGGCCAGGACGGCAAGGTCGAGCGGACCTGTAAGCGCGTGACGATCATCGACGGCAAGCATGCCTTGGTCGGCGATTCAAACATCGAGCATTGGAATGAGCCGCTTCCGCTCGACAACGGCCCGGACAGCATCGTCCAGATAATCGGCCTGGTCGTAGGCTCGTACCGACCCCGGCGCCGGTAACCACGAACCCACGCGATTCCAGCGTTCGCGCTGGGTGCTGAAACTATTTGTGCGTTTCCGCACGATTTTGCATTGACGGTCTTCGTGCGTTTATGCACTCTCTCGAAGTCAACCGAGAGGGACCGATGCCCCAAGCCCGCAAACCCAAGCTCATCGACCAGCCCATCACCAACAGGTGGTCGGGCGAGGTCCAGTTCACCGCGAAGATCGAAGCCGACCCCGCCGCGCCGCTCGGCGTGAGGATCGGTCTGGCCGTCCGATGGGCGATTGAAAACGACGCCTACCTGAGCGGCGCCTACCTGAGCGGCGCCAACCTGAGCGGCGCCAACCTGCGCGGCGCCAACCTGCGCGGCGCCAACCTGCGCGGCGCCAACCTGCGCGGCGCCTACCTGAGCGACGCCAACCTGAGCGACGCCAACCTGAGCGGCGCCAACCTGAGCGGCGCCAACCTGCGCGGCGCCTACCTGCGCGGCGCCTACCTGAGCGGCGCCAACCTGAGCGGCGAAAAGGTCACCCGCCTGATCGCCCGCGCCGACCGCATGGACGGCTACACCTTCCTGGCCTTCGAAATGGAAGCCGGGGGCGTCAAGATCGCCGCGGGTTGCCGCTGGTTCACGCCAGCCGAGTACCGCGATCACATCGCATCGGAATACCCCGATACCGACAAGGCCGCCGAGACGGGCCGCATCCTCGACCTGATAGAGGGTCGGATGGCGGACCTGGGGATCATCGCGGCGGCTCCGATCAGCGCAGAGGCGGCCTGACCGATGCCCCAAGCCGTAGAAGATAGAGACGAGAAGTCGGGTTCATCCCGGGACCTGTCACAGGCGGCCAGCGGTGCCAGCCTTCCTGCTCATACGCCGGACGGACTGTACGAAATCACCCGTGATGGCCGCGTCTTCTCGCGCACCAATTGGCGCGGTTATGGGCGGCGCGAGATCACGCAAGACCTGAACGACGACGGTTATCTGAGTGTCCGAATACTCGTGGCGGGTAAGCGCACGCGCAAGACGGTCCATGGGCTGGTTGCGGCTTATCACCTTCCCCCTCGGCCCTCACCGCTACATGAGGTGCGCCACCTGGACGGTAACCGTCTCAACCCCCATGCCGACAATCTCGCCTGGGGAACGCGTCAAGACAACGCCGATGACCGCGGCCGCCATGGCCGCACCTCGCGAGGCCCCAAACACGCCGCAGCGCTCATCGCTGGCAAGCAACTAGCCCGAGAGCGCCGGGCCACGGAGGCGACTCATGCCTGACTTCACCTCGGGGCCTTGGCGCATCGCCAGCATCCACGCGCAGGGCATGTTCCTGAACAGCGGCGCAATGGTGGTCACCTCAGACACCGATCGCATCTGCGAAGTGGACTGCCAAGCCGACTTCAAGCGCGGTGCGGGACACGCGGCTCAGTGTTCCACGCGGGACGCCAACGCCCGCCTGATCGCTGCAGCTCCGACGATGTTCGCGGCGCTGGATGCCGCTGATGAGGCGCTGGCGCAGTTCACCGCCTTCGAGGCCGACGCTCGCGCGATCATGGGCAACACGAACTTCAACATCGTTCAGCTGCGCCGCGTCGAGGTGCGCGCCGCCATCGCCAAGGCCCTGGGCGCCTCAACCGCGAGCCCCGCTGTACAGTCCGACCTGACCTGGGATGACGGCAAGCCTTCCAAAGAGAAGGCCTGACCATGCCCGATGGAAACCTGAAGAGGTCCGCCCGGGACCTGTCACTGGCGGCCAGCGGTGCCAGCCTCAAACCATCCGCCGTGCTGGCTGCCGCCGCCGACCTGATCGAGCCGAAAGGCCGCTGGACGCGCAACTGGACGGCCCGCCGCCGCAACGCGCAGGACCCGACGATCACCGAGTCAACGGTCGCAACGGACCCCCGCGCCGTCGAGTGGGGCGCTGTCGGCGCTATCTACAAGATCGGCATGGATGCGGGCCTGACCCCGCCCGAGTGCTTCGCGATCCAGGCCATCGCCGCCCGGGCCAACGGCTGTCCGCGCGTGTGGTTCTCCGATTGGGCGTGGGCGGCTGAACGCACCCAGCCCGAGGTCGTCGCTGCCCTCCGCAAGGGCGCCGAGTTCGCCAAGTCGGAGGGCCAATAAATGCCCGATGGAAACCTGAACCCCCTCCCCTTCCGTACAGATGGGGCGGCTTTCAGAACGATCTTCACCACTGAGGCGCGTTACGACGCTGGAACCGCTGGCTTCGACCATGCGTGCGCTCCTGGGGAGGATGGCGGCTACGCGGTCCATTTCGATGGGCGCGGCTCCATCCCCTCGCTGATCGTCAATGGCGACGGCGAGGTCCAGATCCATGGGCTCGCAGCTATCGAGGCCTTTCTGGATGCGGTGATGGATGCGGCTTCACGAGCCCGCAGAATGGTGGGTGCCTGATGGTAGCTCCTATTGGATTGGGTGAGGGGTCTTCCCGGGACCCCGCCCCTTCGGCCAGCGGTGTCCGCGATGGCGCCCTCCGTGACCTCCTGGCCCGCGTGGAAGCCGCCGAGGGGCCAAATTTCGAACTTGAACGCGCTCTGTTCGAAACGCTCGCGATTCCGACCGAATGGTTCGGGTCGCGGGTGACGGGTTTCTTCCGCAACAGGGCGGCCTACGGCTTCAACACGGAGGACGGCTTCCGCCACCTCGACTGTCTCAAAGCGCCCAACTACACCGCCTCCCTCGACGCCGCCCTAGCGCTGGTAGAGCGCTGCCTTCCGGGGTGGGGCGCCGTGATTGGTTATCCCGCGCGACTGGGTGAGCATGGCGGGCGACCATGGGCTGACGTTTGGGCCGCACGCGATGACGAGCGGTGGCCGTGGGCGTCAAAGCAATTGCGCCCCACGCCGTACTTTTCCAACGCGGCGACCCGGCCCCTCGCCCTTCTCGCCGCGCTCCTGAAGGCCCTCATCGCCAGCGGCCAGGATGGCACCTCCGATGCCGAACTAGGCCCCGGGAAACCATAATGAAAACAACCCTCTCCTACACTTCTGACTTCGCCCTAACCCTCGCTCTGACTGCGATGGTGGCGACGTTCCTTTGGAGCTTGTGACATGATCGCCAAACTCATGGTCCGCGAGGTCGGACAACGCGAGTTCGTCCAGCACAACGGGGATTACCTCGATTTGAAGCCGGACGACATGCCGCGCGTCAGCGCCATCGAGTGCGCCGCCGCCGAGGGCGAACGCCTCTGCGAAGAGGGCAACGTCGAGGCCTTTCAGGTCTGGCAGCTCGTCTCCACCAAGCAACGCGTCTGGAAGCTTGAGGAAGTGGCGGCATGACCCTCGCCGAGCCCTTCGCCTTCATCCTGCGCGCCGCCTTGGACGATCTGGCCGAACACACCGCCAGCGCCCTCAACGGGCCTGACACGTCCGCCACCAAGGCCGCGCTCAACCGCGCCTGGTTCGCCATTCACACAGCCCAGCAAGCTCTGATCGACGGGGAAAACGAAACCCGCCGCCAAGCCCTGGCGAAGCTGGAGAACGCAGCATGACTCAAGGCGTCTTCGACCATCTGTCCGCCCCCTTCCCGGCCGACCGCATCTCCTGGCGGGTTGGCTCCACGACGGCCGACAAAACCCGCGGCATGGCGCTCGCCTACATCGACGCCCGCGACGTGATGGGACGGCTGGACGACATCTGTGGCCCCGGCGGCTGGCAATGCCGCTACCCCCACGCCAACGGCAAGACCGTCTGCGAGGTCGGGATCAAGGTCGCGGACGAATGGATCTGGAAGGCCGATGGCGCCGGCGACACGGACTACGAGGCCGAGAAGGGCGCCCTTTCGGATGCGTTCAAGCGCGCAGCCGTGCGCTGGGGCATCGGGCGCTATCTCTACGATCTGCCGAGTCCTTGGGTGGAGATCGAGGTTCGCGGCAAGACGGCGATCATCAAGGACACGCAATACGGCAAGCTGCGGAACCTGCTCGACCAGCATACGTCGCAGGCCCGCGCCGAACCCTCGGCTCCGTTGCCGCCCGTCAAGCCGGTCAGCGCCCGCAAGTCCTCGGCGCAGGCCAAGAAGGACGGTGACGACGCGAAGATCAAAGCCGAGATCGGCGGACTTGATCGCGAGGGCGTCAAGGACTGGCACGAGAACTTCGACCGCTACACAGCCGAACTACCCACGTCCTGGCTCGACAGCATCCACAACATGCTCGAACTGCGCCTGGAGGAGCTGAACGGCGCCGACAGCATCGCCGGGGAGGAAGCGGACCTCGACGCCTCGTTTCGCGGCGCGGTTGGTCCGCGAAGCTCAGGCGGCATGGCCGGGGCTAACGGTCACGTACAGGCTGCGTGATGAGCGACAAACCCCCGATCCTCGTTCAACGGCGCGGCGAATTTCTCCTTCCACACTCCCCCGTGGACGGAGAGCGTATCCGTGAGCTTCCGGCGGGAAAGGCGCTGAAAGCCGTGGTTACGCAGCCGCGCCGTTCCAACCCCCAGCTTCGCCTCTATTGGTCGATGCTAGGCTTGGTCTGCGAGAACTTGGATCAGGACATCGAGCCGGAAGCCCTCCACGACTGGCTCAAGCTCAAGCTCGGCATCGTGACCTATGTCCGCCAGCGGAACGGCAAGGTCGTCGCGGTCCCGAAGTCCATAGCCTTCGACAAGATGGAACACGGCGACTTCACAGCCTACTTCGACAAGGTGAAGGTGCTGCTGATCGAGCACCTGATCCCCGGCTTGAACTCCGAGGCCTTGGAGCGAGAAGCTCGCGCCATGCTGGGAGAGGCCGCGTGAGCCGCGCCGTCCCGCTCTGGATTGGCACCTCTGACGATGCCGCGATCCCCAAGGCCGTGAAGTTGAGGGTGTGGGCTCGCGAGGGTGGTCGCTGCTCGCTGACGGGCCGGAAGATCCTCGCGGGCGACAAGTTCGACTTCGAGCATCGGGTTCCGCTCAGCATGGGCGGGCGTCATGCCGAGGACAACCTGTGCCTGGCGCTTCGCGACGCCCATCGGGTCAAGACCGCCGCGGAAGCCGGGCCTCGCGCCAAGGCGGATCGGGTGAGGCTGAAGCATCTGGGGCAGTGGCCCGCCAGCCCGACACCGCTTCGGAGCAGGAACAGCTTTCGGAAGCGTCGGCCTATGGAGTACGGCAATGAGTAACCCGTCGCGGACACCTCAGATGGCAAAGAAATCCCGGGATGACGACATGACTTCTACTACAGAGGGACTGAAAGAAGCCGTGGCGAGGCTAGGTGCCATCGGACTGTCGCTCGGTCGAGGCGAGCCCTACACGATCCATTCCGGCTCCGCGTTCCATGACGACCTTCGCCTTCTCATCGCCCTCATCGGCTCAAGCCCCCTTTCTACAGGCCTGGATGAAGAGGGGGCCGCTTCAAAGCGCCTGAGTCACGACGCCGAGCGGCGCATCCTCGACTACCTGCGCGATGGAGACGTGGACAACCGCGACAGCCTGCACAGCGATGTCCAGCGGCTCTACCAGGAAATGCTGACATGGCGGATCGCCTGCCAGCGGTGGACGCCCGGCGGCTCCGAATACATGGACCCAGCCTACTGCGTCCAGTTCATCGAGCGCGAGCGCAGAATAGCGACCCTCAACAAGGTCGAATTGGCGCAGTTCAGGAAGCTCTCCCCCGCCCCTGCAACCGTCCTGAGTGGGGGAGATATGTCATCCGTTGCCGAGAGTGCGCTGTCGCTACATGGCGACAGCACCGAGACGGAGGGCCATTGAATGGCGCGCGAGGCGTTCATCACGCGCGAGTTCCGGGCGGGCAGCTTGGCCATGATCGAGCAAGCCAATTCGATCATCGCTGCCTATCAGGAACAGGGCTTCACGCTGACGCTCCGGCAGCTCTACTACCAGTTCGTCAGCCGCGACCTGATCGCCAATCAGCAGAGCGAGTACAAGCGCCTCGGCTCGGTCATCAACGACGCACGCCTGGCCGGCCTGATCGACTGGGAAGCCATCGAAGACAGAACCCGCAACGTCCGCACCCATGCCTTCTGGGAAAGCCCGCAAAGCATCATGGACGTGGTGGCCCAGCAATACGCCGAGAACGCGTGGGCCGAGCAGCCGCACCATGTCGAGGTGTGGATCGAGAAAGACGCGCTCCTGGGCGTGGTTGAACCCGTCTGCACCCGTTGGCGCATCCCGTACTTCGCCTGCCGCGGTTACGTCTCGCAGAGCGAGCAGTACTCCGCAGGCAAGCGCTTCGCCAGGATCGACCACAAGGGCCGCTCGCCCGTCGTTCTCTATCTCGGCGACCACGATCCGTCCGGCATGGACATGACGCGCGACCACGTTGACCGCCTGGCGATGTTCGCGCGGTGGCCCGTCGAGGTCCGCCGGCTTGCCCTGAACATGGACCAGATCGAGCAGTTCCGGCCGCCGCCGAACCCCGCCAAGGACACCGACAGCCGCGCGGGCAAGGAGATTGCGCCGGGGGTCTACACGCCCGGCTCATATCGGGACCAGTATGGCGACAGTTCGTGGGAACTCGATGCCCTCGAACCCACCGTCATCGACCGCCTGATCGAAGGTGAGCTCGAAGGCCTGATCGACCGCGAGCGGTGGGACGCATCCATGGCTGAGGAGGAACGCTCCAAGGGCATCCTGCAAGCCATATCGGAGCGCTGGGAAGAGGTCGCTGACCAGTTCGGCGGCGCCGATGACTAGTCCAGCAGAGAGCCCGCGCCCGCAGTCCGAGGCGAAGCCGAGTGCCGGCAGTCTTCCACCGGATGCCCTCAATACTTCATCCGCTTCCACCCCCACTGACGCACGTTTCTCCGAAACGGCGAAGGCGGCCGAGATGAAGTCGGAAGGGGGCGCTTGATGGCGCTCCACGAGCAATGTGTCGGAGCGACAGACGAGTGGTACACCCCGCCGCACGTCTTCGAGGCCATGGGCGTTACGTTCGACATGGACGTGGCCAGCCCAGGTCGCGAGGGTGTGCCTTGGATCCCCGCGACCATGCACATCACGGGCAACAGCCTGCGCCACCACTGGCACGGCTTCGTCTGGATGAACCCACCGTTCGGTGGCCGCAACGCCCTCGTGCCTTGGCTCGCGAAGTTCTTCGCCCACGGCAACGGCGTGGCCCTTGTGCCAGATCGAACCTCCGCGCCCTGGTGGCAGGACTTCGCGCCCCGCGCTGATGCGCTGCTGTTCGTGGCGCCCAAGCTGAAGTTCATCGGCGCTGACGGTCAGCCAGGTAAGAGCCCCGCGCAGGGTACGACGCTCATGGCGGCCGGACAGCGCGGCGTCGCTGCACTTAGGACAGCCGCCGCGAACGGGTTGGGCCTGATGCTTCTCGGCGCGAGCCCTAGAAGCGGTCAGTCACGTCGTCTGGCGGCCATAAAACCCCTCTCTCAAAGAGATCCCCCATGACCAAAGACACCGCACCCGCGAGGCCTGGGGTGGAGAAGCTGAGCGAACCGCAACGCGCTGCGCTGAAGAAGTACAGCGGCATGGGCTGCACGACCGCTGCGTTGTGCCGGATCGATGTCTGGTCGGCGCTCGTCCGCAAGGGCTTCCTCCGGCGGAGCTACGGGCCAGGGATCATCGAGAGCGAAATCACCCCCGCCGGCCGCCAAGCCCTGGATCAAAAGCCATGAGCGAAGAGATGAAGGGTTCCGCAAGAGCCAGTCGTGCGGCGACGGGGCCCCTGCCCCGTATAGCCCCCGAGGCCGAGCCTTCTGGTCGTTGGATCAGCGTCAGTCGCGATGAAGTCGTCTGCCAGAAGAAGCGCTGCACGTGGTGCAATCCGTGGTGCGACTGCCCACGTAAGATCGACCTTGAGCGGGGAAGCGGGGAATGAGCACCGTCGAGGAACACTTCGCGATCCTGCGCGCCATGGGGCCGCAGCAGGGCGGCTGGCTCACCGAGCCGTTCCATCTCGCGGCCGCCCGTTTCCTGGGCGCTCACCTTGATGAACTTGAGGCTGCATGGGCGAGTGCGAAGGCTCTCACCACCCCACCCGCAACCCCGTCAGCGATGGCTTCGCCTACAACTTCGGGCTCGGAGCCTGCTGGGCGGCTGAGCGTCGAGACGGCGGCCATTTGGATCGGCGCCACGGTCTTTACTCTCCCGCGCCCCAACCGGCATCACAACGTCATGTGGTGGCTTCACGTCCTAGGCGTCACCAGCGCCAGGATGCACGAGCAAGGGTTCGTCTTGAGCAATGGAGAATATGCCAGCCGTGAAGAGGCTTGGCGGGTAGCGGTGGCCGCTGGGCAGCTTATCGGCGAGCCGCCTTGCCCGGGCACGCTATTCTCGGAAGACCTGTGGGAAGGCGGCGCGGAAATGGCGAGCATGGAGGCGATCAAGAGCCTCGCCACCGCGAGCCCCGCTATCGGATCGTCCCATCGTCTGGATGAACCAAGCCAATCCTCAACGGAAGGGCTGGTGGAACGACTCGTCGCGCAAGTCGTCGCTGATGAGGGCCGGTACGCGTTCGCCTACACGGAAGCAGGCGCCACCGCTGTCGTGCGGCGCGTTCTACGAAGCCCAGCCGTCGCCGCTGAACTCGCCACCATCGAGGCCCTGACGGCGGAACGGGATGAGGCGCGACAGTTGGCCTTGAACCAGTGCTGGCGGGCCGTGGATGCGCTGGGCGGCTCGTACGATCCGGCCGATCCAAGAGCCTGCGGGTACGACGATGCCCTGCGGCAGGCTACGGCCGAAATCGAAAAGCTGGGAGGCAAATGGTCATGATCCGCGACGCGATGATCAGCCGCAGCGACGCGGAATGGGATGCCTTGCAGGACGCGATAGGCACCCTGTGGGGCTGGATGAAGGAAGGCCACACGATCCGCGCGCAGGACGTGGCCGACTTTACGCTGATCGACAAGTGCCAGCGCGAAGACGAGGAAAGCGCCACCGACGCCTATAGCCGAGGATACGAAGATAGCCTTCGGGAGCGCGGCGGGGACGAACTCGTAAGGCTTGTCAGGAGCGCTGACGAAGCTCGCATCGAGTCGTCAACCGCGCGCGCCATGGAGGCGCTTGCCAACCGTCGCTCAGAGGCCGCCGAAGCAGCTCGTGATCAAGCCCTAGCCCAAGTGGGAAGGCTGAGAGAGGCGCTGGAGCCGTTCGCGGAGCCGCACTTCATGGGCGACGCCTACGTGAAGTTCGTTGAGAACGCCCGCGAAGCCCTCGCCGATCTCACTCTCACGCCAGGAATTAGAAATGAAGACTGATAGTTCCGCCCGGGACCACGCCCCGAACACCGGTGCGGCGACGCTCAAGGGCGCTGCCACCGAGGCCCGAGTGGTCCGTGGAATAGAGCGGATCGGCGAGGCGCTGGCGATCTACGCTAAGGCCAGCGGAACCCGTTTGGCGGATCTGGACGACTTCATTTGCGACCTCCTGCACTTCGCCGACCAAGGCGGTCGCGATGTGGAAGCGCTGCTGCGGAATGCCCGCACCAATTGGACGGATGAGCGATGAGCGACCGCCTCCACATGGCCGATTTGACGACCCTTCTCGATGACGATCAGCCGGTCATGATCAGCGCGCGCGACCAGATCATGCAACTCATCTGCCTGCACGTCCGGTGGATGCCGCGCGATTACGGTCTGTCCGGCGATCTTGAGGGCGTGGACGACGCCGCAGACGCCATCCTGCGGGCGCTAGAAGTTGCGAGGGAACACTCGTCACCGCCGTCGTCCGAAGGTGAAAGTTCCCGGGATGAACCCCTTCTCCCTAGCCCTCTAGAGGATTGTGAATGAGATCTGATCTCACACGTGGAGCCGTGAGGCCCTTAGGTGGGGGAGGAAGGGGTTCATCATGTGCCGACAGCGGCGGTAGTCCGCCTCTACGGGCGGCCAAGTCCGATAGGCCATGCCAGTCGGAAGGGGGCGTGTCGTGAGGTCGGCGATTATCTCCGACTGCGGGCTCTACCGCTACCGCCTAGAACGCCACGCGCTGTCGGGCGCCGGCGCGGTCGCCTGGATCATGGTCAACCCGTCCACGGCGGACGCCAAGGAAGACGATCCCACCATCCGCAAGGTGATTGGCTTCAGCGAGCGGCTTGGCGCCGGCTGGGCCATCGTCGGCAACAAGTTCGCCTACCGCGCCACGGACGTGAACGCACTGAAGACGGCGCGCGATCCGGTCGGGCCGGACAACGACGCGCACCTCGCCAAGATCATCGCCGACGCCGGTACGGTGATCGCCGCTTGGGGTCCACTCGCCAAGCTTCCGCCGACCCTTCGCCGCCGTTGGTACAAGATCGCCCGCATGGCCGACGAGGCGGGGCGCACGCTGATGTGCTTTGGGACCGCCCAGGACGGCCACCCGCGCCACCCGCTGATGCTGGCCTACGACACGCCTCTGATCGAGTGGAAACGACCATGAGCGCCTCAGCCGCGAGCCCCGCTCACAGTCAGCTAGGCCCCGGGAAACGCGAATGACCGCGTTCCCCAGCATCAAGACGGCTCGCGCCCTGGTGCTCGAGGAAATCGTCCCCTGTTCGGAAGACCTGCTCAAGGCCCTTGCCAGGCGGCATGGGATTGGGCGCAAACTCGGTCGCGCTTACGTCTTCACCCCCGAGGACGTCGCGGCGCTGGTGAAGACGCTGCCATGCCCCTCAAACTCGTCCCCGGCCGACACGGCTCCCCCTACTTCTACATCCGCGGGTCCGTCCGCGGGATCAGCGTTGACGAAAGCACTGGCACTAGCGAGCGAGCGGCCGCGGAAGACATCAGGATCCTCCGGGAGGCGGAACTCCTCAAACGGTCGATCCACGGTGATAGCGCTACCCGCACCTTCGCAGAGGCGGCGCTGAGCTACATGGAGGCCGGCGGCGAGCGTGAGCACCTCGCCCCGCTGCTCAAGCACTTCGCCAAGAAGAAGCTCGCCCAGATCGCCCAGCAGGAGATCGACGACGCCGCCGCCAAGCTGAAGCCGGGCCTGTCGCCGGCGACGCTCAACCGCCAGATCTACACGCCGATGGCCGCGGTCCTGCACCACGCCGCGCGCAAGGGCTGGTGCTCCAAGCCGGTGATCGCGCGCCCCTCGCAGCCGGAGGGCCGAGTCCGCTGGATCACGCACGCCGAGGCCGAGGTCCTGATCGAGGCGGCGCCGGAGAACGGCTTGCGGCCGCTGGTGATCTTCCTGCTCTGCACCGGCACGCGGATCACAGAGGCGCTGTCGCTGGACTGGCGCGACGTCGACCTTGGCCGCCGGCACGTCTCGATCCTGAACGAGGGCAGCGGCGGCGCCGGCACGAAGAACGGCGAAAGCCGCGGCGTGCCGCTGCACACCCGCGCCACGGTCGCGCTCGCGAACCTGCCCCACCGCACGGGGAAGGTCTTCCGGCCCCACTACGGCAGCGTCCGCGCGAACGGCACGCTGCGGCCGATTGGCGATCCCTACAAGAGCCGGGACGGCAAGGGCGGTGGCCAGGTGAAGAACGCCTGGGCGAAGATGATCAAGCGGGCCGGGCTCACGAACTTCACCCCGCACGACTGCCGCCACACCTGGGCGACCTGGCACTATGCGGCGAACCGCGACATCGCCGCGCTGATGGAGCTGGGGGGTTGGTCGGACGTCGAGAGCGTCATGCGCTACACCCACGTCAACGTCGGCCACCTCGCACCCTCGATCGCCCGGATTTGGGGCGACGCTGGGCAGAAATCCGGGGACCAGGGGTCAGGCGATCAAGCTATGTCGTTGGCCAGTCAGGCGTAATCGGCGCCTCGGAAAATCCTTGGTAAGGCTGAGGTCCAGGGTTCGAATCCCTGTCGTGGCACCACTACGGGAAAAGGCCCGCAGCCGAAGCTGCGGGCCTTTTTGTTGTCTGGCGGTCGAGATCTGTGGCTCCGGCAATACGCCCTCGGCCGCCCCGGCTTTTCAAGTAGGCGATGGCCTGGCTCCGGCCCTTACTCAGGCGGCACGGCTTCAGAGCACGAAGCAGCGATCGGCGCCGCTCTTGTCGTTAAAGAACAAAACGCGTACAACTCAATCGTGCGGCTATTGCCCACCAATGCCCTTTGCGCGGATTCGTCATGACCTCTGCCCCGCCCAACGCCAGTTCGGATCCAGGCTTTTTTAACGGCAGGCTCATGATTGAAATCGCGGAGTGGAACTGGGGCGTCCATGTGGACCTCAGCAATACAGGCAGCCGTGGCAGTTGGCGCAGCCGGGAACACTCCAATAGTCCTCGAAGCGGCGAAAGCTCGCGGCCGACAGTTCGTAGCTAGGACTGGCATCTAGTCTCGACCCGAAGAGCCGTCGAATTCCGAACCCTGGCCCATCCGACGACCGGCTCTCGCCGGCCGCTCGAAGCACTGAGGGGCCGCCGCCGGCTTCGTCTGTATCGATCGCCGGCTTGTCGCCGACCCAGGCGCCCTCGTTGAGTGGCGAGAAGAACTCGTCGTAACGCTGCGCTGCGCCAGTCTGGCGCTCCCGTTCGATGTCTGCAGGCGACCCCAGATACCAGCGCAAGTGCGTCGCCCCTCAGGCGCGCGGGATCGACCTGACTAGAAGTCATGCGTGCTCTCCTTGTGAGAATGATCGGGCGCGCCGCAGCGCTGCCGTGCGCGCTGAGCCCCCAGTTGTCGCCGATGGGGTCCAAGAATTGTCCGGCGACATTCGGAGCTATTCTGGCATGCCGCGTCGCGCTAAGATTTCATCCGGACAAAATGTTGCTCAGGAACTGACATGGCATCTTCCACGTCCGGCCATGTCACGGGTTTCGCCGGGGCCCGGCTGATTGCGCGCGGCCCCCTGGCTGCGGTCGCTCGCGCCGCCCACGCCAGCCGCAAGCACGCGCCTCTGATCCTCGATGATACGACGGGCCGCGCCGTCGAAATCGACCTGCGTGGCTCTGTCGATGATGTCCTGGCCAGGCTAGTCCCGCCACCCATCGCCCAGACGCCCACCCGCGGTCGCCCCAAGCTCGGCGTGACCGCTCGCGAGGTCACCCTCCTGCCCCGCCACTGGGATTGGCTTGCGACCCAGCCCGGCGGTGCATCGGCGGCGCTGCGCCGCCTTGTCGATCAGGCGCGGCGGGAGACCGGTGACGCCGACGCGATCCGCCAAGCGCAGGACGTCGCCTACCGGGTGATGACCACACTGGCTGGGGACCTG
>Ga0070680_100001193_pt1 | contig 18731 bp, 19 predicted proteins | sample KBSC73BmetaG_FD_64672 | JGI IMG/M metagenome (GOLD analysis project Ga0070680, IMG submission 64672) | Corn rhizosphere microbial communities from Kellogg Biological Station, Michigan, USA - KBS C7-3B metaG | ecosystem: Host-associated > Plants > Roots > Rhizosphere | place: USA: Michigan...
GCGATCGGCCACCGGGAGGGAGGGCTCCATGGGCGGAGTCTAGTCTTCGAGGGTGCTGCGACCGCCGAACAGGGAGCTCTCGACGACGTAGAGCGCGGCGATCGCAAGGTAGAGAAGGGCGCTGGCCTCCGGGCTCGCGAATGCGACCAGCGCGGCGCCGAAATAGATCCACGGGCCGGGCAGATACGAGCGCGTGATCCCGGCGACCACGCGTCGATCGGCGTCGGCGCGGAGGAGCCGTTCTCCCCTCGAGGCGTACAGCCAGACCACATTGAAGAAGATCGCCGTGACCGTCATCGTCAGACCGAAGGCGAGCGCGGCGCTCTCGGCGCCGGCGCCGCGGATGTGCTCGGCGACCAGGCGGGTCGGGAACGGCACGAAGGCGATGCACATCAGCAGGCCGATGTTGGCGACCAGGAACCGCCGGTCGACGCGGCCGACCTGCGCCATCACCGTGTGATGGTTGACCCACATGATCCCGATCGTCACGAAGCTGACCGCGTACGCGAGATAGGACGGCCAGGCGTGCCTGAGCTCGGTGCCGAGGTCGATCCCCTCGCCGCCGACGGCTCCGTCGACGTTCAGGATCAACAGCGTGGCGGCGATCGCGAACACGCCGTCCGCGAACGCCTCGAGCCTGCCCGGGCTCATGTCAGCGCGGGCCGGCGGCGAGCGCCTCGTTCGCCATCCCGATCATCACCGCGCGCTCGCCCTTCGGCAGGTCCTTCACCTGCCAGCTGTAGAGCACGCCGCGGTGCGTGAACCAGAACGAGCTGGGCGAGCAGGAGCCGCCGCAGCTGAACAGCCGGAAGATCGCCGGGTCGCCGGAGGCGAGCCGCACGTTCGGACGGCCGGGGAGCTTCCCGCCCCGTTTGCCGGCGAAGGTGGCGACGAAGCAGGCGTTCGCGCCCAGGCAGTTCGGCGCGCCCTCGAGCGAGAGCACGTAGGACGTACGGCTGCCCGAGCCGCTCGCGTACAGCTTGTACCGGCCGCCGAGCGGCAGCGTTCGCGGCAGCAGGATCGGAACCGTGGTGGCGGCCTTTACCTTCGCCAGGCGGGGACCGAGGATCCTGGGCACGTCGACGTTGCGAGGCGCGGGGCCTGCGGCCAGGGCGGTTGTTGCGGCGGCGGCCGCGAGCGCCAGCACCAGAGCCAGGCGCTTCATCGAACGGTGAGCTGCGGTAGGTCCGCCGCCTCGACCGGCTCGAGGCCGAAGACCTCCGCCAGCGAGGCGGCGGCGGCCGGTCGCACCTCGTCGACCGTCAACGGCCGGCCGAGCTCGCGCGCGATCGTCGTGAACGCGGCGTCCTCCAGCCCGCAGGCGGTGATCCATTCGGTGAACGGCGCCGGGTCGAGGTCGACGTTCAACGCATAGCCGTGCGTCGTCACCCACCGCGAGATGTGGACGCCGATCGACGCGATCTTCCTCGGCGGGCGGGTCAGCCAGACGCCGGTCAGGCCCTCGATCCGCTCGCCCTCGAGGCCGAAGGCCGCCAGCGTTCCGATCAGCGCCTCCTCGAGGTCACGGCAGTACTTGCGGACGTCGCGGCCGTGGCGGTTGAGGTCGAGGATGGGGTAGCAGACCAGCTGGCCGGGCCCGTGAAAGGTCGACTTGCCGCCGCGGTCGGTCTCGACCACCTGGACGCCGGCATCCGTGGGCACGTGGATCTCCCCTTCGTCGGTGCGCCGGCCGACCGTGACCACGGGCGGGTGCTCGAGGAGGATCACGGTGTCGGGCGCGGTGCCCTCCTTGACGGCGGCGGCGATCTCGCGCTGGAGCGCCAGCGCCTCCGCGTAGGGCGTCTCGCCGAGATGGATCACGCGGGCCTGCATGCCGGAAACTCTAGACCCGGCGCAACCGGCCTTGGCCCCTTTGGCCGTGCCTGAGCTCGTGACGTTTCCAACCCAGTCTCTGAGACCGGGGCTGAAACATTTGAGTGACGATTCGTCCACAGGGGTGCGAGGAGCCGGTCGGCCCCGGGACGGCTCGGGTCAGACCCCGAGCCCGTCGAGGAGGGTCGTCCAGCCCTCCACGGACACCGTCTCGAGCATGCCATTCTGCGTCCAGTTGTCCTCGGCCAGCCGCGCGTGCACGGCTTCCTTCGACTCCGCCCGCACCACGTGGAGCACCTCGTGCTCGCCTTCCAGCGGGCCGCCGAGGAGGATGAAGCCTTCCTCGACGAACCGGTCCATGATCGCCGCGTGCTCGTCCCAGCCGTCCTGCTCGCGCAGGTCGCGCGACCAGTCCCACGGCCCGCCGCGCCGGCGGCGGACGACCCAGAGGCTCAGTACCGGTCTTCTCCCCAGCTCTGCAGCTTCTCGCGTACGTCGTGCAGAAAGCGGCCCGCGAGCGCGCCGTCCACCAGCCGGTGGTCGTAGGTCAGCGTGATGTTCATGATCGGCCGGATCGCGAGCACGTCGTTCCCGAGCGCGTCCTGGACGACCCAGGGCCGCTTCACCAGCGCATAGGTGCCGAGGATGCCCGCCTGCGGCTGGCTGATCACCGGCGTGCCGTGGAAGGTGCCGTAGCCGCCCGGGTTCGTGATCGTGAACGTGCCGCCCTGCACGTCGTCGGGCAGCAGCTTCTTGTCGCGGGCGCGGGCGGCGATGTCGGTGATCGACCGCGCGAGCCCGAGCAGGTTGAGCCCCTCGGCGTTCTTGATCACCGGGACGATCAAACCCTTGCCGTCGGCGAGCTCGACTGCGATCCCGAGGTTGACGTAGTTGCGCGTGACGATCTGGTCGTCGCGCAGCTCGCCGTTGATCCACGGGTAGTCGTGGAGCGTGTCGACGGCGGCCCGTCCGACGAACGCGAGGTAGGTCGGGTTGACGCCGTAGTCCTTCTGGTACGAGGCCTTGAGCTTCTCCCGGATCGCGACCACCTTCGACATGTCCACCTCGATCGCGCTGGTCACGTGCGCGGCGGTGTCGAGCGAACGGCGCATGTGCTCGGCGATGCCGCGCCTCATGGCGTTCATCGGTTCGAGAGTCTCGCCCGTGCCCGCAGCCTGCGGCTGCGCGTTAGCTATTACCGGCGGGGCCGTTGGCTGCGCGCTCGGTTCGGTCGGCGCGGCGGGTGCCACGGGCTCGGCCTCGGTGGGAGCCGCCTCCGGCGGTGCCGCAGGAGCCGGCGCCGGGCCGGACTCGATGAACGCGAGGATGTCCTTCTTCGTCACCCGGCCGCCCTGGCCAGTGCCCTGGATCGTGCCTACGTCGACGCCGTGCTCGGCCGCGATCCGGGCAACCACCGGCGAGACGAACGACTTGCCGTTCTCGCTGCTGTCGCCTGCCGCGGCGGGTGCCGGCGTCTCGGCGGGCACAGCGGGCGCAGCCGGCGCAGCGGGCCCAGGAGACTCCGCGCTGGACGGCGCGTCCGCCTCGGCCGCCGCGGCAGCAGTGGCCGGCTCGGGCGCAAGCTCGGGCTCGACCGCCGGCTCGGGCTCGACCGCCGGCTCGGGCTCCGCCACAGCAGGCCCCGCGCCCTCCGGCGCGATCTCGGCGAGCTTCGTGCCGACGTCGACCGTCTCGCCCTCGTGGACGAGGATCTTCGCGACCACGCCGGTGCCGGGGCTCGGCACCTCGGTATCGACCTTGTCGGTCGAGATCTCGAGCAGCGCCTCGTCCGCCTCGATCGTCTCGCCTTCGGACTTCAGCCACTTGACGATCGTCCCCTCCGAGACGGAGACGCCCATCTGCGGCATGACGACGTCGATGATCGTGCCGGTGGCCATCAGTACGCGGCCAACTCGCGCAACCCGGAGGCGACGGTCTCGACCTGCGGGATGAACGCCTTCTCCAGCGGCGGCGAGAACGGCACCGGCGAGTCGGGGGCTGCGATTCGCTTCACCGGGGCGTCGAGCGACTCGAACGCCTCCTCGGCGATCGTGGCGGCGATCTCGGCGCCGAAGCCGCCGGTGCGCGTGTCCTCGTGGAGGACGAGCACCTTGGACGTCTTCTCGACGCTGGCGAGGACCGCCTTCCTGTCCCAGGGCATCACCGTGCGCAGGTCGACCACCTCGACGGAGACGTCCTCCTTCGCGAGTTCCTCGGCCGCCTCGTCGGCCGTGTGCACCATCGCGCCCCACGTGATCACGCTGATGTCCTCGCCCACGCGATGCGTGCGCGCCTCGCCGAACGGGATCGTGTACCGCTCCTCGGGCACCTCGGCCTTCAGCCGGCGGTAGAGGTGCTTGTGCTCGAAGTAGAGGACGGGATTCGGATCCTCGATCGCGGTCGCGAGCAGCCCCTTCGCGTCCTCGGGCGTCGCCGGGCAGACGCACTTGAGCCCGGGGATGTGCGCGAACGAGCTCTCGGGGTTCTGGGAGTGGAACGGCCCGCCCGAGAAGCCGCCTCCGGACGGTAGTCGCACGACCATGGGCACGGGCGTGCCCGCGCGGTAGAACTGCTTGGCGGCGACGGTGACGAGGTGGTCCCAGGCGCACGAGACGAAGTCGGCGAACTGCATCTCCGCGACCGGCCGCATTCCCATCAGCGCCGCGCCGGTGCAGCCGCCGACGATCGCGGTCTCGGAGAGCGGCGCATCGATCACCCGCCACGCCCCGAACTCCTCCTGGAAGCCGAGCGTGACCTTGAAAGCGCCGCCGTAGACACCGACGTCCTCGCCGATCACGAAGACGCGCTTGTCGCGTCGCATCTCCTGGCGGAGGCCGTCGGAGATCGCCTGGAGGTAGGTGCGCTCGGCCACTAGCGCGTGCTCACTTGTGGTGCGGCGTGTCGAGGTCCTCGGGCGCGGCGTAGACGCCCTCCGTGACGGTCGCCGGGTCGGGAAGCGGCGACTCCTCGGCCCGCCTGATCGCCTCGTTCAAGAGCTTCTTGAGGTCCGCGGCGATCTCTTCCTCCTCCTGCTCTCGGAGGTCGGCGTAGTCCTTCAACCAGGTCCGGAAGCGCTCGATCGGATCGTGCTTCGCCCACTCCTCGAACATGTCCTTGGGCACGTAGAAGGCGTCGTCGTGGACGGCGTGCCCCTCCATGCGGAGCGTCATGCACTCGATCAGCGTCGGGCCGCCGCCGGAGCGCGCCTTCTCGATCGCCCGCTTCGCCTCTCGGTACACCGCCAGCACGTCGGTGCCGTCGACGACGACCCCCTCGAAGCCGTAGGAGCGGGCGCGGTCGGCGATGTTCGGGGTGGCGAAGCCGAGATGCGTCGGGGTCGAGTACGCCCACTGGTTGTTGTCGCAGACGAAGACCATCGGCAGGCGGCGGACGCCGGCGAGGTTCATCGCCTCGTGCGCGTCGCCCCGCGCAGCAGAGCCTTCGCCGAACCAGCCGATCGCGACGCGGCTCTCCTCCCGGATGCGGAATGCGAGGGCGGCGCCGACGGCCACCGGCAGCATCGCCGGCAGGTGGCTGACCATCGCGATCAGGCCGAGCCGGGCGTCCGCCATGTGGACGTTGCCGTCCTTGCCCCGTGCCGGCCCGTCCTCCTTGCCCATGTAGTTCGCGATGATCCGCCACGGCTCGACTCCGCGCGTGATGTGGACGCCCATGTCGCGGTGGAGCGGCGCGCCCACGTCGTCGGGGCCCATCGCGGTGGCGATCCCGACGGCGGCGCCCTCGTTCCCGCGACCCGTGTAGAACGAGCCCGGGATCTTCCCCTGCTTGTAGAGGATGTGGCCGCGCTCCTCGATCCCGCGCGTGAGCAACATGTTCCGGTAGACGGTGAGGAGATCCTCGCGATCGAGACCGCTGTTCCGGAGCTCGGCCTCCGCCGCGACCGGATCCGCTTCGCGCGCGATCGTCATGCGGCCGAAACTCTAGCGAGCGGCGGTGACCCCAGGGACGATGCCTGCACTACGCTGCCGTTGTGGGCAAGGCCTCGGACTGGCTGCGCGAGGAACGGCGCAAGGTGCTCGGGGACTGGGTTGCCGTCTGCATCGGCTGTGGCTTCACCCAGCGGTACTTCGAGGATTGGGAGGCGGAGCTTCCCTCGGCCTGCCCCCAGTGCGGCGCCGAGCTGCGGTCACGTTGCCCGGCCTGCGGCGTGCGGTTCTCGTCGGCGTTCGCGGTCGAGTGTGAGAGCTGTGGGGGGCCGCTGCGGCCGACCGAGCTGTTCGGCACGCAGATCCGCAGAAGCCCGCGCTAGTCAGGGGCGCAGGCGCCAGATGTCGGCGCCCTTCCAGCTCGGCACCCACGCTTCCCCTGCGATCTCGGTGACGACGAACGGGCCGGTGCCGACCTTGATCGAGGCGGTCGCTCTGTTCGTTGCGGGGTCGACGAGCGCGACCGTGTTCTGGCGGATCCTCGGGACCCAGACGTGCCCGCCGACGATCGCCGGGTCGCCCAGCGGGACTCCCCCGAACGGGACAGTGGCGGCGATCTGGTTGCTCGCCGGGTCGATGCGGACGAGCCCCTGGGGCGACGTGATCCACACGGCGTCCGTCGAGGCTGCCGTCCAGCCGGCGTTCTGGAGCGGGATCCTCGCCACGACCGCATTGGTCGTCGGGTCGACCCGGATGACGCCGACGCTTCCCGTTGCCCAGATCGACCCGAACGCGGCGACGACTCCGGTCGCAGCCGGCAACGGAATGCGCTTGACGACCCGGTTCCGGGCCGGGTCGATGCGGTCGAGCTCGCCGTCTCCGTACGCGGTCGCCCAGGCGGCCCCGTAGGCGAACGTCGCGTCGTAGGGCGTCAGGCCGACCCTGATCGCGACGCGCTTGCGGGTCGTCACGGAGACGCGGCTGACCGTGCTCGAGCTCGTGTCCTCGACCCACAGCGAACCCGCCCCGAAGGCGAGGCCGCACGAGCCGAGGCCGATCCGGACGCGGGAGACGACCTTGTCCGTCCTCGGGTTGATCCGGAGCAGGAACGGCTGGCCGTACTCGCTCACCCAGACGAAGCCGCCGCCGCCCGCCGCTGCGCAGGGCGCGGCGGTGGGGGCGACCTTGATCCTGGCGACCACCGTCGGAGATTCGGCGGCGCCCGCCGCCGTCGACGCGACCACGGCGGCTACGACCAGTGAGGGGAGGAGGACGGGCACGGCACGAACTGTACTACGGATCCGGAGTAAATGCTACGAGGACGTAGTAAATGCGCGCAACGCCCGCTCGAACGCCGCGTCCAGCTGATCGAGCGCCGACCTGACCCCGTCGCCGTCGTCGAGCTCACGGTCGAGCGCGGCGTTCACACGCCTAAGCGCGTCGAAGCCCCGCCGCCAGACCCCGTCCCCCGCCGCCGTCAGCTCGAACAGGGACGACCGTCCGTCCCCGGGATTCGGCGTCCGCCGGACGTTCCCCCGCGTCTCGAGCCGCCGCACCACGTCCGAGGCGGTCGTCAGCGGTAGACCGAGCGCTGCGGCGACCTCTGTCAGCCGAACCGACCCGCGGAAGCCGATCAGGCTGAGCACGGCGTACCCGTCGCCGTCGACCCCGTCGACAGCGAGCTCCTGCTCCACGAGCTGGGCCATCCGCTGGTGGGCCGCGACCAGCCGCAGTAGGAGGGACAGTCGTTCCTCGGGTGCCGGAGTCGGGTCTGCTTGCGGGCGCGACGGACGAGAGGCGGGCGGTCTCCGGGCCATCGGAGTTGTCGAAGCCTAGGCCACTGCGCCGCTGTCCGACGGGTTCGCACAGCTTGTCGACCCGGAAAGCACGCAGTACCATCGGCGGCGGGGGCGTTGTTGACAGCCGTCAGAGGCCTAACGGGCAGGCCCGTCGGGCGAGCGCAGGAGCTTTCCGCGGTCGACGAGTACATCGGCGGAGGCACCGGAGCGCGTGCGCTCGTGCTCACCGGCGAGCCCGGGATCGGGAAGACGACGCTGTGGGAGGCCGCGGTCGGCGCCGCACGCGAGCGCGCGATGCGGGTCGTGTCGACCCGGGCCAGCGGGGCAGAGGCGCAGTTGTCCTTTGCCGCCCTGATCGACCTGCTCGACGGGATCGACCTTCGGCGCCTGGAGGGGCTGCCGGCGCCCCAACTCGACGCACTGGAAGTGGCGCTCCTGCGCGCGAAACCGAACGAAGCACCGCCCGACCACGGCGCGATCTCGTTCGGATTCCGGAACGCGCTTCGTGCGCTCGCGGCCGAAGGCCCGTTGCTGGTCGCCGTCGACGACCTCCAGTGGCTGGACGCGCCCTCCGGCGATGCGCTCGCCTTCGCGGCCCGGCGTCTGGACGGTAGCGACGTGTCGTTCGTGCTCGCCAGGCGTCCCGGCCCGACAGCTCCCGTCGAGCGCGCGCTGGCGCCGCTGAAGCGGCTGGAGCTGGGGCCGCTCAGCCTCGGCGCGACGCGCCGGATGCTGGCCGAGCGGCTCGAGCTGAGCCTGCCGCGTCAGCTCCTGCGCCGGATCGTCGACGCCACGCTCGGGAACCCGTTGTTCGCGCTCGAGCTGGGCAGGAGCCTCGCCGCCGAGGGCCTGCCCGCGATCGGCGACGAGCTGCCCGTGCCCGATGCGGTCGAGCATCTGGTCGGCAAACGCGTGGTGGGTCTCGGTGCGGCGCCCCGCCGCGTGCTGCTCGCCGTCGCCCTCAGCGGCGGCCTGCGGGAAGGTCAGGTGGCGGCGCTCGCCGACCTCGGGGCGATCGACGACGCCGTCCAGGCCGGCGTGCTCGTGGTCGAGGGCGGTCGAGCTCGCGCCGCCCACCCGCTGGTCGCGGCTGCTGCGATCAAGCATTCGCACGCACGCGAGCGGCGGGAGCTCCACGCCGCGCTCGCCGATGTGGTCGAGGACGACGAGCTCCGCGCCCGGCACCTGGCGCTCGCCGCAGCGGCTCCCGACGACGCACTCGCGCGGCTGGTTGCCGTCGCCGCCGCGGGCGCCGCGTCCAGGGGAGCCGCGCACGCCGCCGCCGTCCTGGGGGAGCACGCGCTTCGCCTCACCCCGGCCGACTCGAGCGAGCGGCCGGAACGCGTGCTCGCTCTTGCTCACTCCCTCAGCGTGGCGGGCGAGCGGCAGCGAATGACCGACCTGCTCACCGCCGAGCTCGAGAAGCTCCCGCCCGGGTCGCCGCGCGTGCGTGCCTGCCTGCTCCTCCCCGGGGGCGTCGTGCACGGCAACGACGACATCCGCGGCTTCCTGGAGCGTGCGCTCGCCGAGAGCGAGGGCGTGCCCGAAGCGCGGGCGGCGGTGCTGGCGAACATGGCGACGAACGAGGCCGTGATCCGGGTCGGGCGGGTCCGTGAGGCCGAGGCCTGGGCCGAGGAGGCACTGGCGACGGCGGGCGGAGCAGGACCGCAGATGGAGCGGATCGTCCTCTACTCCCTGGCCTGGGTCCGCAGCCTCCGCGGCCGCCGGATCGACGACCTCCGAGCCCGGTTCGCCGCCGTCTCCGATGCCGCGCCGTACCTACTCGGCTCGCCCGACCGGATCGCCGGCCAGCAGCTCGTCTGGCGCGGCCGGCTGGACGCGGCCCGCGCGCTGCTCTCCGCGATGCTGTCGATCGCGGACGAGCGCGGGGAGCCGATCTCGTACGCCCTCGCCCGGCTCCACGTCTGCGAGCTCGAGCTCCGTGCCGGTGCCTGGGAGGCAGCGTCGCGCCTCCTGGACGAGTGGGCCGAGCCGTCGGAACGCGACCTGCTGGCCTGGCCGATGTACGAGCGGTGCCAGGCGCTTCTGGCTGCGGGGCGAGGGCTGCCCGAGGAGGCCGAGCGCTGGGCGGCGGAGGCGATTGCGCGGGCGGAGGAGGCGGGTGTCGGCTGGGATCGTCTCGAGGCGCTGCGGGCGCGGGGGACGGCGGCGCTGCTCGAGCACGACCCGTCACGGGCCGCGGACAGCCTGCGGCTCGTCTGGGAGCACACGGAGCGGGAGGGGGTGGACGAGCCGGGGGTCTTTCCGGTCGCACCGGACCTGGTCGAGGCGCTCGTCGAGCTGGGCGAGCTCGAGCAGGCGAAGGCGGTCGCCGGCCGGCTGCGCAAACTTGCCGAGGATCAGGCTCACCCGTGGGGGCGGGCGACCGCGAAGCTGTGCGACGGCGTGATCGGGCTCGAGGCCCGTCGCTCGGGCGCGGAGGCTCTGCTGGAGCGGGCGGCCGACGAGTACCGGACGCTCGGACTGCCGTTCGACCGAGCGCGGGCCCTCCTCCTGCTCGGGCGCGGGCAGCGGCGACGACGCAGATGGGGCGCGTCCAGGCAGGTGCTCGAGCAGGCGGTCGCGCTCTTCGACGAGCTGGGATCGCCCGGCTGGGCGGACGAGGCCCGCTCGGAGCTGTCGCGGGTCGGAGCGCGGCGGGCGGTTCCGGCGGGCGAGCTGACTCCGGCCGAGCGCCGGGTTGCCGACCTCGCCGCCGAGGGACTCGGGAACAAGGAGATCGCCGGCCGGCTGTTCGTCAGCGTGAAGACGGTCGAGGTCCATCTCTCGCACGTGTACGCGAAGCTCGGCCTCCGCTCGCGCGCGCAGCTCGCACGCAGGCTCTCGGCGCCGGGGTAGAGCGGCAACGTTCGGGCCTGTGGTATCAAGCCCTGGAGGGACGCAGCGTTGGTAGCCGTCGAAGGCGTCCAGGCGAAGCCGATCGGGCGAGAGCCGGACCTGGCCCGGTTGCGCGAGTTCCTGGCGTCGCGCCGTCCGGCGGAGGCGCTCGTGCTGCTCGGAGGGCCGGGGATCGGCAAGACGACCCTCTGGGAAGCCGGCCTCGCTCTGGCCGGCCGACGCCGTTTCCAGGTGCTGTCGACCCGTGCGAGCGGCGCGGACGCGCGACTCGCGTTCGCGGGCCTGATCGACCTGCTCGACGAGATCGGCGGCGAGGACCTCGCTTCCCTGCCGACGCCGCAGCGGGCGGCGCTCGAGGTTGCCGTCCTCCGTGCCGAGCCGGCCGGCGGGCCGCCCGAGCTGCGCGCGATCGCGCTCGGCTTCCTCAATGTCGTGCGCTTGCTGTCCAGCCGCCGGCCCGTCCTGCTTGCCATCGACGACGTCCAGTGGCTCGACCCGCACTCGCTGGAGGTGCTGACCTTCGTGGCTCCCCGTCTCGAGGGTTCGATCGCCCGGCTCCTGCTCTCCAGGCGGCCCGGGCGGCAGTCGTCGCTCGAGCGGGCGATCGGAACCCGGAAGCTCGACCGCATCGACGTCGGCCCACTGAGCCTCGGCGCGACGCGAGAGCTCCTGCTCGACCGGCTCGGGCTCAGCCTCCCGCGCCGGCTGCTTCGTCACCTAGTCGACCTGACCCTCGGGAACCCGCTGTTCGCGCTCGAGGTCGGCCGGATCCTCGCCGACGCGGATCTGCCGGGTATCGGGGAGGACCTGCCCGTGCCGGACACCGTCGAGGATTTGCTCGGCATGCGGGTGGGCCGTCTGCCCGCGCCCGTCCGCAGGTTGCTGCTCGCCGTGGCGCTCAGCCCGGATCTGACTGTCGCTCAGCTGCAGGCGCTCGCGGATTCGAGCGTCCTGGACGCGGCGCTCGACGCCGGCGTCCTGGTGGTGGACGGAGACCGCGTTCGTGCGGCCCACCCTTTGATTGCGGCGGCGGCGAGAAAGCGGTCCCGTCCGCCCGCGCGGCGCGAGCTGCACTTCGAGCTCTCGTGCGTGGTCGACGACGACGAGCTCCGCGCCCGCCACCTCGCGCTCGCTGCCGACGCTCCCGACGCGGCCCTCGCCTCGACGATCGCGGCTGCGGCGCATGCCGCGTCGGGCCGCGGAGCCTGGCAGACGGCGGCGGAGCTCGGCGAGCATTCGCTCCGACTCACCCCCCGGCACGACCCGGAGCGCCCGAAGCGGGCGTTCTACGTCGCGAACTATCTCGCCGTCGTCGGTGAGTGGCAGCGGTTCAGGGCACTCCTCACGGCGGAGCTCGAGTCGGTGCCGCCCGGCCCCGATCGGGCGCGGCTTTGGCTGCTGATGCCTGGTGTCCTCGACAACAACGACGAGATCCTCGGCTACTTCGAGCGCGCGCTGGACGAGAGCCGTGGCGATCCGGCTCTCCATGCGGCAGTGCTCGGCAACCTCTCCTTCAACGCGACAGCCATCCGGGTCGAGCAGGTTCGCAAGGCCGAGGAGTGGGCCGAGCAGGCGCTCGAGCCTTCCCGGTCCGATCCGGAGATCCAGCGGTCTGTCCTCTACGCGCTGGCGAAGGCGCGCTCCCTGCGCGGTCGACCGCTCGACGACATCCGCGAGCGCTTTCGCGCCATTTCCGGCGCGACGTCCTACATCCTCGGCTCGCCGGAGCGGATCGCCGGCGAGCGGCTCGTCTGGCGCGGAGAGCTCGGGCGGGCGCGGGAGATCCAGTCGCATCTGCTGGCGCTCGCCGACGAGCGCGGCGACGTCCAGGGCTACGCCAATCTCCGAACTCAGGCGTGCGAGCTCGAGCTGCGCGCAGGAGAGTGGGAGCGCGCGACGCGGCTGCTCGACGAGTGGGCCGAGCCGGCCGAACGGAAGTCGATGTCCTGGCCGGCGTTCGAGCACTGCCAGGCGCTCCTGGCCGCGGGGCGCGGGTTCCCTGCGGAAGCGAATCGGTGGGCGGCCGAGGAGCTCGAGCGTGCCGGAGCTGTCGGAGCCCCGTACCACGAGCTGGAGGCACGGCGGGTCATCGGCCTCGCCGAGCTGCTCACCCACGAGCCGGCGCGGGCGGCGGAAACGTTGGGTGCGGTGTGGCAGCACACCGAGCGGGCGGGCGTCGACGAGCCGGGTCTCTTCCCCGTTGCGCCCGATCTCGTGGAGGCGCTGGTCGAGCTCGGCGAGCTCGAGGAAGCGCGAAGGGTGACGAACCGGTTGCAGATGCTCTCGCAGCAGCAAGACCATCCCTGGGGTCTCGCGACCGCGAAACGCTGCCGGGGCATTCTCGAGTTCGCGGCCGGAGACGGCGCCGAGGAGGTCGGCGGGCTCGAGGAGGCGGCGGCCGACTACGAGGTGCTTGGGCTGCGCTTCGACCGGGCGAGGTCGCTGCTGGCCCTGGGCCGGGGCCGGCGCCGGCACCGGAAGTGGGGCGCTGCGCGCCGGTCACTCGTCGAGGCGGAGGCCGCCTTCGCCGAGCTGGGATCCCCCGGCTGGCTCGAGGAGACCCGATCCGAGCTTGCCCGTGTCGGTGCACGTCGGCCGCAAGCGAGCGGCGAGCTCACGCCGGCCGAGAGTCGGGTGGCCGAGCTCGCGAGGAACGGGCTCGCCAACAAGGAGATCGCTCGGACGCTCTTCCTCTCGGTGAAAACGGTCGAGGGGCACCTCTCGCACGTGTACGCGAAGCTCGGGGTTCGCTCGCGGACCCAGCTCGCCCGTCGCCTGTCGACCGAGTAGGCCACGCGAAAGTCCGGGGGTTTCCCCCGTTTCGCGGGTCTTCGGCGCCGCCTACGGTCGACGCATGGCCGAGTTCATCGTCGAGCTGTACGTCTCCAGGAGCGATCCAGGCGCGGTCTCGGACGCCGCGAAGCGCGCGCGTGTGGCCGCCGACGAGCTGACCCAGGGAGGCGAACCGATCCGGTACGTGCGGGCGATTTTCGTCCCCGAGGACGAGACCTGCTTCTTCCTCTACGAGGCCGGTTCGGCCGATGTGGTCCGTGCTGCGGCTGCGCGGGCGGGGCTGCGGTCCGGGCGCGTCACGGAGGCGCTCGGCGAGCGGAAAGGGGAGGAAGCATGTCTCTGAGCCGGCTCTGGGCAATCCCGATGGCGCTCGTCGCCGCGGCGGTGGTCGCGTTCGCGCCCGCGGCGGCGCGCGACCGCAAGCCGCCGAGGATCGTCGCCGCGGCGATGGTCGACGCCAACGCCGATTTCCGCGCCGACCGCGTGCGGCTCACCTACTCCGAGCCCGTTCATCACGCTGTGGACAGGGACGGCCACTACCCGATCGCCGTGACCGGGTACCGGATCCGCTCGCTCGGCGCAGGCCGCCGCAGGACGTTGCTCGTCTACCTGGTCGAGAAGCGGATGCCGGACGGGAAGGCGAAACCGGCGATCAGGTACACGCGCACCAGGTCGAAGCCGGTCGGCGACCGGGCCGGTAACCAGGCGATCGCGCAGCTGTTCCGGCGAGTCCGGCCGCACGGGCATCGTCCTCCATCCGGCACCGTGGCCCCGTCGTCCCCTGCACAGCCTCCGACCCCGGCAGGACCGGGCCAGCCGGACGCCGACCACGACGGAACCGTCGATGCGAAGGACTGCGCCCCGAGAGATCCGGCGATCCACCCGGGCGCGCCCGACCTGCCCGATCTCTCGTTCGTCGATTCGAACTGCGACGGGATCGACGGGACCGAGGCGGACGCGATCTTCGTCTCGCCGCAGGGGAACGATGCCAACCCGGGCACGAAGGCGAAGCCGAAGCAGACGATCCAGGCGGCGGTTGCGACGGTCGCTGCCGGCAACGGCAAGTACGTCCTCGTCGCCGCCTACGAGTACGCCGAGGTCGACCTCGGGAAGAAGAACTCGGGCGTTGGCATCTACGGCGGCTATTCCGCGAAGACGTGGGCGCGCGGGACGGGCTCGGGCTCGCTGACCGCGATCGACGGCAGCCCGCAAGCCGTTCTCGCCGACGGCGCTACGGGCGTCGTTCTCCAGCTGGTGTTTCTCGACGGCTCCCCCCTGAAGTCCTTCGGCGCAAGCGGCTACGGGATCCGAGCCCTGAACGGTTCGAAGCTCCTGCTCGAGGGCGTCACGGTCGCGACCGCCGACGCTTACAAAGGTGCGGACGGCGCCAGCGGAGTCGCCGGTGCGAACGGTGAGGCGGGAGGCTCGGGCGACCCCGGAAACTGCGACGACGGAGATATCCGTCCCCTGGGTGGCCACGGAGGCTTCAGCCCGGTCGCCGACAGGCGAGGTGGCAAGGGCGGAGAAGGCGGCCACACGAATCCCGTTGGTGGTCACGGCACCGGCGACAACGGCTCCGCAGGCGGGATCGGGACGCCGGGGGGCGAAGGCGCACAGTACGGCGACCCCGGCTATCCGGGCGGCAATGGTCGGGCCGGGTCGAACGGCGCCGCCGGCGCAGCCGGCGCCGGCGGAAGTGCCTCGACCGTCTTTGCCGGTGCGGTTTGGGTCGGTCAGCCGGGCACGATCGGCCGCCCGGGCCAGGCGGGGAACGGCGGCGGCGGCGGAGGCGGGGGCGGCCAACAGGACCGATTCCCGTACATCGCTGACGGCGCCGGCAACGGCGGCGGTGGCGGTGGCGGTGGCGCGGCCGGAGGCGCCCCCGGCACCGGCGGCGGGCCTGGTGGTGGCTCCTTTGGCCTATATCTCTACAACTCGTCGGTCGAGGTCGAGTCGAGCAAGATCGGCGCCGGAGACGGCGGCCTCGGCGGCGACGGAGGTCACGGCGGCGCAGGCGGGACCGGCGGTGCCGGTGGTTCCGGCGGTGCGATCTGCACGTCCGAGGTCGGTCGGGGCGGCGACGGCGGCAGCGGTGGAAACGGCGGCCTCGGCGGCTACGGCGGCGGCGGCGCCGGAGGTCCCAGCATCGGCATCTTCAAGATCGGCAAGTCGAGCGCCAAGCTGGGCGACACGAAGGTCGACCACGGCCGGCCGGGCGCCGGCGGCGACGGCAATTCTCCGGTTCCCGGCTCGAACGGCGCAACCGGCCTTGCCGCGGACGTGTATCCGAGTTGATGTCGACGCGGCTCGGAACCATGAGCGCGCTCGCCGTGGTCTTCCTCATCGCAGCTGCGCCCGACACCAAGGCGAAGAGCGGGTCCCCGATCACGGCCTGCGGCCAGGTTGTGACGACGAACGCAGTGCTCACCCAGGACCTGGACTGTCCGGGCTCGGGCGTGGTCGTCGGCGCCGCCGGAATCACGATCGACCTGACGGGGTTCACGCTCCGAGGCGACCGCTCGTCCGGTCACTACGGGATCGACGACCAGGGCGGCTTCGACGGAGTGACGGTGGAGAACGGCGTTCTGCGCGGCTTCGCGTACGGCGTGCTCGCAGCCGATGACGCCGACAAGGTCACCCTCTCGAACCTGGCGATCTCGGGCAATGTCGTGGCCGGGATCCGCATCGGCGGCGACTCGGCCATGCTCCGGTCGTCGACCGTCTCCGCGAACAGCTTCGACGGCGTTGAGATCGAGGGCACGTCGTCGAGGATCGATGCCTCGACCGTCTCGGGCAACGGCTCCATCGGCATCACCGTCGCCGGTGCGTCGGCGTCGGTCCGAGCGTCCACCGCTTCCGGGAACGGGGCGTCCGGCATGTTCGTCTCGGGCGACGGCAGCGCGGTGAAGTCGGCGACGGCCTCGGGGAACGGCTCCAACGGAATCCTCCTGCAAGGCTCCTCGCCGACGATCCAGTCCTCGACCACCTCCGGGAATGTCGGCACCGGCATCTACGTCGCCGGCGACGCGGCCGTCGTCAGAGGCAATCGCGCGGAAGCCAACGGCTTCACGGGCGGCACCTCGGACTCCACTGGGCTCGGCATCTACGCGGCCGGCTACACGACCGCGCCGGTCGGCAGGAACGTCGTCCGCGGCAACGACGACCCGTCGGAGTGCAGTCCGGCGGTGCTCTGCTGAGCTGAGCGGCCGCCGCTAGTGGCTCACCCAGAGCTTGAGCACGACCAGAGCGAGCCCCAGCGCGAGGTTCGCCCCGACGATCGCGATCGTCGCCAGCGCGCCCAGCCGCTCGGCGCGGGCGAAGGCGAAACCCTCGGCCACGAGCACCAGGAGACCCGCGGCGAACGCCAGCCACGCGCCCGTGTGCACCGAGTAGAGCCCGGTCTTCGCGAGCATGAGCAGGAGGACCGGGGTGACCGCCGCTTCGATGATCGAGCTCTCGCGGACAGCGATCTCCCTCAGCTCCGCCCAGCTGATGCGCTCGCCCTTGGCCAGGCTGTCGGCGAGCGCGTCGGAGTAGACGTGTGCGAGCCAGAACACGACGGTGGTGACTACCACCAGGATCGCGATATGGCCGGCCCCGTGTTTGTAGGCCTGCGCCCCGCCGACGATCGTCGCCAGCACGATGATCGTCCCGTAGGTGTAGCCGCCCAGCCGCTCGCCCTGCGCCCCGCGACGGCGCCGGTCGCGGGCGGCGCTGCCGAACAACGCTCGGATCACGTCACGGGCGGATCTCGGAGAACCGAATCAGCGTGACGAGGTCGTTCTCCGTCACCTCTCGGTTGTAGAGCGTCCCCAGGAAGCCGACCATGTCCTCGACGCGGCGGATCTCCGGGTTGTCGTGCTCGAGCTCGTTGGGGGAGAGCTCGCCGAGTCGCTTGACCTCGACCTTGTCGATGACCGCGTCGAAGATCTTCTTCCGCGGGGAGAACCGCGGGCCGGCCAGGACCGACACGATCATCCCCTTCCGGTACTTCGCCGACTTGTCGCCCAGCCGGATCGTCGCCGACTTCCGCCCGCTCCGCAGCTGGCTCTCGACGATCGGCGAGTAGAAGTTGAGCGCCTCCACGGCCGCGATCATACGCCGAGTTCGGTGATCGCCTTCGCCGCCATGTCGCGCTCCCCGCCGTAGGCGAGCAGGCGCGGCGCGTCCTCGAGGGGCAGCCAGCGCACCTCGGCGACCTCGACGGCGAACTCCGGGGCGATCTCGCCGATGCGCCCGCCCGACCAGCGGACGAGGAAGAAGCTGACCACCTTGAAGATCCGCTCTCCGTCCCAGGTGTAGACGTAGCGGACGTCCCCGAGCTTGCGGTCGAGGCGGCCGTGTGCGCCGGTCTCCTCCTCGACCTCGCGGAGCGCGGTGGCGCCGGGGTCTTCCCCCGACCCGATCCCGCCCTTCGGGAGGGCCCAGAGGCCTGCCGGCTTCCCGCCGGGACGGATCGCCGCCAGGTACCAGCGTCCGCGCATTCTCCGGACGAGCACGCCTCCGGCAGAGAACTCGCGTCGCATGTCCCCGAACCTACCGGTCCGGGCAAGATCTGAGCGGTAGACGCTTAGATCCCTTGCGCTGCGGCGGCCGTTGCCGTAGACTGCTGCTGGCACTCTCGGGGAGAGAGTGCTACCAAACCGAACACTCTAACGGAGGTCGTGGAATGAATCTGCAGCCGCTTGGCGATCGGCTCATCGTCGAGGTTCTCGACGAGGAGGAGACGACGTTCAGCGGGATCGTCTTGCCGGACACCGCCAAGGAGAAGCCGCAGCGCGGTCGCGTGCTCGCCGTCGGCCCGGGCAACCGCTCGGAGCAGACCGGCGACGTGATCCCGCTCGACGTCGCCGAGGGCGACGAGGTGATCTTCTCGAAGTACGGCGGCACCGAGGTCAAGGTCGGAGCCGACGAGCTTCTCATCCTCCGCGAGTCGGACGTGCTCGCGAAGGTCGTGTCCACGGGCGCCAAGGCGAAGGGCAAGAAGGCCCTCGCCGGCGCCAAGGCGTAACCCGAAAGCAAACGGAGGAAGCAATGGCTCACAAGGAGCTGAAGTTCAACGAGGATGCGCGCCGCGCGCTCGAGCGGGGCGTCAACATCCTTGCCGACGCGGTCAAGGTCACCCTTGGCCCGAAGGGGCGCTATGTCGTGCTCGACAAGAAGTTCGGCGCTCCCACGATCACGAACGACGGCGTCACGATCGCACGCGAGATCGAGGTCGAGGACGCGTTCGAGAACCAGGGTGCCCAACTCGTGCGCGAGGTCGCCACTGCGACCAACGACGTTGCGGGTGACGGCACCACCACGGCGACCGTGCTCGCACAGGCGATCGTCCGCGAGGGCCTGAAGAACGTCGCCGCCGGCGCGAACCCGATGGGGCTCAAGCGCGGGATCGAGCAGGGGGTCGACGCGGTCGTCGAGGACCTGAAGAAGCAGTCCAAGGAGATCAACGGCAAGGAGGACATCGCCCGGGTCGCCTCCATCTCGTCGCGCGAGCGCGAGATCGGCGACGTGATCGCGGACGCGATCGAGAAGGTCGGCAAGGACGGCGTCGTGAACG
>Ga0070680_100001194_pt1 | contig 18719 bp, 13 predicted proteins | sample KBSC73BmetaG_FD_64672 | JGI IMG/M metagenome (GOLD analysis project Ga0070680, IMG submission 64672) | Corn rhizosphere microbial communities from Kellogg Biological Station, Michigan, USA - KBS C7-3B metaG | ecosystem: Host-associated > Plants > Roots > Rhizosphere | place: USA: Michigan...
GCGCCTCAATGCGATCACTGAATAGCATTCCGCATGCCAGCGCCGAAAGCGACGTCTACGACGGCCGTTATCCAGGGTATATTGCCCCGTTCTGAAACAGGACAATTGGGAAAAAGCCGCCGGAGGCTTCAGAATAACGGTTGCAAACCGCTATGCGCCGCCTCTTTGCGTCACCCGGAGCGCCACTCCGGTACGGTCTCGCGTGTGTTCTCGCTTTAGCGACGTGCGCGCGCGCCGACCTTTCCGGCAACGGCAATGCGCCGAATTACAGTGCGGCGAGCGTCGTCAACGCCGCAACGCAAACACCTGGCCCGCTCGCACCCAATACCATCGCCACGGTTTACGGCACGAACCTTTCGTGGGACGAATACGCAATCACATCGGGCGACCTGAACGGGGGATCGCTGCCGCAGGAAATACGCGGGGTTAACGTCTTCGTTGGTGGGCTGGCTACTAAGCTTTTCTACGTTTCGCCCACGCAGATCAATTTTCTGGTTCCGTATGAGTTCGGCCCAGGACCGGTGAAGATCTACGTTGCGAGAGACGGCGTGAAAGGTCCTGATGTCACCGTCCAGTTGAACGAGTCGAGCCCCGGGTTCTTTGAATGGAATGGCAATCTGGCGGTGGCGGAACATACAGACTGGTCCGTGGTCTCGCCGGATTTGCCGGCACTACCCGGAGAGGTCATAGTGCTCTACGCGGCCGGACTGGGCCACACTTTTCCCGCTACACAATCGGGGCGCATTGTGCAGCAGGCGGCCCAGATCACATCACTCCCGAGCCTTCAGATCTTGTTGAACGGAAACCCCGTCCCCTCGCAGAATATCCTTTATGCTGGCCTCGCGCCCGGATTTGCGGGACTGTACCAGATCAATGTGAAGCTGCCGGATTCATTCGCGCCAAACCCCATAATCCAGATCGCGCTGGGCAGCGACAGCAGTCCTGCCACCGTACAACTCCCGACCCGATAGAGAGGGCTTTCGGCGGCTAACCCATCTGCAGCCCGGGCGTCCAAGACGCTGTCGTGAAGAGTTGGCTTGTCGCGTTTCGTTCGCTTCGCCGCCGCCCCGGATTTACGCTCGCGGCGCTCATTCTTTTGACGCTCGGAATTGGGGTAGAGACAGCGCTGTTTTCGGTATTGAATACGGTCCTGCTGAAACCTTTGCCGTTTCCGCGCGCGTCGGAACTGGTGACCGTGATGGAGGCGAGCGCGGCGAAGAGCCAGAAGACCAGCCTGGTTGCTCCCGTGCGGATCGAGGAATGGAACCGCTACAGCCGCGCATTCCAGGCGATCAGCGGCATCTATACCGAAAACGTAACAGACACAAGCATGGCGCAGCCGGAACGGCTTTCGGGTGCCCGTACTACGCCACGATATTTCGAAGTCTTCGGCATGCCGGCTCTGGTGGGGCGAACCTTCACGCCGCAGGAGGAGGTGGAGGGCGGTCCGCTTGCGGCAGTGATCAGTTACGGGTTGTGGGCGCGGCGCTACGGATTGGATCCGCAAATCACGCGAAGGCGGCTTACGACTGGCGGCAAGGGATATTCGATCGTCGGCGTAATGCCGAAGACGTTCTCGAATTCGAGCGTCGAAGTCTGGATTCCCGGCCAGCTCTCGCCGTATCTGATGCAGGCGCGAAGTGCGCGATTTCTTTCCGGCGTGGGACGCATGAAGCCCGGCGTAACAATCGCTCAGGCGCAGGCCGATCTTGCGAATGTTCAACACGCGCTCGGTGAGAAATATCCGGCCACGGATGCGCAATGGTCAGCCATCGTGAGCGATTTGAAGGAATTCCGCACGGGCAGGGCGGCCGAAGCGGTGACGCTGCTTTTTGGAGCGGTTTCGCTGCTGCTGGTGATCACGGTGAGCAATATCTCGAGCCTGATACTGGCGCAACTGGATCAACGCGGACGCGAGATCGCGATTCGGCTTTCGATCGGCGCGAGGCGTGCTCAGATCGTGCGCTCGCTCGCAAAGGAGATGACGATCGTGGCCGCGCTCGCGGGACTTTGCGGCTACGCGCTGGCGCGTTTTTCCGTGGCGCTGATCACGAAGCTGTTTGCCGATACGCCGCGAATCGCTGAGCTGGCGGTAGATACGCGGGCGCTGATCTTCGCGATATTCGCCACGGCCGCCGCAACTCTTGTATTCGGAGTGTTTCCGGCGCTTCGCGCGACCAAAGCCGTTACCGCAAGCGCGCTGATTCGTACCGGACGCGCAACCAGCGGCGCGCGCAAATCGCTGCAGCAGGCGATTGTAGCCGCGCAGGTGGCGCTCACCATGCTTCTGCTGAGCGGAGCCGGATTGCTGCTGCGCAGCTACTACAACATGAGCCGGGTGGAGCCGGGCTTCGATGCTGCCAACGTGATCCTCTTTCACGTCGGAGCGGCATGGGACGAGGATCGAACCATGATCGGCCTGATGCAGCAGAGATTGATCTCCGGAGTTCAGCAGATTCCCGGAGTTCAGGCAGCCGGCATGACGAACTTCCTTCCCGCATCGGGCGCGACACTGCGAAACAACATCGTGCTCGAGGGCGCGGCGGCAACGGAAGAGACGGGCAGCATGCCGGTGGGCTACAGGCTGGTGAGCCCGGGGTATCTGAAGGCGCTACGGGTCCCGCTGCTCGCCGGCGCGTGGTGCCCCGAACCGGCGCCGGGGCCGCCGGCCGGCGGCCAGAAGATGATGGTCAATCGAAGGTTCGTCGAAGTGTATGGCCGCGGCCGGACCGTGATTGGCAAGCGCCTCGGATTCGCGGGTTTTGGTCTGCCGGCGAGTGAGATCGTGGGCGTCATCGGCGATATGCGGGAGGACGCGCTTGCGGCTCCTGCGTATCCGTACGTTTACAACTGTGCGTCGGGAGGCGCATGGCCCGATCCCGAGTACGCGGTCCGAGTGGCGAACGATCCGCGAGGCGCAATGAACGCGATTCGCAAGCTGGTGCGGCAAGTGGCGCCCGGGCGGCCGATTTTCGGCGTGCAGATGCTGAATGAGTCACTTGAAGCGACGCTCGATCGCCCGCGTTCCGATGCGCGCCTGCTGCTGGGATTCGCATTCGCCGCGCTGGCGCTTGCGGCCGTGGGGCTTTACGGGCTGGTGGCGCAGACTGTGAATGCCGGCCGCCACGATATTGGAGTGCGAATGGCTCTCGGAGCATCGCCCGGGCGAATCGTGGGATCGGTGGTCGCGAATGCCGGGCGTCTGATTGGAATCGGGATCGTGGCAGGCGCCGTTCTGGCGATGGCGCTGCGGCCGGTTTTGCGTGCCCTCATCTTCGGCGTGAGCGCGATCGATGTGACCGATCTCGGCCTGGCGGCGCTTACGCTGGCGACAGTGTCCGCCGTAGCGGCGCTGCTTCCGGCCCGCCGCGCGGCGGGCGTAGATCCCACCGATTGCATCCGAAGCGAATAAAGATCTGCAGTGCTGCAGCGTTTATGCAGGTGTTCCGACTCCGACCGCCGGACGAGGGCCAGGCGATAATCGCTGTTTATGCGTAGCCCGGCCTGGCTGGTCCTCGCTCTTTCTCCACTCGGCCTTTTTGCTCAGAAAAAGCCGTTCGATGCTGTCGCCATGATGCGCGTTCAGCGCATCGCAGACCCGCAGCTCTCGCCCGATGGCAGGACCGTAGCCTTCGCTGTCTCGACTCCCGATGTCACGGAGAACCAGAACCTTCACAGCGTCTGGACTGTCCCGATTGATGGCGGAGCGCCCCGGAAACTCGCCGAGGGCAATCGGCCGCGCTGGTCGAATGATGGCAAGCGCATCTTCTATACTGCTGCGGTCAATGGCGTCAATCAGATCATGGTGGTCAATCCCGATGGCTCCGGCGGCGCCCAGATCACGCGCCTGGCTTCCGGAGCATCCAATGAGATCGTTTCGCCAGACGGAAAATTTCTGGTATTTACCAGCGACGTCTTCCCCAATTGCGGTGGCGATGACGCCTGCAATACGAGACACATTGCGGCCGCCGCGCAGGATAAGGTCAAGGCCCGCCTGATCACCGGACTTTTGTACCGCCACTGGACTACCTGGGAAGGAAAGACCCGCAGCCATTTGCTCTCGTTCGCTCTCGACACCGCGAAAGTCGCCGACCTGACTCCGGGCGATCGCGATGTGCCGCCGTTTTCGCTCGGGGGTCCCGATGATTACGCCATCTCACCCGATAGCCGGGAAGTCTGCTACTCCATGAATGCCGACCCGGTCCCCGCCGCGAGCACGAACAACGATTTGTACGCCGTCCCCATTACGGGCGGGGAGTCGCGGAAGATCACGAGCAATCCGGGTGCGGATAACTCGCCTCAATATTCGCCGGATGGCAAATACCTCGCTTACCGCTCCCAACAGCGGGCCGGGTATGAGAGTGATCGGTGGCGTCTGATGATTCTCGATCGCGCCACCGGAATCGTTACAACGCCAACCGACGCCGTCGATCGTTCCATCGAGAGTTTTACCTGGTCGCCCGATTCGACGCGGCTTTTTTTTGGGGTGGTGGACCGGGGCCGCCAGGCGATCCAGTTGGTCGCAGCGGAAGGCGGACCCACGCGGGTCGCCGTTCAGGGCAACAACACGCTCGATGATGTGCAGTTCACAAAGGACGGCAGAACCATCGTTTTCACCCGCCAAAGCGGGGATAGTCCGGTCGAAATCTGCAAAGCCACCTCCAGCGGAGGCCCGGCGGTCGCTCTCACCCATTTAAATGACGGTCTGCTGAACGAATATCAACTCACGCCGTTCGAGGATTTCTCCACAGCCAGCGCGGATGGCGTTCAGATTCAGAGCTTCCTCTTGAAGCCCCCTGGCTTCAATGCCTCGCAGAAATATCCAGTGATCGTCCTGATTCACGGCGGTCCTCAGAGCGAATGGGGCGAAAGCTGGACGTATCGCTGGAACGCCCAGGCGTTCGCCGGCGCAGGATACGTGGTCGTCATGCCAAACCCCCGTGGTTCTCTCGGTTACGGGCAGAAGTTCACGGACGATATCAATCAGGACTGGGGCGGTAAACCCTATGACGACATCATGGCGGTGACCGACTACGTCACGAAGCTGCCTTACGTGGACGGCAATCGCATCGCGGCGGCCGGAGGCTCGTACGGCGGCTACATGGTCGACTGGATTCTGGGCCATACCAAACGCTTCAAGTGCCTGATTTCCCATGCCGGCGTGTACGACCTGAAGAGCGAAGCCGAATCCACTGAAGAACTCTGGTTTCCAATTTGGGAATTCGGCGGAATGCCGTGGGATAATCCGGACATTTACACGAAATGGTCGCCCAGCAGTTTCGAAAAGGATTTCGCCACACCCACTCTGGTCATCCATGGGGAACTCGATTTCCGCATCCCGTATTCCCAGGGCCTTCAACTTTACACCGTGCTGCAGATGAGAAAAATCCCCTCACAACTGCTCATATTTCCAGATGAGGGCCACTGGATTCTGAAACCCGCAAACAGCCTGCTGTGGTACAAAACATTTCTCGATTGGGTTGGTAACTGGACTAAAAAGTGAAGCTTTTTCTCCTCGTGATCGTGGCGCTTCTTGTCATTGCAGCGCCATTGACCCTGTTTTTTGCCTCCGCGCCGACGGTGATTTCCGTTTCTCCCCAGCTCAGCGCCATCGGGCTGAGCACGCCGGTACAGGTACATGTCGAAAACCCGCACGGCATTCGCTATGTCGCCGTTTCCATAGAGCAGGACGGCAAGACGTACACGGCCAGAACCGCTCAGGCGCCCATGAAGCGCATCGTTTTCAGCGGGCATGAGGCGCCCCGCGATGTAAACGTCACAGTCGGGAAAGACATCGATCCCTCATTGCATGACGGCAAGGCTCGCGTGAGCTTCGCAGCCACCGGCAACGATTTTCGCGGAGTCACCGCATCCAAATCGTTCGACGTCGACGTGATTACCGGCCCGCCACGCGTCGTCGCCGATGGCGTGCAGCACTACATCAATCAGGGCGGTTCGGAGATGGTGACGTTTACTCCCTCCGGATCATGGAACGCAGCTGGCGCTAAGGTCGGCGACTACACCTTCCGTAGCTTCCCGCTTCCGAACCACCCCGGACAATACTTCAGCCTGTTCGCTTTCTTTTGGCAATTGCCGGCGGACGCGCCCGTCTATGTCTACGCCAGCAATCCGTCGGGCGCGATGGCGAAGGCGAGCTTCTGGTACAAGATTTTTCCGAAGCAGTTCCGCTCGAGTACAATTCGCCTGGAAGAAATGAACCTCGATCGCGTGGTGAATCAGATCGACCCCGAACACAAAATTCCCGGCGACCTGGTGCAGCGCTTCGTCTACATCAACAGCCAGATGCGCAAGCAGAACAATAAAACACTGGCTGACCTGCGCTTCCAGACCGCCAATGAATTCCTCTGGAAGGGCGCCTTCCTGCCGATGGTGGACAGCACCGTGGAATCACGTTTCGCGGATCGCCGCAGTTACACCTGGCAGGGCAAGAAAGTGGATGAGCAGACGCACCTCGGCTTCGATCTGGCCAAACTGGCGCATTCGCCCATCCCCGCCTCCAACGACGGCCGCGTCCTGTTCGCCGAAAATCTGGGGATCTACGGAAATTGCGTCGTCATTGACCACGGCTACGGGCTGCAAACCATCTACGGCCATCTGAGCGAATTCCTGGTGAAAAAGGGCGATATGGTCAAAAAAGGCCAGATTATCGGCAAAACCGGGTCGACCGGCCTCGCTGGCGGCGATCATCTCCACTTCACGATGCAGGTGGATGGCGTCCAGGTAAATGCGGTCGAGTGGTGGGACCCCCACTGGGTGAAGGACCGCATACTCAGCAAGCTGGGCGAGCAGATGACGGATTCGCCCGAAACCATGGCCGGCGGATATCCCACGCCGACACGCCACGCGCGCAGACATCGCTGATCAGCGGCGAAGGCCGCGTCCGGGAAACACGCCCGATTGCGATTGGCTTTTCGCGACCACAAACACGCGGTTCACGATGACATACACAATCCCGTCCGAATACCGGGCGGGATTTTCAAAAGTCGCGTCGAAATTGATCACCGCCTTCCCTTCCCTCGCCCGATACCATGCCCCCACAGGTCACACGCCCAGTTTCATTTCGAGCCTACTCATCACTCCGCGTCCCGCGCCTTGAAGGGGTAATTCTCGTTATCCTGCCCGTGGCGAATGAATGTCGATAAATCCCGGCGCGATTACCAGACCGAATGTCTACATATCGAGCGCAGCCGCCAGTCCGAACACGATGACCAGGCGAATCACATTCGGCCGTACTGTATCATCACCGTTTTAAATCCATGAGAACACTTGTTACCGGAGCCCAGGGCTGCATCGGCTCGTGGGTCGTAAAGCGTCTGATCGAAGGCGGTCATGAGGTCGTCACCTTCGATGTGAACGAAAGTCTGGCGCGGCTCGGCATGATCGCTTCGCCCGAAATCATTCGCAAGGTCGACCGCCGCACCGGCCGCATTGAAGATGGCGCCGCCTTCAAAAAGCTCGTGCGCGACGAACAGATCGACCATATCGTCCACCTCGCCGCCGTGCTGATGCCCTTTTGCCAGAAAAATCCGGTCGAGGGCGCTCTCATCAACGTAATCGGGACACTAAACGTCTTCGAGGCCGCGCGCGATGCCGGCCGCGACGTGCGAATCGTTTACGCCAGTTCGTCGGCCGTCTGGGGCCCCCCAGGCGAATATCCGGACCAGGCTCTGACTGAGGATTACCCGGTGAAACCCGCCACCCACTACGGCGTCTTCAAGGCCGCGAACGAGGGCAATGCCCGTGTGTACTTCGCGAGCGACGGAATTTCGAGCATCGGCATCCGCCCGTGGACGGTCTTCGGCGTCGGGCGTGATGCCGGCCTTACTGCGGACCCAACGCTCGCTATTCGCGCACTCGCCGAGCGCAAGCCGTTCACTATCCGGCTAACCGGTCACATGGATATGCAGTACGTTCGCGACGTGGCCGATATTTTCATTCAGTGTCTGGAAAGCCGCCCTGCCGGCGCTCACGTTTTCAACCTCCGCGGCGAAGTGGTGAATATGGAGGATTTTCGTCGCATTCTCGAGCGCCTTCGGCCTGAAGCCGCTGACCTCATCTCGATCAAAGGCTCGCCGGTGCCGGTGGCGTGGCGAATGGATGATTCCGCTCTCGAGCGAATCGTGGGCCCAGTACCCAGAACACCCCTCAATGACGCGATATCTGAGACTCTGGTCGCGTTTGAGCGGCTTGCGAACGGTTGACTGTAAAACATACTTGCGCCTGTGACTGCAGATACGCTGAGCCTGGCGCTTTTGATTGCGGGGTTTTGATGTTTCACGTATTCTGTTGGCACAGACAAGACTGCGGCGAAGCATCATCCAGCCGCTCGGAATCGCGGCGGACAACGGCGTAACGGTCGTTCCCGCGCTTCTACGGTCCGCTGTCAGGTAATGCAGGGAAGCGCCGCAGTTCGAATGAAGTCACGCGACTACCGGAGGCTGTTTCAGTCTTCGCCTGATGCCATGGTTCTCGCCGAGAGCCCCACTCTGGCTATCGTTGAGGCGAATCTGCGCGCAGTCGCGCTACTGGGGTATTCCGAGGAAGAGCTGAAAAAAATGGGACTCCCCGGGTTGCTGAGCCCGGCGGATTTCGCCCGGCTCACTTCTTCAGTCGGTCCCGACGCCGATTACAGTGGCGTTCCCGACTGCAGTATCCGCGGGAAAGACGGCTCGAACATTCCCGTGGATCTTTGCACAAGCAGCGCGGAAACCGAAGGTCTGATCCTCGTCGCCCTGCAGGATGGCACAGAAAAAGCCCGGATGCGCGAGCAGTTGCGTCAGGCCCAGAAAATGGAAGCCGTGGGCATGCTGGCCGGCGGCATCGCGCACGATTTCAACAATCTGCTCACCATCATCTCCGGGTATACGCAGATGCTGATGGCGTCTCCGCATATCGCCACCGAACGGGACCGGACGGCGCTCGAACAGGTCTTGCGCGCAAGCGAGCGGGCAGCGGATCTGACATCTCAGTTGCTTGCCTTCAGCCGCCGACAGAGCATTCAGCCGCGCGTGATCGAGATCAACCGGGTCGTCGACCAAACCGCGTCCATGCTGCGCCGCCTCATCGGCGAAGACATCGAACTCCGGATCGAGAAGGCAGCCGATGCCGGGCGAATTCACGCCGATCCCGCCCAGATCCAGCAGGTGCTGCTCAACCTCGTGATCAACGCCCGTGATGCCATGCCGAAAGGTGGCACCCTGATCATCCGAACCCACAATTCCGATATCGGTCCGGGAAATGGTCCGCAGCATCCGAGGAAGCGGGGTGGGTACGTGGTTCTCGAAATTGCCGATACGGGTATGGGCATGGATTCGGCAACGCGCCAGCGGATCTTCGAGCCGTTTTTCACCACCAAACCCGAAGGCAAGGGTACCGGACTCGGTCTTTCCACCGTGTACGCGATCATCAAGCAGGCGAAGGGCTTGATTGACTTTAATACTGTGGTCGGCCAGGGCACCACTTTCAAGGTTTACCTGCCGCGCGTTCAGAATGAGTCGGTCGAAGAACTGCCGAAGGCCCCGGAGCCTGCGGGGGGGCACGAAACGGTGCTGCTCGTCGAAGATGAGGAGGGCGTGCGACGCGCAGTCCATTCCACGCTCGAGCGGCGCGGTTACCATGTCCTGGTAGCCGCCAGCGGCCCCGAGGCGCTGGAGATTGCCCGCTCGCATCACGGTCCCATCGATCTGTTGATCAGCGATGTCGTCATGCCGCAGATGAACGGACGCGAACTGGCGAAAAGGCTCGTCGCCGAGCGGCCGCAAATGGCGGTAATTTTCATCTCCGGATACCCCGGGGATACCCTGCAATCCAAGGGGGCGCTGGCTGCTGAGGCGGTTTTCCTGCCCAAGCCTTTTACGCCGCTGGCCCTCAGTACAAAAGTTCGTGAAATCCTGGACCGGCGAGGCAGGTCCCGTCAATCCACCCGGAACCAGGGAGTGTAGTCTCGTCCCTCCGGGGACATAATTGAAGGATGCCCCGCGACCTGTTCGAAGTATCCTGCCCCTGCTGCCAGGCAAAGTTGAAATTAGATGGCGAACTTCACGCCGTCATCTCTCACGAAGAGCCCTCACGCCCTCCCGCGATCGAGGACCTGACAGCCGCCGTGGCCAAATTGAAGGGCGAAGCAGGCCGTCGCGATGAAGCTTTCCGCAAATCCTTCGAAGCTGAAAAGAATCAGGGACAGGTGCTCAATCGTAAATTCGACGAACTGTTCAAAAAAGCGAAAGAGGATCCGGATTTCGGAAAGAAGCCGCGCGATATCGATTTCGACTAAGTTAAGCTTCGACTGAGTTGACCGAGCGCGGCCGCCATGCTATCGAGGGGCGTCGCCCAGTCACCCGGTCGCGGCTGCCGAAACAGACGCATCGTCGGATACCAGGGTGAGTCGCACCGCCCCACCATCCACCGCCAGTCCGCTTCATGTTTGAGCAGTACCCACACGGACCGGCCGAGCGCTCCAGCCAGATGCGCGGCCATCGTATCCACCGCAATCAGCAGATCCACGTTCATCAAATCGGCCGCCGTATCCAGAACGTCGCTCGATTGTTCACCTTCGTACCGCAGCCATCCGCTTGCTGCGGCCTCGATATGCTTCGGCCCGTGCTGAAGCGCGTAAAACGCGACTCCGGGAACCTTCGCCAGCGCCGATTCGAAAGCACCGAGCGGCGCGGACCGCGTCTCGTCCCACATGCTCGAGGTCCAGATCAGGGCGACCCGAAGCCTGTCCTCTTCCCCGAACCGCAACGCGCGCCTCGCAACCCGTTCTTCATCGGGAAAGAGATAGGGCACGTGCGCGGGCACCCCTGCAGCGGGCGTTCGGAACGCCCATGGCAGTTCCATTACTTCGATTTCCGTATCGAACTCCGGACGGGGACCCCAGGTGATCGCTGAATCGAGACCGGTTGCGGTCGAAACCAGCTCGACCAGCTCCGGATGCATCTGCGCCACCACGGAAACAGCGCCGGCGCACTTCAGTTCCCTCGCATACCGGATGAACTGGATCGTGTCCCCGAGCCCGTGAACGCAACGGATCAGAACGCGTCTGCCCTCAAAACCCTCGCCGTTCCAGACCCGCGAAGGCCAGTTCCTCTCAATCTCGTCAGCCGTTCGCCATGCGCTTTCGAAATCGCCCGCCAGCATGTGGCAGTACCAGATATCGCTTGCGGCTTCGCTGAACTCGCATTTCTCGAAACAGCGCAGCGCCTCGGCAATTCTGCGCGCCCGCAGATGCTCCCGGGCCGGATCGATCATTCGAGGCCGTTCGAACGCAGAAAATCGCGCGCGATCTCGCGTACCGGACGATGCCGCCCGTCGAGCTCGTAATTGAGCCGCCTCATGGTCTGGCTCGAGATACGGCCGGAAAGCTCCTCGAGCGCCTTACGCAGCCCCGGAAACTCGCGCTCGGCTGCCTCGCGCACCACCAGCGCGCACTGGTACGGCGGAAAATAGTGGCGGTCGTCTTCAAGCACACGAACGGGCAGCACCGAAAGCATGCCGTCCGTGCTGTTGCTCGCGACCATATCCACCTTATTTTTCATCAGCGCCTGGTATAGCAATCCGAGATCCATCGTTTTCGGCGCGCGTTCAAGGTGAAGCCCGTAAGTACGCAGCAATCCGGGTAATCCATCGGGACGGGTGGCGAATTCATACCCGGCGCCCAGCCGCCACGTTCCGCTTGCGGCGGCCTGGCTCAGAGTCGAGACTCTGCGCGAACTCGCGTCGGCGTTCCTCACTGTCATCGCGAAGGTATTCTCGAATCCCAGCGGCTCCAGCCACTCGAGTCCCCATTGCGCATATCCCGCGCGCACCCGCGACAGAACTTTGGCGGCGTCCTTTTCCGGCCGCTGTTTCAGCACTGTGGTGAGCGCCGTACCCGTATATTCCGGGAGCACGTCGATCTGTCCCGCCACCAGCGCCTGCTGCGCCAGCAGCGTTCCTCCAAGATCGAGTTTCCGGCTCACATGCCCGCCCAGCCGCTTCTCCAGATGCTGAGCCACGATTTCGCCCAGAACCAGTTGCTCCGTGAAATTCTTCGACCCGACTCGGACCCGCGGCTCACGCGAACAGGCGCACAGGGCGAGCGCAAGCGCGACCAGGACAATTGGTTTTGAGCCCGCCACGCTCAGCGCGCATCCACCTTTGTCGTGCGGACTCCGACGTCAGTATCTGCCGTGCCGGTCATCTCCGGAAGCAGCCGCTGCATGCGCGCCACCATCAGCGTCTGGTCATCTTCGGCCGCCACGCCGCCGGCAAAATCGCGTACGGCCTTAAGTATCCCCGCGCAGATCTGCGCCGGCTCGGGCGACTCGCACGCAAGCGCGGCGGCGATAATTCGCTCTTCCCCGAACTCCTCTCCCGCTTCGTTCGCGGCTTCGAGGATGCCGTCCGAATACACCACCAGCAGGTCTCCCGATTCGATCCCGCAATGCGCCTGCGTGTATCGCAGCGTAGGCAGTATTCCGAGAACCGGCCCGCCTTCGGCCAGCCGCTCGATCCGTGGGACCGGCCCATTCGATTTGATGAGGAGCGGTGGAAAATGCCCGGCGTTGATATAGCTCAGGCGGGATTCAAGCGGATCGAAGTATGCCCAGAACAGGCTGACGAAACGTTCGCGCGCCGTTTTTGCGCAGAGCAGGCGGTTCAGCCGCATGGCCGCGTCTTCATGGTTCGAAGCCGGCCCTGTAATGCGACTCGCGCGCACCGCTCCCTGTACCACGCCCATCAGCAGCGCCGCCGGTAATCCTTTGCCGGAAACATCTCCCAGCAACATGCAGACTTCGCCGCTGCTGACTTCGAAGACGTCGTAAAGATCGCCGCCGACCTGATGGGCAGGCACGCACTCGGCGGCAAAATCCACACTGCGCGAATGGAGTTCACTCGAAGGAAACAGATCGAACTGTACCCGCCGCGCCACCGCGATCTCCTGCTCCATCCGACGCCCGCGCATGTAGTGGCGGAAACGGAGCGCGATGATCGCCACCGCCGCCATCAGCGCGATCGCGGCCGTCGAGCCAATGATCAGGTTCCGCCGCAGATGGCCGTAATGCACCGAAACGCCTTTGGGAACGATCGCGATCTCCAGGATTGGCGACGGCTCGCGGTGACCCCGGCCTCGCCCTTCTCGCGCCGAACGCGGCGGTGGAACCATCATGCGGAACGGCTGCGAAATGATGACGATGTCTCCGGCCTCGGTTTCAAGAGGCTCCGGGATTCGATCGCGATCTCCGAAGACGCTTCGAAACCGCTCTGGTGGAATCGTCACGGCCGTACGCGCCTTCGGCGTCTCGGCCAGTACGCGGCCATCGGCGGCCACGATTCGTATCCATGCGATCTCCTGCGGGGATTCACGCACCAGTTCGTCCAGCACCGCTTCCAGCTCATGCGGCTCGCTGGCGTGAGTCAGTCGCGCCGCGCGGCCAATCGACAAGGCCTTTCGCTGCGCATCGCGCTGCGCTTCCTGCCGGACCAGCACGCTCGAGACGTAACGGTATGTCATCACCGTCTCGGCCAGCAGAATCAGCCCAAGTAACAGCCCAAAAGCAACGGACAGCTTGAAAAGAAGGTAGCGCGGCCGCCTCATGTCATGCCCGCGCCGCACTGGCCGCCGCGATCTGCTGCGGCAGCGAAAGCGAGAACCGGATCCGGTCGATCTCCTGTAACGGCCTCAGGAAATCCGGTTCTTCCAGCGGCCAGAGTCTGGCCGGCGCCGCGTTCGAGCCTGCAGTCAGCAGGAGACAATTCACCGCTCGCCGCGCCGCTTCATTCGCCGCTTCCATGCATGCGATATCGGTATAAGTGCGAACGTAGTCCGAAGCCAGAAACAGATTCTCCAGCTCGATCTGCGCTTCCGGACGATACTTCAGCGACCCGGCTGTATTGATCATTAGCGGCTCGGCATTTGTGGCCGAGGAAGGGTTTGGGAACTGAATGTCAGGATCGAGAAACCACGTGACGAGATTCGCATCATCGATCTGCTTTATGCCATCGTCGTTCAGATGCTGCTGGAGCTGCGTCCAGGTCTCTATCCTGATCTCGTCGGCCGTACATTCGCGCGCTGGCTTGTTGAACACGACTCCGGGCGCATCCCAATCCGATATATCGACTGAGATGATTCCACGCACCTTCCCGTTTCCGAATTTACTAAGATCCACGCCAGTCCAGAACTGATGTTGTGAAATCGACGTCAGCGCCCATGGCGAATTGAGGTAAATTGCGTGCCCGTTCACGATGGGAACATCCTGCGCCACATAAAACTGAATCCCGTTCATCCAGCGCGTGCTTAGCTTGTTCAGATTCGCAATCGACGGCGCGGCATGCTTCAGGTCATCCGTAACGAGCGCCGTCATCACTTCCACGGGAAGCGCCGCGATGTAGTAATCGGCCATAACGCTGGTTTGGCCCGATTCGCCGCTCACAATCGCCCCGGTAACGCGGCGTCCCTGAACGCCGATTTGCGTCAATGTTTCTCCCGCGTGGAACTGTACCCCGAGTTTTCCGAGATACTCCGTCCACGGCGTAATCCAGACGTCATTGGTTGGTCCGCCCAGCAGGCGATCGAACACGCCATCGGGCGAAATGAACGCATACAAAAGCTGAAGCTGCGTTACGCCCACGGTTCGGGTACTGCTCTCTTCGGCGCGCATCGCCACCATCGAACGCGTAAGGCCCTGCCCCAGATACGCCTGGTATTGTTTCGACATGCGGGGCGCCTGAATGAAATCCCACCACGCGATGTTTTCGTATTCGGCCAGCCGGCGCTCCGGGCAGCTGGTAGCCACGAGCAGAAGCCGGTTCACGAAAAACGCCGTTTCGTCCAGCGGCACGTCGAGCGGCATGAAGAGCGACATCAGAAACGCGTGCAGATCGTCCAGGGTTGTCGGCCTGCGGGCAAGCCAGGTCAGCTCGGCCTGCCCGCTGCGCGCCAGAAGCACGCGCGTGGCAATCCGCAGGTTCTCGTAAACGTTCCCGCTCGCGCCGTATGGAATGCGGCGCATCGTGTCGGTCACGTGCTTGTAAAAGCCGGGAAAGAACCGAAAGCCGTGCTCGCCGGGTAACGGAGGCCGCCCATCCGTTCCCGAATCGGGAACAGCAATGCTCCGAGCCTTGCCGCCCCAACCGAATCTTCGCTCGTAAACGTGAACCTCGAACCCGCGTTCGGCAAGCTCCTGGGCCGCGCTTAATCCCGCTACGCCGCCCCCAAAAACCGCTACCCTGGATGGCACCCGGCCATTCTACGCGAACGTGCTGTGCCCGGCCAGCCGCGCTGACGTATATTGACAGGAACAAGCTGGGCTCTGTCGGAGGTTTCCATGCCCACGATCCATCGCCGAAAATTCGGTAGCCTCGCCCTGTCACTCTTCGCGCCCGCCGGTAAAGCTCTCTCGCGAGCAGCCCTGAACGACTCCCTCCGCAAGAGCGCCACCGCCCGAAAAATCCCTGCAGTCGCGGCCATGCTCGCCACGCCGGATCGCGTCGTCTGGTCCGGCGCATTCGGAACCCGCGATTCAGCATCAGTTATCCCGGTCAAACCCGATTCGATCTTTTCCATCGCTTCCATGACCAAGGCGATCACCACAACGGCGGCCCTGCAGCTGGTCGAGCGCGGCCTGCTAAACCTTGATGAACCTGTCTCGAAGCATCTCCCGCAATTCGAAAAACCGGACCTTCTCACCGGATTCGATGCCGCCGGCAAACCGGTTCTCCGACCCTGCACGAAACCCATCACCCTGAGACACCTTCTGACCCATACATCGGGACTGGTCTATGACATCTGGGACCGCGACCTGCTGCGCTACGAAGCGGCTGCCAGGGGAACGCCCGCCGAACGCAAACGACCCACGCCGCTTCTCTTCGAGCCGGGCGCACGCTGGGAGTACGGTACCAGTCTCGACTGGACCGGCCGGCTCGTCGAAACAGTCACAGGACTCACCCTCGAAGACTATTTCCAGCGCAATATCCTCCAACCGCTCGGTATGGCGGACACAAGCTATATCCTGCCGGCCTCCAGATTCGATCGCCTGGTGAGTTCGTATACCCGCCAGCCGGATCGCGCGCTTAAAGAGGAGCCGCGCAAGCTGCCGTCACCGCCGAAAGCATTCAATGGAGGGGGCGGTCTCTATTCCACCCCAGCCGACTACACCCTTTTCATGCAAATGATCCTGCGGCGCGGCCGCGGCGATCGCAAACAGCAGATCCTCCGCCCCGAAACCGTGGACATGATGGCGACGAACCAGATCGGCCCATTGAGCGCCGGAAAGCTGAAGACCGCGCGGCCCGAAGAATCCTGCGATGTCGATTTCCACAAAGGCGCGATCGATAAATGGGGTTATGGTTTCCTCATCAACACGAGTGCTTATGACCGCGGCCGGTCCGCCGGAAGCCTCGCCTGGGCGGGAATCATGAATACGTTCTACTGGATCGATCCGCACCGTGCACTGTGCGCCACCGTAATGATGCAGTTTCTTCCCTTCTGCGATCCGCAGGCGGTCGGGCTGCTCGGCGATTTCGAGCGGGCCGTCTATGCCACGGCCTGACCGCTCACGTACGTGCTCGCGATCTGGCGAATGCCTTCGTGCCAGGAAGTCGCCTGCGCCCCGAATGCATTTGAGAATTTTGTCGAATCGAAAACGTAATCGGCCTCGTACTGGTAAAGCATCTCGTACAGATTCGCCAGATCGCTGCTGAACCACCCCAGGATTTTCACCATGGGGCGCGCGAGAACGAAGTATTTTGCCGGCGCGCCCATCGCCTGGGCCGCGGCTTCGATGAACTCTCTGCCCGTCATCGGATTCCGCTCGGTGGGAACGTGCCACGTCTGGTTCCACGCCGTTTCGCTCGTCGCCAGCTGGACCAGGCTGCGCGCCGCATCGGGAGTAAACGTGAACGAATGCCGGGTCGCGTCGTTCACCAGCCACATGGCTCGCCGCCGCCTGGCGAACTTGTCGAAGACCAGCAAATTGGGCACGCCGGTGCGAATGTTCGGTCCGTAGAAATCCGCGGCGCGCGCAATCAGCGCGGTGAGGTTGCCCGCGCGTATCTCGTCGAGGAGCATCGTCGCAATCTGCGCGCGGACCTCGCCCTTCCGGCTCACCGGCCGAAAAGGCGTGCCTTCCGTCATGGGACCGTCCACTCTGCCATACATGTACACGTTGTCGAAGAAGACGAGCCTTGCATTCGCCCACTTCGCCGCTTCGATCGTGTTGCGCATGATGCGCGGCCAGAGTTCCTTCCAGACCTTGATGTCGTATTTGAGGCCGGCGACCAGGAACGCCACCTCCGATCCCGCGACCGCCTTTGCCGCGTCGTCGGCGTTCGCAAGATCCGCCGCCACCAGTTCCGTTCGTTCTGTCGGTGCGCCACTCGGGTGCGCGCTCCTCGATACCAGTCGGACACGGTGTCCTGCGGCGGCAAGCTCAGCATGAAGCGCAGTCCCAATCGCGCCGCCGGCGCCCAGGATGGTGAACATCGACCCAGTGTAGTCCGGCGCCGTACAGGGCGCCATTCACAGCGCTCTTGCCCTTGTAAACCCGCGAAAACGGCCTTGAGCACTTGCGGGTCGGTGTATGATCCGCATCGGCAGACTATCTGTCCGGCCATGCAGCGCCGGCTGGAAACGAAGCCAAACCGAAGCTCTTTATTTTGTGAAGGATCTGCTTTTCATTGGGTTCGTTTGGTACAGCTTCCCTCGCGCGGATTCAACGCCGGCAGGGAATGCGGTCATCGGGAAAGCCACCGGGGAGGAGAACGAATGAGCACGCCCGAAATGGGCTTATCGTCCGGAGTGGCCGTCACTCTTGAGCTTCGATTTCGGAGGGAACGAGGCCAACCAATTTGGTTGTTCAGAAAATAACTCTGATGGCGGGACGCAACGCCTTTGTTTTCTTTGGCAGAACGCCCGGTAATGGGTTCGTTTTTTCGAGTCGCCAGGCGGGGCTCAGGGCGTTGCGTTTTCATCCTCGGGCTGAGAACCGCCACCAGACGGCGGTCATCCGGGTTTCGTTTGGCACAGCTTCCCGCGCAGATTCAAAGTCGGCGGGAGCGCGAATATGCGGAAAGTGGACCGGAGGGGAGAACGAATCAGGACCTTGAGGAAAAGAGCTATTGCTCTGGAACGGCTGGCGCTTACCTGGATTCGGCCCTGTCTCAGAACAAAGCCAGACACAACCTGGTGTTTTTAGCGGGTTCTGCTTCCCAATGGTTCTTACGAAAATTCTCCGACGGCGGGAAGCAACGCCTTTCTTTTCTTCGGCCGGTCGCCCAGTGGGTTCGTTTTTTCGAGTGGCCAGGCAGCGGCGTGGAGGCGTTGCGTTCTCCGGGGTGAGACCGCCGCAAGGCGGCGCTGATTCAGGTTTCGTCTGGCACAGCTTCCCGCGAATTCAAAGCCGACAACATGCGCAAACCGCCAGCAGGCATGAACGATTGAGTGCGGTCACTAAAGGGCCATGCCATTGTCCGATGGAGCAGGCTTCCCCGCACGCGCAAAACTACCGAAAGCGGCGCGACAGCTATCGCAGTGTCGGTTGAGCACTCCCGGCCCTCCGACGCGCAGAAAGTCGTCGCGCCCTGCTCACTGGCGCACCGCCCCGGCTCGCCCGCCCCGCAGCATTTTCTCATCGAAGAATGAGCCTGAACGGAACAGATGAAGGTCGGTAGCCAGGGGCTCCTTTCGTTTTGGCTTTGAGAACAGGGAAACCGTTACC
>Ga0070680_100001200_pt1 | contig 18686 bp, 14 predicted proteins | sample KBSC73BmetaG_FD_64672 | JGI IMG/M metagenome (GOLD analysis project Ga0070680, IMG submission 64672) | Corn rhizosphere microbial communities from Kellogg Biological Station, Michigan, USA - KBS C7-3B metaG | ecosystem: Host-associated > Plants > Roots > Rhizosphere | place: USA: Michigan...
GGTTCGCATACCCGCTCATGCGCGGCACCGCTCCCTTGCTGGTGGCGCTGGCGAGCGGCCGCCTGATCGGCGAGCACGTGCCGCTCGGCGTCTGGTTGGGCGTCGCCGCGATCAGCGGCGGCGTGCTCGCGATCGGCCTGACCCGCTCGGCGCTCGGCACCGGCTCGCGCCGCCACGCGCTCGGCTACGCGCTCGCCAACGCCGCGATCATCGCCAGCTACACGATCGTCGACGGCATCGGCGTGCGCGCATCGGGCAACGCGCTGCAGTACATCGCCCTGCTCTCGCTGGTCGACGGCTTGCCGTACTTCGCGATCGTCGTCTGGCAGCGGCGCGCTGCGCTCGGGCCCGTGCTCGCCTACATGCGCGTGCGCTGGCCGATCGCGCTGCTCGGCTCGTGCGCGTCGCTCGGCGCCTACGGCATCGCGCTCTGGGCGATGACGCGCGCGCCGGTCGCCTCGGTCGCGGCGCTGCGCGAGACCTCGGTGCTGTTCGCCGCGCTGATCGGCGTCGTGTTGCTGAAGGAGCGCTTCCGCCTGCAGCGCGCGGTCGGCACCGGCGCGATCGTCGCCGGCGTCATGGCGCTGCGCCTGGCGTGACTCGAGAGCGCGCGGCATGACGCTGCCGACGCAAGCCCGGATCGTCGTCGTCGGTGGCGGCATCGCCGGCTGCTCGACCGCCTACCACCTGGCGCTGCTCGGCGAGAAGGACGTGCTCGTGCTCGAGCAGGGCAAGCTCACCTGCGGAACGACGTGGCACGCCGCCGGCCTGATCGGCCAGATGCGCCCGAACCGCACGATGACGCGCATGAGCAAGTACGGCATCGAGCTCTACCGGACGCTCGAGGCGGAGACCGGCCTGGCGACCGGCTGGAAGCAATGCGGCAGCGTCAACGTCGCGCAGACGCGCGAGCGGATGATGGTGCTCAGGAAGCAGCTCGCGCTCGCGCGCAGCTTCGGCGTCGAGTGCGAGGAAATCGACGCGAGCGAAGCCGCTCGGCTCTTCCCGCCGCTGCGCAGCGACGACCTCGCGGGCGCGATCTGGATCCCGGGCGACGGCAAGGCCAATCCCGCCGACCTGACGATGTCGCTCGCCAAGGGCGCGCGCAACCGCGGCGTGCGGTTCGTCGAGGACGCCGAGGTCGTGGCGGTCGGCAGCGAGCGCACGGCTTCAGGGCCGGGCGTGACCGGGCTGCGCGTCCGCCACGCAGGCGAAGAGACGGCCATCGCGTGCGAGGTTGTCGTCAACTGCGCGGGTCAGTGGGCGCGCCAGCTCGGCGCGCTCGCCGGTGTGAGCGTGCCGCTCTGGTCGGCCGAGCACTTCTACATCGTCACCGACCGCATCGACGGCGTGCACCCGATGCTGCCGGTGCTGCGCGATCCCGACGGCTTCATCTACTACAAGGAAGAGGTCGGCGGGCTCCTCATGGGCGGCTTCGAGCCGAAGGCCAAGCCGTGGCGCGTCGATCCCATTCCGGCGACGTTCCAGTTCCAGCTCCTCGACGAGGATTGGGAGCAGTTCGAACCGCTGATGCGCGCAGCGCTGCATCGCACGCCGTGCCTCGAGACCGCGCGCGTCAAGATGTTGCTGAACGGCCCCGAGAGCTTCACGCCCGACGGCAACTTCCTGCTCGGCGAGGCGCCCGAGCTGCGCAACTTCTTCGTCGCCGCTGGCTTCAACTCGGCGGGAATCGCCAACTCCGGCGGCGCCGGCCGGCTGCTCGCCGAGTGGATCGTCGCCGGCGGCGCCGAGAGCGACCTGGCCGACGTCGACCTGCGCCGCTTCGGCCCGCAGTGGGCCAACAAGAAGGCGCTCGCCGAGCGCACCGGCGAGACGCTCGGCCTGCACTACGCGATGCGCTGGCCGCGCCAGGAGCTTGAGACCGCGCGCCCGCTGCGCACGAGCCCGCTCTACGACCTGCTCGCCGCCAGGGGCGCGGTGTTCGGCGCGAAGAACGGATGGGAACGGGCGAACTACTTCCGCGTCGAGAACAAGGGCGCCTCGCCTGCGTACCCGCAGACGCTCGGCAAGCCCGGCTGGCTCGCCGATGTCGTGCGCGAGCAGCGCGCGACGCGGCACGCGGTCGCGCTCTACGACCAGACCTCGTTCGGGAAGATCCTCGTGCAAGGGAGCGATGCACTCCGGCTGCTGCAGCGGCTGTGCGCGAACGAGATGGACGTCGCGCCGGGCCGCATGGTCTACACGCCGATGCTCAACGAGCGGGGCGGATACGAGAGCGACGTCACCGTGACGCGCCTCGCGGTCGATCGCTTCCTGCTCGTCACCGGCTCGGCGCAGACGCCGCGCGACCTCGACTGGATCGCGCGCCACACGCGCGCCGGCGAGAACGCGAGCGCCACGGACGTGAGCGGCATGACGAGCGTGCTGTCGCTGATGGGGCCGAACGCGCGCACGCTGCTCGGCCGTGTCGGCGCGCCGGCGACCTACGACGAGCTCGGCCCGGAGCAGCTCAAGTTCGCGACCACGCGCGAGATCGACCTCGGCTTCGCGCGCGTGCGGGCGGCCCGCATGAGCTACGTCGGCGGGCCCGGATTCGAGCTCTACGTGCCGGTCGAGATGGCCCGCCACGTCTACCTGGCGCTGCACGAGGCGAGCGCAGGCCTCGGCATCGCCGGCACCGGCCTGGCCGACGCCGGCTACTACGCGCTCGACGCGTTGCGGATCGAGGCGGCTCGGCGCGCGTGGGGCGCGGAGATCGGTCCCGACGACTCGCCGATCGACGCTGGCGCGATGTTCGCGGTCAGGCTCGACAAGCACGACGACTTCATCGGCAAGGCCGCGCTGCAGCGCTTGCGGGCGCGAAGCCCGGAGCGGACGCTGGTCACGATCGTCGTCGACGACGCGAACGCGTACGCGTGGGGCGGCGAGACCGTCCTCGTCGGCGACACGGCGGTCGGCGAGCTCGCGTCGGCAGGATGGAGCGACGCCGCCGGCCGGTGCATCGCCCTGGCGTACGTGCGCGGCCACGACCTGCGCTCGCTGGCGACGGCGGCTTCGCTCGCCATCGACCTGTGGGGAACGCGCGTTCCCGTGACAGCATGCGATCGCTGGACCCCGCCGGCCACCGCACCAGCAGGAGCATCGACATGATCGAACGCGAGCTCGACATCGCCACCGGCGACGGAGCGATGAACACGTTCGTCGTCCACCCCGAGGAAGGCGGCCCGTTCCCGGTCGTCCTCTTCTACATGGACGCACCCGGCAAGCGCGAGGAGCTGCACGACATGGCGCGCCGCATCGCGACGGTCGGCTACTTCGTCGTCCTGCCGAACCTCTACTACCGCAGAAGCAGCGACTACTGGCTGCGCGAGCGGACGGAGGCGGGGTTCGCCGAGATGTTCACCTACATGCATGCGCTCGACCGAGGCACCGTCGAGCGCGACACGGCGGCGATGCTGCACTTCGTCGACGGCGAGCCCGCGGCGGACGCGGCGCGGATCGGCGCCGTCGGCTACTGCATGAGCGGCCCGTTCGTGATCTGGGCAGCGGCCGCGTTTGCCGATCGGCTGCGCTGCATCGCCTCGATCTATGGCGCCAACCTCGTCACCGCCGCGGCCGATTCGGCGCACCGCATGCTCGACAAGGTGCGCTGCGAGGCGTACTTCGCATGCGCCGAAACCGACAAGTGGGCGCCGCCCGCGACAGTGGCCGAGCTCGAGGCAGCCCTCGCCGCCGCGGGAACGCGGCACCGGCTGGAGTGGTATCCGGGCGCCGAGCACGGATTCGCGTTTCCGCTGCGCGCGGGCATCTACCACAAGCCTTCGGCCGAGCGGCACTGGGAACGTCTGTTCAGCCTGTTCCGGCGCAACCTCGCGCAACCGCCGGCAGGCGCTGCGCCGGCGCCGAACCGCGCCGCAGGTGGCTAGCGGGCCTGGACCGAGCGCGCAAGCGCGGGCCGGACGGTCGTCTGTCGCACGCAAGCCAGCGCGCGCCGGCAGGCGGCAATCGAGGGCAGTGCGAAGGAGGCCGGGAGGCCCCACACCAATGCGACCAGGTGCTTGTCCATGTCCAATCGCGGTATCCAGTGACGAGCTCAGCGTAGGCGCGTCGCCGGCCCGAGGCAGCAAGACTGCGGGACAGACGCGTGTAGGACCCCGCGGCGGCGTCGGCACGGGGATCGACCGACGGCGCGGTCGGCCGTTGCCGGGCATCCCCGGGCCGGGCGGCTGCGCCGGCGTCGGACGCCTCTCCTAAACTCCTGCCGTGGTCATCTGCCCCAAGTGCAACGAGGAGAACCCTCCGAAGTTCCGCTTGTGCGGCTATTGCGGCACGCCGCTCGCCGCGGCGACGCCGCCGCTTCCCGCGCGCGAAGTGCGGCGCACCGTCACGCTCATCTTCTGTGACCTGAAGGGCTCGACCGCACTTGGCGAACGCCTCGACCCGGAAGCGATGCACGAGGTCAAGGAGCGCTACTTCACGACCATGGCCGCCCAGATCACGAAGCACGGCGGCAAGATCGAGAAGTACATCGGCGACGCGATCATGGCCGTCTTCGGCCTGCCGCTGCCGCACGAGGACGATGCGCTGCGCGCAGTGCGCGCCGCCGCCGGCATGCAGGCAGCGCTGCGCAGCGTCAACGAGGATCTCTCGCAGCGCTACGGCGTCGTGCTCGCGAACCGCACCGGCGTCAACACGGGCGAGGTCGTCGCCACCGACGACCCGACCGCCGATCAGAAGCTCGCCACCGGCGACGCGGTCAACGTCACGGCGCGGCTGGAACAGGCGGCGCCCGAGAACGAGATCTACCTCGGCGTGACCACGTACCGGCTGGTGCGCGACGCGGTCCAGGTGGAGGCGGTCGAGCCGCTCGAGCTGAAGGGCAAGAGCGAGCGCGTCGCCGCGTTTCGACTGGTCTCGGCGAGCGGGCTCGACGGCTACGTCCGGCGCCACGACTCGCCGATCGTCGGCCGCGACGAGGAGCTCGCGGCGATCGACCAGGCGCTGCGCGAAGTGCGGCAGACGCGCGGTGTGCGCATGATCACGATCGTCGGCGACGCCGGCATCGGCAAGTCACGCCTCGCGCAGGAGGTGATCGCCAGGGCGGGCGCGGACGCGCAGATCGTCAAGGGGCGCTGCCTGGCGTACGGCGACGGCATCACGTTCTGGCCGCTGCGCGAGATGGCCGGCGAGGCTGCCGAGATCCGCTACGACGACAAGCCGGACGACGGCCGGGCCAAGCTCGCCACGCTCGTCGGCGACGACGACGTCGCCGATCGCCTCGCGGCTGCAATCGGCTTGAGCCACGCGGCGTTCCCGCTGCACGAGTTCTACTGGGCGGCGCGCAAGTTCCTCGAGTCGCTCGCGTCCGAGGGGCCGCTGGTCGCGCTGGTCGACGACATCCATTGGGCGGAGCCGGCGTTCCTCGATCTGCTGCTGCACGTCCTCGATGCCTCGGAGAACGCGCCGATCCTGTTGCTCTGCACGTCGCGCCACGACCTGCTCGAGAAGCGCCCCGACTGGGGCGAGCGTGCCTCCTCGCTGCGCCTCGTCCTGCGCCCGCTGTCGGACGCGGCGGCGGCCCAGGTGGCGGTGAACCTGCTCGGCGCCACCGGACTGCCGGCAGACGTCGTGCGGCGCATCGTCGAAGCCGCCGAGGGCAACCCGCTCTATGTCGAGCAGATGCTCTCGATGCTGGTCGACAGCGGGGCGCTGCGCCAGGAAGGCGGCCGCTGGATCCGCGCCGAGAACTACGGCGAGATCACGATTCCGCCGACGATCAAGGCGCTGATCGAAGGCCGCCTCGGCCAGCTGCGGCGCGAAGAGCGCGCCGCCATCGAGCCGGCGTCGGTGATCGGCCTGCAGTTCGCGGCACCCGCCGTCGTGTCGCTCGCGCCCGAGCCGGTGCGCGCAAGCGTCGAGGGCAACCTGCTGGCGCTCACGGTCAAGCAACTTGTCCATTCGGTCGCGTCGATGGACTCCGACTCGCTCTACCGCTTCCACCACCACCTGGTGCGCGACACGGTGTACGGCGGCCTGCTGAAGCGCTCGCGCGCCACGCTGCATGTCGACTTCGTGCGCTGGGCGGATCAGGTCAATGCAGAGCGCGGTCGCGGGCTCGAGTTCGAGGCCATCCTGGGCTATCACCTGGAGCAGGCTCACGACTATCTCGTCGAGCTCGGGCCCCTCGATGACAACGGACGCGAGATCGGCGCCGACGGCGCGCGTCGCCTGGCATCCGCGGGCCGACGCGCGTTCGCGAGCGGTGACGCCAGCGCCGCCGGAAGCCTCCTGCGACGGGCCGTCGCCCTGCTGCGCAAGGACGATCCGCGGCGCCTGCCGATGCTTCCTGAGCTGGCCGAAGTCCTGCTGGAGCTTGGCCAATTCAAGGAAGCGCGGACGGTGGTCGACGAAGCACTGGAAGCCGCGCACGCTGCGGGTGACCCAAAGGTCGAAGCGTCGGCGCGTCTGACCCGCATGCTGGTCAGCATGCACAGCGGCGAATCGGGCAGCTGGAGCGACAGCGTCCTCGAACTGACAATCGATCTGATTCCGCTCCTCGAGCAGCAGGAGGCGCACAGCGAGCTGGCCAGGGCATGGCGCCTCGTCGCCATGGTCCAGCAGATGGCGGGACAGCTGGCCAAGGCGAGCGGAAGCATCGCGCAAGTCATCCGCCACGCGCGACTCGCGGGTGACGAGCGCATGGTCGCGCGCAGTGCGCTCGGCATGACCTTCAACGCGGTTTACGGGCCCACGCCTGCGCTCCAGGCGATTGCCGAATGCGAAGCGCTCATCGCGGGAGACTTTGCCGATCGCCAGGTGCAGAACCTGATCATCTGCAAGGTCGCGCAGCTGCACGCGATGGTCGGCAATTTCGAGAAGGCTCGGACCAGTGCGAAGTCGGCACGTGCCGTGCTGCGCGACCTGGGCCAGGCGGTGCGCGCCGCCTCGTCGTCGATCGATGTCGCGATTGTCGAATTGCTCGCCGGCGATCCTGCGGCGGCGGAGCGGGAACTCCGTCCCGATTGCGAGATGCTGCGAGGGATCGGCGAGACCTATTTCCTCTCGAGCATGGCCGCCACGCTGGCGCGTGCGGTGCTCGCTCAGGGGCGCGATGACGAAGCGCTGACCTGGATCGAAGCGGCCGAGGGCATGGCCGCCGACGACGACATCGATGCGCAGGCTGAATCCCGATGCGTCCGCGCCTTGATCCTCACCCGCCGGGGCTCATTCCAGGAGGCCGAAGCGCTGGCGCGAAAGGGAGTCGAGCTGGCGGCGCAGTTGGAGACGCCTGCCCTGAGAGGTTCGTCGCTCTACGACCTGGCGACCGTGCTGCTTCAAGCGAAGCGCGCCGACGAGGCCCGGCAGGCGCTCGGCGAGGCGATCGCCGTCCACGCGGCGAAAGGCGACACGTCGTCGATCGCGCGCGCGGAGAAGTTGCTCGCCACGATCCAATGACAAGAAAAAGGGGCCCGAGGGCCCCTTCTCAGTCGGCGAGGCGGAATCTCACCAACCGATCTTCCCGTTGTGGCGGGCCCAGATGATGAACTTGATATAGCCGGTCCGGGTCCCGTCGCTCGACGTGGCCGTCATATCGAGCCGTTGGGCGACGCACCGCTCGGCGAGTCTCAGGTCGACGCTGCCGCAGTTCTTGACCGCCGTTCGGTTACCGGCCGGATCGGTGTACCACACCGTTGCGTTGAACGCGGACGAGGGCTTCTTGTTCAGCGTACTCGCGTCCCGCACCATGGTGATCACCAGCTGGCTCCCGTCCAGAGGCGCGTACTCAGCACCGAAGGTGACGGCGGCGCCGCTCAATTGGACGTCGAGATCGGTTTCCAGACACTTCGGGCTCCACGACGAGCACGAGGTCGTTCCCTGCTTCACATCGATCGCGATGTTGACCGGCACGGCGCCCTTCGGATACGCCGGAACATCGACTCGGGTGCTGTACGGCCCGACATCGTTCGGAACGTCGAGTGCGTTCCTCGCCTTGGCCGACCCCCCCGTGCTGGGCACGAGCGACGAATAGTTCTCGATCGCAGCATCTGCCGCGAACGTCGTCGGCGACGACGCGCTCGGAGAGGGGCTGAGAGCTGACATGGGCGGGGTGAACAACGGTCCGACGGTCGCGACCGCCTTGACGTCCAGAGGCGACGGCTTCAGCGGAGATCGGAAGAGAACCTTGAACGAAGTGCTGCCGCCTGCGCTCAGCCCTGTGATCGTGAATTTGTTGCTGCTCAACCCCGGGGAGCACGGCGCCTCGCAGCCGAACGAGTCCTGGAAGATTGCGCCGGTCGGGCTGCTGACCTCGACTTCGAACGGCCTGGTGGAAGGAATGGCGTTGGCCGAATCAGCGTTCTGGACAACGACCGTGTACTGCCCGTAGTAGGTCGCGCCACAGTCTCGGTCATCGCTCGGCAAATTGGCGCATGCAGCGGTACTCCACAGCACCGTGTTGTCTTGGCCGATCGTCAGTTGAATGTTCGGATACGACGGCGGCGGCTCGGCAGGCGCCATCGCAAAGTTCGTGGTAAATGTGGTGTAAGCCGAAGGCTTCGGCCCGGTGGCGTTGTTGCTCGACGTGCCGGTGACAGTGAGCAAGAAACTTTCAGGCGGTGAGCCCGCCGGCGGCATGTTGTAGCCGACCGCGATCGTCAGGCTCGCGCCGCCCGGGAGCTGGTACCCGGCGGCGGTGAAAGTCGTCCCGACGTGCGCCGGGGCGGCGCACGGCAAGAGGGTGGAGAGCGCGCACGAGGGCGATGGCGCGTCGAAGCTCGTCGTGCCGGCCGGCGCTGTGACAGTGATGCCGGCGTTGTTGACGGTCTTGTTGCTGGTGTTCTTCAGCGTCACCGTGTAGATGGCCGCAGTGCCATAGACGGCCGGACTCGGGTTCTGCGTGATGTTCAAGGTGAGCGCATTGACATCTGCCGCGAGTGCCGGCGCGACTGCCACGCTCGTCGCGATCGCGGCGAGCAACGCGCCTGCCCGTCTCGACACCCATGAGAACCGATTCACCGAGGCTTCCGACCCGTTGCGATTCATGCTCACTCCCGTTCTTGTTGCGACGTCGACTGCTTCAGGCGCTAGACATGGTGCCAACGCAACAGAGCCGTTCAGATCGACGTCGACCGAACGGCTCCCTGCCCAGGCGGTGCTGGGGGTCTACTCAGGCGCAGCAAATGTAGGGGGAGTTGATCGCACTGTCCTCCATCGGATTGCGTATGACCCCCGCGAATGAGGCAGCGGTTAACCCGCACAAACAGTGCAAACCGCGCGGCCTCCTATAGCTTGCATCTTGAAGTCATGCTAGCCGCCTGTCCTCAAGAGATTCGAAACAAGCATCGCAGCCGGCGGCCGCACCCTGGTTGCCCGAACTATTCGACCTTGCCGACCGCCCGCACCGCCTTCGTCATGTCCGCCGCATCGGCGTCCCAGTAGGCCTGGAACTCCGGCGCGTCGAGATATTCGATCGGGCTGCCGGCTTTGGCGATCACCTGCTTGACCGTGGGATCGGCGGCAGCCTTTGCCGCCGCCGCGCGCAACCTCTTGACGACGTCGTCGGGGGTCGCCGCGGGAACGAAGAGCGCCGACCACTGCGCGAAATGCACCGGATGACCGAGCTGCTTCAGGCTCGGCACGCTGGGCAGCGCGCTCAGCGGATGCTCGCCCCAGTGCGCCAATGCGCGCAGCTTGCCCGCGTGGATCTGCTGCACGACCGTGGAAGGCCCGCTCGCAAGCGCGTCGACCTGCCCGCCGAGCAGCGCCACGACCGCCGGCCCCGCGCCCGTGTAGGGGATGTGCGTCATGCGAAAGCCCGCTTCGGCCTTCAACATCTCCATCGGCACGTGCATCGTCCCGTAGTTGCCGGAGCTGCCGTAGTTGTACTTGCCGGGATTGGCACGCACGTCGGCGAGGAAGTCGGCGAAGGTCTTCCAGGGCGCGTCGGCACGCACGACGAGCACGGTCGGATCGGCGGTGAAGCGCGCGATCGGCTTGAACTGGTTGAGCTGGAACGCGGGCTTGCGGCCGAGGATCTTGTCCGCCTCGGGAAGGATCGAGATCGACGAGAGGCTCAGCAGCACCGTGTAGCCGTCGGGCGCCGCACGCGAGGCAGCGCCGATGCCGACCGCGCCGCCCGCGCCGGCACGGTTTTCCACCACCACCGGTTGCTTGAGTTCGCGCGACAGCGCGTCGGCGACCGGGCGCGCGACCGTGTCGGCGACGCCGCCGGGTGGAAACGGCACGATCATCGTGATCGGCTTGTCGGGATAGCTCGTCTGGGCCGGTGCGGTGTCGACGAGAGCGAACGCCGCTGCGAACGCGAGTGCGCAAGTGCGAAGAAGATGGGTGTCCATGGGCGACATCCTAGCGAGAGCAGCGGCGACGCGCGCCAGCCGTCACATCGCGCCGCCGGCGTCGCCGGAGCTGCGCAGGGAGTGACGATGCATCCGACCGTGACAGCCGTCGTTCGCAAATCCGCCGGCGCGCTGTGCCCGCTCCTGTCCGGACTCGCAGCGCTCGTGCTCGCCAGCATGTCGTCGCCGAGCGCCGCGCAGGACTACCCGACGAAGCCGGTGCGGATCATCTGATCGCTCTCGCCAAGTCCAAGCCGGGCGCGCTCACCTACGCGTCCTCCGGGCCGGGAACGCGGTATCACATGGCCGGCGAGATTGTTCAAGGCGCTCGCCGGCGTCTCGATCCGGGATCGCGGTCCGCACTGGCCAGCCGCTGCCTGCGATCGACAGCGCGGCAACGCTCGAGTCGACGCTGCTCGCGGCCGAGGCGGTCTATCTCCCCGATGCGGAGCGCTCGACCGCGGCGCCCATTTCGTCGCGGAGCTCGAGCGGCTCGCCATCCGCGCGCGGCTCGCGCCGCGCCTGCGCATGTATCCGAACGGCGGCGCGGCGATGCGCGAGCTCGCCGCCGCGAGCGAGCCGACGGCGATCGGCTGCACGCAGGCGACCGAGATCCGCGATCCGATCGTGGAACGACGCTAGTTGAGCGGGCCGTAACGGCCGCCCAGGCTGAATCGGCCCGCACCGGCGATCGCGAGCGCGACCGCGGTGAAGAAAAACATCGCCTGCAGCTCGAGCGCGTAGCCGCCGGTCGCCTTGTCGATGCTGAAGAGCTGGCCGGTGTGCGCGAGCAGCACCGCGAACACCAGGTTGATCGCGATCACGGCCCCGGCGAGCCGCGTCCACACGCCGACGATGAGCAGGATCGGCGCGACGATCTCGCCGATGTAGACGCCCCAGGCGAGGGCTGCCGGCAGGTTCAGCTTCGCCAGCATGCCGGCGAGGTAGTCCGGCGGCGGCGGCGGCAACTTGGAGAGGCCGTGCATCAGGATCAGGAGCCCGAGCACCAGACGCAGGACCAGCAGCGCAGCATCGACGCCGCTGTCACGGTTCGCGGCGGCGCGATTGGAAAGGATGGCCATCTACTCCTCCAGCACGATGTGGTCGGGTCCAGCCCGGGCGGGCTCCGGTGAGGATAGCGTCGCCCCGGCGTGTTCGCTGGCCGCGCCGATCGAGGCCGTGTGCGGCTAAGCTCCTTGGCCGCGCGCGCGTCGCCGCCGCTGGCCGATGACGCGTGAACACCGAGTCCTTTTCTCTTCGCCAGATCGCCCTGCCGGCGTTCGCGCCGTCGTTCCTGTTCGCACTCGGCGAAGGGGCGATCCTGCCGGTGATCGCGCTCACCGTGCGAGAGCTCGGCGGCTCGGTCGCTCTGGCCGCGCTGATGGTCACGTTGATCGGCATCGGTTCGCTCGTCTCGAACATTCCTGCCTCGATCATCACGGCGCGCTGGGGCGAGCGCTGGGCGATGGTCGGTGCCGCCCTGTGGGGCGCGCTCGGCATGGCGGCGTGCGTGCTCGCGAGCGCGCTGTGGGTGTTCGGCGCCGGCGTGTTCATGGTCGGCATGTCGGCGGCGGTGTTCGGGCTGGCGCGCCAGAGCTATCTCACGGAGGCGGTGCCGTTCCACTTTCGCGCCCGCGCGCTTTCGACGCTCGGGGGCGTCCTGCGCGTCGGCCTGTTCGCGGGCCCCTTTCTGGCGGCGGTGGTCATTCACGCGATGGGGATCGCGGGTGCGTACTGGGCCGGCGTCGGCGCGCTCGTCGTCGCCGGAGTGGTGGCGGCACGGATGCCCGATCTGCCAGCGGGCCCGCTCGCGGCCGCGGTCCCCGGCGGCGGCGCGCCGGTGACCCGCGCGACCCTGCGCTCGGTCGGCGCGGCGCACGCGAACATCTTCCTCACCCTCGGCGTCGGCGCCTTGCTCGTCAGCGCGGTGCGCGCGTCGCGCCAGGCCGTCATCCCGCTCTGGGCCGAGGGCATCGGCCTCGATGCCGCGACCACCTCGCTCATCTACGGCTTCGCCGGCGCCATCGACGTGCTCGTGTTCTACCCGGCCGGCAAGGTGATGGACAAGAAGGGGCGCGCGTGGGTGGCGGTGCCCTCGATGCTGGTCATGGGCGCGGCGCTGATGCTGACGCCATTCACCCACGACGCGACTTCGCTGCTGATCGTCTCGCTCGTGATCGGCTTCGGCAACGGCATCGGCTCGGGAATGATCATGACGCTCGGCGCCGACTACTCACCGATCGTCGGCCGCGCGCACTTCCTCGGTCTCTGGCGCCTGATGGCCGACATCGGTGCAACGGGCGGCCCGGCCTTGCTCTCCGCGGTGACTGCGCTGCTGTCGCTCGCGACCGGCATCTGGTGCACGGGTGCGCTCGGCTTTGCGGCCGCGTGGGTGCTCTGGCACTGGATTCCGCGCACTGCGCTGCCGGCGCGCTGAGCCGCGCCAGCCGCCGTGCGGCCGGCGAGCGCGCGGTCAGCGCGGCCGCCGCTGCGCGTCGTCGCCCTTCGCCCAGGCCTCGTAGCGCGCGCGCGTCGCCTCGTTGGACGGATACAAGCCCGGCAACGCGACCCCGGCTTCGACCTCGCGCATGATCCAGCCCTCCAGCCGCTCCTGCTCGACGGCCGCGGCGACGACGTCGGCGACGAGAGCGGCGGGGATCACGACCGCGCCATCGCCGTCGGCGACGATGACGTCGTTCGGCAGCACGGCGACGCCACCGCAGCCGATCGGCTCCTGCCAGCCGACGAAGGTCATGCCGTTCACCGACGCCGGCGCCGCGGTTCCCTGGCACCACACGGGCAGCTTCGTGCCGAGCACACCGGCGAGATCGCGGACCACGCCGTCGGTGACGAGGCCGGCGACGCCGCGCCTGGCCATCCGCGCGCACAGGATGTCGCCGAAGATGCCCGCGCCGGTCGTGCCCATCGCATCGACGACGGCGATCGCGCCGGCCGGCATCGCCTCGATCGCTGCGCGGGTCGAGATCGGCGATGCCCACGACGCGGGTGTCGCCAGGTCTTCGCGCGCAGGCACGAAGCGCAGCGTGAACGCGCGCCCCACTCTGCGCTCCGGCAAGCGCTCGGCAAGCGGCAACGCGCCACGGATCCAGACGTTGCGCAGACCCTTCTTGAGCAGGACCGTCGTGAGCGTGGCGGTGGTGACGCCGGCGAGCGCGCTGCGCGTCGCCTCGTCGAGCGGCTGGGGATCGATCGTTGTCATGGCGCGAGGATAGCGTCGCCGACGCGAGCAGCGCGCCTCAGGCGCGGAAGTACGCGATCTGCACCGCGGTCGCGAGCAGCTGCCCGTCGCGGCCGTAGAGCTCGGCGGTCTGGTCGCAAAAGCTGCGATGAAAGACGCGCGCGTCGGCGAGCGCCGCCAGCGGCGCGCTGCCGTGCGCCGCGAGCTCGTCGGCTGCGGCATGGAAGTACGTCGTCATCGACACCGTGCCGAACGGCGGGATGCGGCCGATCACCTGGAAGATGCGACCGAAGAACGCATCGCTCATGGCGAGCAGCGAGAGGAAGTCGAGGTCGCGCGCTTGCTGGTCCTGGAGCCAGAAGAGCGATCGCGCAGAGTTCGGCGGCTCCGGCGCGGCCTGATCGATCGACAGCGCCCCTTCTGCGAAACGAAAGCCGTATTGCGCGACCCAGGCGAGCGAGCGCGTGTTGTCGAACGCCGGGAGCTCGCCCGGCTGCGGCAGCGCCGGCGCGGTTGCGGGCTGATGCGTCCAGCTCTCGCGTCGCGCGGCGGTGACGATGCTCGCGGTCAGCACCGGCTCCTCGCCGTCGCCCTGCCGGAACTCCACCTGCCAGTGCTGGCTCGAGCGGTTGGCACGCGCACGGCGCACGTGGACCGCGAAGCGGCCCCGCTCGATCGGTGCGCAGAAGTTCACCGTGACCGCCAGCGGATCGCCGGCGCGCTCCGGATGCTCGAGCACGGCGCGCAGCGCGGTCGCGGCGGAAGCGCCGCCGAACGGGCCGATGAAGGTCCAGTAAGCGTCGCTCGTTCGGCCATGGCGCACCGGATCGCCCGGAGCGCCGTCGAGCGCGGTGGTTTCGTCGAAGGGATGCATGGGAGCGCGTCGTTCCCGCGACCGAGCGGCGGGCGTGACGGCGATGATGCGGCACGTCGACGAGGATCGCCGGTCGCCCGGGCGACATCGCAACGCCGCCGGCACAATCGAAACGTGACTGCCGACGCCGACCAGCTCGCGCTTTTCGGCGACTCGCCGTCGCCGGACGCCGCAGCGTTGCCGCCGGGTTGGGATTACCGGCGCGACTTCATCGATGCAGACGAGGAGGCGACGCTGCTCGCCTTCATCGCCACGTTGCCGCTCGAAGAGGCACGCTACAAGGGCTACACCGCGCGCAGACGCGTCGCCCACTTCGGCAGCGCGTACGACTACGACGACAACCGGCTCTTGCCCGGGCCGCCGATGCCGATCGAGCTCGCGCCGTTGCGCGCCAAGGCCGCCGCGTGGGCAGGCGAGGCGCCCGAGGCGTTCGCCAACGCGCTCGTCGCCGAGTACCGCGCCGGCGTTCCGCTCGGCTGGCACCGCGACGTGCCGGACTACGAGACTGTCGTCGGCGTCTCGCTCGCCGGCACCGCGCGGATGCGCTTTCGCCGCTATCCGCCGATCGCGCCGAAAAAGCAGGACGTCGTCTCGCTCGAGCTGGCGCCGCGCTCGGCCTACGTGCTGCGCGCCGAGGCGCGCTGGGGCTGGCAGCACAGCGTCGCGCCGACGCCGGCGCTGCGCTACTCGATCACCTTTCGCACCCGCTCGGCGCGCGGCGGCGCGCGGCGCTGAGCGGCGGCGCGCACCCGGCGCAGCGAACGGCTAGCGCGTGCGACCGCGCATCGACGCCGGATGGCCGGCGAGCGTGAAGCGCTTGCCCGTGTCGACCAGCCGGTCGCCGTCGACGCGCAGGATCGACACGTCCTGGGTGAGGAAGTTGCCGACGTAGAGATAGCGGCCGTCGTCGCTGAACACCGCCCCCTCGGGCAGCCCGCCGACTTCGACCTCGTTGGTCTTCGTCACCTTCTTGCCGTCGATCCGCATCGCGACGACGCTGCCGTTGCGGTTGTAGAAGAACGCGCTCTTCGCGGCGTTGCTGCCGCGCAGCAGCATCACGACCGCCAGCTGCCCGGTGGGGCTGATCGCGATCCCCTCGGGTCCGTCGCCGACGACGACCTTGTCGACCACGCGCGGCGGCGACTGCTCCAGGTCGATGACGCTCACCGTGTCGACCTGGCCGTCGGCCGCGCCCGAGTTGCCGTTGTCGGCCGTGAGCGCGAGCTTGCCGTCGGGCGTGACGTCGATGTTGTACGGCCAGAGGCCCACCGCCATGTCGTACTTGCCGTACGTGACCTTCTCGCCGACGACGTCGAGGACGGCCACCTTGTGGCCGGGGAACTTCACCGCCAGCGCGCGCTTGCCGTCGGGCGTGAAGACGACATGGGCGACCTGCTCGCCGATGGCCACCGTGTCGATCAGCTCGACCTTCTTGCCGTTGATGCGCAGGACGCTGATCGAGTTGTCGCCGCGGTTGGCGACCAGCGCCAACGTGCCCGCACGGTTGATCGACAGCCCCGAGGGCTGCTTGCCGACGGTGACGGTGTCGATCAGCTTGGGCGGGTCGGCCTCCAGGTCGATCACCCAGAGCCGGTTGTCCGGGACTTGCTTGACCGCACCGCTTTCCTCGACCGGGTTCACCGGGTTGGCGACGAGGGCAAGCCGCTCGTCGGGCGTGATCGCCAGGTTGACCGGCGGTCCGAAGATCGAGTTCATCAGCGGCAGGGCCGCGACCATCCGCGGCGCCAGCGGGTCGGTGCCGATGTCGATCACGGCCACCGTGTCGCGCCCAGGCGGCGACGTCACCAGGGCACCGGCGTCGTTCCAGCCGATCTTCTCGTCGTTGCCGACGATCATCAGGGAGCGCTTGCCGGCGGGCGCGCTCGGCGCGGCGCAGCCGACGAGAGTGGCGAGCGCGAGCAAGGCCGCGCCGATCAGTCGATGGTGCATGTCGTCTCCTCCTTCCGATGTCGTGCGAGTCTAGAGCGAGTCGCTGCGCCTGACCGACATACGTCCGCCGACGTCTCCGCTACGAGGGCGCGCCGGACCCCGCCGCGCGCGCTGCCGGACGCAGCATCTCCGAAAGGCGCATCGCGTCGAAGCCCGCGCGCTGCCAGGTGGGCTCGAGGCCGGGCGCAGGATCGAGCAGGAGCTTGGCGACGAGCGGCTCGGCCGATGTCACGGCCGGGTCGCACAGCAGCACGTGCCGCGCGGACTCGGCTTCGTCGAGGCGGCCGACCCAGTCGAGCTCGACCAGCGCGTCGAGCACGGGGGCGACCTGGAGCGGATCGAGGCCGATCGCGTCGGCGATCTCCTCGAGCTGCAGACCGCGCCGGCCGTCGCGCCGCGCCGCGGCGAGCTCGCCGAGCACGACCAGCGCGAGGTGGAATTCCGAGCCCGGCACGTCGGGCCAGCGCGCGACGCGCTTGCCGAGCAGCGGCGCGTACGCGGCGATCACCGCGCCGAGCAGGATGATCACCCAGCTGACGTAGATCCACACGAACAGGATCGGCACGGTCGCGAACGCGCCGTAGATCAGCGAATACGTCGGCACGGTGCCGAAGTACGCCGTGATGGCGCGCTTGCCGAGCGCCATGCACACGGCGACGAAGAGCCCGCCAAGCAGCGCGTGGCGCCAGTGCACGACGGTGTTCGGAACGTAGCGAAAGAGCGCCGCCACCGCGCAGGTCTCGAGGACGAAGTCGAGCGTCGCCACCGCGAAGCCGACACTGCGCGGCATGTCGCCGAGCAATCCGCGCGAGACGGTCGCCGCGTACGACGTCGCACTCAGCGTGATGGCGAAGACGAGCGGACCGAGCGTCACCGCCGCCCAGTACATCAGCACGCGCTGGGCGATGCGGCGGCGCTTCTTCACGCGCCAGATCGTGTTGAGCGCGCGGTCGATGGTGAGCATCATCGCCAGCGCGCTCACGACGAGCGCGATCAGGCCGACCGTGCCGAGCCGGCTGGCGCGCAGCGAGAACTGCGTCAGCGCGCCGAGCACCGGCCGAACGATCATTTCCGGGACGAGGCTTTGCAGGAAGTACTTCTGCAGAGACACCTGCAACGCGGCGAACATCGGAAACGCCGAGAACAACGCCAGCATCACCGTCAGCAGCGGCACCAGCGAAATGATCGTGGTGAACGTGAGGCTGCCGGCGGTGAGCGCGAGGCGGTCCTCGCGAAAGCGCTGCACGAGCATCTCCGCGGTCGCGAGCCAGGGCGTCGGCTCGGTGCTGGCGGCGCGGCGCTCCGCCGCGGGCAGCTCGGTCACGGGCCTGTCGCGCGATGCATTGCTGGCATCATAAGCAGCGATGGACATGGACCGCCACGCCGCTGCCACCGCCGTGCTGCGTCGGACGCGCGCGCTCGCCGTCGGCGCCACCGTCGCACTGATCGTGCTCGGCGTCGCGTGGGAGCTCTGGCTGGCGCCGACCGGTCGCGGAACGCTGGCGCTGAAGGTCGTGCCGCTGCTCTTCCCGCTGCCCGGCCTCGTGCGCATGCGCCTCTACACGTACCGGTGGCTGAGCCTCGCGCTCTGGTTCTACGCGGCCGAGGGCTGTGTGCGTGCGACGAGCGAGCGCGGCCTGGGCAGCTCGCTCGCCGCGCTCGAGCTCACGCTCTCGCTCGTGCTGTTCGCGGCGTGCTGCGTGCACGTGCGAGCAAGGCTGCGCGCCGCAACTCCTGCGCACCCAGTGGCCGGCGCACCTTGATGAGCCTGCTCGACGATCTGCGCGCCGCGATCGGCGCCGCGCACGTGCTGGTCGGCGCCGACTGCGCCGCGTACGAAGTCGACTGGCGGCGCCGCTACCACGGGCGCGCGCTCGCGGTGGCCCGGCCGGGCTCGACGGCCGAGGTGGCCGCAGTCGTGCGCGCGTGCCGCGCACATGGCGCGTCGATCGTGCCGCAGGGCGGCAATACCGGGCTGGTCGGCGGCTCGGTCCCCGACGCGAGCGGCACGCAGGTGCTGCTCTCGACGGCGCGCCTGCAACGCGTGCGCAGCGTCGATCGGGCCAATCTCACGCTCGTCGCCGAAGCCGGCTGCGTGCTCCAGCGCGTGCAGGAAGCGGCGAGCGCGCACGAGCTCATGTTCGCGCTCAGCCTCGCCGCGGAAGGCAGCTGCACGATCGGCGGCAACCTCGCGACGAACGCCGGCGGCACGCAGGTGCTTCGCTACGGCAACGCGCGCGAGCTCTGCCTGGGACTCGAAGCGGTCACCGCCGACGGGCGCGTCTGGGACGGGCTTTCCGGGCTGCGCAAGGACAACACCGGCTACGACCTGCGCGACCTGATCGTC
>Ga0070680_100001201_pt1 | contig 18682 bp, 13 predicted proteins | sample KBSC73BmetaG_FD_64672 | JGI IMG/M metagenome (GOLD analysis project Ga0070680, IMG submission 64672) | Corn rhizosphere microbial communities from Kellogg Biological Station, Michigan, USA - KBS C7-3B metaG | ecosystem: Host-associated > Plants > Roots > Rhizosphere | place: USA: Michigan...
CTTCACGACCTCCGGCGGAAAATCCCCGGTCAGCGCCAGGTTTTCCTGCATCGCAAAAGCGCCGATGCCGGAAAACGATCGCGCGCTCTCACGTATCTCGCGGAAATGCACAGGAGTCGTGCCGCCGGAGATTTGCGCCAGGCGATCGGGATCACGATATTCGAGAGGTTTTAAAAGGACGCCGCGAATCAGACTGAAAATAGCAGTGCTGCCACCGATCCCCAAAGCAATCGTGAGCACCGCCGTCACTGCAAATGCGGGGTTTTGTCGAAGAGTTCGAAGAGCGTACCCGAAATCACGCGCAATCAATTCCGGCAGAGCGCGAAGCATGAGCGTTCGCGAGTTTACAGCAGCCGGAAATTCACTTCGATGGTGGCCCGGACGTTCACCGGCGTTGAACCTTTCATCGCCGGGCGGAATTTCCATTTCTGAACGGCCTCGATCGCCTTTTCATCGAGCCCCATCCCGATGCTCTTGATCACGTGGATGTCGCGGGCTTTGCCTTCGGTATCGACGATGACCGAGAGCGTGACGGTGCCGCTGTATTTGGCCTTTCGCGCCTCGTCCGAGTACTCGGGGTCGACCTTATATATAACCGCTGGCTGGCTGACGCCGCCGCCGACGCGGAAAACTCCGCCGCCGAATCCGCCACCCTCGCCCGGTCCAAATCCGCCGCCCTTGCCGGACCCGACTCCGCCACCGGAGCCATTGCCCATGCCACCGCCGAATCCGTTGCCATTGGAGCTGTCGACCATCTTGGCCAGCGGATCGCCCCAGGCATTGATGTTCGATTGCGGAAGAGGCGTATCGGGCGGCGCGATGATCGTCGGATCAACCGCCAGTTTCGGGGTGTGGTCGACGATTCGCGGCGGGGTGAACTGCTTCATCGACGGCTTGGGCAGTTGACCTTTGGAAACCGGAAGTGGCTCACGCGCTCCGCCGCCACCACCGCCGCCCATCTGCTGTTGTTTGGGCGGCAGATATGGTTTCAGGTTCGGGTCAATAAGACTGACCTGTTCCTTTACGATTTGCTGAACTTTCTTATTTGTTGCACCTACCATCAGAAGCGCGAATACCGCGACGTGAATCCCGACTGAGATGTAGCGCGACTTCGGATCTTTGTTATACAGACCCCAGATATCCCGTACCGGAACCGGTTTGGAAGTGACCTCGAGCGGCGGAAGTTTTTCCGGCTTGATCAGGTCATGGATGTTCTGATAGAGAGACTTGTACCAGGGGATCTCTGCGGCTGCCGGCGCGAGAAGCCGGTCGAGATGATCATCGGGCTGCAAAACTTCAGGCATCTTGATGGACCTATTCTTTACCAGGCCCGGCGGCCGTACATTCCGTATCGCTGGAGGTATTTAGCAGTTCCGTTTCCGAATCCGGAATCGAAGTTCGGTTCACCACTTCCGGTTGGAGTGTAGCACACGAGAAACAGGAACATTCGACCGCGGCCCGTATCGATTCCCGGTACTTCCTGGGACGCTCCACAGGCCGGCGGCGTTACAGAAAATGGGATTCCTGCTGGCGAAAAGCACCCACCCTGCGCATACTGAAAAACGATGCCATTGACCAGAATTGCGGCTGTTTCGGAGGTCCTGCCGGGAGAACTCATCGAAACGCTGCATGAAGGCGAACCGTACGCGGTTTGCAATGTCAGCGGGGACATTCGCGTACTCTCGGGAGTTTGCCCGCATGCCGGGGGACCGCTCGGAAATGGCGCGATGGACGGCGGAACCATTACGTGCCCCTTCCACGGCTGGGAGTTCGATTCGGCGACGGGAGTGTGCCTGATGGATGACACTGTGGCGGTAGCGACGTACCCGGTTCGGGTGGAGGGCGATCACATTTTGGCGAATCTGCCGGAAACGGGTCCTGCCGGTGCCTGAACTCCCGGAAGTCGAAACCGTCGTGCGAAGTCTGCGGCCGCATATTATCGGCCGGCGGATTCTGAACGCTGAGTTCCGCGCAGGACGAGTACTTGTCGGGCAGGCGCAGAAAATGGCGGCCGCGATCACCGGGCAAAAGATTCGCGGCATCGATCGTTACGGAAAATTTATAACGATCCGGCTGGAGCGAGGAGTACTGACCGTACACCTTGGCATGACGGGCCGGCTGCAACTCGATGCTCCTCCGGCGAAATGGACGCATGCGATTCTGACTCTCGATCGGGGCGTTCTCACCTACGAAGACGCGAGGCAGTTCGGCAGGATTGAGTACGGGCCGGGCATTCCGGAGCGGGTGGCCAAGCTGGGGCCGGAGCCGCTTGAAATCACGCTCGATGAATTCTCGCGCCGGCTGAAAGCTCGGCACGCCCCGGTGAAAGCGGCATTGTTGAATCAGGCAGTCGTGCGGGGCGTTGGCAATATTTACGCGGATGAGGCGCTGTTCCGCGCGGGCATTCATCCGAAACGACGCGCCTCCTCGCTGAGCCGGGACAGGATGGAGCGGCTTTACCGCTCGATGCGCGAAGTGCTTGCGGAAGCGATCGAGAGTCGTGGGTCGTCTGTCTCCGACTACGTGGACGGGCAGGGACGGAAGGGCGGGTTTCAGATGCTGCATCGCGTCTACGGACGCACGGGAGAGCCGTGCGCGTCCTGCGGCGCCCCTGTTCGGAAGACCACCGTGGCGCAGCGCGGAACGCACTACTGCGGGAAATGCCAGAAATGAAGAGAATGCTCATCGGATTTGGCGCGATTCCGCTTCTGGCCGCTGCGGCATTCGGGCAGCCGCGGGCTCACGGCCCGTACGTGATCCGCGCCGCGCGTCTGCTCGACGTGGCTTCCGGCCGGGTTACCGCTCCCGCAGAAATTCTGGTGCAAGGCGAAAACATCGTTTCGGTCGGGCCGCCGGCAGCGCATCCGGCGGGAGCGGAAGTAATCGACCTTGGCGATTCGACTTTGCTACCGGGATTGATCGACGCGCATGTTCACCTCTTCCTGCACCCGGGTCAGGAGGACGTACAGACTGTGGAGGAATCGGCTCCCGAGCGAACGATCACGGCTGTTCTCGCCGCGCGGGATGATCTGATGGCCGGTTTCACCGCGGAACGCGACATGGGAACTGAAGGAGCCGGATCGGCGGATACGGCGGTACGGAATGCGATCGATGCCGGGCGCATTCCGGGTCCGAGGCTTCGCATCAGTGGCAACGCGATCAGCATCACCGGAGGCCACGAGGATGCGATCGGATTCAATCCGGCGCAGCATGTGCTGCCTAATGCGACGCTGGTGAACGGAACCGCTCAATTGATCGAGGCCATTCGGGAACAGATCAAAGAGGGCGCCGACTTCCTCAAAATCTACGAAACAGGCGCGGATACCTGGACCGACTCCGGAATTTCGACCCCATTTCAATTCACCGAAGAAGAATTATCAGCCGCGGTTAGGGAAGCGGCGCGGGTGGGGAAACGGGTCGCTGTCCATGCGCGCGGTGAGCCAGGAGCGCTTTACGCCGCGCGCGCCGGCGTCGCTTCCATTGATCATGCCGACCAGTTGAGCGATGAGACGATGCGGATCATGCGGGAAAAGGGAATCTTTGCGGTTCCGACCTTCACGATTTCCGAGTATTTCGCGGCGCATGCCGCCTCAGATAAAGCCGCCGCTACCGAGCGCGCGGGAATCGAATATCACGCGAAGGAATTTCACAAACAGATCGCAGCGGGCGTTCGATTCGCCATGGGATCGGACGTAGGCCCCTTCCCGCACGGAACGCAGGCGCGCGAGTTCGAATTGATGGTGAAATACGGATTGTCGCCGCTCGCGGCTATCCAGGCGGGAACCGTTAATGCGGCAAAACTCCTCAGGTGGGACGACAAAATCGGCGAATTGAAATCCGGATATATGGCGGATATCGTGGCGGTTCCCGAAGATCCGCTGAAAGATATCACGGCGCTCACACGAGTCCGATTCGTGATGAAGGGCGGCGTGGTCTATCGCCGGTGAGTATTACCTGAAGCGAGATGGGGATACAAAGTACGGGAGCGTGGCGTAGTACACTCGCCCGCAGTGAAGAATATCCTCTGCACACTGATCCTCGCCATCGCCGTTGCGGGATGGGGACAGGCCAATCCGGTGGCTCGCCCGAGCGCCGTGGCAGCCAGGCCGGCGCGGGCTCTGCCGGATTCCGTAGTTGAACAGAATATCCGGGCAAAATTCGCGAAATCGAAAATCAATGTCGAGCATTTTACCGTCTCGGTGAAGAATGGCGTCGCCACAATCGACGGCAAAACGAACGTAATTCAGCACAAGGGCGTGGCCACGCGGCTCGCGAAGAGCGGCGGCGCCGTCGCGGTCTCGAACCGAATCCAGATATCCGAAGAAGCGAAGGCGAACGCGGCCGCGAGGCTCGCGAAATACAAGCAGCAGGGACAGGTTGCCCGCGCCGTGGTTATTCCCGCAAAGAAGTAGCCGAGCGCTCTGGGATTCAATGCCGGAAATGCCGCACGCCGGTGAAGACCATGGCGAGATCGAGTTGATCCGCCGCCGCGATGACTTCGCCGTCTCTTACTGACCCCCCGGGCTGAATAATCGCCGTCGCGCCGTGGTTCGCGGCGCGCTCGACACCGTCCGGAAACGGGAAAAACGCGTCGGAAGCAACGACGCTGCCGGCCAGCGGCAGATGGGATTTCATGGCGGCGATATTGACGGAATCGACGCGGCTCATCTGCCCCGCCCCGACCGCGACGATATAGCCGGGCCGCGCATAGACGATTGCATTCGATTTGACGTGCTTTACCACCTTCCAGCCGAGTTCCATGGCTGCCCATTCTTCGGCCGTCGGCACGCGGCGAGTTTTGACCTCGCATTTCGAACGATCGAACGTCGCCCGGTCCGCGCTTTGCGCCAGATATCCGCCCGAGATGCTCCTGACGACCAGAGAATCCTGGCCCGGACCCACCTGCACGAGCCTGAGGTTTTTCTTCGCGCGCAACACCTCCAGCGCAGCCTCCGAATATCCGGGAGCGGCGATCGCTTCGACAAACAACTTCGCCATTTCTACAGCAGTATCGCGATCCACCTCGCGATTGAGCCCGATGACTCCGCCGAAGGCGGAAACGGGATCGCATTCAAGCGCGCGCTTGTAGGCTTCCACCAGTGACTCCTGCTCGGCGCAACCGGCGGGATTCGTATGCTTGATGATCGCGGCGGCAGGCTGCGTGAACTCGCAGACGAGTTGCCAGCACGCATCGAGATCCACAAGATTGTTGTAAGAGAGTTCCTTTCCGTGAAGCTGCAGCGAGCCGGCGACGCCATCCGCGCCGGACGCATACAGCGCCGCGTGCTGGTGTGGGTTTTCGCCGTACCGGAGACTCATGCGGCGGGGGGCCCGGATGTCAAGCACCGCAGGAAACGTGTCCGACTCAGGCTCGCTCGCGTGGCCGATGCGAGCTAGGCGACTGCTGATGGCGCGGTCATAATCCGCCGTGGTCTGAAACGCGGCCTGGGCGAGGCGCCAGCGAGTCTCTTTTGACAGCGCGCCGTATTCGCGCAATTCCGTGAGAATCGGATCATACTGCAAAGTCGACGTAACAACCGCAACATCCTGCCAGTTCTTTGCGGCCGAGCGGATCATCGTTGGGCCGCCAATATCGATGTTTTCGATCAGCTCTTCGAGAGAGGCATCGGGGCGCGCCGCCGCTTTCTCGAACTGATACAGATTCACGACGACCATATCGATCGGCGCGATCTGGTGTTCACGTAACGCGGACATGTGTTCCGTATTGCCGCGAATCGCCAGGATAGCCCCGGTGATCTTCGGGTGCATTGTCTTGACCCGGCCGTCCAGCATTTCAGGAAAGCCGGTAACTTCGGTGACGTCCCGAACCGGAACTCCCGATTCGCGCAGAAGGCGGGCGGTACCGCCGGTTGAAATGAGTTCGGCGCCGAGCCCAACAAGGCCCCGGGCGAACTCCGTGACACCGCTCTTATCGGTGACGCTGATGAGAACTCGCATTGCAGGGAAATAACAGCTTACCGCTGCGCTGTTCGATTCCAGTCCGATACGGTTGCGGGAGCCAGTCCAGCGCTCCGCGCGCGTCTGCGTTCTGAGAAATTCTCTGAGGTGTATCGGGAACGCGGGCAGGGTTTCCCCGCCCGCGAACTATTAGCGCGACGACGCTTTCTTTCTGCGCGGTTCGGCGGAGGCAGGCGTCGTTTCCAGGTTAACTTCGGCGCCCATCTCATCGAGGCTGGCCTGCTGGAGCAAGGGCTTCGCAACCGACGTCAGCAGGAAATCCGCGCTTTCTTCTTCACCAAGCGTGTGGGAAAGCAGGGTTGCAGCCTCGACCTGGCCAAGCTGACGCGCCAGCAAACGCACCGTGCCATAGCCGGATATTTCATAATGCTCGATCTTTTGGGCTGCCGTAATCAGCGCCAGATCGGCAGAGATCGGGTCTTTTTCGCGCCCCTCCTCGATGGTTTCCTGTCCTTCCTCAACCAGTCCTACCATCGCTTTGCAAGGCTTGGGCTGCGCCTTTTCGCCAACGAGCTCGAATACTTTTTTTAACCGTTCGACCTGATGTTGCGTCTGATCGAGATGCTTTGTGAAAGCCTCTTTCAATCGCTGATCGTGAGCCGCTTCAGCCATTTTCGGCAAGGCGCCCACCAGCTGCGTTTCCGCATGGAGAAGGTCCTGGAGTTCTTCGATGAACAGTTCTTTCAGATTTGCCATAGTCTTTTCCTCTTCAGCTTGTTCAGCTGCTTCTGCCGCTGCCGCTTATCGCTTTCGCGATGCGCCGTTCGATTCGGGAGCGCGAGTTCCGGCCATTTCGGATTCGTACTCCTTGAACGCGGGCGCCGTGACCAGTTCCCACTCGCCCCCCTCATTCCAGGGGCCCCGGGCATCGGGTTCGCCGCGGTCGCCGGTGCCAGTGGAATCGTTGAAATATTGATCCACGAGACCGGGCGTGGGCGGGATCGTCCCGATGGAGAACGCCGGCTTGCGCATGCTCTCGAGAGCCGCGGTGAACGCCTTCATATGAGTGATTTCCCGCGTCATCAAAAACTGCAGCGCGTCAATCGTCCCCTGATCATCGGTGAAATTGATCAGGCGCTCGTAAACGATTTTGGCTCTTGCTTCCGCGGCGATATTGCTCCGAAGGTCCACGTCCAATTCACCCGTGATCTTCAGGTAGTCCGCGGTCCAGGGATCGCCCACCGAATTGAACAGATTGACCCCTCCACCGCCACAAATCGCTACGAGTGGATCTTCGTGGGCCGCTCGACGGTTGTCCTTCATCGGCTTCAAATGCATACGGGCGAGCGTTCCGACAACTTCGAGATGACTGAGTTCCTCGGTGCCGATATCCATCAGCAAATCCTTGCGTTCAGGATCATCGCAATTGAGTCCCTGCACGGAATACTGCATGGCTGCCGCAAGCTCACCGTTTGCTCCTCCGAATTGTTCGAGAACCATATTGCCGAAGCGCGGGTCGGGCCGGTCGATCCGGACCGTGTACATGAGTTGTTTTACGTGGTGATACATGCGGGAGTGCGATGGCAAGCGCGGCGCCATCATTGAGACGTTTGCGCAAAGCATTCCCGCGGTCCGTGCTCCGTTTGACGGCGGAGTTGTCAGCGTTGCGAGTCGCCGGGCGGAAGCACACACTCAATGACGCACCAACGGCGGTTATAGCGCGGCGACGTGCGACGACTGTCGTTGCCGCGTTTCTGCGCGAACTAACGTGACTTCGGGGACCTCTATGCGGAGGTCTCGCGCATCGCTTTCGGATCCCAGTGGCAGACCCGGCGCTCGAAATAGCTGACGTTCGAGAGCAGAGCGGGGGCCGCAGCCCGGAACCCGAACACCGCGTCTTCGACCGCCGGCTTGCGTGTGCGGACGGACTCGATAAAGTGCCGGTGATGGTCGAGGTGATCGCTGTATCCCGGAGGCGGCAGGAACTTCTCGTCCGCATCCGGGCGCATGCTGTCGGCGCTCGGCGTTGTCTTCGGGTATTTTTTCCTGTAGTCCTCGAGATATTCGCGCTGCATGGCCTCGGTGAAGGTGTTAATGGTGTAACCGGGCTCGGATTCGCGCGGGTGTCGTGACAGGGTAACGTTCGAGCCGATGGTCATGATGCCTTCGCTGCCCACGAACCGGAACCCGGAGGTCTCGGTCGCGCCGTCCACGAAATCGACTCGCAGCGAGAGATTGAACGCAGGATGCGATTCCGTCTTCGGGTAATCGAACAACCCCAGCATCACATCGGGAACGTCGCGCCCGTCTTTCCAGAAGCGCAGACCGCCGGTAGAGTACACACGCTCGGGACCGATGGAATCCAGAACGAAATGGATACCGCTGAACAGATGGACAAAGAGGTCCCCTGCCACCCCGGTTCCATAGTCCCGATAATTACGCCACCTGAAAATGCGTTTTGCATCGAAGGGACGCTTCGGTGCGCGTCCGAGGAAGCGGTCCCAATCGACCGTTTGGGGCGAAGCGTCCAGCGGAATGGAATACTCCCATGCTCCGATCGCTGAATTGCGGTCGTACCAGGCCTCGATCATGTTCAGCTCTCCAATTGCGCCCTGCCGGTACAGGTCGCGAGCCTTGGCGTAGATGATCGAGCTGACACGCTGGCTTCCGATCTGAATGATGCGATCCGAACGGTGCGCGGCATCTACGACCGGCATCCCATCGGGAATGAGTTGCACCATTGGCTTTTCGCAATAGACGTCCTTCCGGGCCCCGAGTGCTTCTGTGGTGATGGTGGAATGCCAGTGATCCGGGGTAGCGATGATGACGGCGTCCACATCCGGCCGCGCAAGCACTTCGCGATAATCGCGGGTCGTAAAGAGGTCGGCGCCCCAGATTTCTTTCGCGTGTTCGCGGCGGCCGTCGTAAACATCGGCGACGGCGACGAGTTTGACGCCCTGCTGCGCAAGCGACGCGCGAATATCGCCCGTACCCTGACCGCCGAGTCCGATAATCGCCACCTGAACGTGATCGTTGGCGGAAATTCGGCGCGGCGTTTGCGCCTGAAGGAACGGTGAGCCGAGCGCTGCGCCCGCGGAAGTTTTCAGAAAATGACGTCTGTTCAGGTTCATCGTGGCAAACCTCGTGGAAGTTACCACAATACACCTGAACGGACGAATTTACACGAGTTCGTGGTCGTCGCGAACCGCGATTTTGGCGTCGCCTTCCTTGCGGTTGAGATCGTCCGCAAGAATGACGGCTTCGGCCAGATCACGCATGGAACGGCGAAGCCGGCGGCTTTCATTGCGCAGGCGCAAATAAGCTTCTTCTTCCGTGAGACTGTGCTTGTATTGCAAGATACCTTTAGCGCGCTCGATCAGCTTCCGCGCCTCCAGAGTGCGCTTCATCTCGAGAGTCTCCGACATGAGTCGCGCATTCTGGATTGCGATCGCCGCCTGGCCTGCAACCGCCTTCAGAAAACCGATCTCATCCTCGGTAAAAACTCGCTCATCCCGCGTGTAGATATTAATTGACCCGATCACCTTGCCCTGCGAGAGCAGCGGAGCCGAAAGCAGCGAAGTAAGTCCGGATTTGCGGGCAAGCTCCGGATAACGATACTGCTTTTCCGCGGCGATGTTTGGGATGATGACCGGGTGGCCTTCGCGGATCACGTGCTCAATCAGCGATCCTTCCATTCGGATCGGCATACGGTGCAGGTAATCCGGCGCAGAGCACCGCGCCGCGCTCACCATCAGCTCCTTTTTCTCTTCATCGACCAGGAGAATCGAGCAGATGGCCGAATCGAACGTTTCCGCGAGCATTTCGGAAATCGGCTGCAGGATTCGATCGAGATAACTCTCGGCGGAAATAGCCTGGGCAACAGCCGCCAGCGCCTCGAACCGTTTCGCGGCGCTTTGTGATTGCTCGGTCAGGCGGGCGCGGGCGATCAATCCGCACATCTGTTCGCTGATGAAGGTAACCAGCGCCACCTCATCCGGCGAGTGCTCGTGCTGCTCGCAATGGTGAACGTTGATGACGCCGATCAGTTCTCCGGAATTCACCAATGGCACCGACAGAAACGCCTGATATGTGTCCTCCGGCAGTGACCGAAAAGCTTTAAATCGCGAATCCGCTGAGGCGTTTCGTGCGAGCGCCACTACTGAATTGTGCAGAGCGACCCAGCCGGTGATACCTTCGCCCATCTTCATTCGCACATTTCCGATTTCGGCGTCGTGCGGCAGCTGTGATGCCCGCAGCACGATTTCGTTGGACGACGTGTCCACCAGATACACGAGGCAGGCATCGGAATGGGTTGCGCTCATCGCAAGCCTGACGAGCTCGTGAAGAACTTCCTCCAAATCCTGATCTGAACTTACAATGCTGCTGATACGGTGCAGTAACGCGACCTGCGTTCCGCTGGTCTCGGGCATGGTCATTCCCTGCTTCCCATCACACCAGTAGTGTAGGTTCAGAAGAAATGAGGGTCCAATTCATTTTTTGGATGGAGGTTATTGCGCTCAAATACTCGAGAATAATCTTTACATGTCGAACAGATGAAAAAGGATCGCGCCGCCGGCGCTGATTGTGTCGATCTGCGGTGATATCATCCCGGCGTGAACCGACGTGAATTCATCGCGCTGGCCGGCTCGACCGCCGCCGCGCAGCAGACACCGGAAGTCCGCCCGCGCCCGAACATTCTGCACATCATGACCGACCAACAGCAGTGGGCCACCATCGCAGGCCGCTCGCTCTGTCGTACGCCGAATTTGAATCGGCTGGCCCACGAAGGCATGCTGTTCGAGCGATCGTATACGCCTTCTGCGGTGTGCTGCCCTGCGCGCGCCATCATTCTTTCCGGCGCATACCACTGGCACAACGGAGTTTTCAATCAGATTCACTCGTCGCCCTCGGTTCACCGCGACATGTATCCGGACGTGACGCTTTATTCGCAGCGACTCCGTGACGTTGGATACAGGATGGGCTACGTCGGCAAATGGCATGCGAGCTGGGTTCGTTGTCCCGCGGATTTCGGCTATGAGATGGCGGGGGTCTTCGGCTGCGATCCCGCCATATTGCGGAAATACGATCTGAATCCCGATCGCGTGGAACTCAACAAGGAAAAGTTGCGCGAGCATCCGCTGCGAATGATGAGCTGGCCGGGCTCAAAGCCGTTTCCGCTTTACGGCTACACCGAGGGCCCGGAAGAAGCGACTCGCGAATCGCAATCGGCTGATCTCGCCATCGCCATGATGCGCCGCTTCGCCCGCGATTCAAAGCCATGGCTACTCGAAACTCACTTCCTGATGCCGCACGATCCATATATGCCACACAAGAAGTATCTGGACGGCTATGATCCGCGCTCGATCCCGGTCTCACCGACCTTTCACGATACGTTTGAAGGCAAACCAGGGCTGCACAGGCGCGAATCCTCGACGTGGGGACGCGTGAGCGAAGACGATTATCGCGGCAGTCGCGCCGCTTATTATGCTTATGCCGAGCAGGTGGACGCGCAGATCGGCCGCATTCTGAAAGCGCTCGATGAAACTGGCCAGGCGGCGAATACAATCGTGGTCTGCACCAGTGACCATGGCGACATGGTCGGGGACCATCGCATGTGGATCAAGGGCTGGATTCCCTACGAGCAGACTTATCGGGTACCGCTCGTAATCCGCTGGCCCGAACACATAACACCCGGATCAAAGACGGAGAAACTCGTACAAACGCACGACCTCGCCCATACGTACGTGGAAGCCGCCGGCGCAAAGCCGCTGCCCTATGCCGATGGACAGGCCCTGCAACCGCTTTTCGTTGATGCCGCGGCGCGGAACTGGCACGATCAGATTCTTTGCGCATACTACGGGGGCGAGTTCCTCTATACGCAGCGAATCGCGATCACGAATCGATTCAAATACATATTCAACGGTTTCGATATCGATGAAATGTATGATCTGGAGCACGACCCCGGCGAAATGCGGAACGTGGCGGAAAGCGCCGACTACACGCGCTACGCCGACGATATGCGGGCGCGGCTGTACGAAATGATGGATCGGTTCGAAGATCCGTACGGCACGCCGGAGCGATGGACGTTGCCCGGCGGACGCCCGGATCGCTATGGCGCGCCCCGCTATCTGTCACGTGGCCGCAGGCTCTCAGACGCAACCGCCTGAATCAGGCGGATGCGGTAGATTCCCAATCGCCCCACGGGCTTTTGGTGTGCCCAACAGGAATGTTGACTTCGCGGTAATGGCCGAGGCGGGCGCGAGCAACGTATTCGCGGGCGGGCAGGAAATCATCCCTGATAGCTCGCAGCCGCGAGTTCAGCTTGTTGTCGAGCGCCGCCTGAATCAACTTCGCCTCGGATCTATTGCAAAGGTTGTGCATTTGATACGGGTCTTCCCGGTTGTCGTAAAGCAGCCACGGACCTTTGATCGATCGAACGTACGTATATCGCAGAGTACGCAGTCCTCGATATTCGGCAAAACCGTAACGGCGCGCCTCGGTAATCGGAACGGGCAAACTGATGAGAGCGGCGGCGTCCGGTTCCTCGGCCGCAGCACCCGCCGCGGCGCGTGAGAAATCGCGGCCCTGGACGCCTTCGGGAACAGCAATTCCTGCCAGCGAGAGCAATGTCGGCATCATATCAGGCATGTTGAGCGGCGCGCTTACGCGGCGGCCTTTACGCCCGAACCTGGCAGGATATCGAAGCAGAAAGGGAATTCGGACCGACTCATCCCACGGGTATAACTTCGTTGTAAGTCCCTGGGACAACATCATGTCGCCGTGGTCGGAGGTGAAGACAACGATGCTGTCTTCGGCTATTTTTTTCTGATCGAGCGCTTTCAAGAGGCGATCGAAACAGTCGTCGAGAGCCGCCATATGGGCGTAATAGCCGCGCAAAATCTTGTCTGCCTCGGCTCGTTTTTCCGCCGGCACATTGGGCCGAAGCTTTATCTCTCGCGTCTGGTACATCGCTCGATACTTCGCCGGCGCAGTTTCATAGGGAAAATGCGGCGGCCCCAGCGATAGAAAAAGGAAGAACGGATCGTTGGCATGAGCGCGATCACCGATAAATCGAATCGCGTCGTCAGTCTGGGAAGAAGCGTCGTAGCCGGGCCAGTACCGGGGCGTCGGATCGTTGTCTTCGTAATACAGCGAATGGTTGTAATCATGGCTGCACTCGCATGCCTTCCAGTAATCGAAGCCGAGGCGTTTGTCCGGCGGAATATAAGCCAGCCTCCGCCCGTACTTCCCATCCGGACTCCCATATAGATGCCATTTCCCGATGTAACCGGTCCGGTATCCTGCTTTCGCAAAGCATTCAGCCAGCGTGGGCGCATTTGGCTTCAGTTCGACATCGTTGATGAAGACGCCATTCGTTAAGGGATACTGCCCGGTCATGATGCTGGCCCGTGCCGGACAGCAGACAGAACACCCCGAGACGGCGTTATCGAAACTGACGCTTTCGCGAGCCAGACGGTCGAGAACCGGCGTGTGGACGTTCGCGTCACCGTTATAGCCGGTGGATTGCGCGCGCCACTCGTCGGCAATGATGAACAGCACGTTCGGCCGCTTTTCCCGCGCTGCGCCGAGCATTGCGGGCGCGAGCGCGCCGGCCGTTTTCAGGAAATCACGACGAGGAAGATTCACGCCGGGTCCATCAGGCGAACGAGGAATCCGCATCTTTGCCGCTCGGAAGCGTATACTTCATCCAGAGATCGTTCGTCTTCTTTCGAAATTCGTTGGTTTCACGCCGCAGTTCGGCCAATGTATGCTGATGCTGCTCCAATTCTGCGAGATTATTCACCTCATTCGGATCGTTTTCGAGATCGTATAGCTCCTCGTTGTATTGTCAGCTTGAACACATTGCGCGTCCGTCGGATTTGAAAACCCACGTTCCGGCAAAGTCGCCTGCCCCCTCAGCGAAACACATCGCCCCGGCAAACGCGACAGCCACACGCCAGAGCATCACTGGCCGATGATATCGCGCGGCAGATGCACACACAAAAAAGCCGGGCGGATCTCCCGATCCGCCCGGCTCACTGACTAACTTACCCAGCTCGAGTTACTCGGCCATCTGTTCTTCCGGTCCCAGATCCTCGCTCAACCCGCCCGTGTACTGAAGACGAGCCTCGTCCTCGTAACCGGCGAGCGCATCGAGCGATGGCTCGGGCACTGGCTCTTCCACAAGGTCCTCGCCCGCGATCCGGGTCCGGCGATAGTATTCCATGCCTGTTCCGGCAGGAACCAGCCGTCCCATTATTACGTTCTCCTTCAGACCCCGCAGGTAATCCACCTTGCCGTTGATGGCGGCTTCGGTAAGTACGCGCGTCGTCTCCTGGAACGAGGCTGCCGAGATGAACGAATCGGTCGAGAGCGAAGCTTTGGTGATGCCCAGCAGCACCGCCTTGCCCTGCGCCGGACGTCCGTCCGCTTCGATCACGCGATCGTTCTCCGCACGGAATTTGAACCGGTCCACAACTTCTTCCGGCAGGAATTCCGTGTCGCCGATATCTTCCACACGCACCCAGCGCATCATCTGGCGGACGATCGTCTCGAGGTGCTTGTCGTTGATATTCACGCCCTGCAACCGGTAGACTTCCTGAATTTCGTTGACGAGATACTTCTGCAGTTCCTTCTCGCCCCGAATCGCCAGAATGTCATGCGGATCGCGCGGGCCGTCCATCAGCGGATCGCCGGCCGAAACGCGCTCGCCTTCCTGCACATTGATATGCACGCCGCGAGGCAGCGAGTATTCGCGTTCCTGTCCGTCTTCGCCGACAACGTAGATCTTGCGCTGGCCCTTCGTGAGTTCGCCGTACTTCACCAGGCCATTGATTTCGGCCATGATGGCGCTCTCACGCGGCTTGCGCGCTTCGAACAGCTCGACAACACGCGGCAGACCGCCGGTGATGTCCTTGGTCTTCGTGGTTTCGCGCGGAATCTTCGCGAGCACGTCGCCCGCGTGGACTTCGTCGCTATCGCGAATCATCAGGTGCGCGTGCGTCGGCATCAGGTACTTGCGCGACCCGTCCGGCCCTTTCACCTGAATCATCGGCTGCCGCTTCTCGTCCGGCGAATCCGTTACGACAAGCTGTGACATGCCAGTGACTTCATCCACCTGCTCGGCGAGCGTGATGCCCTCCTGCAGATCCTTGAAGTGCACCGTACCCGAAAGCTCCGTCAGGATCGAGAACGTGTAGGGATCCCACTCGAGCAAATCCTGATTGGCTTTGATCGGATCGCCATCAGCCACCGTGATGCGCGCGCCGTAAACGACCGGGTAGCGTTCTTTTTCGCGGCCCTTGTCATCTACGATCGCCAGAATACCGTTACGGTTCATGGCGATGATCTCGCCCTTCTCATTCCGCACGGATTGAATATTCAGGTACTTCGCGAAGCCGTCCGATTTCGCGTCCTGCTTCGATTGCTCGGAGACTCGCGTCGCAGCGCCGCCGATGTGGAAGGTACGCATCGTGAGCTGCGTGCCAGGTTCGCCGATGGACTGCGCCGCGATTACGCCGACCGCTTCGCCCAGCTCCACCAGTCTTCCAGTCGCCAGGTTGCGGCCGTAGCACATCACGCACACGCCGCGTTTCGATTCGCACGTCAGCACCGAGCGGATCTTTACGCGCTCGATACCGGCCGCCTGAATCGCCGCCGCCAGTTCTTCCGTGATCTCCTGGTTTACCGCGACAATCACGTTGCCTTCGTAATCGCGCTGATCTTCTAGAGCCACGCGGCCGACGATGCGGTCACGCAGCGGTTCGATGATTTCGCCCGATTCGATAATCGGCTCGACGATGATGCCCTCTGTCGTGCCGCAATCGTGCTCGGTCACGATCACGTCCTGCGCCACGTCGACCAGACGCCGCGTCAGGTACCCGGAATCGGCGGTCTTCAGCGCCGTATCCGCCAGACCCTTGCGCGCGCCGTGCGTCGAGATGAAGTACTGCAGCACGTTGAGGCCTTCGCGGAAATTCGCCGTAATCGGCGTTTCGATGATTTCGCCCGAAGGTTTGGCCATAAGACCGCGCATGCCCGAAAGCTGGCGGATTTGCTGCTTTGAACCGCGGGCGCCGGAGTCGGCCATGATGTAAATCGGATTGAGGTAACGGCCGGTGCGATCGTCTTCCTCCATGGCGGTGAACATCTGGTCCGAAACCTTCTCGGTAACGCGCGACCAGATTTCAATGATCTTGTTGTAGCGTTCGCCATGAGTGATAGCGCCGTCCTGATACTGGCTCTCGACGGCCACCACTTCCTTCTCGGCGTTGCGCACCAGCTCCTGCTTCTCGCCCGGTACGACCATGTCATCGACGCCGATCGAAATGCCGGCGCGAGTCGCATACAGGAACCCGAGATTCTTCACCTCATCCAGCATCTGAACAGTGATCTGCAGGCCGAACTTCAGATAGCAATACTGCACGAGCTGTCCGAGGCCCTTCTTCTTCAACAGACCGTTGATGAACGGCATGTCTTCCGGAAGATGATCGTTCAGAATCACCCGGCCGACGGTCGTATCCATGTACTGCTTCACGAATTCGATCGGCTCGGTATGCATGATGTTCTGGTTGTCGAACGCCTTGGTCAGGTCGATCACCCGGCCCGTATAGCGCAGCTTGATCGGCGTCAGGGTCTCGACTTCGCCCATTTCGAGAGCGATCAGAACGTCGTCCGTGGAAGCGAATGTGCGGCCTTCGCCCTTCGCGCCCGGGCGGCCCTTCGTCAGGTAATAGCAGCCGAGCACCATGTCCTGCGTCGGAACGGCGATCGGGCCGCCGTGCGCCGGCGAAAGGATATTGTTGGCCGAAAGCATCAGCGTCGAAGCTTCGATCTGCGCTTCGGGCGAAAGCGGAATGTGAACCGCCATCTGGTCGCCGTCGAAATCGGCGTTGAACGCGGTACAAACCAGCGGATGCAGCTTCAGCGCCTTGCCTTCAACCAGCACCGGCTCGAAAGCCTGAATGCCGAGGCGGTGCAGCGTGGGGGCGCGGTTCAGCAGAATGGGGTGGTCTTTAATGACCTCTTCCAGAATGTCCCAAACCACCGGATCCTGCTGTTCAACCAGCTCCTTTGCCTGCTTGATCGTGGTACAGTGTCCGCGCTGCTCGAGCCGGTGATAAATGAAAGGCTTGAACAGCTCGAGCGCCATCTTCTTCGGCAGACCGCACTGGTGCAGCTTCAGATCCGGACCGACCACGATTACGGAGCGGCCTGAATAATCGACGCGCTTTCCGAGCAGATTCTGCCGGAAGCGGCCCTGCTTGCCCTTAAGGGTATCGGAGAGCGACTTGAGAGGACGGTTGTTTGCGCCGCGCAGCACGCGTCCACGCCGGCCGTTATCGAACAGCGCGTCTACCGCCTCCTGCAGCATGCGCTTTTCGTTGCGGACGATCACGTCCGGGGCATGCAGTTCGATCAGTTTCTTCAACCGGTTATTCCGGTTGATAACGCGGCGATACAGGTCGTTCAGATCGGAGGTGGCGAAACGGCCGCCATCCAGCGGCACGAGCGGACGCAGTTCCGGCGGAATCACCGGAAGCACGTCGAGAATCATCCACTCGGGCTTGTTGCCGGATTTGCGGAAGCTTTCCACCACGCGCAGGCGTTTCGCAAACTTCAGCTTCTTCTGCTGCGAGGTTTCCGTCTTCATCCTTTCGCGAATGTCTTCGCTCAGGAATTCGACATCTACTTTCTTCAGCAGCTCCTTGATGCCTTCCGCGCCCATCATCGCCACATATTTGCCGGCGGTGGCGGGGTCGGAATCAAGCTGCCGCTTGCGCTCGTCGGAAATCACTTCGCGCTGCTGCAGATCCGCAACTTCGCCGGGATCGACGATCACGTAAGCTTCGAAATACAGAACGCGCTCGAGCTCACGCAGCGTGATGTCGAGCAGGTGGCCGATGCGCGAAGGCAGGCCCTTGAAAAACCACACGTGCGAGCACGGGCTCGCCAGTTCAATATGTCCGAGCCGTTCACGGCGGACGCGCGCAAGCGTCACTTCAACGCCGCACTTGTCGCAGATCACGCCCCGGTGCTTCATCCGCTTGTACTTGCCGCACAAGCACTCCCAGTCGGTAACGGGGCCGAAGATGCGCGCGCAGAAGAGCCCGTCCCGTTCCGGCTTGAAAGTCCGGTAATTGATGGTTTCGGGCTTCGTGACTTCGCCGTGACTCCAGCTTCGAATCTTTTCCGGACTCGCCAGCGAGATCCGAATGGAATCGAAATCCGCGATTAGATTTGCTCGATCGTACGGAGAGGATCGCATTTTTTCTCCAGAATTCTTAAACCAACAGCAATAAAGAGAGCCGGACGGCCGCTTGCCCGCGGCCGCTCCGTCCGCTTATTCCTGACTTAATCCGCCGCGAGCGCAGTGTCTTCCTGCGCTGTGCGCGTGCTCTTCATCAATTCCACATCGAGGCACAGTGATTGCAGCTCGCGAATCAGCACGTTGAACGATTCCGGCACGCCGGGTTCAATCGCCGCTTCGCCCTTCACAATCGCCTCGTAGATTTTGGCGCGCCCATAGACATCGTCGGACTTCGCCGTCAGCAGTTCCTGCAGAATGTACGCGGCGCCGTAAGCTTCGAGCGCCCACACTTCCATTTCGCCGAACCGCTGTCCGCCGAACTGCGCCTTGCCGCCGAGCGGCTGCTGCGTAATCAGCGAATACGGCCCGATCGAACGCGCGTGGATCTTGTCGTCCACCAGATGCGAGAGCTTCAGCATGTAGATGTAGCCCACCGTCACCGGCTGCTCGAAC
>Ga0070680_100001203_pt1 | contig 18661 bp, 23 predicted proteins | sample KBSC73BmetaG_FD_64672 | JGI IMG/M metagenome (GOLD analysis project Ga0070680, IMG submission 64672) | Corn rhizosphere microbial communities from Kellogg Biological Station, Michigan, USA - KBS C7-3B metaG | ecosystem: Host-associated > Plants > Roots > Rhizosphere | place: USA: Michigan...
TGCGCAACGGCGCGAAGCTGCGGCTCTCGCGCACCTACCGCGAGCGGCTGCATTCGCGATTGGGCGCGCGCGTCGATGCAACCGATGCCGCGGTCGACTAAGGCTTCCGTCGTTCCGGCTTGACCGCCTGCGTCGCGATGGGCGGCGCGATCCGGAACGTGAACGACTGCTGCACGAGCTGTCGAACCTTGTGCGATCCGATCTTGGCGGGCGAGAAGCGCATGTAGGGCAGTGCATCGCGGACGGCGCTCACGAATCCTGGATTCGTCGAATCGAGTATCTCGAGCGACGTCGTGTCCGCGAAGCCCGTCGTGTCGACGACGTAACGTGCGCGCACCGCGCCCTCGATATGCTTGTTGAGCAGATCGAGCGGATACGCGGGTGCGGCACTCGTCTGCGAACGCGCCACGGCTGTATCGACGTCGACTTCGGTGAAGATCGAGTCGCCGCGCGGGTCGCCAGGCTTGTCGGGAACGCTCGTCGTGTCGACGAGACCTCCTCCCGCTTGCTGGGTCTGGGGCGCAAGTCGAGCCGGGCGGTGCTCGTCGATCGCCGATGGCCCCGGGCCGCTGCCCAGGCCATTCGTGAGCGTGATGTAACGCACGACCTCGTCCGTCCCGAGCTCGACATGCGGCTTGTTCACCGGCGGGATGTAATAGACCCGATTCGCCAGACTCTCGCGCGACATGCTGTCAGGCGGGCGCGTGCCCACGACCCACGCACCGATCAGCACGAGATGCGCGACGGCGCTCGACACGGTGGCGCCGCCGAGTGGTGCGGGCCGCATATACGAGGTCTTCCACAAGCGCAGCATGGTGCTGCTATCATGCATCGCGGACCGGGCCGTGCCCAGAGTCGCGGTGTGAGCCGTTCGATCGGCGGGACGAATCGCTTCGTCACGGTGCACACTCCTCGGGAGCCCTTTTCGCACCGTTCATCACGCAATCGTGGTGAACCGCTCGCTGCGCGCCGACAATGCGCCCGTGCGAACAGCCTGCGTTCCCAATACCACGATGCCGGACCTCGCGTCGGAAAGCGCGCCGTCACACAGGCGCGCTCCCCTGCCGTTCCGATTTTGCATTCAACCCCTGATGATCATGCGCAGCCGTCATCTGTATTCGCTCATCGCCGTAGCGATCCTCGGGTGCACGTCTTCCGGACCTGCGGAGGTGGCGCAGTTCGGGTCTGGATCTCGGCGAATTCTCATCGTGGGCAATAGCCTGGTCGGCGCCAACGACCTCGGCGCCATGGTCGCGGTCATCGCGGAGTCCGCGCACGTCAGCCCATTGCCGGCCGTCACCGTCGACTGGGCCCCGGACTACGCGCTCATCGACCACTGGAATGCCGGCAACGCGCGCAGCCGGATCAGCGGAGGCCACTATGACGTCGTCATCCTTCAGCAAGGACCCTCCTCGGTCGACGTGAACCGAGACACATTGCGCCTGGCCGCCAACCTCTTCGCGCCGATCATCCGGACGGCCGGCGGCGTGCCCGCCATGCTCGCCGTCTGGCCGACGATCGATCGGCAGGTGGACTGGGATCGGGCGACCGAATCGTATCGGCTGGCCGCGCAGGACGTCCGCGGCTACATGCTTCCTGGCGGCGAGGTCTGGCGAGCCGCATGGAAGCGCGATCCCACGCTGCGGTTCTACTCCGACGGATTGCATCCCTCGCCGCTGGGTTCCTACGCGGTCGCGTTGTCGATCGTGGCGTTGCTCTATGATCGTTCTGCCGTGGGGCTCACCGCGCGATTCTCGATGCGGGGCGGCGTGTACACGGTCGACGCGGCGCTCGCGCGTTTGCTCCAGGAGTCCGCGGACAGCGCGAACAGACAGTTCGGCGCCCGCCCAATGCCCTAGCGCACTCGAAAATCCATCGCGGGACCGGCACGTCGACGCGCGCCGTGCGATAGCTTTCCCGGACCATGATCGCTACGAACATCTGGTTCTGGGTCGGGTTCATCGCATTCGTGCTCACCATGCTGTCGCTCGACCTGGGCGTGTTCCACCGCACGCCCCACGCGGTCAGCGCCAAGGAAGCCGGCATCTGGACCGCCGTGTGGGTCGCGCTCGCGCTCGCATTCGCGGGCGGGCTGTACTACTTCTACGGCCACAGGCCGGCGCTCACCTTCCTCACCGGCTACGTCGTCGAAGAGTCGCTGAGCGTCGACAACATCTTCGTCATCGTTCTGATCTTCGAGTATTTCCGCGTGCCCGCGATGTGTCAGCATCGCGTGCTCTTTTACGGAATTCTCGGCGCGCTGGTGATGCGCGGGCTCTTCATCGGCCTAGGGGCGGTGCTGCTCGCCAGGTTCCACTGGATTCTCTACATCTTCGGCGCGATGCTCGTGGTCACCGGCGTGCGGATGGCCATCAAGAGCGACGACGAATTCAAGGGCGACGAGAATCCCGTCGTGAAGTTCGTTCGCCGCTTCGTGCCCGTCTCGGCCGACTTTCACGGAAAGCACTTCTTCACGATCGAGAACGGCAAGCGTCTGGCGACGCCGCTGCTGCTCGTCCTCATTCTCGTGGAAGTGACCGATCTGGTGTTCGCGATCGATTCGATCCCGGCGATCTTCGGCGTGACGCGCGATCCCTTCATCGTCTTCACATCGAACATCTTCGCCGTGCTCGGGCTGCGGTCCCTGTACTTTCTGCTCGCCGCGGTCGTGACGCGATTCTATCTCCTCAAATACGCGCTCGCCGCCATCCTCTCCTTCGTCGGCGTGAAGATGCTCGGCGAGCACTATTTCGAGGTGGGCATCGCGCTGTCGCTCGGAATCATTCTGGGCCTCTTAGGGATCGCGATTGCCGCGTCGCTGATCTGGCCCAGGCGTCCCGAGGAAGCGCCCCGAGCCTGACGGCGCTCAGCGCTTCTCGATCGCGTCGCGCACGTCGAGAAGGATCTCGAAGTAGAGCTGCTCGCGACGATAGGCGAAGTCGAGCGTCGCCATCTGTGATTCGTCACCCGTGGTCTTGGCGCGCTCGAATGCTTCGCGATACATCTCGTCGAGGTTGGCCAGGATGCGTTCGCGGGATCGTGACATGCTGATTTGCTCGAGGGCGTTGAGGGTCAGACGGGGAATGTCGTCGCCGATGCGACGAATGGGCTCGGTGTCGATCTGATCGAGGAGGAATCGTCGCGCCCGGTCCATGAGCATCCGGCGGGACCTGGGGAGATTGTCCATTGAAGCGGAACGGGATCTTCGAGCGTGACGAATACCGATGCGTGTATTGCGGAGAGCGATTCCCAGCGGAAGAGCTCACACTCGACCACGTCGAACCCAGGGTGCGTGGCGGAGACCGCTCGGAGGGCAACTTAGTCTCGGCGTGTAGGGCGTGCAACACGCTGAAAGGCCAGCGACGGGTGAGCAGATTCCTCTATGAGGAGTCGCGTGCACGGGAAAGTTTCTTCCGCTACGCGGTGCACGTATGGCCGCGGATTCTGCGCGCGATTCAGGAGGAGTTGGACGAGCTCGATGCCGACGGAAAGAAAGCTTAATCGGCGCGCTATCTGAGTCCTTTCTCTCGCAGCAGTTGCACGATGATCCGATCATCGTTCGCATGCGGGACGAGCGACTCGACCACCTCGGCTTCAGTCACCCCCTCGCAATGCATCAACGGCGGAGGCGTTCCAACGCCCTCTCGCGGCGTGCCCGCGCGACGATCGACTTCCAGGACCGCGGTCACTGGAACCGCCCCTTCTTCGCTCGTGCGACGAATGCGAACGGCCGGGCCGTGCGGCAGGACGCGTTCGTACAGCACTCCTGGAAGCATCACGGAAAGTGAGATGGCGAGCATCGGTGCGCAATGTTGGGTCTGTTTGACGCGGACGCCGTATCGCCAGTCACAGACGATGAAAAACCGCCTCCTCGACGACGCGCCCGCCCTTCAGGTGCTCCACCACGATCTGCTCCAGCAACGCGGGCGTGACGCCGGCATACCAGATTCCATCGGGGTACACGACCACGATTGGCCCGCCGGTGCAGACGCCGAGACAGGGCGTCTCACCACGCTTCACGCGATCGGGGCCGAACAGCAGTCCCTCGCGCTGCAAGAGCGAAGGAAGCAAACGATACAACTCCTGCCCGCGACGATCGGGCGAGCAGAAGCCGCCGACGCACACCAGCACGTGGCGCGCGTATGGATCCATCACGGGCTGGGGTGGCGATTGTGGCATGGTGCTGATGATTAGCGACGGCGGGTGCAGTAAGCTATTGCGTGACCGGCGGCATCCGCGTTTCCCACTTCACGAACTCGCATGACCATCGAATCGGTACGCATTGGCGATCTCACGGTCCTGCGTAAGATGCCGGCGCACGGCCGCGGCGTGCCGATCCTCTTCGTTCATGGCTATTTCGCCGACGCAACCGTCTTCACGGACTGGCTCGAATTCTTCGCGGCTCGAGGCTGGCCGGCATATGCGGTGAACCTGCGTGGACGCGGCGGCAGTCGGCCCGACATCGACCTCGGCCGCGCGTCGATCAGCGATTTCGTCGACGATGCCGCGTCGGTCGCGCGCGCACTCGGCGGCCCGGTGGTCGTCGGCCACTCGATGGGCGGGCTCATCGCGCAACAGCTCGCCGCGCGGCACGACGTCCGCGCGGCCGTGTTGCTCGCTCCCGCCCCACCGCGCGGCATCAGTGTTCTCTCACCACGCCTGCTGCTCAAGCAGCTCAAGCATCTGCCCGCGATCGTGCTGTCACGACTCGTTCGCCCCGGCCGCGAGGACCTGAAGGAGATGGTGCTCAACCGTATTCCACCGACGCGGCAGGACGAGTTGCTCGAAGATCTGGGTCCGGACAGCGGGCGTGCCGGCCGCGACATGTCGATCGCCGGCGTGCACGTCGCATCTGGCGACGTGACCTGTCCATTGCTCGTGGTCGCGGGCGAAGACGACCGCTTCATTCCCATTCGCATTGCCGAGCGGATCGCCGGTCGCTACGGTGCACCGCTTCACCGGCTCCGCGACCATGCGCATATGCTCATCCTGGAGCCCGGATGGGAATCGATCGCGACGTTCGTCGAGGGCTGGATTCGATCGGCGCTTCACGACGCCGCGCGCGCGTCGTGACCGTCGCACCCAGGCTTGCTTGCCCGATCGGGTATCTTTCGTCTCATGGCGACGGCAGATGACTTCTTCGCGATTGACATGCGCGTGGGAACCGTGCTCCGAGCCGAACCGTTCCCGGAGGCGAAGAAGCCGGCGATCAAGCTGTGGATCGATTTCGGGGCCGAGCTCGGCCAGAAGCAGTCGAGCGCGCAGATCACCGTGCACTACACGCCGGAATCGTTGCTTGGCCGTCAGGTCGTCGCCGCCGTGAATCTCGGCTCGCGGCGCATCGCCGGCTTCACGAGCGAGGTGCTGGTGCTCGGCGCGATGCCGTCCGCAACCGAAGTCGTACTGCTGGCACCAGATCACCGCGTCGATAACGGAACACGCATCGGGTAGCGGCACCGGCCCGATCGAGACATGAGGGTTCTTTGACATGACGTCACCCGCAGCATCCGGAACCGGCTCCAGCACGCCCGCGGCGCCGGTCATCACGCAAACCGAGGCCACCTGGCGAGGCGATCGCTCATTCGATGCCGGCCCGACCGGCCGTACCCATCGGATCGATGTCAACGCGAAGGAGGCGCCAGGTCCCGTCGAGACGCTGCTCAACGCGCTCGCCACGTGCTCCGGTGTCGATGTCATCGACATCCTCGCGAAGCGAAAGACACCCGTGGAGCGGATGAAGATCCTGGTCGTTGCCGAGCGTCGGGCCGAACCACCGCGCCGCGTGATGAAGGTGGATCTCGAGTTTCGCATCGATGGCGCTGGCATCGAGGCCGAGCACGCAGAGCGCTCCATTCAACTCTCGTTCGAGCGCTACTGCTCGGTGGCGGCGTCGCTCGGATCGGACATCGTCGCCCACACGACGCTCGTGCTCAACGGCGAGAGCTTCGACGCCGTCGAACGACACATATGGCACCCATGACCCCAACGCGCCGTGGCGAGGCTACCGCGGCGCGTACCCAGCGTCGGACAGCGACGCTAGCACGCGGCCTTTGACGGACCACGGAGCGCCACGCCGCGTGCGCAGCAGCGAGAGCGCATCGAGAAAGCGCTGCTGGAAGCGTCGATACCGGTCACACCGACCACAATGAGCCAGGTGTGCGGCGAACACGAGCGTCGCCTCCGGCGGCATACGGCCATCGAGATAGTCCCACACGTGCAGGACGACGTTCACGCAGTCTGGCGGCACTCCTTCATCGTGGGCGTCAAACATGTCGTCGCTGCTCCGCTGGTCGCTGCGCCGATTCCAAATCCGGCATCCTTGGCGTAGGTGAGCAGTTGCTCCTGCATCAGGCGTCGCCCGCGGAACAACCGGGATCGCACCGTACCAATCGGCACGCCAAGCAACTCGGCGGCCGCTTCGTACGATTGATCCTCCACGTCGACAATAATCAGCGTCGAGCGGAATGGTTCCGGAACCTTCGCCAGGGCCGCGGAGATGGCTGGACCCAGGTCGAGCCGCGCGAAGACATCGTCATATCCCTCACGGACTGCCGCCGAGTATACGGCGCCGATCGCGATGGCATCGACTTCGGTGGAGTCCAGCTCCACTGTGGGCCGGGCCCGTTCGCGCGATCGCAAGAAGACGTTACGACAGATCGTGAACAGCCACCGCCGGCAGTCGCTGCCGGGCAGGTAGGTATGCCAGGATCGATAGGCGCGCAGGAAGGTGTCCTGCACGACATCGTCGGCGTCGGCCTCATCGCGCGTCAGCGAGAGCGCAAAGCGATACACGTCGTCGATCCAAGGAATCGCTTCCCGCTCGAACGCTGCGTCTCTGTCTCTGAATGCGTTATTTGCGATCTGCATGTTTGTGAATAGTTGACGAGTTAAGTATACGACGCGTTGTCTATTTGCGCGAGAGGCAGTTTTGCCGCGCGACCGGGTAGCTTGTTTCTTAGCGCACCCGTCGGGCTGGCAACGAAGGGGTCGCGGCGGTAAAGTGCTTCGATCGCATGTTTACTTCGCTCTTCGGATTCTGATGTCCGACGCCGGCGTCCCACCTGAGCGCGTATCGGAACTGGCGGAGCTGCGCGAGCGGCTCCGGCGGAGCGAAGCGCGCTTTGCCTCGCTCGTGGAGCGCATCGGCTACGGGCTGTATCGATCCACGCCAGCCGGCCGGTTCATCGAGGTCAACTCGGTTCTCGTGGCGATGCTCGGCTACAACGACGCGTCGGAGGTGCTTGCACTGGACCTCGGGCGTGACGTCTATCTCGATCCAGAGGAGCGCGATCGACTCCGGCTGCGGCCGAGTGGCATCGCGCAGACGGGCTGGCTCGAGACACGGTGGAAGCGGCGAGACGGATCACCGATCACGGTGCGCCTTTCCGTCCGTCCGATCCTCGCTGTGGACGGTGAGGTCGAGGCGTACGACGGTATCGTCGACGACGTCACGGAGCGCCGGAGGCGCGACGAGATGCTCCGCCGGAGCGAACGCATGGCCAGCCTCGGAACGACTCTCGCCGGCGTCGCGCATGAGCTCAACAATCCGCTCGCTGCGATCATGGGCTTCGCGCAATTGCTGCTGCGGCGACCATGGCCCGACGAGGATCGTGCCGCACTCGAGACGATCAATCACGAAGCGATCCGATCGGCAACGATCGTCAAGGATCTTCTCGCGATGACGCGAACGCGCGACGCCGAGCGACGCACGGTGGTGAACCTCAACGATGTCGTTGGCTACATCGCGCGGACGCGGCGATACGCGCTGGAGACGGCCGGAATCGCGTTGCGGCTCGAGCTGGACCCGCTGCTCCCGGCCGTTCGCGCGGACGCGGATCAAATCGAGCAGGTGTTGATGAACCTCGTCACCAACGCCGAACAATCATTGACCGCCGCGATCGAGCGAGAGACGCAGATGACCGGCCCGTGGGTCGCGATTCGCACACGTCGCGAAGGGGAGCATGCGCTGATCGAGGTCGAGGACAACGGTCCGGGTATCCCAGAGGACGAGCGCTCGCGCATCTGGGATCCGTTCTGGACCACGAAGGAAGAGGGTGAAGGCACGGGCCTGGGCCTCGCGGTTGCGCACGGCATCGTGTCGGATCATGGGGGAACCATCTCGCTCGAGAGCTCTGCGCCACCCGGCGCGCGATTCGTCGTGCGACTTCCGATTGCCGCAGACGCCGTCACAACGGTGCACCCGGGACAGGCGTCGCGCCCGCTCGATGTGCTGATCGTCGATCCGGGGGCGCTCGACCTGCTGTTCGTCGAGCGCTTTCTCACTTCACGCGGACACGCGGTGATCAACGCGGGAAGTGGCGAGCTCGCGCTCCGCATCGCCGAACAGACGACGTTCGATGCGGTGGTGTGCGATGCGCGGCTGTTGAACCGCGAAGGAGCGCACGTCGCGCTTGCGCTTCGTTCGACGTCCGGCTGCATCGGCGCGCGCTTCGTCCTATCCGCCGCGTCGCCCGCGGATGCGCCGGAGCTTCGGGCCGCCGCCGCGGCGCTCAACGGTGCGGCCCTCGTGGCGCGTCCCTACGACGTCGAGGAGTTGCGGCGATTGATCGAGGGAGATTGAAGCCACGACGATCACGGCGTCGTTCGTCCGCCTACCCAACCGTTGCGGATGTTGAGCTGCGCGGCGGACGCATTCTCGATCGGCTCGAGCTTCCACCGCGCGTTTCCCTGCGCCCGAACGATGCGCAGACCGGCGGGCGTGAGAACTTCCTCATAATCCATGTCCTCGGTGCCGCCGACGTGGCGATCGAACCAGGGATGCATGTCCACGCCGGCAGCGTCGCTCACTGCCTTCACGATGTCCTCCTCGGTGTAGCCGCGCCCCTGGAGATAGTATGAAGCGTTTGGCGCGTTCCACGTGCGATCGCGGAGCAAACGGAACGCATCGTCGAGCGACTTGCGGTTGTTCGTATGCTCGCGGATGAAGAGATCGAGATACAGCGCGATGCCCGCGCCTTTGGTGTAATACGAGAAGAAGGCGTCGCGGTCGACGGCAAATCCCGGGGTCGCGCCATCCCAGAACGGCGCCTCGAACGACGCCATCCGCGCCGAGACTTCCTTTCGGCCCGGATTGGTGAGGTTCTGCTGGATGATTCCGGCTGCCGCGGGATAGATCGTCTCCGCCGGCTGCAGGCCGGAGCGCGAGATGGCCATCTGGCCGTAGTACTGCGTCCAGCCTTCACCCACCCACAGGCTCGGCTGATAGACCTCGCGCGTGTAGTCGAAGGGGCCGAGCGCGGCGGCGCGCACGCGCTTCATGTTCCAGACGTGGAAATATTCGTGGGCGGCCGTCGACAGTCCGTCGAGGACCGGGTCGTCCTCGCGCCATCCGCGCATCGACGCGATCTGTGTCGAAAAGAGGTGCTCCATCCCGTCGCGGCCCTGGAATCCCAGATTGAACAGGAACGTGTACATCTGGAGCGGCGGCGGATCGAAGACAGTGTTTTCATAATGAACGATCTTGGCGAGCCCGTCGAGGAACCGCCGGCGCTCGTCGGGCGTCGTGGGTCCGTTGTGGTGGACCATCGCGCGATAGATGCGGCCGTCGATGTGCAGCGTATCGAGCGTCAGGAAGGGTGACACCTCTGTTGGCGTGTCGGCCAGCCGATCATAATTCTCGAAAGTGTAGTCCGCCTGATCGACGGCCCGGGTGTCGCCGTTCACGATGTGCCAGCCCGCGGGCGCCGTGATGTGGAGGTGGGCGGGATCGGGCTTGTGACCGACGACGTACATGAAGAGCGACGGCCCGTTCCAATTCGCGTGCGTGCTATCGAGCTGACTGAACGTGCCCGACAGCGTGTTCGCGAAGACGTGATAGCGGACGGTGAGGCTGCCGGCGCCGTTCGGATAGAGTCGCCAGAGCGAGCCGTTCTCGCGGTCCCACCGAACGGGCTGGCCGTTCGCGGTCACGGTGAAATCGGTGACGTTTCGCGCGAAGAAAAACGGCGCGTAGCGACCCGGGGACCATACCGGCATCTGGAGCTTCACGACCTCGCCGCTCACACGGCCGATGTCCATCTCGATGTCGTAGACGTGGGAATTGGGATCTCCCCACGCGATTCGATAGCCGATGTCGAATGGATTTGCCGGGCGCTCTTCCGCGGCGGGCGTGCCAGAGGTGCTCGGGATCATGGACGCGCCATGACACGCGGCGAGAGCAGCGGCCGCGACTACGGCAGCGTACGTCGTGCGAATTGACACCAACTCCTCCTTGATGTTCGGCGATGCGGAACGTGAGAAGTCTGGCAGAGAGCGCTGCACGGCGCCACTGCATCACCCGAGGGCATGCGCTTTGCCGACCTGTCCGTCACGGAGGATCAGAGCGATGGCCACTCGGAAGCGCACGACGAAGACGACGAAGAAGCCGCTCGCCGAATACAAGCGGAAGCGTGATTTCGCGAAGACGGCGGAGCCGTCGGGAGGCACGGGATCTCGTCGAAGCGGACGCGGCCTGCGCTTCGTGATCCAGAAGCACGCCGCCAGTCATCTGCATTTCGATTTCCGGCTCGAGCTCGACGGCGTGATGAAGAGCTGGGCCGTACCGAAGGGACCGAGCTACGATCCTTCCGTGCGTCGACTCGCGATGGAGGTGGAGGATCATCCGATCGAGTACAACACGTTCGAGGGCACGATTCCGAAAGGCCAGTACGGCGGCGGCACGGTCATGATCTGGGATCGCGGCACCTACGACGCCGAGGACGGCGGCGGCGTCGAGTCGCTGCGTGAGGGGTATGAGCGCGGCGATCTCAAGTTCGTGATGCGTGGGAAGCGCATGCACGGCGGGTGGGTGCTGGTGCGCATGCGGCGCGAGGGCGACCGCGCGCAGTGGCTGCTCATCAAGCATCGCGACGAGACGGCGGATCCGAAGTACGACGTCGTCGCGGACGAGATGACGTCGGCCGTGAGCGGACGCACGATGGAGGAGATCGCGACGCGCAAAGGACGCGTGTGGCAGAGCAATCGCGATTCGTCCGAGGCGCCGAAGAAAGCGCCGGCGAGCAAGAAGAAGAAGGTTGCCGCTACGCGGAAGCGTTCGACGACTACCGGCCGTCGAACCTCGGCGGCCGCTTCTCGGCGAAAGCCCGCATCGCCTCGCGCACGTCGTTCGACGCGAAGCACGTCTTGATCGAGACCAGCTCGCGCTCGAGCTGCGCTTCGAGGGGCGTGTCGAGCGTGGTGCGAAGGAGTCGCTTGGTGAGCGCGAGGGCGTAGGGCGGACCGGCAGCGAGACGTTCAGCATACTCTGAAGCCGCGCGGGCGAAGCCGTCGTCGTCGAGGACCACGGCAGCCAGCCCGATACGCTCCGCCTCGGCTGCGTCGACGTCGCGGCCGGTGAACAGGATCTCGACGGCGCGTGACATCCCGACGAGTCGAGGGAGGAGATAGCTGGCGCCCGCGTCGGGGCTGAGCGCGCGCCGAACGTAGCCGGCTGTGAGCTTGGCGCCGCGCGCGACGACACGAATGTCGGCGGCGAGCGCGAGACCAAGTCCCGCTCCGGCCGCGGGACCATTCACCGCGGCGATCACCGGCTTCTCGCACCTCGCCAGCGATAGCACCCAGCGTCCGACCCATGCGATCGGGTCCAGTCGCTCCACGCGCGTGGCGTCGGGAAGCGCTGGCGGCGTCGAGAGGTCCAGCCCCGAGCAGAATCCGCGACCAGCGCCGGTGATCACGACGACGCGCACGGCGTCATCGACCGCCGCCGCATCGATCGCATTCGGCAGTTCGGCGGCGAGCGCGGGATCGACCGCATTCAGTCGATCCGGCCGATTGAGGGTGATCGTGCGCACGCCGGCGGGCGACGTGTCGACGAGGATCGACGTGAATGGAGTCATGCTGCAATCTCGGTCTCGCGGACCGGATTGCGCCAGCGCCGACGCTCAGCCCTCGTCGTCGATGATTGCCGGCTGGCGCGGATTGCTCGAGCGTTTCATGACGCGCACCGCCATCATGCCCTTGTCCGCACGGTCGATCACGCGCTGCAACGGCTCGCCCTCTTCGCGCGCCGCCCAGCCGAGTGAGAATGCGACAGGCGCGTGCTGGAGCGCTTCGCAGCGCAACCGGTCGGCGACCTGTTCTGTCTCGACCGCAGTGGCGCCGTGCAGCAACACCAGGAACTCGTCGCCGCCCACACGGATCACGGGCTCCTCGGCCCGTACGTACCGCGTGAGGAAGCGCGCCATGCGGCAGAGCACTTCGTCGCCTTCGCGATGTCCCCAGCGGTCATTATAGATCTTGAAATAATCGATGTCGACGAACAGACACCCGCACGCCAGCGCGGGGTCGGCCGCGAGCCGTTTGTCGATCGCCGTGAGATAGCGGTGGTTGAGCGCGCCCGTGAGAGCATCGCGCGTGCTCATCTCGATCAGCGTCGACTCCAGCTCCTTCCGGGCGGTGATGTCGAACAGAATGCCGTGAATGAACGCTTCGTCCGTGTCCGGATCGCGAATCAGATAGCAGGTGTCGACGACCGTGCGGTGCGCGCCGTCGGGGCGGCGCAGGGTGAGCTCGCACTCGCGGACGTAGCCGTCGCGCTCGAGCGCGGCGAGCTGCGCGACGCGATGCGCCGGATCGACGAACAGCGCCGATGCTCCGTAATCACCGAAGGCCTCGATGGATTCGACGCCGAACATCTCGAGAAACGCGGCGTTCGCATCCAGGATGCAGCCGTCGCGCGTCGTGATGTAGATCCCTTCGCGGAGGTTGCGAGCGAATTCTCGCAAGCTTTCGGGATCGCTCAGGCTGCGAAAGCGCGTCGGCGGTGCGGTGGCCGACCGGCGCGGCGCGGTTCGCGAACCCTCCTTCGGCTTGTCCGCATGGGGATAGAGGACGTGACCCATGGCCCTCAGTATCGACGTCCGTCCATGGATCTTTGGCGCACCGGAACGGAATGTACCCGCGTCACAAGCCGCTGTCGAACAACGACTTGCAGGCCGCTCAGGGGACGAGGCGCGCCGGCAGGATCCCGGAGTTGCCGAATTTCTTGCGCACCTGGTCGATCGTACGGGCGAGAACGCGGTCGCGATCCGTCTCTGTCGTGAGCGAGTCACGGTACTCGAACAGCGCCAGTTGATCGGCCGTTGCATCGGCGGCCAGCGACGACAGCTTCACGCCGAGCAGGCGCGCGGGAACCCGGCGGGCGCTGCGAAGCTTGGCGAGCAGCGATCGTGCGACCTCGAGGATGACGCGATCGGAGATCACCGGTGCGTCGAGCGTGCGATTCGCCTGCCGCGTCTTGAAGTCGAAGTCGCGGATGCGCACGGTGATCGTGCGCGCGGTGACGCCGTCGCCGCGAAGATCCGATGCCGCACGCGTGACGAGCGCGAGCAGCTCGCGATGAAGCTCGTCGTCGTCGTGAACGTCGCGCGGAAACGTCTCGTCGCGGCTGATGCTTTTCGCATCGCCGTGCGCTTCGACCTCGCCATGATCGACACCGCGCACGCGATCGAACAGCCACGCCGCTTCGCGAGTGCCGAGCCATTGCGTGAGCGTCGCGAGATCGTATTGCAGGACGTCGGGAACGCGACGCATGCCGAGGCGCGCGAGTCGCTCCTGAAACCGCGGGCCGATGAGCGGAATGTCCGCCAGATCGAACGTCTCGAGAAACGCGGCCTCGCTGCCGGGAGCAACCACGTGCACGCCCGTCGCACCAGTTCCGGGCTTCGGCTTCGCGCGCTCGACGGCGAGCTTGGCGACGAGCTTGGACGTCCCGCCGCCGATCGAGACGGAAAGGCTCGTCTCCTTCACCACCGCTTCGCGCATGCGACGCGCCGTCTCGGCCAACGGCTCGTGGCCGTACAAGCCCTCGGTGCCGCCGAGGTCCATGTACCACTCGTCGATGCTCGCGCCTTCGACCACGGGGGCGAAGCGCTCGAGCACCGCGCGAATCTCGCCGCTCTTCTTGCCGCACGCGCGGCGGGGAACCGGAACGCACGTGGCGTCCGGGCACAGTCGAAGCGCCGTGGCGATCGGCATCGCGGACCGAACGCCGAACTTTCGCGCTTCATAGGATGCTGAACAGACGACTCCCCGGCTCTCGCGTGTACCGCCGACGATGAGCAGCGGCGCTTTGCCGGCGCCGTCGGGGTCGACCATGCGCGCGACGGCGACGAAGAAGGCATCGGCGTCAGCGAGAAGAATTCTTCGCGCCGTCATCGCACGTGCAGATCCTGCACGAAGCGCGACGACTCCGAATACCGCGTGATGCCGAGGGTTCGCGCCATGATCTCGCCGACGACGCCCGCGACGTGTTCGCGATATTCGTCTTCGTCCATGCCGTCGGTCGGCGATGTGTTGTCGACCACGAAGTCGATCACTTCGCCAGGCGTCTCCAGATACTCCCCATCGCCGGCCGGCACACCGAACTCGTCCTCGATGGCGGCGAAGAACTCACCGAGCGCCCAACTCATCGCGAAGGGAAGAATGGATTCATCCGGTGCAATGTGCGCGCGGCGTATCCTCCGAGCAACGGTGCATTTGTCACGGTTGCCCGCTGGTGGGCAGGGCGTCATATATTGGCGTAGCCATGACCTCACTTCGCAAGCCCAGCCAGCGCACGCCCGTTCCGCGCGAGAGCACCGCCGAGCTTCCGATGGGAAGTGCGGCCGATGCGCCGCACGGTTCGCGGCCGGAACAGGTCTATGCGCGGCTGCGTGACCTGATCGTCGAAGGGCTGCTCGCGCCGGGAAGCCGGATCGTCGAGACGGAGATCGCGACGCGTCTGGGCGTGAGCCGCACTCCGGTGCGTGAGGCGCTTCAGCGCCTGCAGCAGGAAGGCTACGTGATGGGCTCACCAGGCGCGCAGCAGTCGCGTCTCACCGTCGCCCCGCTGACGCGCGACGACGTTTACGAGCTCCTCAACATCGTCGGAGCGCTCGAGGGCATGGGTGCGCGCGGTGCCGGCTTGCTGCCAGCGACGGACCGACACGCGCTCGCGCGCGATCTGAAGACGCTGAACGCGGAATTCCATCGCGCGGGCAAGACGATGCCGATCGACCAGGGCGCACTGTATGAGGCCGACGAGCGCTTTCATCGCCGCATCGTCGAGGCGAGCGCCGGCCCGCGACTGCTGGCGCTCCACGACGCGGTGAAGCCGCAGGCCGAGCGTTACATCCGGATGTACATCAGCATGCTGCTCGGCGACATCCGCACATCGGTGTACGAGCACGACATCATCATCGCGGCGATCGACGAGGGACGCGCCGACGACGCGGAGCTCGCGGTGCAGGTGAACTGGCGGCACGCCGCGGATCGCCTGAGCAAGGTCATCGCGGTCGCGGGCGAGCGCGGCTCCTGGTAATCGTCGCCCCGCACGGGTTTCACTTCAGCGCTCTGCACGATCGAGCTCCTGGCCCGACAACGCCAGATTGTACGCGAGGTTCAACCGATCGCGCCCGCGCTTCAGCGTTCCTGCGAGAAATCCTCGAGCAGGCGCAGATAGCTGTCGTAGCGCTGCGGATCGATGGCGCCCGATTCGATGCCCGCGCGCACCGCGCATTCGGGCTCGCCGACGTGGCGACAGTCGGCGAAGCGGCACTCGTCCGCCAGCGCACGCATCTCGGGAAAACAGTAGTCGAGGCGCTCGGTGGGCAGCGCCCAGAGTCCCACCTCGCGCAGACCCGGAGTGTCGACGACGTAGCCGCCGTCGTTTCCGGGCAGGGGAAGCAACAATGCGCCGACCGTCGTGTGACGCCCTTTGTTGACGGACTCGCTGATCGCGCCGACACGCAGATTCGAGCCCGGGAACAACGCGTTGAGCATCGACGACTTCCCGACCCCCGACGGTCCGGTGAGCACGGATCGACGTCCGCCGAGGATGGCTCGAACGCCGTCGAGACCGCGGCCTTCTTTCGCGGCCACGTAGTGCACCGGATAGCCGATGCGCTCGTACAGGCCGAATCGCGCATGGGCGGCATCGTCGTCCACGAGATCGATCTTGTTCACCACGATCTGCGCGGCAAGCTCGTTCCCCTCGGCGATGACGAGGAAGCGGTCGAGCATGCGGGGATGCGGCTCGGGCTTCGCGGCCGCGAACACGACGATCACCTGATCGACGTTCGCGGCGACGATGCGTTCGCCCTGGCCGCCGCCGGGCGCCCGGCGCGCGAGGCGCGAACGTCGAGGCAGGATCTCGCAGATCGCCCAGGTGTCCGTGCCCGCTCCCGGCTCGATCAGCACGTCATCGCCGACGGCGAGCTTGAGCGTCTCGGCGGCGGCGAGAACGGTGTCGCGGCGAAGCGATCCATCGGCGCGCTTGCCGCTATTCGACTTCTTCAAACGCCCGCGCAGCGAGGCGTCGACGACCGCGCCCTCGTCCGTTCGAATTTGCCAGATGCCACCGGTGCCACTCATCACGACGCCGTGGACGGCCGCCTGGTCGCTCACGATTCGCCGTCCTCGTCGCGCATCGCATCCCACCAACGGCGCGAGCTCGCCGACGACTGCTTCTCGGCGATCGACGCATCGAGCACGTCCTTCACGTCGCCGACCGACATTGCGCCGAGTGCTCGCAGTGCATCGGCCTCGGTGGGTCCGTAGGCGAGATATTCGCTCTCGAGGTGGCCTTCGGGCGTCTGCGCACCGATGCGCGACCACTTCACGAACAGAATGAACGCGGACCAGGGACCTTCACCCTCGGGCGTCTCCTCGGCCATCAACTCGACGCTGTAGGAGAAGCCGTCGCTCCCCTCGAACGCGGCGGGCCGATCGTGCACCGCCGCGTAGCCGCCGATCGTGGACTCGTCGCCCTTCGAGTGATCGGGGGGGCGGTACCGCGCGTGCGACATCAGGACTTCCTGCCGCCGATCATCTCGCGTACGACGTTGCCGGTGATGAACGCCACGTTGGCGGGACGTTCGGCGAGACGGCGCATGAGGTACGGATACCACTGCGTGCCGAAGGGCACGTAGACGCGCATGCGATAGCCCTCCTTCACGAGCTGCTCCTGCAGGTCGCGACGCACGCCGTAGAGCATCTGGAACTCGAACCGCGAGTGGTCGATGCCCTGCTCCTTCACGTACCGCTTCGCTTCGGCGATGATCGCCGGATCGTGCGTCGCGATGCCCGGATAGTTGCCTTCGCTGAGCAGCGCGTGCATGCACTTGACGTAGTTGTTGTCGACCTCGCGCTTGTCCGGGAACGCGACGCTCGCGGGCTCCTTGTAGGCGCCCTTGCAGATGCGAACGCGACACTTGAGCTGGATAGCGCGCTCCACGTCCGACCACGTGCGATAGAGGTAGCTCTGGAGCACGATACCGACGTTCGCCTTGTACGCCGGATAGAGCCGCTCCTCGAACAGCCGCAGCGTCTTGTCCGTGTACGCGGTCGACTCCATGTCGAGGCGCACGAACGTATCGTACGTCTGCGCGCGGCCGAGCACGTCGTGCATGATCGCGACGCAGAGGTCCTCGCTGATGTCCATGCCCATCGCGGTGAGCTTGACGGAGACGTTCGCATCGAGCTTCTGCTGATGGATGCGGTCGAGGATCGTGAGATAATCGGACGCCGCGCTGCGCGCCTCGCGCTCGTTCGTGACGCTCTCGCCGAGGAGATCGAGCGACGCGGTGATGCCCTTGGCGTTGAGCGCGCGAACGGCGACGAGCGCCTCGTCGAGCGTTTCGCCGGCCACGAATCGCGACGCAAATTTCTTGGCGAATTTGTTGTTGCGAACGAAGCGGAAGACCCGCGGCTGGTTCGAGAGATAGAGAAGGCTGGAACGAAGCATCAGTCGGGGTCAGTCGCGTGCGGGATGGGAACGAAGGGTGGCCGGCTGCGTCACCCGCACGATCGGGAACGGCGCGTGCTCGGCGAGGATGCCGTCATAGAAGCTCCACTGCGCGAGGCCGTCCTCACTCCGCGGCTCGAGCAGATAGAAGGCGACGAGGCCATACGGCTGCGCGGCGCGCACGATGTACGTGCCGGGGGGGAGCGAGCGGGTCCCGGCGGCCGCCCAGGTACCGGTCACGTCCTTCATGAGGCGCGACGTCTCGGAGCGTCCGCGGTCGAGCACCGAATCCACCGTGAAGCTCTGCGCGGTCACCGACGCCGGCGCGTCGAGCTTCTCGACCGAGATGCCGTGCATGCGCAACGTCGGAAGAATGGCCTTTGCAGTTTTCTCATCGAACGCGTAGGCGAACGGCAGCGTGCCGGTGAGCGTCGGGGTGAAGCTCGCCATCACCGGCATCTTCACGAGCTTGATGATGCCGGTGCGCTGGCGCATGCCCATGCCCGGTTCGCGCTTGGTGCTGTCGGTGAGCGGCAGGACTTCTTCGACGCGAACGTCTTCGATACGCGTCGTGTCCATGCGAGAGCGCAGCGAGAGCTGCGGCGAGGTCGACGGATTCTTGCCCCACGCCACGACCTTCGCGTCGCCGTCCTTCCCGAGCTGCATCACTTCCTTCGGATGCTCCGCCAGGTACGAGAGAATCTCCGAGACGAAATCGTACGTCGACGCCACGCGGCGATCGAACGGATCGTGGGAGAACGCTTCGCTCAACACCGCGAGACGATTGCGAAGACCGTAATAGTTCGTGCCATAGCGCGCGAGCGATTCATAGGTCGAGAACACCCAGCCACTCGTCGGGATCGAATCGGCGATGATCTGCTCGAGCGACGGCCCGCGCGGTCCGCCGCCGCGACGCCC
>Ga0070680_100001205_pt1 | contig 18651 bp, 19 predicted proteins | sample KBSC73BmetaG_FD_64672 | JGI IMG/M metagenome (GOLD analysis project Ga0070680, IMG submission 64672) | Corn rhizosphere microbial communities from Kellogg Biological Station, Michigan, USA - KBS C7-3B metaG | ecosystem: Host-associated > Plants > Roots > Rhizosphere | place: USA: Michigan...
CAACGATGTGGGCCCGTTGAGTGTGAACCATAGCGGCCAGCTGCCGTCGGTCACGCTGTCGTTCAACCTGCCGCCCAACGTGGCGCTGGGGGACGCCGTCGATGAAGTCCAGAAAGCGGCGCGGCAAACGCTGCCATCGACGATCAGCACGGGGTTCTCGGGCACCGCGCAGGCGTTCCAGGCCAGCCAGCAGGGGCTGCTGTTGCTGCTGGTGCTCGCGATAGTGGTCATCTACATCGTGCTGGGCATCTTGTACGAGAGCTTCATCCACCCACTCACGATTTTGTCGGGCTTGCCGTTCGCAGGATTCGGCGCGCTGCTCACGTTGTTCGTGTTCGGCACCGAGCTGACCGTCTACGCATACGTAGGCATCATCATGCTCGTGGGACTCATCAAAAAGAACGCGATCATGATGATCGACTTCGCACTCGAAGCCGAGCGCCGTGAGAAAAAGTCGCCGCGGGACGCGATCATCGAGGCGTGCAGCGTGCGGTTCCGGCCCATCATGATGACGACCATGGCGGCCCTGATCGGGACACTCCCGATTGCGATCGGCTTTGGTGCGGGGGGCGAGTCGCGGCAGCCGCTCGGTCTCGCCGTCGTGGGAGGATTGGCGTTCTCACAGCTGATCACGCTGTATGTGACGCCGGTCGTGTATACCTATCTCGATGCGCTGCAGCACCGCCTGGGCCGCCGCGTCCGGCGCCGGGTCGAGGAGCCCGCCCCGGCCGGCGACTGATCGCTCGCTACGGGATCGCGTCGACGCGAACCGCCGCCCTGATCCCGCTGCCGATCGCGAAATTGTAGGTCCCGGGCTGCCGCGCCCTCAGCGTGAAGACCACCGCCGAGTCCGCCGATTCGAGGCTCACGAGCTGGAGATTCTGATCCTTCCCACTGAGCCGCTGCTGGCTCGCGCGCAGGGCGGCGCCGAGCGCGTCCATGGACGTCTCGTTGCCGTACAGGTCATGTGCGCGCAGCCGCAGCGCGAACGGCGCCCCGACGGCGACGACGATGGAGCGGCCGTTCACCGACGTGCCGTTGCGCTCGAGAATCAGCGAGTCGATCGGGCCGGGATCGGCGCGCAGCGTCATGATGCGCTCGACGGAATCGATCGTCGCGAAGACGGCGGCTTCGCCGGTTCGGATCCCCAACACCACGTCGACCGCGACGCGCCCCGTCGAATCGAGTACCGCCGATTCGGGGGTGACCCGCGCGTTGAGCGCGCGGAAGCGGACCGTGCGCCCGCTGGGCGCGCTGCCCTGCACCGTCCGCGCCTTGAAGATCAGGGGCTCGGTCAGCGAGGTGCCGACGGCCCCGCGATTGGTCGCGAGCGGAACGAAGCCGGTGTTGACGCCGGAGAGACCGGCCGGGGCGGCAATCTCGAGCTCGGCGGGCGCCAGGCCGCGCACGCGGACCTGGGCGATGGTGCCGCGGTTCACCGAATTCGCCGCCACCACGAAGCTGACCCGCCCGGCGGAATCGGTCACGGCCGACACCGGCGTGCCGCTGCCGCCGTTCCACTCCACCGGTTCTCCGACGATCGCGTTGCCGAGCGAATCGGTGACGGTCGCGAACACCGTGGCGGCGGAGTCAGCGGTGCGAGCGAAGTCGATGATGTCTGGTGTGACGCGCAACCGGCTCGGGCGCGCGGCTCGAACCGAGAGCGTCACCCCCGGCTGACCGGGGAATCCATTGCCTGAGCTGGTGCGAATCTCGAACTGGTGCGTCCCGACGCGTGCGACGGCAGGAAGCCGGAAGACGGCGATGCCGCTGTCATCGGTCACGGCCGCCGCGTCCCGCGAGAGGCCGAGCGTCGTGGTTCCCTTCAGAGCGAGCGTTACGCGTTTGATGGGGGTGCGGCCACGGCTCAGGCGGACGCGCACGCTGCTCGCCGTACCCGCGGTCGTGATGATGTCGGCCGGCAATGCGACGGCAGTCATCGGCTGCACCGGCTCGTCGGCCGGCGCGGTGGAGGGCGCCGACGCCACGCGGCGACCGTCACAGGCCGCGGCACTCGCGATCACCTCGCCCCCCGCCCCCGCGCTCCGCAAGTCCGCCCAATCACGGTCTGTCGGGCGGAAAGTGAGACAGCTACGGCGCACCACGTCCGCGACCTCGGCTTGCGCAAAGAGCGGATTGGTGAGCAGGCGCACCAGCTCGGCTTTGTCGAGGGGCGGCGGTGCTTGACCTGCCGCGCCGCGCGGGAGCGCGAGCATTGCTAGAGCGAGGAGAGTGAAACGATGGCGCATAGTCATGGTCTCGTGCAGGACGACCGCTCGAAGCGCAACTCGACGTTGCGGACGTCGGCGTACAGCGCGCGATCGCGAGTGTCTCGCGCGGAATCGGTCGTCCCCGATGTTTCCTTGCGCGCGAGGTTATAGCTGAGCCACGCATCCTCCACCTGCTGCAGCCCACGCGACAACCCCGCGCAGCCCATGCGGCGGGAATCGTACATGCGCGAGCGCATCGTGAAGGCTGCAATGACAAGCGTCAGCGAGTCGGCCCGGCTATCCAGCGCCGCAAGATTGGACGCTGCGATCGCGCCAGGAGTGGCGTCGTCTCTCGTCCTGCTCCCAGCGGAGTCCACTCGGGATCCCAGCAGGCCGTATATCACGACCACAAACACGGCGCCGGCAATTCCCGAGGCGATGTAGGCGACAGGGCGTGCGAGCTTCGCCAACACACTGACGCGGGGTTGAGGCGCTGCGGAGGGGGCCGCGGGGAGGTCGACCGCCTCGTCGTCAATATCTGCCTCAGGCAGCAGGATCGGATGACTGGGTCGCAATCCGGTCCCGACCGTTGGTCGCATTCCGGTTGTCGGACCTGGCTCAGACACGACGAGACCCCCTTTCCTGGATGGAGGCGGGGGCAAGTTCCATACCTCTTTGTAACGGATCATTATGTTGGCGATATCAGCGAGGCGGACTTGGGAGAATCGCGAGTTGTCAGTGGACTGATACATTCTGAGCAGCAGCGATGCAGAGTACCTTTGGCCTTGTGAGCTCGGTTCATCTGCGGTCGGTCCACCGGCGCGGCGGCGAGGAGGGAGTATTTCCCTTCACCGTTCCGGCCATCCGGACACTGGATCAGCTCGCCCTCGATACCCCGGTGACGTTTTTTGTCGGAGAGAACGGCTCGGGGAAATCCACCCTGCTCGAGGGGATCGCAGCCGCGGCGCGCCTGCCGGCCATCGGGAGCGCGGACCTCCAGCGCGACGAAACCCTCACGGCGCAACGGCGCCTGGGCAAGGCGCTGCGCCTCACCTGGACCAAGCGGGCCACCCGCGGCTTCTTCCTGCGAGCCGAAGATTTCTTCGGATTCACCAAGCGGCTGGCGCAACAGCGCGTCGAGTTCCAGCAGCAGGCGGCCGACATCGAGAAGGAATACCGGACCCAGGGCCGTTCCCCGTATGCCATGGGTCTCGCGCAGCTCCCCGCGCGGTCGTCGCTCGCGGATATGGAGCGGCGCTACGGCGTCGATCTCGATGCCAATTCACACGGCCAGAGTTTTCTCAAACTGTTTCAGTCGCGCTTCGTGCCGGGAGGATTGCATCTGCTGGACGAGCCGGAGGCGCCGCTCTCACCACAGAGTCAACTGGCGCTGCTCGCGATGATCGGGGAGATGGTGGGGCACCACGCGCAGTTCATCGTCGCAACGCACTCCCCGATGCTGCTCGCCTTCCCGGGAGCGCGGATCTATAACTTCGACGCCACCCCAATTCAGGCGGTGGCGTACGAAGAGCTGGATCATGTGCGAATCACGCGCGATTTCTTGAGCGCCCCCGAGCGGTACCTGAATCAGATTCTGGGACGCTAGCGGATTCCCACCGACACCCCAATCTGAAGGACCCGCATGATCACCGGGGTGCTGACGTAGTTCGCGGTGACGCTCCCGTCAGAATTCCGAGTGAACCCGTCCACCGGTATGTATTTCACGTTGTCGTGCCGCGCCCCGCGCGCACCGATGTCGATGGCGATCGGTGTGCGTCCGGTGGAGAGAAAGAGCAGGACGCCGCCACCCGCCGAGGTGCTCGTCGTCAGGTCACCGGTAACATGAATGTCGGAAGTGCTGCAGCCGCAATCGCCGGAGGTGATGCCGCTGAAGAACCACGCGCCGCCCACTGTCGCGAATCCATAGACGCGCAAAGCGCCGCTTCCCAGCGTCAGCTGCGGACCGGCGCCCAATGTTGCGATTTGCGATGTCGTCGAGACGCCGGCGCCCTGATAGCGATTCTCGTAAACCATCCACCCGCCGTCGATCCGCAACCCCAGGGTCGACCCCAGCACGCCAAAGCCAGAGAAGCCGGGCGCGATGTTACCGGTGCGGCGGAACTGACCCTGCGGCTGCCCTACCGTGAAATCGAAGCCAAAGCTGGCGCGCTCGCGCTCGTTGACCTCGCGCAGTGCCGAACGTTGGCCGAAGAGGGGGGCCGACGTGATCACCGCCAGGCCCAGCACCGCCATGCCGATCCGCCGCATATGCCCGTCCTGTGAAAGTGGGAGTCGCCTGCGCGGTGGCGGAAAGGCAATGCACATGCCAAGCTTCCGCCCCACAGTTGGCTCCCGCTCTCTGACCTAAAAGGGGGACATCCCGCGTCGGTTATGGACACGATCAGCTACGAGGACTTTGCGAAGGTGGATATCCGCGTCGGGCGGGTCATTGCCGCTGAGGAGTTCCCGAAGGCCAGAAAACCGGCCTACAAGCTGCGCATCGACTTTGGGCCGGCCCTCGGCGTGAAGAGCTCGAGCGCGCAGATCACCAAGTACTACGACCCCACCGACCTCGTCGGAAAACTGGTGCTCGCGGTAGTGAATTTCCCACCACGCCAGATCGCGACCTTTTTTTCGGAAGTGCTGACGCTAGGCGTGATGCTTGGGGAGGGAGATATTTGCCTCGTGCATCCCGACCGGGACGTGCCCCTCGGCAGTTCGATCAGCTGATCCAAATCGCGCTTCCACATAGTCGTCGAGCAGGCGCAGGAAGTCGGTGACGATGCGCTCGCCTTTCAGGGTGGTTTTGAGCGCCCCGTCGACATACACCGGCGCTCTCGGATCCTCCGCTGTTCCGGGCAGCGAGATCCCGATATCGGCGTGCTTCGATTCGCCGGGGCCGTTCACGACGCAGCCCATCACCGCGACCCGCAGCTCCTCGGACCCCGGGTAGCGCGCCTGCCAGAGTGCGCGCCGCTCGCGTAGGTGAACTTGAATCTCTTCAGCCATTTCCTGGAAGAATGTGGACGTCGTCCGCCCACAACCCGGGCACGCCGTGACCTGCGCGGTGAAGCTCCGCAGGCCGAGTGACTGCAGGACCTGCTGAGCGACCTGGACCTCTTCGGTGCGGTCACCGCCGGGCCGCGGCGTGAGCGACACGCGAATCGTGTCGCCGATGCCTTCCTGGAGGAGGATCGCGAGTCCGGCGGTGCTGGCGATGATTCCCTTGCTCCCCATCCCTGCTTCCGTCAGTCCCAGATGGAGCGGATAATCGGACCGCGCGGCGAGCATGCGGTACACGTCGACCAGATCCTGAACGCCGGAGACCTTGGCGGAGAGAATGATACGGTCATGCGGCAGCCCGGCTTCTTCCGCAATCGCGGCGGAGCGCATCGCGCTCTCGACCATGGCGTCCATCGTGACGTCGCGAGCGTCGCGCGGCTCGGCGAGCCGGGCATTCGCGTCCATCATGTCGGTGAGCAGCTGCTGATCGAGACTGCCCCAGTTCACCCCGATGCGCACCGGCTTGCCCTGCTCGATCGCCACCTGGATGATCGTGCGAAAGTTGTCGTCGCGACGCTTGGTGCCGACGTTGCCGGGATTGATCCGGTACTTGGCGAGGGCGCGCGCGCACGCCGGGTGCTTGGTGAGCAGTAGATGGCCGTTGTAATGGAAGTCGCCGATCACGGGGACATCGACTTCGGCGACGATGTCCGGCACCGCCCGAGCTGCGTCGTCCGTGTTGACCGTGACACGCACCAGCTCACTGCCCGCCGCATGCAGCGCCCGCACCTGGGCGGCGGTCGCCGCCGCATCGGCGGTGTCGGTGTTGGTCATCGACTGGACGACGATCGGGTGGGCGGCGCCCACCTTCACGCCGCCGACCTGGACGACGACCGTTTGTCTACGCGTGTGTTCGGTCACCCGACCAATATAGCGGTGGCCGGGTCGGTGGAACGAGGATCAGCTCAGAACTTGAAGCCAAGTCCCGCGGTCACTTCACCACTCGAGTAGACCATCGATGCGTAGCCGTAGCAGTTGCCAAAGGCATCACAATACGAATTCGATCCGGTCTGCCGATTGGTGTTGGTGCCGCGATAGCGCCCATCAATACGGCCGATCAGCGACCGCCCCAGGTCGAACATGAAACCGGCGCCGACGTTCCAGGCAAAGCGCCACTGCGAGGAGCCATCCACGTCCTGGAGGTGAGGCGTGAATCCGGTGGACCCGAGACCAAGACTGACGTAGCCGCGACCTGCGCCGTTGTATCCGGCGTAGAGGCCGCCGATGTCGATCTGGTCGAGACTGACATTGCCCTCCAGCGGGTTCGCGACAGTTCCGCCGTGGACATTGGAAACCGCCCGCGCGTAACTCAGCTCCACGCCGAAGTGTGGCTGGGGCATGATCACCAATCGTCCGCCAAAGGTCGGCGAGTCATCGATCTTGACCTTGCTGTTCACGGTGGTCCCGACGTACAGATCGCTCGCGATGTAGTAGCCGCCCGTCGCGAAGAGAAAGACCTTTTTTTGCTGCGCGGCGGCGTTACCGGCCGCACCCGCGGCCAACGTGACCACTACGGCGACTGCGGCAACACGGGGAGAGATACGACGCACGGCGGCCGTCCTTTGTGAGAGAGAGCATGTCACAATGCGGAGAATCAGCCGCTCGGAGCGGACCAGCAAGTTGCCCCTTCGTTCCATCGTCGCGCAGGCCGTCGTCGTTGTCCTAAGGTGCTATGGGGTCTGGCCAAATCCTTTGGGTAGGGGCATCCTAGGCACCGATGCTGTCTGCGTTTGTCGTGCCCGGGTGGACGCGCGGGCGTACGCTGCGGGTGATGGCGATCGTCGCGCTCGCCTACTACGTCGGCGCGCGGGTCGGTCTCGCCCTCACGATGAAGACCCACCCGGTGTCCACATTGTGGCCTCCCAATGCGATCCTCTTCGCCGCGCTGCTGCTCACGCCCACGCGGGCGTGGTGGGTGGTGCTGCTCGCGGCGCTGCCGGCGCATCTGGCCGGCGAGCTGACGCATGGTATTCCGGTCGCGATGGCGTTGTCGTGGTTCGTCAGCAACTGCACCGAGGCGCTGATCGGCGCCGGTGCGATGCGCGCGCTGGAACACAGCCCGCGCCTCGACACATTCCGGCGCGTCGTGATTTTCCTGGTTGGCGGCGTCTTTCTCGGTCCATTCCTCTCATCGTTTCTCGACGCCGCCTTCGTCCTGTTGAACCACTTCGGTTCCGCCGGTTATTGGGAGATCTTCAGAACCCGGTTCCTCTCCAATGCACTCGCGACCATCGCGCTGGTGCCCGTAATCGTGGAATCGACGCTGATCCGCTTCAACCGGGAGGTGCCGGCTCAGCGCTACATCGAAGCAGGCATTTTGGCGACGGGACTCCTCACGGTCTGCATCGTCATTTTCACCGGGACGACCTCGACGCCGAGCGCATCCGTGGCGCTGTTGTACGCTCCCCTCCCGTTCCTCCTCTGGGGGGCGGTGCGATTTGGTCCCGGTGGCGCGGGAGCCAGCGTGCTGGTGCTCTCGCTCTTCGCCATCTGGGCCGCGATCAACGGCAATCGACCTTTCGATATGGGCTCCGAGGCGGCGACCGCCGTGTCGGTGCAGCTCTTTCTGATCGTGACGGCCGTTCCGCTGCTGACCATCAGCGCCGTCGTTGCCGAGCGGCGCCACGGCGAGCAGGCCCTGCGGCGATCCGAGGAGCGGTTTGCGGTCGCCTTTCGCTCGAGTCCGGACGCATTGGTCATCGCGCATCGCAGCGACGGTCGCATCGTGGACGTGAATGCCCAATGGGAGCGGATGTTCGGGTACGCGCGCGCTGCCGCACTGGGAAAGACCGCCACCGAGCTGCGACTGTTCCTGCATGGCGCCGAGGCCTCACGGTTCACCGCTCGACTGGCGTCGCAAAGCGCGGAAGAATCCGAGATTCTGCTGCGCAGCCGCCGTGGCGCCGTGTTCCGGGCGCTGGTGACGTCGCAAGCGGTGGTCATGATGGACGAGCCGTGCGTGCTGGTCGTGATTCGCGACGTCACCGAGCGGCGCCGCGCCGAAGTCGAGCTGCAAACCCAGCGGACCGAGCTGGCCCACCTCTCGCGCGTCGCGTTGCTGGGTGAGCTGTCGGCCACGTTCGCCCACGAGCTGAACCAGCCGCTCGCGGCGATCATGTCGAATGCCCGGGCCGGCCAGCGCCTGATGGCGCGCAAACCGCCCGATACCGCCGAAGTGCGCGCCATTCTCGAGGACATCGTCTCGGACGACCGGCGTGCGGGCGAGGTCATTCGCCGCATGCAGGCGCTGCTCAAGCGCGGCGAGCTGCAGCTCCAGCCGCTGGACGTCAACGAGGTCGTGCAGGAGGTGGTCGAGCTGCTGCGCAACGAGCTGATCCGGCGCGAGGTGCTCGTGCACACGGTCCTGGCACCCGGACTGCCGCGCGTGCCCGCCGATCGCATTCAGATGCAGCAGGTGCTGATGAATCTGCTGTTCAACGCCTGTGATGCGATGGCGGATCAGGCGCGCGAAGGTCGCAGTGTTTCTATTCTGACGAGCGGCACGCTGGGCGCCGTACGGATCTCCGTGGCCGACCAGGGCACGGGGATTCCCGATGGCAACGAAGAGCGGGTGTTCGAGCCGTTCTTCACATCAAAACAGCACGGACTGGGGCTTGGACTCGCCATCTGCCGCACGATCGTGGCAGCACACGGCGGCCGGCTGTGGGCGGTCAACAATGCCGATCGCGGCGCCACGTTTCATCTCGTATTACGGCGCAACGGACACGACGCCTGGGGAGAGCATGGCTAGAGCGCCCCGTTACCCTTAGGTCCGATGGTCCGCCCGCGGCATAGCGCGCGAGACTCCCCGCGTGCTATGCCTCCTCGTTCCGCTCGTCGTGCTCTCGGCCGTCGCCCAGGAGCCCTTCCGGGCCGATAGCGGGCCGCCTTCGGCTTCGCCACCCGACAGCGGACGGTTTCGATTCACGCCGTTGCTCGCCCCAGCCTACAACCCCGAGATGCAGTTTCTGGTCGCGGGTGGTGTGCTGGTGTCGTGGAAAACGGGCCGGAATCCCCTCCGCGTACAGCGGTCAACGCTGTCGTCCACAATCTCCTACTCGACGACCGGCGCGATCAACCTGAGCACCTCGCTGTCGTCGTTCTGGCACGAAGACAAGCTCCGAATCAACGCGGACATCGCCTACAAAGACATGGCCGATAACTATTGGGGCGTGGGTTACGACGCCGGGGTTGATCCGTGGAATGGCGACGGGACCACGCATTACCACCGCGAATGGTTCAAGCTCGCCCCGCGCGTCGTCTGGGGCGTTGCGAAGCACCTGCTGATCGGTGGCGCGGTGGAATGGAATCACACGATCGCGACCGATGTGAATGCCACGATGGCCGCGGACCCCGACTACCTGCTGCATGGCAACGACATCAAGAACAACGGCATCGGCGGCGTGGTGCAGTACGACAGCCGCGATGTCGCCGCGAACGCCTGGACGGGCACGTACGCCGCATTGACGGCAATGTCGTTCGGCGGCTTCATGGGGGGGAACAACTCCTATCAGACCTATCTGCTCGACTTCCGTCACTACAGCACCCTGGGCCGCCACGGCCGGACGCTGGCCTGGCAGGTCAAATCCCGGATCGGCGCGCACGACATCCCGTGGACCGAGCTGTCGCTCGTGGGGACCGGATATGACCTGCGCGGCTATGTCGAAGGGCGATTTCGGGATCGGGCGACATTGATCGCGCTCCTCGAATATCGGCAGATGTTCACGCGCAGTAACGGCACGCTCTCGCGCCACGGATTCGTCGCCTGGACCGGAGCCGGAGCGCTGGGAGCGGATATGCGACATCTCCGCGGCATTATCCCCAACGGGGGTGTGGGATACCGCTTCGAGCTGCAGCCACGCTCCAACGTCCGGATCGATATCGGCGCAGGCCGCCACTCCAGTGGCGTCTACTTCAACTTCACCGAAGCGTTCTAAACACCTTCAAAGGAGTCCCATGCTCACCACGCTGCTCCTCGTCGCCGCCCTCCAGGCGCCAGCGCAAGACACCTCGCTCGAAAATGCTCTCGCGCTCGCGCGCACGGACATCCGGGCGAACAAGGCCACCCTGATCGGCCGTGCCCTGGCGCTGCCGGATTCCCAGGCGCAGGTGTTTTGGCCCCTGTATCGCGAATTCGAGGCCGAGACAGCGAACCTGTGGGATGAGCGCATCAAGCTCGTCCGCGAGTACGCCGCGGTATACGACACGTTGAGCGACGCCAAGGCGCGCGAGTTCGTTCGGCGGGCGTTCGACATCGACGAGCGGCGCGTGAAATTGAACCGCTCCACGGAGAAAGCCATGTCGAAGAAGCTTCCCGGCAAGACCGTGGCGCACTTCTTCCAGCTGGATGGATTTCTCAGCCGCGTGGTGGAGCTGAAAGTGTTAGCGGCGCTCCCCGAGATCAAATAGGAAGCGCCGCTAGCAGGTTGCCGCTACTGGTTGGTTATCGGCGAACAGCGAAGCCGACGTCGACCGACAACCAGCTTTGATACGGCGCATCGCCGGCCTCGACGGCGTAGTTGTACCGCACGGCCGTGTAGAACGACTCGTACTGGAGATTGCCGGCCATCGGAATGGCAAATCCGATTTCTGGCGCTACGCCGATGTGCCAGTTGTTGTCGGTGATCCTCCAGAGACCCACGTCGATGCGCCGATCGATGTAGTAGGTGCCGGCCTTGACCCCGAGGAAGGGACGCGGCCGGCCCGCCTCACCCAGATACTTGTGACCGGACAGAAGAATGGAGTAGGCGTTGATATAGCGGAACTGGTATCCCGTCAGGTCCGCCTGATCCCCGCTTTGGGTGGTGAGCCCCTCGTCATTCATGGCGTTCCAGCCCAGACTGACCCCGAAGGAGGTCGTCCCCTTCATCTGGCGCCACTCGAGTCCGAGGCCCCGGAAGCTGTAGTCGCTCACGAACTCTTTGCTGTTCTGCAGGGGCGACGCCATGCTCCACGTCAAACCGAACCATTTGCTCCGCCCCTGCGCGACCGCGAGGCTGGGAAGCGACAGCAATGCAATTGCAGCGATCGAAATCCGCGTACGCATGGGCAGCCTCACTGCGTCGAGAGATAAGGGGACTGGACGAACGCTTGCGTGATGTTCTGGTTGATCCGCGCCAGAATCTCGCTGTTCGTGCCTTCCAGCATGCCGTTGAGCGCGGCCGCCCAGATCGTGGAGACGTTTCCCGCTGTTGCGGGAGGCACGTCGGGATCGACGAGCGAAATGAAGATCGTTCCCGACTTGTAGCTCGTCACGACGACGGGAGACCACGGGTAGTACCAGTTCCCCGATGCCCCCTGGCTGTAGCCGTACGAACCCCAGTATCCCCACCAGCCCCAGTAGGGCCACCACGGGTAACCTGCCCAGGCCTGGTAGTTGTCGACGGTGATCCCGGAAACGAGGACCACGGCGTCCGCCGTGTCGGTGGCCGGATTGACCTTCGTGTAGCCCATCGACACGAAGTTCGCCTCGATTCTCGCGAGGATGAGACTGTCGTATTGATGATCGAACGTACTGCCGCCGCCCGCGGCCACGCCGATGTCCACGATTGAGTCGGGCATGGAGAATGTGTTGTTGGCTCGGAAATCGGCGTTTGGTGCGTGGAATGTGAGTACGACGTCGGTTTGCGATGCCGAATCGATTTCACCCGGGTAGCAACCCACCCACAAAACGACGAATAGCGCACCGACGCAGAACCGCAAAGCACCAGATTTCATGCGCATACAATTTCTCTCCAGGGTTTGATTGGCGTATCATCGACGTGCTGATGGAGGGGAGCTATTAGACCTTTGGCCAACCGAAAAGACTGACAGAAGCTGAACAGCACTTCATGCGAAACGCGCACCAAACGTCATAGTTAACCGCGTTTCATTGGGGGAAACCCCCTATTGACCTAAAGGGAAATACGGCGCATCTCACCGAGGAGGATCGTAGCCCTAGAATCTGCTTGGAGCCTATGCCACTGCTGCATTGGTTGGTGCTACCTGCGGTATTCATCCAGACCACACCGCCACGAGGCGGCCCCAATTTCCTCGAAGCGGCGATTGTTGCCGTGCAGGCCATCCTGATCATCGGACTCGTACTCGAGCGCCGCCGCCAGCGCGGCGTCGAGCGCACACTCCAGCAGCAACGCGATTTTGAGATTCTCGTCTCCGAGCTGTCCTCGAGCGTCAACATGGTCGGCGCGTCGGATCGCCCGGCCCTGGTCACCCGCTGGTTGCAGCGTCTGGGCGCATGCCTGGACGTCGATCGCGTGAGCCTCGTGCCTGCGGCGAATGGACGGCACGGGGTCATGCCGCTCGGCCTCGGCGCCCCCTGGGGGGCGTCGTCCGCCTATCCGCCGAGCGACTTTCCGGCCCTGACGAATCTGGTGGGGCGCGGCGTGGTGGTGCGGTTCGCCCGGCTCGACGTGTTGCCGCCAGAACTCGCGAGCGACCGCCCGGCGTTCCAGCGCCATGGGATCGAGGCAGTCGTCCTGGTCCCCCTGCGTCACAACGGGGCGGTGCTGGGCGCGCTGGCTCTTGGATCGCGCGCGCCGCGGTCCTGGCCCGTCACTCTCGTTGAACGACTCGAATTCATCGGCGCCATTCTGGCGAGTGCGGTGACCAGTCCGGGACGAGAAAACGGCACGGCGCCGAAGCCGGGGAACGGCAACGGAGGCTCCAAGACGGCCGTGACCTTCGATCCGCATCACGAGAACGAGATCGCCCGCTTTGCCCGCGTCCGCACCCTGGGGGGATTCGCCCTGTCCCTGGCGCACGAGCTGAATCAGCCCCTCTCCGCGATCCTGGCGAACGCGCAGGCCGCGCGTCGCTTTCTCGCGACGGCGAACCCGCCGATCGACGAGGTCCGTGCGATCATCGACGACATCGATGCCGACGACCGCCGCGCGGGCGAGCTGATTCATGCGATGCGGGCACTGCTGCACAACCGCCCGGCCGAGAATGTGATGCTCGATCCCAACGAGGTGGTGCGGGTCATCGCGCGGCTGGTCCATGGCGATTTGCTGCTGCGCCGGGTGACGCTCGTGCTCGATCTGGAAGCACCCCTCCCGCAGGTGCGGTGCGATCTCGTGCAGCTGCAGCAGGTGCTGCTGAATCTGATGATGAACGCCTTCGAGGCGATGATCGACACGGCCACGGGAGATCGGCGCGTCATCATCCGTACGCGCGCAGGGACCGATGGGGGCTGCGTCATCTCGGTCCGCGACGCCGGGAAGGGCATCGCGCCCGAGAAGTTCGACCGGCTCTTTGAGCAGTTCTTTTCGACCAAGCTCGACGGCCTGGGCATGGGACTCTCGATCGCCCGCTCCATCGTAGAGAGTCACGGGGGTCGCATTTGGGCGACCAACAATTCGGATGCCGGAGTGACGTTCCACGTTGCGCTTCCCACCGCTTTGGCCAAGGAGAGTGCATGAGACAAAGCAGCGCTGTTCGTGCCGTCACTCGCCCCGTGCAGACCAGTACCAACCACGCTATCAGCGGCGGCCGCGTGATGGTCGTCGACGACGACGCGTCGGTGCGCAAGTCGCTCGAGCGACTGCTGACCTCGGTCGGGTACAAGGTCCAGACCTTTGACTCCGCCCGGGCGTTCCTGGCGCGCCCGCAGACGCCGGCGGAGGGACCGCAATGCTTGATCCTCGACATCCGGATGCCTGGCGTGAGCGGGCTCGATCTGCAAACGTCGCTGCGCAGCTCCGGCGCGACCATTCCGATCATTTTTTCGACGGGATTCGGGGATATCGCGTCCAGTGTCCGGGCGATGAAGATCGGGGCGGTCGACTTTCTCACGAAGCCGATCGACGAGGAAGAGTTGCTGGCGGCCGTCGAGCGCGGACTCGTGCTCGATGAAGAAATGCGCCGGCTGGGCGCCGTGATGGGGACGCTGACGACGCGGCAAGCCCGCCTCACGCCACGCGAGAACCAGGTCTTTGCGCTGGTGGTCACGGGCATGCTGAACAAGCAGATCGCCGGACGGTTGGGCACGTGCGAGCGGACCATCAAGGTCCACCGCGCCCGCATCATGAAGAAGATGGAGGCGGGGTCCGTGGCTGATCTCGTCCGGATGGCGGATCGTCTCGGGCTCTCGGCCACGCCGCCGAGTTCTTCCGAGAGTCGCCGCATGGCGTTGACCTAAGGTCACATTCGCAGACGGTGGTTTCGACGGTACCGTGGCCCTATCCCCGCGCGCGAAGGCGCGAGGATGGGGCCTTTGCCATAGGATCACCCACTGCCTATCGGACGCGCAGAACCGCCGCTCATCGGCGTGATCGACGACGATGCATCTGTGCTGAAATCGCTCGGTCGTTTGCTGCGGGCGTCCGGCCTGCGCGTCGTGTCGTTCCCCACGACCGAGCAGTTTCTCGAGACGCACCCGACCTGGACGCTGAACTGCCTCGTGCTCGACGTGCACTTCGAGGGCATGAGCGGCGTCGACCTGGAGGCGTATTTGAGTGACGCCGGTGTGCATTTTCCGATCGTATTCATCACGGCACACGATGATGCCGCGATGCGCGAACGCGTCGAAGCCAAGGGACATGCCTACCTGCGCAAACCCTTCGAAGAGACCGCACTGCTCGACGCAATCAATCGCGTCATGGCGCAAGCACTGCCCTAAAGTCCCATGGAGTGCCCGCGGCGCTCGCCGAACATTGCCGAGCCATGCGAGCGTCAGATGGTTCGCAACCGCGCGTCACCGCGGCGTCGGATTCGACCCGCATCTCTACCGAGCTTTCCTCACGCCGGACGGGAATGTCCTTTCAGCGAACGCGCATGAGCGCCGACCGCACCTTGATGTCGGTCATTCGGACCGCGTTGTCGCTGATCGGCTTCGGGTTCACGATCCACCAGCTGTTCACGCGACTCGCGCAGTCCGGCGCGTTCGGAGGCAGTGCGGGGGCCGCCCGCACCTTCGGAACGACACTGGTCCTGCTGGGTGTCGTCATGCTCGCGCTGGGGATCTACTCGCACGTGCGATTCACCCTGGGCCTACGCGCGACGGGCACCGAGATGACCGCGGACGGCTTGCTGCACGGCCAGAGCGGATTTCCGCCGTCGCTCGTGCTGGTCAGCGCCGTGCTGCTGCTGTTGCTTGGCCTCGCCGCCATGGGCAGCATGCTTTTTCATATCGGGCCGTTCGACTGAGCCTTGAAGCGCGCAGCCTGGCTGATCGCGGTACTCTGCACCCTGCCCTGGCACTCCGCGCGGACCCAGGCACTCCTGGTCCTCCTCTTCGGCGACAAGTTTGCCTCGGAGAAGGTGCAGGGCGGGATCAAGTTTGACGTCGCCTGGACGACGCTGTCGGGTCTGTCCGGTGCCGAGCGCCTGAGGTCCTGGGACCTGGGCGGATTCCTCGAAGTGAAGATCAACGACCGTCTGTCCGTACAGCCGGAATTCACCTTCAAAGTCCCGGCCGGCGCGCAATCGTTGCCGTTCGTTCCCACCGGCCAGCCCGACATCGACAGCGCCTTCGCCGGCGCGAGCGACGTTTCGGTAACTAGAACGCTGGGCTACATCACCGTCCCGCTGCTGCTCAAGGTGCACGCCGGCCGCTTTCAATTCGGCGTGGGGCCGCAGCTCGGATACGTGGTGAAGGCCGAGGACCACTACTTCGGGACCGTCATACGGAAGGACGACCTCTCCTACACGCAGGCGCTTTGGTCGCGCATCAATCGATGGGATAGTGGCGTGAATGTCCTCGGCGAATTCTCGCTGGCGCCGAGTCTCGGCCTGCGCAGCATGCGGATCCGCGTCTCGTGGTACCACGCGTTCGGGGACGCCCTGTCCGACGCGCCGGGCGCGAATGACAGCTTCGCCGTCGGATTCGGGTTGCCGATTGGCGGACCACAGAGCACCAAGCCATGATCCGGCGTTTGATGGCGGTGCTGGCGCTGATGATGCCGCTGCGCGTCGCCGCGCAGAATCCCGATCTCGCGCTCACGCAAGCCGAGCGCGACAGCATCCTGAAGGATTACCATCAGATCTTTCCGATCTGGGGCCGCAAAGCGATCGAACGTGGATTCGATCTTCCGACGCCTCTGGGCTTCAACGTCGGGGCATTCACGGCCAATCAGGACTTGCTCATTTCGAACCTGGGACTGGGATTCAATGCCCCGCCGCAGCCCGTGGACTTCATCACGTTCTCAGGAGCCGAAGCGAAGATCACGAACTGGAACACACGGGTGGATCTGTGGGTGTTGCCCTTTCTCAATGTCTACACGATGCTGGGCACCGGGCCGGCCCAGACCACCGTCCACATCGCGACGCCCGTACCGTTCACGTCTGTCGCCAAGTTCAGCGGCAGCAACTTCGGGCTTGGACTCACCGGCGCGTTTGGATTTCGCCGCAACTTCGTCGTCGTCGACTATAACCATCAGTGGGCGTTCTCGAGTCTCCTCGACGCACCGGTGCCCGTGAACGTCCTGAGCATGCGCTACGGCAAGGCCTTCAGGGTTGGGGCGCGGGCAAAACGGATGCGCACGACTTTCTGGGTGGGAACGATGTTTCAGTCGTTGAAGAGCGGCACCTCCGGATCGATCAACCTCGCCGATGCTCTCCCGCCGGGGGCGGACACGTTGTTCAACAATTATCAGAACTCCGCCTGGTATCAGGCGCTGAGCAACGCTCAAAAAGTGGTCGTCGACAGCTTCGTGCAGCGCCTGTCGGGGCGGCTCGATACGACCGTCGTGAACTACAGTTTGAACAAGAAGATCGCCGATCCATGGAACCTGATCCTCGGCGGCACGTTCGACGCCGGACGCCACTGGGGCGTGCGCGGGGAAGTCGGCTTCGTGGGTCGAAAGTCGTTCCTTCTCATGGCGAACTATCGTATCGGACTCTAGGCAGAGGTCCGGATGAACCCTCAATGCTCCGTGGTGGGGTCGCCTACCAGTCGTCAGGGTGCGCGCGTGACGGCCGCGCGCACGGCTATCCAGCTCGACCCCACTTCCACCGGCCAGGTCGCATGATGCACATCATCTACGACTGGCCGCTCGGTGTGCCGATCCTGCTCATCCTCCTGTTGTCCCTGAGCGCGACTGAGCTTGGGTACCGCTACGGGAGGGCGCAACGCGCCTCGGAATCCGAACGGGACATTCTCGGCACGATTCGCACCGGGACCCTCGGCCTCGTTGCCCTGCTGCTGGGCTTTTCCTTCGCGATCACCAGCAACCGCTTTAACGATCGCTCGCGGTTGGTGATGGACGAAGCGAACGCCATCGGAACCTGTTATCTCCGCGCCGGCCTGGTGGCCGAGCCGGCGCGGAGCCAGATGCGCGACGCCTTGCGTCGGTATGTGGACTTGCGTTTGCAGAGCTACGAACGCGGCCTGGACGCCCAGGAGTTCACGCGGACCGTGAACGGAATGCAGACCGCACTGGATGACTTGTGGGCCGGCGTGGCCGCGGCCGTGCAGGCGGACCGACAGCAGGCGCTCACGGTGGCCCTCGTCCCAGCGGCCAACGACGTCATCGACCTGTCGGCGACGCGTCTGTGGTTGCGCGGCTTTCACATGCCGCCCGCGGTCGTGGTCCTCCTGGCGCTGTGCATTGTGATCTGCGGCGCCATGATCGGCCACGCGCTGGGCGAGGCCGGACAGGGCCGGCACTTGGGCCTCTCGCTGGGCTTCAATCTCCTGATCGTGATGGTCGCGTTTGTCGTGCTGGATTTTGACCGGCCGCGGCGCGGGCTCATTCGCGTCGATCAGACGCCCCTGGTGCAGGTCCGCGAGAGCATGCGGAGCTCGTAGCGCCGGGCATAAACCAAGGTTCAATACTCCCGGGCAACGCGGGCCGTAGACTGGCTGGTGCGGTGGCGCGGGTTGCTCATGCTCGCGGTGCTCCTGGCGCCCTTGCCAGGCACCCGGGGACGACTCGGCCACCGCGTTCGTTTCCGCCCTCTCGAGGCTTTCGAAGGAGTCGGTCATGATTACCAGGCGTCTCGGATTACTCACGGTCCTCGCACTCGCCCTCGGCTCATCCGTGCAGGGCCAAGCCGCGAAACCGACCAAGAAACCATCCCCGGCCGCCCAAGCGGCCGCGGCGGCCGCCCAAGCGGCGGCCGCACAGATTCAAACCGCCCTGAACGAGACGTACGCAAAGTTCCAGAACCTGCAGGAAGGGAAGAACGCCGACTACATCCCCGCGCTTGCCAAGGTCGATTCGAAGATTTTTGGAATCGTGCTGGTCACGACCGACGGCAAGATCTACTCGGTGGGCGATACCACCTCGCGCGTCTCCATCCAGTCGATCTCCAAGGTGTTCACACTGGCCCGGGTCATCGAGGACCAGGGACCCGAAGCCATCGAGAACACGATCGGCGTGGACGCAACCGGGATGCGGTTCAACTCGATCGTCTCGATCGAGTTCTCGCAGAAGGCGCT
>Ga0070680_100001206_pt1 | contig 18626 bp, 18 predicted proteins | sample KBSC73BmetaG_FD_64672 | JGI IMG/M metagenome (GOLD analysis project Ga0070680, IMG submission 64672) | Corn rhizosphere microbial communities from Kellogg Biological Station, Michigan, USA - KBS C7-3B metaG | ecosystem: Host-associated > Plants > Roots > Rhizosphere | place: USA: Michigan...
GCCCTGTAGAGGCGCCGCTCAACTTGTCGCCGCTGGTCGGAAACCAGCGGCTAAGCCAAGGAAAAATCAGATGAAGTCCGGTATCCATCCCGACTACCACATGATCAATGTCGAAATGACGGACGGAACCAAGTTCCAGAGCCGCTCCACTTGGGGCAAGGAAGGCGACACCCTTCACCTCGAGATCGATCCGAAGGTGCATCCGGCGTGGACCGGCGGGACTCGGCAGGTTCAGGAAGGCGGCCAGGTCGCGCGCTTCAACAAGCGTTTCGGCGGCCTCAGCCTGGCCAAGAAATAAGCTCTTTGATCACGGAGGCGCCGACGCTCGAGACCGGGCGGCTGATCCTCCGCGCGTTTCGAGCCGACGATCTCGACCCGCTCGCAGCGATGTGGGCCGACCCGAATGTGGTCCGATTTATCGGCGGCCATGCGCTCAGCCGCGAAGATACGTGGCGCCGCTCGCTCGCCGCCTGCGGTCAATGGCCATACACCGGCTGGGGATACTGGATCGTCGAGCTCAGGAGCAGCGGCGAAGTCGTCGGCCAGCTGGGGTTCGCGGACTTCAAGCGCGACATGGAGCCAAGCCTCGAAGGGGAGCCTGAGCTCGGCTACGTCTTCTCGCCCAAGGTCCACGGGCAGGGCATCGCCCACGAAGCCTGCGCCGCGGCGCTCGAATGGGCCGACGCGATCCTCAAGGCGGCTTCCTACCCGGCGATCATCTCCCCCGAGAACGCCGCCTCGATCCGCCTCGCCGAGCGGCTCGGCTTCGAGCGAGTCCCCGACGGCATCTACCGCGGTGAGCCGATCGCCTTGTTCAGGCGCTCACGGCGCTGAGGCTTTTTCACCAGCCTCCGCCACCACCACCCCCGCCGCCGCCTCCAGACGATCCGCCGCCCCCCGACCCCGGAGCAGTCGACGCCGCACCGACCGCGCTGGAGAGCGACGAGCCGACGTTGTCGACGAACCCCGTCGGGTTGCTCCATGGATTGCCTGATCCGGAATACCAGACGAATCCTTGCCTGCCCTGCGCCGACGCAGCTGCGAGAACGCCCTCGAAGCGCTTCGCCCAATGGTTTTCCACGGCCAGTGCAATCGCGAACGGAAGGTATTTCTCGAACAGCTCCGGCGTGTCCTTGGGCGGCGTCATCCGGTCCAACCGCTCGGCCTCGGTAATCGACAGATATTGTTTGAAGCCGGCGATATGGTCGAGCACCTTTCGTCCATCGGGCGTGGGCGCGGCTATCCACCAGAAGGCAGAAATCACGAGCGGCGCAGCGATGAGCGGAAGGATCAACGGCAGCCACCATCCGCTGTTCAGGGCATCGGCGAAGATCGGCATTCCGAGGACGAACGCAGTGCTAAGGACCACGAAGCCGAGCAGCGACAACAGGCACTTTCCAGTCGCCGAATCGTGGAAGGCAAGCCAGAGCAGCGCACAGGCGACGAGGCTGCCGAGCACCACGCCGACCTGCCACACCAGGGCGCCGCCCGTCGCAACGTCAACTGCTGCACAAACCAGCCAGAACAGGGCGATGAAGATGAAGAGCCCGGCGGCGGCCCACCCATAATTGCGTTTGAACAGCTTGCCTTCGTAGCGAACCTTCAGAATTTCCTGCAGCGCACTTTGCGCCGCCGAGAAATTCTCGTGGTTCTTCTGCTCCATCATGATTTCTTCCCCGGGGCGACAAAGGCAATCGAGCGCGGCTTCCTCTTCGTCGGGCAGGGGCTCTTTGCTCTGCAACCTTTCGAGGCGCATGTGCTTGCCGGAGAGCCAGCCGCGATGTTCCTCGACGAGTTTGACGTGGCCGCGCACGCCCATGTCGACCAGAGCGGCGGCGAAGGTCCGATTGTCTGACGCCATTTTGGTGACGTAGCGCATGCCCGCGGGGCTGAGATCGTCGGGCGGCGCGAAGATCGGCACGATCGTGCCTCGGCGGGGATCCCGGCCTGCGCGGCGCCAGGCGACAAAGTAGAAAGCGCAAAGGCCGAGGAGGCTGAGGAGCCCGAGCAGCGGCGGGCCATAGTCGGCGAGCGCATCGAGGAGCCGGTTTCCTGAGGTGGGCTGCGCGACCACGCCCTTGGGGAAGGCAGCGGCAACCGTCAGCCCTTCATAGGGGCCGAGCGGGCGCGTGGTCCGGAAGGTGATGTCGCCCGGGCTTTCCTGGACGACCTCGGCGTCGCTCGCGGTCGAGCCCTGCGGTCCGGTGTAGACCGACCGCTGGCCGAATTTCACTGGTTCCGGGAGGCGGATCCTCGCTTCGGCTTCATCGATCGGGAAGATCCACTGGGTTCCGGTCGCGTTCCAGTAGAGTTCGTCGAAGCCCGGGAATCGCCCAATCTCGCGCGTCGCGCGATAGCGAATCACATATTCATGTTCCCCGACGGAGACCAGGTTGCCCGGATCGCCGAGCTTGATCCGAACGCCGTTGCCATACGGCGCGACCGACGCCTGGACCGGGTTCCCGTCGAGCGTCGCTCCTTGGAACGAGAAGCCGACATGGAACTGCGTTCCGTTCGGGCCTCGATAGCGGGTCGGGAAATCGCGGTAGATGCCGTGATTGATACGGTCGTTCTCGGCACGGACGTCGATCTTCTCAGTGACGTCGATCGAACTGTCCTTCCGGACCTGGACGTCGCTGAGATAATGGAGAATCCGCTCGTCGGCCCGCGCAGACGCAGGCGCAAGGAGGAGAAGCGCGGCGACCGCGCCGAAAAAGCCGCGCATCTCAGGCTGCCGGACCGGGGAACGACACCTTGGGAGCAGTCTGAATCGCCGGGTCTTCATCCTGGTAGAAGGGCTCTTCGGAAAAGCCCAGCGGGCGCGCGATCAGGGCCGGCGGGAAGCTCTGGATGGTCGAATTCAGGTCGCGCACCGTCGCATTGTAATAGCGCCGAGCCCCCTGCAACTCGGTCTCGATTCCCGACAGCTGGTCCTGGAGCTGGAGGAAATTCTGGTTCGCCTTGAGCTCAGGGTAGGCCTCCGCAACTGCAAAGAGGCGACCGAGAATGCCTGTCATCTGGGCGTCGGCCTGCGCCGTGGCCTGGACGCTCCCGGCGTTCACCGAAGCCGCGCGCGCTTTCGACACTTCCTCGAAAACCTCGCGTTCGTGCGTCGCATAGCCCTGCACGGTTTCGACCAGGTTCGGGATCAGGTCGGCACGGCGTCGGAGCTGGACCGTGATCCCGCTAAATGCTTCCTTGACCAGTGCGCGAAGCCGCACCAGCCGATTATAGATGGCGATGAAGTAGAGAATGACGAGCGCGACGACGCCAAGGACGATCCAGCCGATCATTTGAATTCCCCCGATTGCCCCGGCTTGGAACATAGGGGCATTCGAAGCCCTTCGCTAGAACGCGCTTAGACCCGTAATCGCCCGGCCGATGATCAGCGCATGCACGTCGTGCGTGCCTTCGTAGGTGTTGACGGTCTCCAGGTTCGCCGCGTGCCGCATCACCTGGAATTCGGCGGAAATCCCATTCCCGCCGTGCATGTCGCGCGACGTTCGCGCGATCTCGAGCGCGTTGCCGCAATTGTTGCGCTTAATCAGGCTGATCGTCTCGGGGACGAGCTCCCCGGCCTCGAGACGGCGGCCGACCCGAAGCGCGGCTTGTAGGCCGAGCGCGATCTCCGTCGCCATGTTCGCGAGCTTGAGCTGGACCAGCTGGTTGGCGGCGAGGGGCTTTCCGAACTGCTTGCGGTCGAGCGTGTATTGGCGGGCGGCGGCGTAGCAATATTCCGCCGCGCCCATCGATCCCCAGGCAATGCCGTAGCGGGCGCGGTTGAGGCAGCCGAACGGCCCCTTCAAGCCTTCGACGTTCGGCAGGAGCGCGTCCTCGCCGACCTCGACGTCCTCCATCACGACCTCGCCGGTGATCGAGGCGCGCAGCGACAGCTTCTCCTTGATCTTGGGTGCCGAAAGGCCGGCCAAACCCTTGTCCAGGACGAAGCCGCGAATCTTGCCGCCGTGCGCGTCCGATTTCGCCCAGACGACGAACACGTCGGCGATCGGCGAGTTGCTGATCCACATCTTAGTGCCGGAGAGACGATAACCGTTCGCCGTCTTCTCGGCGCGCGTGCGCATGCTTCCGGGATCGGAGCCGGCGTCAGGCTCGGTCAGGCCGAAGCAGCCGATCCATTCGCCAGTCGCGAGCTTGGGAAGATATTTCTGCCGCTGCTCCTCCGATCCGTAGGCATGAATCGGATACATGACGAGGCTCGATTGGACTGACATCGCGGACCGGTAGCCGCTGTCCACGCGTTCGACCGCGCGCGCGATGAGACCGTAACTGACATAGCCGAGCCCGGCGCCGCCATATTCGCCCGGGATCGTCGCGCCGAGCAGGCCCAGCGCGCCCATCTCGCTCATGATGTCGCGGTCGAACCGCTCCTCGAGATAGGCCGACGTGACGCGCGGCTGCAGCTTCTCCTGCGCATAGGCTTCCGCCGTGTCGCGGACGAGCCGCTCCTCGTCCGTCAGCTGCTGGTCGAGGTCGAACGGGTCCTGCCAGTCGAACGGCAACAGCTTGGGCTCATGATGGTGGTGCGCGTCCGCGATGCGTGATGTCGCCAAGTTCGGTCCCCGCGATGTCAGAAATCGCGGCCGTCCTTAAACCCGTTGCTATGACTTCGCCACCCCGCCGCTCCCGCCGAAGCTCTGCTTGAAGGTGAGCGCGATTCGGACGTGGCTGTTGCGGAATCGGTGATCGAGCGCCGAAGGCTGGGCCGCCGTGCGGTTCGGGAAGAATTCGAGCAGGTTGCGACCGCCGCCGACGTTCGAAATGTCGTTGAAATCGACTCTCAACGTCTGGCTAGGCCTCGGCCGGTACTCGACGAAGGCGCTGACGTACACGCCGCCGTTCCAGCGCGTATCCAGCAGGTTAGTGTTGAAGATGGTCGTTCGCGCATTGTCGGTGGCGGTGAAGCCGTAGGAAAGCCGCCCGAGATCACGCCGAATATCGGCGTCCCACTCCCAGGTCGGGAAGAAACCGCTGAAATCGCGCAGGTCTCCCGAGATTGGGTCCTGGACTCGGGTGCTCTGGACATTGCCGTGGAGCTTCACCCGAAGGCCTTTCCAATAGCGGTCGAGCGGGGCGTCCAGCGTAAGGTCGGCGTAGGCTTGGCGACCGGTCCCGATATTGCCCGGGGCGTCGAAGCCTTCCGGCGTCAGGATCCGGTCCTGGAGCAGGCTGATGAGATTGTAACCGAGCTCGAGCCGCGCCTTGCCCTGCTTGAACAACGGGTGCTCCACCGAGAAGCGGCCTTCCCAGCTGCGCTGCGGCTGAAGGTTCGCATTTCCGCCGCTGACCTGGCTGCTCGCGAGATCGGCGACGCTGATGAAATCGAAAAAGTCGAGCTGGGCGACCGTCCGGCGAAGGATGAGCTGACTGTGCCATCCACCCCCCGCCGCCCAATCGAGCGTGATGCTCGGCTTGGGGAAGCTCAACTGCCGGTCCGCGGTCGCATCGCCGCTGACCTTGAGGTGCGATGTTTCAAAGTTGAGGCCGAGGTCCATCCGCAGGTTCTTTGTCAGCGCTCGGCTGCCGTTCATCCAGAACTCGCCGCGAAGCTCGGTCACCCGCGCATTGTCGAGCGGAAGGTCGACCCGGGTTTTGACGCCGTTCTCGTCGAAGTCGAACAGGTTGAGGTTGAAGTCGAGCGTGTTCCACGCGACCTCCGCGCCGCTTTCGAACTGGAAGCCGAGCAGCTTCGGATTGCTCCAGGTAAGGCGCCCGAGCGTCTCGTTGCGCTGCGACTCTGAAAGCTGCTGGAACCCCCCGACGACCTCGGTGTGGCCGAGATTGCCCGTGTCGAGCTCGTCGAGCGTGTGGCGGCGCTGCCTCGTGGCGAGGCCCACCAGCTTGATTGCTCCGCCTGCGAGCGGCCGGGTGACGTCCCCGCCGATCTCATAGCTCTTCGTCGGATAGTGCTCGACCAGCGTATCGTCGTGCTCGGGCGCTCCAGCCGGAAACACGTGAGCCGTCTGGAACAGATGCAGGCGATCGAAATGGTAGCGGAAGTTGAGGTTCGCGGAATCGGTGGGTCCCTCGTCGAGCGACCAGGCCGCGGATATGAACGGCGAATAATTATTGGTGACGTTGACCTTTCGGCGGAACTCGAGGAGCTCGCCAGTCACTGGGTCGGTGACCACGTCCGCGCCTTCTTCGGTCTCGTCGATCCACGCCGTGTCGCCGGCGATGTTGAACGTCGAAGGCCCGCGGGTAAGGCTCAGTGCCCCGCTCGCGGTCGGAGTGATCTTCCCGGTGTAATGGCGCTCCGCGGTGACGGCGAGATTGCCGCTCACACCGCCGCCGCCGCCCTCGACCAGGATGAGGTTCGCGACCTGGCTCTTGCTCGTATAGTCGGCACCATAGAGATCGCCTGGACCGACCTCGACGCGCTTTACGCGGCTCGCGGGGATGCGGCTAAGATAGGCGTCGAGCGGCTCGGATTTCGACGTCGGCCGCTGACCGTTGATGACGACATTGCCCGCGACACCTGCGAACCCGCGAATGTCCGCGCCTCCGTTGTTGGCGCCGAGATCGAGGGTGAAACCTGGGATGCGCTGGACGATGTCGAGCGCAGTGCGAGGCCCATATTGGGCGAAGAAATCGGCTTCATATGCGGTGACGCGAGAGTTCTTTGGTGCCGGTCGGGTTGGCGCCTGGCCACTTGCCTGCGCCATCGATGTGCCGGGTGCCAGCAGCGCGGCGATGCCGATGCTCGCGGTCAAAAGCCGAAGCGACATGATCATTCCCCTTTGGACTTTCGCCGAGGCTTCTGAGGTGGAATGCCGGCCCGCCATTCGACTTCGACCAACCGACAGACGTTTCGTCGGGCCGCTCCGCCGAGAGGACGGCCCGACGAACGTCGGTCACCGCTTCGTCGAGAACGCCTTCAGCTGGATTAGCTTGTCGACCGGCGGCAGCGATTGATCCACGGCCGCGATTCGCTGCACGAACTCGGGCGTGATGTTCAGCGCCTTGAGCTGGACCAGCTGATCGACCGGCAAGTGGCGGTAGCCAATGCGGTCGAACGCGGCGATGAAGTCGGGGGTGATGTCCAGTGCTTTCAGCTGCACCAGCTCGTCGCCGGGAACGTTCGCATAACCGATCCGAACGAAGCCCGCGATCCAGTCGGGCGTGATGTTCAGCGCCTTGAACTGGATCAGAGAATCGATGCTGCGAGGGCGATAGCCGGCGCGGGCCATCTCGCGGATGTACCCGCCGGTCACGTTCAGCGCAGATAGGGCCATCAGGTTGTCGATCGAAGGGGTCGGGTAGTGCGCCGCGGAAACCGCGTCGATCAGCTCCCGGCGGGCGTTGACCGCCACAAGCCCGAACGCCTGCTCTCTCGTCGGGCGGCCGATGCCGCGGCTCTCCAGCAGCTGAAGGAAGGCAGGGTCGGCGGTGAAGCTGCAATAGCCCGCTCCATAGCCTTCGCCGCCGTGACCGGAGCAGTCGACCCGGCCGGCTTCACGGATCACGGAAAAGCGGAGGGGACGGCTACCGGTGCCACGAAACCCCGCAACGTCGAGTCCGACCAGGTCGGACGGACGAAACCCGCTCGACCAGTTGTTATGGTGACCCCCATTCTCGCTCGTGAAACTTGCCTGGACGAGGCCGTCTCCGGACCGCGGCTCGAGGGTGAAATGGATCCACTCGGCGGGTTCGGCTGTGCAGGCCGAAGAGACGCTTAGGAATGCGAGCAGCAAAGCAGTAAGAAAAGCGACACAGCGGTTCATGGCGGGTCTCCTTTGACGGAAGTTCAGCAGCAATTTTGATGTGTTCATCATGGGCGCGAAGTCAGGGCCGCGGCTTCGGCAAGCATCTGTTTTTCCTGACTCGACGAAGGGTGGATCGATGCGATCCGTCCCTTTCGATCGATCAGGATCCAGGTCGGCAGATTGGCCTGAATGAGCTTGTCGGGCGTGACGAGCCGATAGCCCTTGAGGTGAAGCAGGGTGCCGTAATCGCGATTGAACGACTGGGTTGGCTTGACCACGACTACACCCGGCGATCGCCGTGCGAGGAAAGCGTGGAGCTTGGCATTGTCATCGTCGAGCGTGACCCCAAGGACGACCAGCCCCTTGTTCCCGTAGTCGCGTTGCAACTTCGCTATGGCGGCCATCGAGGCAATGCATGGTGAGCACCAGGACGCCCAGAGGTCGACAAGCACGACTTTTCCTTTGAGCGCCTTTGATGTGACCGTCTTTCCATTGAGCTGCGTGAGCGAGAAAGCTGGCGCTGCTCCGCCCACCGTGTCGGCAGCGACGGCGGCGGAAGCCGAGGAGACAAGAGTGAAGGCGACGACAAGCCAAAAGCCCAGCGAGGCGATGCCAGCACTTCTTTGCGAGGCAATTGTTCTGGTCATTGCAGTCTCCTTCCTATTCGCCGGCAAGGCTCTCCCGTGCGCCGCCGAAGCGACGATCGAATTTAGCTATTGGTAAGTTCAGAAGCGGGTCAGCCGCGGCTCACGGACCATCGCGGCTCGCCCGAATCTCCTCGGGCGTGAGATTGAGCGTCTTGGCCTGCACGAGTTCGTCGACGTCAAGGCGGGTGAAACCCGCGCGGCGAAAGCGCTCGACGTCGCTCGGCGTGACGCCCACCGCCCGCAACTCCGTCAGCTGCTCCAGTGGCAGGCGGGGGTAGCCGACGGCGGCCATGGCCCGAATATAGTCGGTTCGAACGCCAGCCGCATAAGCGCCGACAACGTCATCAGCGCTGACGTTGCGATAACCCTCCCGGGCCAGCTCCTGGATAAACTCGGGCGTGACACCAACGGCCTTGAGCTCGACGACGTCGTCACCGGTCAGCCGCAGCTGGGGGAGCGCCGACTTCATCGCTGCGACATATTCCGGGCTGACACCCACCGCCTTCATCTCAATCGCCCGGTCGATCGCCCTCTTTTGCGCTCGCTCCGGAGGAACCGGAGGCGCCGGCGGCACAGGCGGCATATCGCCGGGGCCGACATAGCTCACGAGCACACCATCAGGACCGCTGAGAACGGCCTTTCTGCGGCCACTCGAATCCGGAGCCGACAGGGTGATCGTTCCGCTAGCTGAATGCAGTACGGTTTGACCGGTCGGATTCGTGGCGATCCTGTCGCCGTTCGAAGCGACCAGCGACGTTGGCGAGGCGATTGAGGCGATCCTGGTCTGCGCGGGTGCGATGGCGGCAGCGGCCGTCGCAACGGAGGTCGAGACCCCGCTTGCGATGATGTGGGCGAGATCAGCTGGAACTTCCGCCGCGGCCGTCGCACGGCCGTAGTAACGCGGCGAGGTGCTGGCTCGGCTTGCCGAAGGCTTCGCGAGCGTCGGACCACCTGGCGTCAGCGTCAGCGCGGCAAGCGGTGCGGCGACCAGAACAGCGCCGGCGAACACTCCGACTGCGAAGCCACGGGCAACCGGGCCCCGCGCGGACTTGCCGTCCAGGACTCGCGCGACGCGGCGCGCAAGCGAGCTTTTCGATGGGGCGACGCCATGGGCGCCCAGCAGCAGGCCAGGGCATTCGTGGCGAGCGACGCCGACAAGTAACTGCGCATAATCGGTATCGGCGATGTTGGCTGCGAGCACGGCGTCGTCGGCGGTTTCTTCGCGCAGCTGGTGCGCCTCGCGGGCGAGCACCCACACCAGCGGGTTGAACCAGAACAAAGCAGTCGCGATCCTGGCCAGGAGCAGCTTCGCCCAGTCCATTCGAGCGACATGGGCCAGCTCGTGGGCGAGGATCGCTTCGGCCTCGCTCGACGCCTCGACCGCTCGGCTATTGAGCAGGATCACCGGCCTGACCAGTCCCCAGCTTACTGGCGAGGCAAGGGCGTTGCTGGTGAGGAGCGCTGTCCCATGCTTGAACCCCATGCGCTTCTGGGCGCGGGCGAGAGCGGTCAGCCAATGACCGTCGACGAGCACTTCCGCGCGGGCGCGGAGCGCGAGCAGGCGGCCGAGCGCGAGCAGCGTGATGAAGAGAAGGACCGCCGCGGGAATGGCATAGATGGCCGATGCGGCCTCCATAGCGCTGATCGTCGGCATCCGGCTCACCGCCGCAGCTGCGGCTGGAGCAGAGTCAGGCGCGGCGATGGGCAGCGTCCCGTAGCGATCTGATGCGGCTGCGGTCGGAGTCGCTGTTGCAACCTTAGGCTGCACCAGTGACGGCGCCGGGGAGAAGAGGGCAGGGGCGTCCACGGTCCACCGCGGAAGCGCGAGCGGCGCAAAGGCCATGATGATGAGTGCAAGCAGGCCGATATGCGCCACCCACGACCGCTCCGCCGCGGAGCGATTCTTGAGCAGCGCGAGCAGGCCGAGCGTCAACCCGCCGATCAGTATCGACTTGAGCGCAATTGCGATCAGCACGGACATTACTTCGTTCCTTTCGCCTTGCGGGCGCGGGCGATCATCTGCTCGATCTGGTCGAGCTCGTCCTCCTTGAGCTTCTCGGACATCCCGAGAAGCGCGCTCGCGGCGCTTGCCGGCGAGCCGTTGAAGAAGACCCGGACGATCTCGCTCAGCGCGGATTTCTTGGCCGCGGTTTCGGATACCGCGGGGCTGTAGAGGAACCCGCGATCAGATTCCTTGCGCTGGACGTATCCCTTGTCTTCGAGCCGCTTGAGCATGGCCCGCACCGCCGAACCGCTCAGCTGATCGGGCAGCGCCTCGCAGATTTCCGAGACGAGGACCGGTCCACGCTCATAGAGAATGTCGACGATCTGGCGTTCACGAGGCGGGAGCTTGCTCAGCATTTCTCATCCTGTTCCAGGCGGCCGAATCGCCGCGCTACATTTGTAGAGTGCTACATTTGTAGCGTGAATGCAAGCCCGATAATAGCGCTAATTGGCGGATGGGGTGGGATTCGAACCCACGGACGCTTGCACGTCGCCGGTTTTCAAGACCGGTGCCTTAAACCGCTCGGCCACCCATCCACGATAATATCGAGCGATATCGCGTCCCGAGCCGAGCCGTGCAAGCTACGGGATGAACCAAGCTGGCCGTCTCCACGTTTTCCCCTAGCCTCGGATGTAGGGAGGAGCGTTTTTGTCGGGGATCAGCACCTGGATTTTGGTATCGGCCTCGGCGGCATCGGTCGTGTCCTCGGCGGCGCCGGTGGGCCAGCAGCCAACCGCTCCCGCCGCCGTCTTGAGTGCGGGTGTGCAGACCTCCGCGTACAGCTGGGACATGTACAAGGTACGCCTTGCCGCGCTTGCACGCGCGCAGGGCGTGCGCGAGTCGACAGTGAACGCCTACGTTCCCGGCCTCTCCATCAACGACAACGTGATCCAGCTCGAGCGCACCGAGCCGGTCGCCCATAGCGTCGGTGGGGTGGTCGGCGCTCTTGAGCCCTACCTCCGGGCGCATGTCAGCCGCTCGCTGATTTCTCGAGGGCAGGCGAACTATCGCGAGCATTATGACGGCCTGATGCGCATCTACGCCCGGTACGGCGTCGACCCTTCCGTCCTGATGGCGATCTGGGGGATGGAGACGAGCTACGGCACCGTCACCGGCAATACAGACCTCCTGCAGGCGCTTGCGAGCCTGGGCTATTACGGCCGCCGTCGCGAGCTCTTCGAGACCGAGTTCGTCGATGCCTTGAAGTTGATCGACCAGGGCGTTCCGCGCTGGCGGCTCAAGGGTAGCTGGGCAGGGGCAACCGGCTATCCGCAGTTCATGCCGTCGGTCGTGCTCCGGCTGCGCGCGGACGGAGACGGCGACGGCTATGCCGACATCTGGGCCAATGAGCTCGACGGCCTTGCGTCGATCGCGGCCTACCTGCGCGATGCGGGCTGGAAGCCGAACGTCACCTGGGGAATCCCGGTCCGCGCCCCGGCGAGCCTCAACCGCTACGCGATCGTGTCGCGGATCACGGCACCGCGCTGCCCGCAAGTCTACAAGCGCCTCAGCCGGTGGCTCACGATGCGCGAATGGCGGGCGCTCGGCGTGACTCCGATCGACCGTTCGCTTCCCGACAATGAGATGGCGAGCCTGATCGAGCCCGATGGACCCGACGCCACCGCTTACCTGCTGACCACCAATTACCGCGCGATCCTCGATTACAATTGCTCGAATTTCTACGCGATTTCCGTCGGGGTTCTGGCGGACGCGATTGCGCGGCGATAGACAGCAAGGACCATCAGCCTCAACTCGGGGGAACCAGCCATTTCAATGCCGCGCACCGTCCTTCTCGCCACCGCCGCCTCGATCCTCATCACCAGCGCCGCGCCCGCCGCCGCACCGCAATTCGATACGCCGGCCAAGGCCGCCTATTTGTATGACGTCAATTCGGGCGCGGTGCTCTACGCCAAGAACCCCGACGCGAAATTCCCGCCGGCTTCGCTCGCCAAGATGATGACGACCGAGGTCGCCTTCGAGCTGATCGACCGCGGTCAGCTTCCGCTGAACAAGATGTGCACGGTGCGCCCGGAAACCTGGCAGAAATGGCACGGACCCCAGGCCGGATCGACGATGTTCCTTTCGCCCAATGAGCAGGTCAGCGTCGAAAACCTGCTGAAGGGCATCGTGACATTGTCCGGCAACGACGCGTCGGTCGTGCTCGCCGAATGCATTGCCGGGACCGAGCAATCCTTTACCGACCAGATGAACGCGCTGGCGAAGAAGCTCGGAATGAACAACAGCCACTTCGGGACCGCCAATGGCTGGCCCGACAATGGCGTGACCTACGTCACGGCGCGCGATCTCGCCACGCTGGCCAAGGCGACCATCCAGCACCATCCCAAGCTCTACAAGGAGTTCTACGGCCTGCCGAGCTTCACCTGGGGCAAGACCATGGGCTCGGGCAAGGACATCACCCAGGAGAACCGCAACCCGATCCTCGGTCACGTCCCCGGCGCAGACGGGCTCAAGACCGGGCACACGGATGAGGCGGGCTATGGCTTCACGGGCTCGGCGATCCAGAACGGACGGCGGCTGATCGAAGTGCTTGCCGGGATGTCGAGCTGGAACCAGCGCGTTCAGGAATCCACCCGGCTGATCGAATGGGGCTTCAACGCTTGGGCCGACAAGCCCTTGTTCAAGGCCGGAGCCAGGGTCGGGACTGCGAGCGTGCAGATGGGGAGCAGCAGCGAGGTTCCGCTGGTGGCCGCGAACGATCTCGCCGTCACAGTTCCCGCCGGGCTGTCGCTCACCAGGAAGCCGATGACGATGAAGATCCGCTACCAGGGTCCGCTGATGGCGCCGATCGCCAAGGGACAGGAAGTCGCTCAGCTGGTGATCACGACCGGCGACACCGCGCCGCAGATCGTGCCGCTGGTCGCGGGTAACGACGTCGGCCGAGCGGGCTTCTTCGGCCGCATCTGGCTCGGCCTCAAGCAGATCCTCTAGTGGCGTGAGCCGCGGCAGGTTCATCACGCTCGAAGGCGGGGAGGGGGTCGGCAAGTCGACGCAGGCCAGGGCGCTGGCCGATGCGCTTCGCAGCCAAGGCCTCGACGTTCTCGTCACACGCGAACCAGGCGGAAGCGAAGGAGCCGAGCGGATTCGCGAGCTATTGCTGGAAGGACCCGTGGAGCGATGGGGAGCGCGGGCTGAAGTCCTGCTGTTCGCCGCCGCCCGCGCCGACCACGTGGAGAAGGCGATTCGTCCGGCTCTGGAAGGTGGCCGATGGGTGATCTGCGACCGGTTCACCGACAGCTCGCTGGCCTATCAGGGCGGTGCTGGCGGCCTCGGGATCGAAACCGTGCGCGCAATCAATGTCGCCGCCGTCGGAGACCTGTTCCCCGACCGCACCTTCGTCCTCACGCTGGAGGAGGCAAGCGACCGTGCCCGCGCGCGGGATGGCGGTGCGAGCGATCGCATCGGCGGGCGCGAGGAGGACTTCCATCGCAGGGTGGACGCCGCCTTCCGGATCGTCGCAGCCGAAGAGCCCGAGCGGGTGAAGCTGATCGATGCATCCGGCTCTCCGCAGGAGGTGACGCATCGCCTGCTTGACGCCATCCAGGACCTCCTCCCATGATCTTCGGGCAGGACAGAGCCGTCGCGCAATTCTCGGAAGCCTGGTCGAGCCGCAAGCTCCACCATGCCTGGCTGCTCGCGGGCCCGAGAGGGGTGGGAAAGGCGAGCTTCGCCAAAGCGGCGGCAAAGCGCGTTCTCGCCGATGCCGCGGGCCCCGCTTTCGACCTGCCGGGAATAGAAACGCCCGGCGATCACCCCATCGTGAGGCTGGTGGAGGCCGGCAGCCACCCCGACATGCGCTGGCTGAAGCGCGAGCTGAATGAGAAGACCGGGAACCTCAACCGCAACATCAAAGTCGGCCAGGTCCGCGAACTGGGCGAGTTCATGTCGCTCAGCGCCGCACTCTCGCCATGGCGGGTGGCGGCGATCGACACGGTCGACGATCTCGAACCCTCGGGCGCGAACGCGCTTCTCAAGATGCTGGAAGAGCCGCCGCCGAACACGCTCTTCTTCCTCGTCACCAATGCGCCGGGCCGGCTCCTGCCGACGATCCGATCGCGCTGCCGGATGCTGCATTTCGACGCACTCGACGATGACGCCATGACGTCGATCCTCGAAGCAAACTCGCCCGGGCTGAGCGCCGCCGAGCGCAAGCGGGTCGTCGACATGTCGTTCGGGTCCGCGGGGCGGGCGCTCGCATTTGCCGAGCTCGGATTGGCCAAGCTCGAAGCGGCCGCGATGACGATCCTGCGCGAAGGAGATCCGACCAATGCACGCCGGGCGGAGCTTGCGAACGAGCTGGGCAAGAAGGCGTCGGCAGACCGATACGCCGCGTTCCTTGACCTCGCGCCCTCGCTGATCGCGCGCGAGGCGCGGGGGTTGAGGGGCGGTTCGCTCGAGCGCGCGCTGGATGCTTATGCGAGGGCGCGCGAGCTTGCCGCCGTGGCGCCACGCGTCTCGCTCGACCCCGCGGCGACCGTCTTCCAGATCGGCGGGATTCTCGCCGCCGTGCCCGAGCAGCGTTCCTTGAAGCGCTAGGGTCGGGCGGCTAGGGCGTCGCCATGGGCGAGCCCTTCTACATCACGACGGCCATCAGCTATCCCAACGGCCCGCCGCACATCGGCCACGCCTATGAAGCGATCGCGGCCGATGCGATCGCGCGCTTCCAGCGCAGCCGGGGTCGCGACGTGCGCTTCCAGACCGGGACCGACGAGCACGGGCTGAAAATGGCCCAGGCGGCGCGCGGCGAAGGTATCGAGCCGCGTGCGCTTGCAGACAAGATGTCGCGCCTTTTCCAGAACATGTGCGATGCTCTTAACGTTTCATACGATCGCTTCATCCGAACGTCGCAGCCCGACCATTATCGCGCCAGCCAGGCAATCTGGAGGGCGATGGAGGAGAGGGGAGACCTCTACCTGGACCGCTACGAGGGTTGGTATTCGGTCCGCGACGAAGCTTATTACGAGGAAGAGGAGCTGGTCGAAGGCGAGGGCGGCGAGAAGCTGTCGCCGCAGGGAACGCCGGTAGAATGGACGGTCGAGGAGAGCTGGTTCTTCCGCCTCGCCAAATACCAGCAGGCGCTGCTCGATCATTATGCGGCGCACCCGGAGTTCATCCGGCCGGAGAGCCGCCGCAACGAAGTGGTCCGCTTCGTCGAGGGCGGCCTCAAGGATCTCAGCATCTCGCGCACCAGCTTCGACTGGGGTGTGCCCGTGCCGGGCAGCGACAGTCACGTGATGTACGTGTGGCTCGACGCTCTCACCAACTACATCACCGGGCTGGGCTATCCCGACGATACGGAGCTGTGGCGCCGCTACTGGCCGGCCGACGTCCACCTGATCGGCAAGGACGTCGTCCGTTTCCACGCGGTCTATTGGCCGGCCTTCCTGATGAGCGCCGGGATCGCGCTCCCTCGCCAAGTCTACGGCCACGGGTTCCTGCTCAGCCGAGGCGAGAAGATGTCGAAAAGCGTCGGCAACGTCGTCGACCCGATGGTCCTCGCCGAGCGGTTCGGAGTCGACGCGCTGCGCTATTTCCTGCTTCGCGAGGTGCCTTTCGGGCAGGACGGCAGCTACAGCGCCGAAGCGATCGTCAACCGTGCGAACGCCGAGCTCGCCAATAGCTTCGGCAATCTCGCGCAGCGTACATTGTCCATGATTTACAAGAATTTGGACGGCGTTCTTCCTGATCCCGGAAATGCCAAGGAGGACGAGGCGCTGCTCGCCGAGGTGGGCGAGGCGGCGAACGAGGAAGTGCCGGAAGCATTCGACCGCTTGGCGTTCTCGGTCGGCATTGAGGCCTGGCTGCGCGCCGTGTTCGCCTGCAATGCTTATGTCGACACCCAGGCGCCGTGGGCGCTTCGCAAGACCGATCCCGAGCGGATGGCCGCGGTGCTTGGCACGCTTGTGGTGGCTGTGCGCCAGCTGGCGCAGGCGATCGCTCCGATCATTCCCGCGTCCGCCGACAGGCTCCTCACGCTGATTGATTCGGGCAGGGGGGGGACGCCGATTGCGCAGCCGACGCCGCTCTTCCCTCGGCTCAAACTCGAAGAGGAGGAAGCGGCATGAGGCTGATCGACAGCCACTGCCACCTCAATTACGAAGGTCTGGTCGAGCGCCAGACCGAAGTGCTTCAAAACGCCCGGCAACGCGGCGTCTCCGGCTTCCTCAACATCTCCACGCGGCAGCGCGAATGGGACGACATCGTCGGCGTCGCCGAGCGCGAGCCGGATGTCTGGGCGAGCATCGGAGTCCATCCGCACGAGGCCGATGCGCATCCCGACCTCGGCGCCGCGGCGCTGGTCGAGGGGGCGGACCACCCGCGCGTGATCGCGATCGGCGAGTGCGGCCTTGATTATTATTACGACAAATCCGACCGCGCCGCGCAGCGCGAGCGCTTCCAGGCGCACATCGACGCGGCGCGCGAAACGGGATTGCCGCTCGTCGTCCACACGCGCGACGCCGAGCAGGACACGGCGGAGATCCTCGAAACGGCGGTGAAGAAGGGGGGTATCATTGGTGTGCTCCATTGCTTCACCGGCTCCGCCGCGCTTGCGCGCAAGGGGCTCGACCTCGGCTTCTATGTGTCGCTCTCCGGAATCGTCACCTTCAAGAATGCCCAGGACCTGCAGGCGACGGCCAGATGGCTGCCGGCGGACCAGATGCTGGTCGAGACGGATTCTCCCTTCCTCGCGCCCGTCCCGCACCGCGGCCAGAAGTGCGAACCGGCCTTCGTCGCAGACACCGCCAGCTTCGTGGCCCAGTTGAGGGCAGAGGACCCTGAGGAGCTGGCAGAGGCGACCACGGCAAACTTCTTCAGGCTATTCAAGAAAGCCGCGTGAAAGTTCGGATTCTCGGCTGCGGAACTTCGACCGGCGTTCCGAAGATCGGCAACGAATGGGGCCAGTGCGACCCGCACGAGCCGCGCAACTATCGGCTGAGGACGTCGATCCTGGTCGAAAGCGCTGGCGAGCGGATGCTGGTCGATTGCGGCCCCGATCTTCGCCAGCAGCTGCTTGCGGCCGATGTGAACAGGCTCGATGGAATAATCGTCACCCACGCGCACGGCGATCACTGCCACGGCATCGACGAACTCAGGCCTGTTTCGCAAGCCCTCGACCGGCCGGTTCCGCTCCACGCGCGCGCAGAGGTGCTTCGAGAGCTTCAGGAGCGGTTCGGCTATGCGTTTGAGCAATCGGATTTCTACCGGCCGATCGTCGAGGCGCGAGAGCTTGGCGCCGATCTGCGCTTCGGCGACACGACCGTTCGGTTCGTGGATCAGCCGCACGGCGGTCCCACGTCGCTTGGCTTGTACTTTGGCGAGTCGCACCGATCCGTCGGCTATGCCATCGATTTCAGCGAATTGACCGAGGAGATGGCCGCGCTTTACCGGGGTGTCGACGTGTGGATCGCCGATTGCCTGACCAGGCGCCCGCACCCGACCCATGCACATCTCGACGGCGTCCTCGGCTGGGCGAGGGACTTGCGCGTCGGCGAGCTGTATCTCGTTCACATGGGCAACGGCCTGGATTATCGAACGCTGGTGGCCGAGCTGCCCGACTGGGCCGCGCCGGCGTACGACGGGCTGGAGATCGAACTTCAATGACGGACCGCGCGGGCGATGCTGTATATTATGCGATGGCCATCGTCCTTGTGCTGAGCTCGGTCATCGCGATGAAGCTGCCGCTCGGAAAAGCGCTCAAGATGGCGCTGGCCTGGGTGCTGATCTTCGGCGCGGCCTTTGCCGTCTTCGCCTTCAGGAGCGACTTCTCCGCTATCGGCGGCCGGCTGAAGGCGGAAGCGCTGGGCTCTGCGATCGTCGAGGGCGGCGAAGTGCGCATCCCGATCAGCGATGACGGCCATTTCTGGGCCGATGCCAAGGTGAATGGGCAATCCGCGCATTTCCTGATCGACAGCGGCGCTTCGACAACGACGATATCGAGAGCGCTGGCCCAGCAGGCGCGGGTGCCCGACAGCGGGCAGCAAATCGTGGTCGACACGGCCAACGGCCCGGCTCCGGCGACGGAGGCCTATGCCGACAGGCTCGATGTCCAGTCGATCAGCCGAACAGACTTTCCCGTTGATATCAACGACCGCGACCAAACCAATGTTCTGGGGATGAATTTTCTTTCGTCGCTCAAGAGTTGGCGAGTCGAGGGCAATTATCTGGTGCTGAGCGAGTGATGACCAACGACCTGATGCTCGGTGGCGTCTACATCCTGATGGCGATCATGCT
>Ga0070680_100001208_pt1 | contig 18611 bp, 19 predicted proteins | sample KBSC73BmetaG_FD_64672 | JGI IMG/M metagenome (GOLD analysis project Ga0070680, IMG submission 64672) | Corn rhizosphere microbial communities from Kellogg Biological Station, Michigan, USA - KBS C7-3B metaG | ecosystem: Host-associated > Plants > Roots > Rhizosphere | place: USA: Michigan...
GATCAACCGTTCGGCTTCGTCCGCGGCGCGACCGATGAGGGCTTGCACTTCCGCCTTGGGCTCGGCGAACTTGGCGAGCACGTAGCCGGCCACGATGTCCGGGTCGGTCGAGTCCGGCCTCCCCACGCCGACGCGCACCCGCTGGAAATCCGCACCGCCGAGTCCCTGCTTGAGGGATTTCAGGCCGTTGTGGCCGGCGAGCCCGCCGCCCAGGCGCGTGCGCACCTCGCCGAACGGCAGGTCGATCTCGTCGTGGATCACCAGCACGTGATCGAGCGGCACGCCGTAGGAGCCGCGCGCCGGGCCGGCGGACTTGCCCGTCTCGTTCATGAAGGTCTGGGGCAGCAGCACCGCCACCTGCGGGCCACCCGGGCCGGTGCGGCCGTGAGTGAGCAGGCCGGCGTACTTCTTCTTGGCCTTGGGGAGCTGCCAGCGGGATGCCAGCTCGTTCGCCACCTCGAAGCCGACGTTGTGGCGGGTGCCGGCGTAGCGGTCACCGGGGTTGCCCAGCCCGACTATCAACCAGTCCGCGCGGCCCCCGCCGCGGCGAAACAGGCTCAGGACTCTTCGCCGCCGCCCTCTGCGGCAGCCTCGCCCTGCTGCGCGGCCTCATCGCCAGTGGCGCCTTCGGCGCCGGCTTCGGCCTCAGCCTCGGCGGCCTCGATCGGCTGGCCGTCCTCGCCGACCAGCTCGGTCTCCTCCTCGATCTCCGGCTCCTCCACCTCGGTGGGCACGGTGATCGTGGCGATGATCGTCTCCTCGGGATCGTCGAGGAAGGTGACGCCGTTCGGCGGTGTGATCTCGGACAGGTGCATGACGGCGTTGATGTCCATGCCGGACACGTCGATCGTGATGCGCTCCGGGATGTCGGTGGGCAGCGCCTCGATGTTGAGCTCGCGCGTGACGTGCTCGAGCACGCCACCCTCCTTCACGCCTCGCGCCTCGTCAACGTTCTCCAGCTCGACCTGCACCGGCGAGTGGATCTTCTCGTCGAGGCGAACCTGCAGCAGGTCGATGTGCAGCACCTGGCCGCGCACCGGGTGGTGCTGCTGGTCCTTGACGATCACCGGACGGGCCTGTGTGTTGCCGATCTTGAGGTCGATCAGCGCAGAGCCGTCGTGCAGCGCCGCGCGAAGCACGCGGTTGTTGACCTTGAACGGCACGCAGTCGTCGCCGCCGTACACCACGCCGGGCACGTAGCCCTCGGCGCGCAGGCGCTTGGTGGCGCGGGTGCCGCGCTCGGTCCGTTCTTCGACTTCGAGAGATGGACGTGATCCGTCAGCCATGCAGTCGGCCAGTGTAGCGACCGGCTTGTCTTTAACCTCACTGACTCGTGTCCAAAGAGGACAACACCATCCCGACGGGGCGCGTCCGGCGCACAGCGAAGGTGGCGCGCGTGATCGGCGCGAGCGGCGCCGGATACGCCGGCGCGCGGGCGCGATCGGTCGGCCGCGGCGAGGAGGCCAAGACCGAACAGCTCGACCGCGCTCACATGGAGGCGGCCGAGCGGATGGTGGACGCGCTGGGCTCGATGAAGGGCGCCGCGATGAAGATCGGCCAGCTCGCGTCGTTCATCGACACGGACTTCCTGCCGCCGGAGTACCGCGAGCTCTACCAGGAGAAGCTGTCCAAGCTGCGCGACTCGGCGCCGCCGATGCCGTGGAAGGAGGTGAAGGCGGTGCTCGAGGACGAGCTGGAGGAACCCGTGGACGAGCTGTTCGAGGAGTTCGAGCAGGAAGCCGCCGCGGCGGCGTCGATCGGACAGGTGCACCGGGCGCTGCTGCCCGACGGGCGCAAGGTGGCCGTGAAGGTGCAGTACCCGAAGGTGGCGAAGGCGCTCGAGGCCGACCTGCAGAACGCCGGCATGATCCTCCGGCTGGCGAAGGCGATCGCGCCCGGGCTCGACGCGCGCGCCGCCGCGCGCGAGCTGCGCGAGCGCGTGCTCGAAGAGCTCGACTACGAGTACGAGGCGCAGAACCAGCGCACCTTCGCGCGCGCCTACCGCGGCCATCCGTTCATCTACGTGCCGGACGTGATCACCCGGCTTTCGCGCCGGCGCGTGCTCGTGACCGAGTGGGTGGAGGGCGAGAGCTTCGAGACCGCGCGCGACCTCTCTCAGGAGGAGCGCGACCGGATCGGCGAGATCATCTACCGCTTCTACTACGGGTCGATCTACCACCTGCAGCACTTCAACGCCGACGCCCATCCCGGCAACTACCTGCTGATGGAGGGGGGCAAGGTGGCGTTCCTCGACTTCGGCATGACCAAGCAGCTCGACAAGGAGCAGATCGAGCTGGAGATCGCGGCTCTGGAGGCCGCCTTCGAGGGCGATCCGGAGCGGCTGCGGTCGGCGCTTCAGGACCTGGGCTTCCTCGCCAACCCGAAGCGCATCGACGCCGAGCGGCTGATGGAGCACGTGAAGGAGGTCGGCGGCTGGTACATGGAGGACCGCGAGCTGACGATCGACTCCGAGCTGGTGATGCGCGTGATCTCGGCGTCGTCCGATCCGCGCTCCGAGTTCTTCGACGTGATGCGCAGAGAGAACCTGCCGGCGAACGAGATGATGGGCCGGCGCATGGAGGCGGGCGTGCTCGCCGTGCTCGGCCAGCTGCACGCGACCCGCAACTGGTGGCGGATCGGCCGCGAGTGGTGGTTCTGCGGCGAGCCGGCGACGGAGCTCGGCCGCGAGGAGTGGGCCTACTTCGAGTCGAAGGGCGAGAAGCGGGTCCGGAAGTTTGGGGCTAGGGCTACTACTTAGGGCATAGGGGCATAGCCCATAGCCCATAGCCCATAGCCCATAGCCCATAGCCCATAGCCCATAGGGCATGACATAACAGCGTTGCTGTTCTAAGAGCGCTCCGAGGAGCGAGCTCCGCAAGGACGCAGGGAGATCGCTGGGCGATAGCCCGCGATCGACCGAGGACGCCGCGGAGCGACGCTCCGCAGCGCGCTCTTAGAACAGCTGGTTTTCGCCCGCGAAGATCTCGGAGACGGAGCCGTCCGTGAAGATCTGGCGGACGGAGTCGGTGAGGATGTCGCTCGAGGTGAGCACGCGCACGAGGCCGTCGGGCGCGCCGTCGCGCAGCGGCACGGTGTCCGTCACGAGGATGCCCGAGAGCGGCGAGTTCGAGAGCGTCTCGAACGCGTTGCCGGAGAAGATTCCGTGGGTGGCGACGGCGTACACCTCGCTGGCGCCCGACTCCATGACGGTGCGCGCGCCGGCGGCGAGCGTGCCGCCGGTGTCGATGATGTCGTCGACGATCACGGCCCGGCGGCCGCGAACGTTCTCGACACCGATCACGTAGCCGATCTCGGCGACCTGCTGCGCGGGCCGCTCCTTCTCGAGCAGCGCGTACTCGGTGCCGACCTTCTCGGCGAACTTGCGCGTGAGCTTCACGCGACCGGCGTCCGGCGCGATGATCACGAGGTCGGACGCGGGGCCGAGCTGGTCCTTCACGTACTGCGACAGGACATTCATCGCGGTCATGTGGTCGACCGGTTTCTGGAAAAAGCCCTGCAACTGGCCGGCGTGGAGGTCCATCGTGACCAGGCGGTCGATGCCCGCCGACTCGAGCATCCGCGCGACGAGACGCGCGGTGATCGGCTCGCGCGGCGCGGACTTCTTGTCCTGGCGCGAGTAGCCGTACCACGGAGTGACCGCGATTACTCGATGCGCCGAGGCGCCGACCGCGGCGTCGACCATCACGAGCAGCTCCATCAGGGCGTCGTTGGCGGTGAGCCCCTCGCGCGCGTTCCCGCAGATCGACTGGACGATGAAGAGGTCCGCCCCGCGGATCGACTCGCTGTAGCGGCAGTACACCTCGCCGTCGGAGAAGGTCTTCAGCCCGGCGTCCGTGAGACCGACGCCCATCTTGTCGGCGATGGCCGCGCCCAGCTCCCGGCTGGCCCGCCCCGCGGTGATCATCAGCCTCTTGTCGTAACCCGACGGAAGGCTGCTCGCCAGTGGGCGCGACTCAGTCCCCAGGCTGCTCATCTGACGCCTCTTGTTCCTTTCGCTCCGCGTAACCCTCGACGTTTTTCTGCCGAGCCCGGGCGATACCGAGGGCGCCTTCGGGGACGTCGTCGGTGATTACGGACCCGGCACCAGTGTACGCCCCGTCTCCGACGCTAACGGGCGCGACGAAGGTCGTGTCGACCGACGTTTTCACGCGATTTCCGATCTGCGTGCGGCTCTTGGTTCGCGTGGCGGCGTTGTAGTTCGCGGTGACGTTCCCGGCGCCGATATTGGACTCCTCGCCGACGTCGGCATCGCCCAGATACGACAGGTGGGGAACCTTGGTGCCACGCCCGATGTCCGAGTTCTTGATTTCGACGAAGGTGCCGATCTTGGCGCCCTCGCGCACGACGGTTCCCGGCCGCAGGTAGGCGAACGGACCGATCTTGGCGTCGCTCTCCACCTCGCAGTCGACCAGGTAGGAGTGGGCGATCCAGACGCGGTCGCCGAGGGTCGCGTCGATGAGCGTGGTGTGCGGGCCGATCTCGCAGCCCTCGCCTATGCGCGTGCCCGCGTGGATGGTCACGCCCGGGCCGATCACGGTGTCCTTGCCGATCTCGACATCCGCCTCGATCGTCGTTGTCTCCGGCGAGGCGAAGGTCACGCCGTTCACGGCGTGCTGCTCGATCAGCTGCTTGTTGAGGTGGCTTCCGACTTCCATCAGATCGGCGCGCGTGTTGACGCCCAACGAGGAAAGCACGTCATCGGTCTTCGCGGCTACCAGGCGACCGCCGTGCTGTGAGATGAGCGGGAACACGCCGGTGAGATAGCGCTCGCCGCCGGTCTCCGCCACGGCATCGAGCGCACCGAAGAGTGCGCCCGCGGTGAAGGCGTAGGTGCCGACGTTGACCTCGCGTATGGCCAGCTCCTCGGGCGGGACCTGGTCCGGGTACTTGGTCTCGACGATGCGCTCCACCGAGTCATCCGATGCCCGAACGATGCGCCCGTAACCCGCCGGATCGATCTGGTCGGTGGTGAGCAGCGTGGCCGCCGCGTCCTCCGACTCGTGCCTCTCGACCATCCACCGGATCAGCTCGTCGGAGATCAACGGGTGATCGCCCGAGAGGACGACGACGGTGGCGTCGGGACCGATCCCGTCGCGGGCGGCGAGCACGGCGGCGCCGGTGCCCTCGCCAGTGGTCTGCTCCGCGGCCTCCACCCCATCCGGCAGCTCCTCCGCCACGCCCTCGCCGGGGCGCGTGACGCAGATGATCCGGCCCGCGCCGGCGCGGCGCGCGGCCTCGATCACCCAGTGGATCATCGGCCGGCCGCAGACCGGATGGAGCACCTTGGGCAACGAGGAGCGCATCCGGGTGCCGTGCCCCGCGGCCATGATGAGGACGGTGGGCTTGCCCACGAGGCGGAGCGTAGCCGAGGGCCGAAGGCGGAGGTCACGCACGGACCTCCTCCCGTTCGCGTTCGTACTGCCGGATCCATTTGCGGATCGCGTTGTCGGACACGCCGTACCTGCGGCCGACCGCCAGATAGCTCGTTGCCGCGATCTCGGAGACCAGCTGTTCGTAGGGGGGACGCTCGACCTTCCTGCGGACCCGGGTGGCTGCGCGGCTTCGGGCTGAGAGTCCGCCGCAGGAGGTCGAGCACTGCTGCTGATCCCGCCTCTTCGGCACGAAGCTTCGGCCGCAGACCGGACAAGTGCGCTCGCGGTTGACGTTCCGCCCGCAATGGGTGTCGAGCGTGGCCGCACAGTTCGCGCAGACGATGCGCAGGTTCTCGAGCCGGTTGTCAGTCGCGACGCCGTTGATGTGGTCCAGGATCAGTGCCATCCGCCGTCCACGCCACACCTCCCCCTGACCGCAGAGCTCGCACGCGCGAGACTTGAGTCCCTCCGAAAAGAGTCGCTGCTTGAGCGTGCCGCGCGAGTACGTTGAGTCCTCCACGAGCACCTCTTCGAGCGGCGTGGGGGCGTGGCGATGCCGGGTCAGCGCCCGCAACCGCGCAGCCGCCGGATCGAAGTGGTCTGTCGGGATCTCCCACATCTCGACGTAACGCCGGAGCGTCTTGTGATTCCCGCCCGCAGGCCGCATGCCCAGACGCCGCAGTGCATCGGTATACGACTCGGATTGCGCTATCGCATCCCGGACCTGCTCTTCAGTGAATCTCGGCTTGCTTGGCACGAACATATGTTCGCATGTCGGCAAGACGGAATCGGACGCGCAGTCCGCATATCCTGGGCTGGTCCCCTTGGGGGGTCGTCCAGTCGGTAGGACGTCGGGTTTTGGTCCCGAAAACGGGGGTTCGAGTCCCTCCCCCCCAGCCTGCACTACTCGGCGCCGCCGCTCTCCCGCGAGCGGCGGCGCCAAGGTCATCGAGGGCTACAGCCCGGCGGGGTGCCGCGACACGTAGCCGCGCGTGGACGCGCGCGTGGTCCGCCAGCGCGGTCCGCTCTCGCCTCTGCCCGAGGTGTCGAAGCGCAGACCCGCCACCACGAGATAGGCGTGGCCCGAGTTCGCGTACACCGTGATCCACTGGCCGCGGCCGCGTGAGCCCCAGCTCTCGAAGTCGGTCGAGTCCAGCGGGCGCGTGACCAGGCCGGCTCCGTGCAGCGCATGGCTGACGGCGCCCGAGCAGTCGAACGCGGTGTCGTTGAAGCCCCTGCCGTGGCCGCCGCCATAGCGGTACGGGGTGTCCGTGATCTCGTTCGCCGCGGCGATGACCTCCTGGACCTCGACCGGCGCGTCGGCCGGTGCCTGCGCGGTGTGGCCGTCGGCTGACAGGCGCGCCTTGGCGCCCGGCACAGGGTCCGCCGGCGCCGACGAGGCGAGCTCCTGCATGCGCTTTCGCAGCAGGGCCTCCTCTGAAATACCGACAACACCGTCCATCCGGATCCGCTCATGGCGCTCGAAGCGACGCACGGAGCGAACGGTTCTCGCGCCGTACTGGCCATCGACGGTTGTCCTGTAGCCGAGGTGGGTAAGCCACGACTGCAGCACCTTCACGTCATGGCCGGTCGAGCCTCTGCGAAGGGCCTTGTCACCGAACCGCGCGGATGCGGTCGGCGCCAGTGCGAGCCCAAGCAAGGCCGTCAGGGCGCACGCAAGCGCGGCGCGCCCCAGCGGGGCAGTTCTCATTAGCCAATCTCTCTTTCGTCAGCGCCTCCGGGGTTAGCTGACGGGCTCGCGCGGAAAGAGTCGCGCTACGCCTTAACGGCGATTCGCCCCGACAAACTGGGTCCCCCGGCCGCCGCTACCGCCAGGGCGGTAGAAGCGGTTAGGCAAGGTTGGATCGGTGGGTTCTAACGCATTTCGCCGACGGAAGTAGCGCTCGGCGGTCAGCGGTCTTTTTCGTCGCGCGGCACGCGGCCGCCCTCGGCGCCACGTTCCGTGGCCGGTCCATGCGGCGCCAGAATGCCCAAAACCCGCATTGCCTTCAGGCCCAGGCCAAGCTTCTCCCGGCCGTCCGTGGACGACACATCGAGCCCCGTGAGCTCCTTCACCCGCTCGAGCCGGTAGCGCACGGTGTGCCGGTGCGTATACAGGCGCTGGGCCGTCTGCGCGACGTTGCCGTCCGCGTCCAGGAAGGTCTCGAGCGTTCGCACGAGCTCCGTCTCGTACTGCTCGTCGTAGCTCACGAGCGGCGCGACCGTCTCCTCGTGGAAGCGGCGCAGCTCCTCCGGGTCCTCGACCATCGCGGGCAGCAGCAGCCGGTAGGCGCCCGTCTCCTCGAAGGCGAGCTGCGCGGTCCCCTGCGCGACGGCCACGTTGGCGGCGAGGAACGCCTCGGCGCCGGCGCGGTGGAGGTCGACCGGATCCGCTGCCGGACGGCTCCGCGCGACGGCGATCGCGTAATTCTGCATGCTCTGCTCGAGCTCGCGGTGCAGCGCCTGGACCACGCGCGCGGCCAGCTCGCCATCGCCGGGGATGAGGAACACGAGCTCGCTCTCCGGGCCCCAGCCCTTCACGGCTAGCGACGCCGCCAGGTAGTTCCGCTCCACCCCCTTGACGCCGCGCTCGGCCACGGCGAGCACGCGCGTGCGCCAGTCGCCCTCCGTCGGCTGAAGCGGGAACGCGCGCAGCACGATCACGCTGGCGCCCCCGGACACGTCCGCGCCCAGCTCGTTGCCGCGTGCCACGATGTTCTCGCGGTCGGTCACGCGGCGCTCGAGCACGTCGCTCAGGAACGAGGCCGTGGCGGCCTCGCTCGCGCGACTCGGCGCCTTCGCGCGCTCGACCTCCTGCGCGATCAGCGCGCCCAGCAGGCGCAGCAGCGCCGGCGGCGGCTCCTCGCCTCGCGCCCTGTAGCGGAGCTGGCCGGCCGGCGTGTCGGCCACCCGCAGCTCGAGCACTTCGCCCTCGGAGAGAACTGCGCGCTCGTCGTCCGGCGAGGCGCAGGCCACCGCCAGCACGTTCGCGCTCGCGTCCACCACGGCCACGCTCGCGTCCAGCGCGCGCGAGACCGCCCGCGCCACCTCGGGCAGGCCGGCGCCGGACTCGACGGCTTCCGAGACGTCGGCGAAAGCCTCTAGAAACGCAGAATTTGCAGCAGCTTCTTCGCGCTGCTCGGCAGACGGCATGGGTCAGAGTGTAAGGCGCATTACCCGCTCGCCGTGCTCCTCCCGCTCGGTGTCCTCGAATCCGAGGCGGCGGTAGAAGGCGCTCGGGTCGGCGGGCCCAGGCACGTAGCTCACGAGCAGCTCCGTAGCGTTCGGCAGCGCCCGCACGTGCTCGATCACGAGCTGCATCGCCCGCCGACCGTAGCCCTTGCCCTGGTGCCCGGCCGCAATGAGGAGACGCCATACGCCGTACTCGGGCTTCTCGGCATCGAGGAATAGGAGGACGAGGCCGACCAGCTCGTCGTCAGCGTAGATCGCACGAAGCCAGGACGCCGGCTCGTAGTGAGCCTCGGCGATCGAGGTGGCGGCAGGCGCCACATACCGCTCCTGCCCGGGCGCGAGCTCGAGATCGCAGGCGGCGCGGACGTTGTCGGCGTTGATTTCTCGGAGTGAGATCACTGGCAGTGAGGCCTAAATCGCCAGGCGTCCTCCAATCTGCACGAAATACGTGCGTTGGGGAGGACACCTGCGTAGGCGCCGCCCTTATTGCGTGCCGTACGCGTTAGGAATCAGCCCGCGTATTGGTCGTAGAACCAGACGATGGCGAAGCCGATCCCGGTCCCGATGCCCAGCAGCGTCACCAGCATGAAGACCGTCAGGAAGCTCGCCGCGAGCCGCTCCCACACCCGGCCGTAGGACGCCCACGCGGGCGCGAGTATGAAGACGCAGTAGCCGACGAGGACCACCGCGCCCGCCCCCATGAGGGCCCACTGGGTAGGTGAGACGCTGGTGAGGTTCATGCTTCAGCTCTCGCGGGTGCAGTGTCGCGCATGTAGAAGACGATCAGCGAGACCACCGCGCAGAGGCCGAAGATAGCGCCTCCGAGCGCCCATCCGCCGGCCACGTCGGACCAGTAGTGCGCGCGCAGATAGATGCGCGACAGACCGATCGAGGCGGCCAGAAGCACGGCGGCGAGCACCACGAGCGCGCGCCGCGCGAAGCCCGGCACTACGCGCCAGCCGATCACCGCCATGGCCACGTATGCGGTCGAGTAACCGGAGTGGCCGCTCGGGAAGCTCGAGCCGACGGTGTCGATGAGCGAGCCGCTCGGACGGGGGCGATCGATGGCGCCCTTGGTCACGTGTATCGCGATCACGAGGACGATGAACCCGGCCACCAGCCCGATCAGCTCGACCGGGCGGCGGCGCACCCCGAGAGCGATCGCCCCTATCAGCACGAAGGTGCCCGTGACCGGCAGCGAGCCGAGGTCCGTGTAGACCTTGACGATGTCGACGATGGTGCTCGACTTGGTGCGGTCGGCGAGGTCGAGCAGCGAGCTGTCGGCCGGAGTGAGCAGGTTCGGGTCGCCGGCGAAGGTGACCGTGTACGCGACGAAGGTGTACACCGCCACCCCGGTGACGGCGAGCGCGCTCGTGAACTCGAGGCCGAGCGCGCCCGGCGTCAGCCGCTCCACCAGGAAGCGCGCACGCGGCGCGGCCACCCGCACCATCGCCGCGACCGGTCGCAGCAGCGGCCGCTCGCCCTGCCGCTCGAGCCACCCCATGATCCTCGCCCGCTGCTCCGGATCGCGCAGGCGCTTGCGCAGCTGCCACACGCCCACCCCGATCGCCACCAGCACGGTGAACACGAGCGTGGCGCGGCCCGCGATCTTCGTGACCTGGTCGAACGACTGCCAGAAGATGTAGCCGAGCACGCACAGGCCCGGACCCCAGATGCCGGTGCCGACCACGCTGTACGGGAGAAAGCGCTTGTAAGCCATCCCGGAGGTGCCCGCGATGAACGGCGCGATCGGTCGCACGAAGCCCACGAAGCGGCCGACCAGCACGGTTGATCCTCCGCGCTTCTCGAAGTGCTTGTCCACCTGCGCAAGCCGCTCCGGCGTGATGCGGAAGCGTGGACCGTGCTTGATCATGAAGTTCCGTCCCAGGCGGCGGCCGAGGAAGAAGCTGAGCGAATCGCCCGAGAGCGTGCAGGCCCAGACGATCGCGATCAGCACGAAGATGTTGATCGTGCCCTGCCCGGCGATCACGCCGCCGAGCAGCACGGTGAACTCGCCGGGCGCGATGAGGCCGATGAACGCCCCGGTCTCCGCGAAGGCGATCACGCCCACGAGCGCGTAGGTCCATTTGCCGAGCGCCTGCGCCAGGTCCTCGATCCCTTTCTGGATGTCGACGTGCTGCAGCAGGCCGCTGCCGTAGACGGCGAGCCCGGCGGCCACCACCAGCGCGACCACGAACCGCTCGCCGCCGAGGCGCTTGCGCCCCAGCAGCGCGGCTACCGCGAGGAGGACGGCTACGACGAGAGCGACGATTCGGCCAGGAGTCATCCGGGGGCGAGCGTAGTAACGATCGCTCCCTGCACGTCAAGTGCGGCGCGCTCGGCTATCTCACCGCCGGAGAAGATCCCGAACGCCGTCGGGCCCGATCCGCTCAGCGCGGCCGCCAGCGCGCCGGCCTCGCGCAGCGCCTCGATCGGCCCCGCCACGCTGGGCCGCAGCGAGACCGCGGCCGGCTGCAGGTCGTTCTCCACCGCCGCCGCGAGTTCGGGGAGCGAGCTGCTCGCAAGCCGCCGCAGACTGATCGGGTCGAGGCGCTCGCGGGTGCTCTCGATCCGGTCGGCCTCCTTGTAGACCTCGGCGGTCGAGAGGCCGTCGTCCGATGGCACGAGCAGCAGGCCCATCGACGGCAGATCGAGCGGCTCGACGTGCTCGCCCGCCCCGGTCACGAGCGCGTGGCGCGGCTCGATCTGGCTGGGAACGTCGGCGCCTATCTCTGCCCCGAGACCACGCAGCCCGGCGGGGTCAAGCGGGCCGCCGCAGAGCGTGTTCGCCGCGCGCAGGGCGGCGGCGGCATCGGCGCTGCCGCCGCCCAGTCCGGCGGCGACGGGAATCTTCTTGGCGATCGTCACCTGAAGCGGCGGCAGCGAGTGATCCACGCGCTCGCGGAAGAGACTCAGCGCGGCTTCCACCAGGTTCGGGCCGTCCACGCCAGGGCAGATCACCGCCTCGGCCTCGGCCTCCTCGAAGATCAGCTCGTCGGCCAGATCCAGCGAAGCGAAGATCGAGCAGATCTGGTGCAGCCCATCCTCGCGCGGGCGCCCGACCTGCAGCACGAGGTTGACCTTGGCGGGCGCGAGCTCCTTGATCACCGCAGCAGCTCCTCGAGCGCCGCGAAGTCTTGCGGCGAGAGGCGCTCCGCGCGCGCGTCGGCCGGCTGGCCGATCTGCTCGAGCGCGTCGCGGGCCCGCTCTCGGATGGCGGGCTCCCCGTCCGGCGCCAGCGCCAGCGACCCCGCCAGCGCCTTGCGCCGGTGCGCGAAGGCCTCGTGCACCAGCCGCACCAGCGCCCGGTCCGGCGGCGGCGATATGCGACGCAGCACCACCAGCGCCGACTCCACGTTCGGCACCGGGTGGAACACGCCCGCCGAGATCTTTCGCACCACCTTCACCTGAGCGGACAGCTGCGCGAGCACCGATGTCGCGCCGTAGATCTTCGAGCCCGGCACGGCCGCGAGCCGCTCTCCCACCTCGCGCTGCACCATCGCCACGATCAGCGTCGCGCCTGGCAGCTCCTCGAGCGCCTTCAGGATCACCGTTGCCGCCACCCCGTACGGCAGGTTCGCCACCACCTTGTTCACGGGCGGACGGAGTGAGGCGAAGTCGAGCTCGACGGCGTCCTCCAGGTACAGCGACGCCCGCTCCCCGAACGGCTCGAGGGCGTCGAGCAGCGCGGGCTCGAGGCCGTGGTCCACCTCCACGACGTGGGTATGGGCCACGCGTTCGGCCAGATACTCCGACAGCACGCCTAGGCCGCCGCCCACCTCCAGCACCACGTCGTCCGGCCGGAGCTCCGCGGCGCGGCCGATCACCTCGAGGATGTTGTCGTCCACGAGGAAGTTCTGTCCGAGCTCGCGGTTCGGCCTGATGCCGAACTCGCGCATGCGGCGCCTGCTCGCCTGGCCGCTCACCAGCCGGCGAAGACCCGCGCGGCGTTCCGTTCCACCGCCGCGTCGAGCTGCTCATAGGAAATTCCCCGCAGCTCGGCCACGAACCGGGCTGTCTCGACCACGTTGGCCGGCTCGTTGGGCTTGCCGCGCACGGGCTGCGGCGCAAGGTATGGCGAGTCGGTCTCCACGAGCAGCAACTCCTCGGGCACGTCCCGCGCCGCGGCCTGCAGCTCCAGCGCCTTCGGATAGGTCACGTTGCCGGCGAAGGAGCACATGTAGCCGCGCTCGACGCACTCCTCCACGCGGGAAGGCGCCGAGAAGCAGTGGAGGATCACCGTGAGCTCGCCCGCCCGCTCGCGCAGCAGCGCGAAGGTGTCGTCCTCGGCCTCGCGCGTGTGGATCACGAGCGGCAACCCGGTGCGCGCGGCCAGGTCGATCTGCGCCTCGAACGCGCGCTGCTGGTCCTCGTGCGGGGAGTGGTCGCGGAAGTAGTCGAGGCCGGTCTCGCCGATGGCGCGAGCGCGCGGGTCGGCCGCGGCGCGCTCGATCGCGTCGATGTCGCCGTCGGCCCAGCCTTCCGTGTAGTGCGGGTGGCGACCCACGATCGCGTACACGTCGTCGAAGTCGTTCGCCGCCCTCAAGGCCGCCGCGATCGACTCGTCGTGCATGCCGACGGTCGCGATCCGCGTGAGCCCGGCCGCGCGCGCCCGCTCCACCAGCTCCGAGTCAGGCGGCTTGCAGGAGTCGAGGTGGCAGTGGGTGTCGACCAAACCGCTAAGCGGCCGCGGGCGACTCGATCCGCGGGAACAGCGGCTCGAGTTCGCCTACCGTCGCTCCCCCGGGCGCGGAGCCGAACGATGCGCCGTCGTAAGCGAGATCGGTCTGCCCGAGCGCCTCGAGCAGCTTGCCCGTGGAGTCGGGCATGTAGGGATGGAGCAGCACCGAGACGAAGCGCAATCCCTCGGCGAGCGAGTAGAGGATCGTGTCGAGCCTGCCGGCCGCGCTGTCGTCCTTGGCCAGCTTCCACGGCTCCTCGTCCTGAACGAAGCGATTGAGCCTGCGGATCGAAACCCAGATCTCCTCGAGCGCGCCGCTCACGTCCACCTCGTCGAGCTTCTCGCGCACGCGATCCTCCACGCCGGCGAGGTCAGCGGCGAGCGCCTCGTCCACTCCCACACTCGGCACCTGCCCATCGCGATAGCGCCCGATCATCGCCAGCGTCCTGCTGGCCAGGTTGCCGTACTCGTTCGCCAGCTCGGCGTTGTAGCGCCCCTCGAAGCCGGCGGCCGAGATCGAGCCGTCCTGGCCGAAGTGGACCTCGCGAAACAGGTAGTAGCGCAGCGTGTCGGTGCCGAAGCGGTCCATCACCTCGAACGGATCGATCACGTTGCCGAGCGACTTGGACATCTTGTGCTCGTCCATCAGCAGGTAGCCGTGGATGAAGATCGACTTGGGCACCTCGATGCCCGCCGCCATGAGCATCGCGGGCCAGATGATCGCGTGGAACTTCAGGATGTCCTTGCCGATCAGGTGGTGGGCCGGCCAGTAGCGCTCGGTCAGGTCCTCGCCCTCGCGCGCGTATGAGAGCGCGGTGTAGTAGTTGAGGAGCGCATCGATCCAGACGTAGATCACCTGCGACTCGTCCCACGGCACCGGCACGCCCCAGCGCAACCGCGCGCGGGACAGCGACACGTCCTGGAGCCCGCCCTTGATGAACGACAGCGCCTCGTTGTAGCGCGACCGCGGCGTGACCCACTTGGGGTTGTCCCCATACAGCTTCTCGAGCGGCTCCTGGAAGGCGGACAGCTTGAAGAACCAGTTGTCCTCCTTCTCGCGCACGAGCTCGATCAGGTGGATCGGGCACTTGTTGCCGTCCACGAGCTCGGCGTCGGTCTTGAAGTCCGCGCAGCGCGGGCAGTAGTAGCCCTCGTAGGTGCCCTCGTACACGTAGCCGTTGTCGTGGATCTTCTGCACGACCTGCTGGACAACGCGCTCGTGCTCGGGATCGCTCGTGCGGATGAAGAAGTCGTTGGTGGCGCCCAAGCGCTTGACCAGGTCGCGGAACTTGACCGAGTTCTGGTCGGCCAGCTCGCGCGGCGTGACGCCGAGCCGCTCGGCGGCCTGGGCCACGGGCTCGCCGTGCTCGTCGGTGCCGGTGAGGAAGAACACGTCCTCGCCGCGCTGGCGGTGGTGCCGGGCCAGGATGTCCGCGGCGATCGTCGTGTACGCGTGGCCCAGGTGCGGCTCCGCGTTGACGTAATAGATCGGTGTCGTGAGGTAGTACGACATGGAGCGTCGATGCTACTTGCGGGCGTTCGTGTGAGCCCTGTAGAGAGCGTTGGCGCTCGTGCCGGTCAGCTCCGCCACCACCGCAGCGGCCGGGCGCGGCTTCGCACCCGCATCGACGAGCTTGGCGAGGGCGTCGAGCGCGTCCTGGTCGACCTCGCCGGCCGGGGCGTCGGGCGCCGGAGCCACCACCAGTACGACCTCGCCCTTGGGCGGCGCGTCCTTGTAGCGCTCGGCCAGCTCGGCCGCGCTCCCGCGCACCACCTCCTCGTGCACCTTGGTCAGCTCGCGGCAGACCGCCACCTGGCGCTCAGGGTCGAGCTCCGCCAGCACGGCCAGCGTGGCCGGCACGCGCCCCGGTGCCTCGAACGCAACGAGCGTGCCGCCCGGTTCGGCCAGCGCCCGCCGCAGTTCGCCCTTCTTGCGAGGGAGGAAGCCGGCGAAGCGCCAGCGGTCCGACGGCAGAGCCGATGCCACGAGCGCCGCCAGCGCGGCCGACGGCCCAGGCAGCACCTCCACCGGCAGCCCCGCGGCCACGCACGCGCGCACCAGCACGTAGCCCGGATCCGACACGAGCGGCATCCCTGCGTCCGACACGAGCGCCACCGTGGCGCCCTCGTTCATGCGCCCGACCAGCTCGGATGCGCGCGCCGTCTCGTTGTGCTCGTGGTAGGAGACCAGCTTGGCCTTGACCCCGTAGCGGTCGAGCAGCGTGCGCGTTCGGCGCGTGTCCTCGCAGGCCACGAGGTCGGCCTCGCGGAGCGCCGAGAGCACGCGCAGCGTCACGTCCTCGAGGTTGCCGATCGGCGTGGGGCAGACGATCAGACGGCCGCTCATTCGTCGCCCTCCCCTTTCCCGCGCGCGAGCAGCACACCGAGGGCGGCGCCGATCATGCCCGCCTCGCTGCCGAATTCCGCGCCGACAACTCGCACGAGCTCGCGATTGGGCGGCAGCCCTCGCTCGGCAAGGACTTCGCGCGCGGGCTGCAGAAGCAGCTCGCCGGCCGCTCCAGCGCCGCCGCCCACGATCACCAGCTCCGGATTGAGCGCGTTCACCAGCGTCACTATGCCGAGCCCGAGCCAGCGACCCGCCTCCGTCAGAACTTCCACCGCCGCCTCGTCACCGTCGTGCGCCAACTCGGTGACCAGGCCGCCGGTGATCTCGCGCCCGCTCGCCAGCGCCTTGCCGAGCGCGGAGCCGGGCGAGCGCTCCGCCGCCTCCCGTCCAGCGCGCCCGATCGCGTTGCCGGAGGCATAGGCCTCGAGGCAGCCACGACCCGGACAGTCGCCCGGGCAGTCCGGGCCGTCGGGATTCACCACGATGTGGCCGAGCTCCGCCGCCGCGCCGACCGAGCCGCGGTACACCCGGCCGCCGAACATCAGCCCGCCGCCGATGCCGGTGCCGAGCGTGAGCATCACGACGTCGTCCGCGCCGCGCGCCGCGCCGGCGATGTGCTCGGCGAGGAGCGCCACGTTCGTGTCGTTGTCCACCTCCACCGGCAGGTCCAGGCGTTCGCTCATCAGGGCCTTGAAGGGCAGTCCGTCGAGCGGCAGGTGGTTGGACACCATCACGGAGCCCGTCTCGGGTCGTACGAGTGCAGGAATTCCGAAGCCGATCGCCTCGATATCGGGTGCAACCGACCGAGCTTCGTCAACAGCGTCCACTATCGTCTCGACCAGCTCAGCTTGGGCGAGTCCGAGGATGCGCCGGTGCACACGGTGGTGCACCACGAGGTCCGCGTCCACCACGCCGCCGAGCAGCTTGGTTCCTCCCGCGTCCATCCCGATCACCCTTCGCGGCGCCATGACCGAACGCTATACAGAGAGCCCCACGTGACAGACGGAGATCCCGGCGTTCCGCCACGACAGCCGCCCGAGCCGGAATACAAGGTCTACAAGTCGCGACCCGGCCTGTTCGACCGGATGCGCTCGCCGGGCGAGGCCTGGGACCGGCTTCGCCGCAACCGCCAGCTCAAGCGCCGCCTGCCCGGCCAGCCGGAGCGCGGGCGCTACTGGTGGGTGCGGCGCGCGATCAAGTACGTCCTTCTTGCCGCCGTGGCGTGGGTGCTGCTGTCGGTCGTTCTGTTCTTCATCAGCGCGCAGACCAACAAGGGCCTGCCCACCAGCGCGGAGGACTCGCTGGCCGGTGGCGGCAACCTGCTGTCGGGGTCGACGGTGCTGGTGCTCGGGTCCGATCAGCGGCCGGAGGGCGAGCACGAGCCGGGCGCGTCCGGGCCCGGGCGCTCGGACAGCATCATGCTGCTGCACGCGGCCTTCGGCCAGGTGCGACGCCTTTCGATCCCGCGCGACTCCTACGCGGAGATCCCCGGACACGGCTCCCAGAAGATCAACGCCGCGTACGCGATCGGCGGCGCGGGGCTGGCGGTCAAGACGATCGAGAACTTCCTCGGCGGTGGGGTGAGGATCAACCACGTGGTGGAGGTCTCGTTCCAGGACTTCCCGAAGCTGATCGACTCGCTCGGCGGGATCGACGTGAACCTCAAGCGCTGCGTGGTGTCGAACAACGTCTTCGAGACCGGCCACCGCTTCCGGCTGCGCAAGGGCGACCACCACCTGAACGGGCAGCAGGCGCTCGAGTTCTCGCGGATCCGCGAGAACCGCTGCGCACCGAACGAGACGGACATCCAGCGCGCCGAGCGCCAGCAGCTCGTGCTTCAGCGGATGCGGGCCAAGGCGCTGTCGCCGACCACGTTCTTCCGCCTGCCGTGGGTGGCGTGGAACGCCCCGCGTGCGGTGCGCTCCGACATGGGCGGGTTCGGCCTGGGTGGCCTGTTCGGCGATCTCATGACAGGCGGGTCAGGCACGACGCACGTGCTGAAGCCGTCGGGGATCGGCCCCGGCACGAGCCTGATCATCTCCCCCGCCGAGAAGCAGGCGGCGGTGCGGCAGTTCCTGGGGCACTAGCGCTGTCCCCGTTCGGCGCGGTCGATCAGCGCTTACAGCAGCAATAAAGGGCGGGCCCTGGCCAACTGTCGTCGTTTGACCATGAAATACATGGTTGAAACACGACACCTGCGTGGTGTCCTCCCATCTGCACGAAAAACGTGCGTTTGGGAGGACAGCTGCAAAAGGGCCGCCCTTATTGCCGCTGTAAGCGCCTAGTCCGAAGAGGCGCTTGAGGAAGACGAGTCCGATGAGGACTTGGACTCGGACGACTTGGACTCCGACGACTTGGACTCCGAAGGCTTGCTCTCCGAGGACGAACCCTCTGAAGGTGCCGACCCCTTCCGCTTCTTCCCGTAATCGGTGTTGTAGAAGCCGGACCCCTTGAAGTGCACCGCCACGGGGTGAAACACCCGTTGCACGGGCGCCTCGCAAGTGCTGCAGCTCGTGACAGGGTCGTCGCTCATTCGCTGCATCACCTCGAAGGTGTGTCCCTTCTCGCAGCGGTACTCGTAGATCGGCATGGCACTCTCAGTATAGGAGTGCTAGCTGCTGGCTAGGCGGCCTTCTGAGCGAGCTCCTCGGCCGGCGGGCGCGGGGCCTCGAGGTCTTCGAGCAGCGAGATCTTCATCGACTGCCAGACGATCCAGGCCGTCACGTGGGACGTCGCCCGCAAGGCCAAGGTGACCATGCCGTCAACTTACCCACCGGCCCCGCCGGCAAACCGGGAGCCCACGCGGAGGATGCGGGGTGTTCGCGCCAGTCTTGGCGCGTCGGCGCTCACCCAGCGCCGTCGCTAGGGTTCCAGCCCGCATGAGCGACGTGGTCACCATGGAGAAGATCGTTGCCCTCTGCAAGCGGCGCGGCTTCATCTTCCAGTCCTCCGAGATCTACGGAGGACTGGCCTCGACCTACGACTACGGCCACTACGG
>Ga0070680_100001209_pt1 | contig 18599 bp, 15 predicted proteins | sample KBSC73BmetaG_FD_64672 | JGI IMG/M metagenome (GOLD analysis project Ga0070680, IMG submission 64672) | Corn rhizosphere microbial communities from Kellogg Biological Station, Michigan, USA - KBS C7-3B metaG | ecosystem: Host-associated > Plants > Roots > Rhizosphere | place: USA: Michigan...
GGGGCGGCCGGGGCGGCCGTCCAGGAGGCGAGAGGGTGGACGCCGCCGAATATCTCCGCCGGGGAAACGTATTTCGCCGCGCGTGAGCGGCTCGTCGCTGAGTTCGAGCTCCAGTATCTCACGCAGCTCCTCACGCAGGCCGGTGGGAACATGTCCCGCGCCGCGCGCGCCGCCGGTGTCGATCGCACAACGCTCTATCGGTTGATGGAACGCCACGGACTAGACCGTCGGATACTCACCGGCGCCGACCCGCATAACGGGAACGGCTACGCCACGACGAACGGCGACGAGGGCGAACCGCAAACCTGATGTAGCTGTCCCGCCACAGCGGTTAGTGTAGCACCCGATCACAACAGCTTGTCGTCTGCTCACGACAAAAACTGACGCCTTGTGCCTGATTCCAGCATGACTGGAACAGGCACGGCGTCTGCGTTTGCGCACATCGAACGCAAACCAGTCGGGAGCAATGACGACGATTCCTCTAGCCCTTGGGCAATCCCAGCCGCGACGCCGGTACGACCAGCCTGCGCTGCTGCTGCTCACCACGACGGACGCGATCCGCCGGGCGCTCAACATCGCCATCGCCGTGACAGCACTCCTGCTGCTGCTGCCGCTGGTGCTGATCATCGCCATCGCCGTGAAGCTCAGTTCGCCGGGGCCGGTCTTCTACACCCAGACGCGCGTCGGGCTTAATCGCCGCCGGTTGCTCCCGCCGGGTTCGCGGTATCGGCAGACCGATTGCGGCGGCAGGCCGTTCACCATTTTCAAGTTTCGCACGATGCGCGTGTGTACCGCGGCCGATCAACCCGCGCAGGTGTGGGCGACGCCGGATGATCCTCGCATTACACGCGTCGGACGGATTCTCCGGCAGTTCCGCCTCGACGAGCTGCCGCAGCTCGTGAACGTGCTGTGCGGCGACATGGACATCGTCGGGCCGCGACCGGAGCAGCCGGCCATTTTCGCCCGTCTGCGCGAGGAGATTCCCGGCTATCAGGCGCGCCAGCGGGTTCGTCCTGGCATCACCGGATGGGCGCAGATCAATCAGCACTACGACAGCTCCATCGACGATGTGCGGAACAAGCTGGCGTTCGACCTCGAGTACATCAGTCGCCGGTCCCTGACCGAAGATCTGCGCATCATGCTCCGGACGTTGCCGGTGGTCGCCGGTGGATTCGGCGGCTGGTAACTGGCGTCCTCCCCTGCCCGCGCCGGACGCCCCGGCGAGGTGCCGGTCGTGCGGGAGCGGACTCACGCATACCCTGGTCGATCTGGGCATGTCGCCGCTTGGCACCGGATATCTGCGTGCGGAGGAGCTGGGCCAGAGAGAGCCGTTCTACCCGCTTCAGGTGCTGGTCTGCGAGGAATGCTTCCTCGTTCAGGTCCCCCGCGTGGTGGGCGCCGAGCAACTCGTCAGCGAGCATCCCTACTTCGCCTCGTCTTCTGAGAGCTGGCTGGCGCACGCGCGCCGGTACCGCGATCGCGCCATCGAAGAGTTTCGGCTCACCCCGGCAAACCTGGTGGTGGAAGTCGGATCGAATGATGGGTCTCTGCTGCAGTGCTTTCTGGACCGCGGAATCCCCGTGCTCGGGATCGACTCCGCCGTCAATGTCTCGCGGATAGCGAACGGCCGCGGTGTACCGACGCGAATCGAGCTCTTCGGTCAGGACACGGCGCGGGCTCTACGCGACGAGGGGCTGGCCGCAGACCTCGTGATCGCGAACAACGTGCTCGGCGAAGTTCAGAATCTGAACGACTTCGTGGCGGGTCTGAAGGTCCTGATGGCCCCCCGCGGCATCATGACGCTCGAATTCCCGCACCTCATGCGGCTGATCGCCGACAACCAGTTCGACACGATTCACCATGAGTGCCTTTCGTATTTCTCGCTTCTCGCCGTCATGCACCTCCTGGCCCACAACGGCCTCACCGTCTATGACGTGGACGAGCTCGACATCCACGGGGGCTCGCTGCGGATCTTCGCCTGTCATAGTGAGGATCCGCTGCGGCCCATTACGCCGCGCGTCGACACGCAGGTGGCTCGGGAGCGTGACGCGGGGGTGGACCGGCTGAACTACTACTCCGGGTTCGCCGACCGCGTGCAGGAAGCGAAACGCAAGCTGCTCGCTTTTCTCATCGGCGCAAAACGGGAGGGGAAGCGTATCGCCGGTTACGGCGCGCATCGAACGAGCAACACGCTGCTCAACTACTGCGGCATCCACGGCGAGCTGCTCGACTACACCGTCGATCCCGATCCCGACAGACACGGGAGGTACTTGCCCGGCAGCCACATCCCCATCCGTCCTCCGGAATGGATCGGCGAGACGCGCCCCGACTACGTGCTGATCCTGCCCTGGGATCTGCGGGACGAAATCGTCCCGAGACTGGACTACATCCGGTCGTGGGGTGGTCGGTGCGTGATACCGATTCCGGAGGTACAGATGGTGGCGTGAGGTGGCGGGAGCCTACGCCGCCGGCGTCTCCTGGCGTCTGCGCCCCGGATCGCTGTTGCGGCTCGAGTCACGCCGCGAGACAGACTCCGGCAACTCCAGCTCAAAGAAGAATCGCGTACCCCGCCCCAGCTGTGTCTCGACCTGCAGTCGCGACCCCATTCCCTCGGCGAGCTTGCGGCAGATCGCGAGTCCCAGTCCCGTGGTCGAAAACATCTTGCCGGTCCGATTGTCATACCCACGGGGCGCGTCACGCACCGAATCGAACAACGTCGGCATCATGGCGGGATCGATGCCCCGACCGCTGTCGCGGACCGCAAACTCCAACCGGGTCGGATTCACTTCGCGCGTAACGATCTCGACAAACCCGCTGGCCGTGAACTTCAGTGCGTTGGTCGTCAGATTCAGGAGCACGCGCCGAAGCGCAACCGGATGACCCACGCGTTCGTCCACGACCGGCGACTCGATCCGGACCGTCAGGCGCTTCACCTCCGCGATGGGGCGAACGATATCGCGGACCGATTCGAGCACGCTCGTCACCGAGAACGGCACCGGCTTGGGTTCGAGCAGCATCTCGCTGCGGGTCAGATCGATGATGTCGCTCCCCACCGACCGCAGTCCCAGCGCGGCGGTGGCGATCAGACCGATCTGGCGACGCTGCATCGGCGTCAGGGGACCGCTTTTCTCTCGCTGCAACGAATCCGAGAGAATCAGGATCGAGGCGAGCGGCGAATGCATGTCGTGCGCGACTTCCGCGAGCAACTCGAGCCCGGCGTTGGTCCCGAGCTGTGCCACCAGGGCGTGAGCGGCGGGATTGTGTATCGCCTCGCGCGCGCGCTCCATCGCGAGCAACAACACCGGTAACTGTCGTTCGGTGATGCCGTGCGCGTTCCAGCGAGACATCACCTCATCGCGCATCACGTTTAGCAATCGGCGACCAATCGGGGTCTGCGCCCGGGCGTCGATGACCGCAGCTTGCGTGACCTGCATTTCCATCACACCGGCCACGACGCTGGCCGCGATGGTCGCGATCTCTGTGGGCGATGAGTCGGGGAACCCGTCCGCGCATCGGGCGATGGCGAACTGCTGAAGGTCCTGGGGAATCCCAACCTGCCCGCTGCGTGCGGGAGGTGACGCGGACTCGCTACCAGTCAATTGTGAAGCTCGTTCGACAGGCATCCAGGCCACGGTTGATAGGGCGTCGGTAAAGGTACAGCGTCCTAGGGAACTTGCTAGTGACGGAGAGCCCGTAAAACCCCTATGTCCTCCGGCTCTTGCGCCTTCGTTACGAATGTGTGCTCTTTTTGCATCCCCGAGAGAGGAATAAAGTAGCCGACGAGTCCCCCACAGGTCTGTGACGTAGATGCATCAGTTTGAGAAACGCGAGGAATCATGGTCGGCCAATTCCGTGCGGTGGGCCAGTTTAGCATTGGCATAACGCGCACGCATCCTGCATATGACGTTTGGAGCGCATGACTACGGCACCGCTTGTGAGAGGACTGTCAATGCCTACCCAGGGACCGACGGCTCGGCCCGTCGACCTCGTGATTGCCAGTACCCATGAATGGATCAGCCGATCCCTTGCGACCATTCTCGCCCCACATGGTTATATGGTCGACGGCACGTTCAATCGCGCGCACACACTGAAACGCATTCGCACCAACCCCCCCGACGCGCTGATTATCGAGGAGCAACTCCCCGACGGCGACGGTTATGCGCTGTGCCGCGAGCTCATCGACGAGAACCTGATTTCCCCGAGCACCCCGATCTTTCTCGCACTCTCGCGCTCACCCACGCGGCGGGACCGTATTGCGGCCCTGCAGGCCGGCGCCTGGGCGTGTCTGGGAGAACCGGTCGATGCCGAGGAGCTTATGGCGATGCTCGACGTCTACGTGCAGGCGAAACTCGATGCGGATCAGGCCCGCTCTCAGGGCCTCGTCGATGAGGCGACCGGCGTGTACAACGCGCGGGGGTTGCTGCGCCGGGCGGAGGAACTGGCAGCCAGCGCCACGCGCCGGCACGTCTCGGTGTGCTGCGTCCTCCTCGCACCGGAGATCGAGGACGCCGTGGCGGCGGTGCCTTCCAATGGCGACACCCGTGACCATCCGTCGCCACCGCTGTGGGTGTTACGGAGCATCGCGACGGCGCTGCGGACGGCAACGCGACATTCGGACGCTATCGGCAGGCTCAGTACCAACTCGTTCGGCGTCGTAGCGGTCGATACGAACGCCGCACAGGCCCGGCAGCTCGCGGAGCGGCTTGGCGCCGCGATCGTCGCCAGGCCCTCGAGCGCCAACGTTCCTCCGCTGCCACGCCTGCGGGTGCGGGCCGGCTATCATGGGGTTGCGGGAGGGCCGGAGAAGTCCGTGGACATCGCGACGTTGATGAGTCAGGCGGATAGCGCACTGCAGCGGGCCCGCGCCGATTCCGGCGAGGGTTGGATTCAGGGATACGCGCCCTAGCCCCTTTCCTTTATATGTAGGGCTCCGATCGTAGGGTCTGGGATCCGCGTGGCTGGCACCGCGCTTGCAATGGCTGTGCGATATGTCCCACCATGCGATCCCACTCGCCACCGCCGTACTCGCATCGTTGGCACCGTGCGCGGCGATCGCACAACAGAGAGCCCCCTACACCGCAAATACCGTCGGGCTCAGCTGGTCCATGCCCCTCCATAACGTGACTCGTCACGCCCCGTCCTGGAGCGCCACCGATGTGGGGCTCGCGGGTGGGTTCCTAGCCATGTTGTGGGTGGACGCGGCACAGACCCGTTCTATCGCGCGCAATAACTGGGCGGGATTCTACGAATCGAACCCCATCCTCGGGCCGCGGCCCAGCGTCGGTCAGATCAACAGTTACACGGCGGCGGCGGCGGTGACGACCCTCGGTGTTGCCGCGCTGCTTCCTGCGCGCGCGCGCCGCTGGTGGCTCATCGGAGCGATCGCCGTCGAAGCGTTTGCGGTGACGGCGACGACGCGCTCGGGGATCGCCCTCCGGCTGAATTAGCGCCTAACTGGCGCCGTCGATGGCGCGCTGTCCCTGAGGGATCTCACCGAGCTGGCGCAACGGGACGAACTCGACGTTGCGGCGAAACAGGCGGTAGGTTTCGACCCGACGCAGGTAGGGCCGGAACCCGGAGCGTGCGCACCCCTTCTGGGCGGGTGCGTACGATTCATCAACGAAGGTGATCACCCACCGCACACCCGAGTCCGCTGCGCGCGCGGCAATCCGCGCCATCGCGCTGGCCATGATCCCCTTCCCGCGATACGCTTCGGGCGTGTACGCCCCTTCCAGCAGTGCCTCATCCGATTCGAGGCGCGGGTAAAGGTTTCCAAAAGTGGTGCGCACGAGCTCATTGTTGTTGGCGAGGATGAGCCATTGCATGTAGCAGGGCATGCCGTCGGAGCTCACGGCGATGTAGCATGTCCGCAATCCGGACTCGACAATCCGGCGTTGCGTCATGCGTTCGAACACCTGCTGGTCGGTGAGGCCCGGCGTCTCCACCTCGAGGCAAGAGAGATCGTCGCCGCGTTCCAGCGCGCGCACGTCTAGCGGCTGAAAGGCGAGCGGCGCCGCGAACAGCACAGTCAGGTCACGCCGGAAACCGATCGAGGTGTGGTTCGAGTACAGGCGATTCCAGAAAGCGCGCCAAACCGGGCCCACACGCCCCATCAGCGCTAGTCGCCCCAAGTCCATCATTCGCCGCAATACGCCGTGCATCGCCGCTCCTTCGTTCCGTCGAACTAATGGGAAAAGATCTGGCCCAGCGTATACAGGGTGATCGGAATCGTCAGCAGCATCGCGGTGAACCCGATTGCTTCCCTGGCGCCGGTGCCTGACTTTTCCGGCACCATGATCTCATCGCCCGGGCGCAGATCCAGGTCGTCGATCGTGCGCCCTTCCGCGACCGCCTCGCGTACTTTCTTTGCATCGACAAAAGTGTCGGGGCCGCGTTTGATCATGGCCTTGGTGAGCTCGCCGCGGGCGCTGGCTCCGCCGGCGGCCGTGATCACTGCTGGGAGCACGGCGTTGGCCGGCACCAGGTAATAGCCCGGCTTCAAGACGCCACCGCTGACGGCGAGGCTGATGAGCGCGTGTGCATGCACCACAGGGTCTCTGACGGTACGCGCGATTTGCGCCGTCAGAAATGATTCCAGCTCGGCGCGCAGCACGCCCCGGAGCGACACAACCCCAACCTCGGGGAGTGTCAAATCCCGGTTGTTTCCCACGGTGAATGTGTCGGAAAGCTGCCGCTCCACAGTAGCGGGCACGGCGGCGCCCCCCCCCACTGCCCCAGGCACCGGTCCCGGATCTTCCACGATGATCTGCAATTGGTCGCCGACCCGGAAATCTCCCTGCGTTAGGCGCTGCTGCACGTAGGTGGTCTCCGCCCGCAGAGCCTCGGCAGATAGACCGCCGCGCTTGGGAGTCAGCGCCAAATCGCGCAGCGCGCCGAGATGGCGTTCGAGATCGGATCGCGTAGCCAGCAGGCGGTGCGACAACGATTGGTTCAACTCTTGCGCTGCAGTAGCTGCGGGCGAAACGAAGGCCGCGCATGCCGCGAGAGCGATCAATGACAGAGGACGCAGGATCATGGACGAGCACTGGTGCAAGCTTGATACCGTCGATTGCGGTGGACGCTGGGGGGCGACAGCTCGGCGTAAGCTGGACCCAGAGTGTCACGTGATCTGTAACACACTTGACACAACCTTGAACGCGTCCGGCGTCGTCTGTTGCCGTTGACAGACATATCTATCCACTTATCTTCCCCGACCCGAACACAGGGCCCAAAGCACGTATGACACACGTCACACCTTCTTCGTCCACAGACTCAACTACACTGCGTTACCAGCAAGCACAGCGACCCCCGTTAGACGGGGCGGGCATACGCGTGCTGATCGTCGAAGACGAAGACACGCTGCGCGAGAGCTGCGCAAGTGTGCTGGGTGATGATGGTTACGTCGTCGCGACCACGGGCCAGCCGCGAGAAGCCGAGACGCTCCTGCGACACAACGTGTTCGACGTGCTATTGCTCGATTGGTATTTGAGAGATGTTCCGGGACGCGAGCTCCTGCCGGTTGCGCTGGCCGCGAATCCGCAGACCCGCGTCATCGTGGTCACCGGGAAACCGACGCTCGCTTCCAGCATGGAAGCGATGCGCACCGGCGCGTGGGCGTATCTCCCCAAACCATTCTCTGCCGTGCAACTCGCCATTTTGGTGGGCCAAGCCGCTCAGGCAACGCTCGCGGCGCGGCAATCGTTGGAGCGTTCGCAGCAGCTCGAGCAGGCCGGCGAGAACAGTGAGAAGATCCGGATCCTCGGCATGGCGCCGTCGTTTCGGGAGACCATTGCACGCGCGCGCAAGATCGCACCGACGGATGCGTCGGTGCTGTTGACCGGTGAAAGCGGCGCGGGCAAGGAATTGTTCGCGCAGTTCATCCATCTTCACAGCCGGCGCGCGGCGCGTCCCTTCCTGGCCGTAAATTGTGCCGCCCTTCCTGAGCCGCTGCTCGAATCGGAGATGTTCGGGCATCGGCGCGGCGCGTTCACCGGCGCGGTGCGCGACAAACCCGGGCTGCTCGAGGCCGCGGATGGCGGCACGCTCATGCTCGACGAGCTCATTGAAATGCCGCGGACGATCCAAGCCAAACTGCTGCGCGCCATTCAAGACGGCGTCGTACGGCGCGTCGGTAGCGAGTCGGCGGATGCAGTCGTCAACGTGCGCTTCATCGCGGCGACGAACCGCGAGCCGGAAGTGGCCGTGACCGAAGGACTGCTGCGCGAAGATCTGTACTATCGCCTGGGCGTGGTCACCATTCACGTGCCGTCGCTACGCGACCGCGTCCCGGACATCGAGCTGCTCGCGAACTCCTTCCTGGTCCATTATTGGCGCAAGTATCGGGGCGTAGACGCTCCCGTGCCAAACCTCAGCAAACCGGCGCTCGCCAGGCTGCGCGCCCATCCGTGGCCGGGGAACGTACGGGAATTGCAGAACGTCATCGAGCACGCCGTCGTGTTGCTCGACGACTCGACGAAGGAGATCGTCGCCGAGGACCTGCCGTTTCTGAGCATCCCGGCCCCGGCCAGCGACCGGCATTTGGGCCTCGACCTCATGCTCGGCGCTGGTGACGCCAATTATTACGAGGCACGGGATCGCTTGCTCTCGACGTTCGACCGGCAGTTCCTGACGCGTGCCATTGCGCACGCCGGCGGAAACCTGTCCAAGGCGGCGCGGCACGCGGGCATCGACCGCACCACGTTTTATCGACTGATGGAGCGCCACGGGTTGGAACGCGATCCATCGTAAGCGGAGCATAGTCGCTACAGGTCTGTAAGCGACTGCCACGCAAGCGGGACCGATGGCGCCGGGGCGCAGACTGTAACATCCAGTGCCGCAATGGACTAACGGTTCACGGCGGCCGCGCATGAATCCCGCTCTCAAAGCCGCAGAATGCCCACCAGTGCGGCGGTCCCACGCATCCTGCTCGCCAATCCGGACGAGGTCTTTGCGCGTTCCTTGGAGTCTATCCTGTCGGCGGGATATGCCGTCCTTTGGGCGCCCACCGTCCGCAGCGCCATTGAGCAGGGGCAGCGCACGCGTCCTGACGCTGTGGTGATTGCAATGGAATTGGAGGATCAGGAGGGCGGCCTCGGGCTGTGTCGGGCCCTGCGCCAGGGTGGGCTGCCTCCCAGCACGCCGATCTTCCTTACGCAACCCAACGCCGCGACGCGACGCCAGCGCATCGAAGCCCTGCGCGCCGGCGCGGACGAACTGTGGGGGCAGCCGATGGACCCCGAGGAGTTTCGGCTGCGCCTCGCTGCCCAGCTCCGGGCGAAGTCGGACGCGGATCGCGCGCGCAACGAGGGGCTGGTGGACGACCGCAGCCGGATGTGGAACGAGGGCGGCCTGCTCCGTCGGGCCGAGGAGCTTCTCGCCGCGACGATTCGCGATCGCTCCGCCATTGGCGCCGCCGTCCTGGAGATCGACAGCGAGACGCTGAGGGACGACTGGAGCGTCGGTGATCGCCTGGGCGAGGGGTTGCGCCGCTGGGCCCGTCTTTCCGATGCGCTCGGGCGGATCGGCACGGCGCAGTTCGGCGTCGTGGCGCCGAGAACCGGCCGCGCGGCATGTGAACGGCTCGGAGTGCGCCTGGTCCGCAGTATCGATATGACATTCGGTGAGACCTGCTCGTGGTTGCGAATTGGCTTCATCGCGTTTGACAGTGCGGCCGCCGCCCCCGCGGCCGCCGAGTTGGTCGGGTGCGCCGCAACCGCGGCGCGCAACGGCGCCCCCAGCGCCGAGGATGCCCGCGTGCGCTGCTGGCGCACGAGCGGTGCGTGAGACCGTCCCAGACCGCACCACACTCCGGTGTCGCATGTCACGTGCGGAGTTGTAGGTCGCCGGTGGCACAGCGCCCGGCGAAACGCATCGAGGCTGTGTCGTAACAAGCAGGCGAACAATCATTTAGACTCGTGACGCGCGAGAGCATGGTACCTGCGCTACGCACAGGCATGCGAATGCCGCTTCCCGTGACCGTGCCCGCCCAAATGCTGCACTATCGGCGGGTGCTGATCGTCGCCCTGCATCTGCTGCTGATCCCGCTGGCCTACTTCTGCTCCTTCGCGATCCGCTTCGACTTCCAGATTCCCCCGGCGGAGCTCCGTACCTTCGCGGCCACCCTGCCCTTTCTGCTCGTGGTCCGCCTGTTGGCTTTCGCCCGCTACGGCCTGTTTCGCGGGTACTGGCGTCACGTAGGGCTGCGGGACCTCGTGGATCTGGGGATGGCGACCACGCTCAGCACCGCCCTGTTCGCTGCGGCGCTGTACGCAACCGGGTGGCCGCCGGCGATGCCTCGTTCGGTGTTCCTGCTCGACTGGTTGAGCATCGTGTTCCTGTCCGGCGGCGTGCGCTTCGCAGCGCGGGCCTTCCGCGAGCGGCAGCTTCCCATGCAGTCCTCCCGCGGCCGCCGTACGCTGGTTATCGGTGCCGGCGAAGCCGCGGAGATGATGCTGCGCCAGATGTGGCACGACGACCGCTTCGGGATCAACGTCGTGGGGCTGATCGACGACAACCCCGAAACGCATGGCCGGTCGCTGCACGGCGTTCCGGTGCTCGGCTCAACCGCCGAGCTGGACCGCCTGGTCCATTCGCACCGCATTCAGCTCCTCGTGATTGCGATCCGCTCGGCTTCGCCGGAGTCGATGCGCCGCATTGTGGCGCGGTGCACCGCGACGGGCACCGAGTTCAGGATCATTCCCTCGCTCCAGGACCTCCTGGACGGCCGCGCCGGAATCGGCCAGCTGCGCGAAGTCCAAATCGAGGACCTCCTGGGACGCGAGCCGGTGCACCTCGATCTCGATCAGGTCCGTAGCGACCTGGAGGGGAAGACCGTGCTCATTACGGGCGCGGGTGGATCCATTGGATCAGAGCTGGCGCGGCAAATCGCGCGGTTCCGGCCGGCGCGCCTCGTGCTGCTCGAGCGGGCCGAGAGTCCGCTCTACTTTGTGCACCTCGAGGTCTCGCAGTCGTCGCCGGATGTCAGCGTCGTGCCGGTGATCGCGAACATCACGAACCCAGAGCGGATGGAGCAGGTCTTCCGCGCTTACCAGCCCGAGTATGTCTTCCACGCGGCGGCGTACAAACACGTGCCACTGATGGAAGAAAGTGTCTTCGAGGCCGTGTGGAACAACGTCGTGGGCACGCTGCGCGTGGCGGAGTGCGCGGTCCAGCACAACGTGCAGAAGTTCGTCCTCATCTCGACCGATAAGGCCGTCAACCCTTCCAGTATGATGGGGGTTACCAAGCGCATCGCCGAGCGCATTGTGCTCGAGCTGCCGTCGCTGCGGGAGGGGGAGAGCACTGATTTCCGTGTGGTGCGATTCGGCAACGTGCTCGGCTCGGACGGCAGCGTGGTCCCGCTGTTCAAGCGCCAGCTGGCCGCCGGGGGCCCGATCACCGTCACGGACCCCGATGTGCAGCGATACTTCATGACCATTCCCGAGGCGGTCGAGCTGGTGCTGACCGCGGCGGCTTTACCCGCCGCCGCAGGCCGCATCTCTATCCTGGAAATGGGCAGCCCGGTGCGGATCGTCGATCTCGCCGAGCAACTGATCCGCCTATCAGGTCTGGAGCCGTACAAGGACGTGAAGATTGTGTTCACCGGCCTCCGGCCCGGAGAGAAGCTGAACGAGGAGTTGGTCACCGCGAACGAGGAGACGATCGCAACGAGCGCGGAGAAGGTCCGTCTGGTCCAGCGCAACGGCGGCAATGGTGGCGACATCCAGGCCCAGATGCAGCGATTGGTGAGCGCTCTGTGCGCCGGGGAGACGGCCGAGCTGATGCGGGCGGTAAAAGCGCTGGCACCGGAGTACACTCCCCCGCCCCCGCGCTTGTCCGACGCCCCCCTCCACCCACCAGCCGCAGAACAGCGGCGCTCGACCAAGCTATCGGCGGCCCCACGCCTCCAGGTCCCCGTGCTGCACCGCAGCTCGCTGCGAGCTCACTCCTCGCTACTCGGGGACACGACCGGCTCCTGATCGGTCGGCTCTGAAGGTCCTCCAGTCCTCCAGTTCCTCTTCCCACTGCCGGAGGGCCTCGAGCTGTCTCGATGTGGGTGCTGCCACCGCCCGCTGGCGTTGCAGCATTTCCAGTGCGCGCGGCAGCGGCTCACCGGTCGCGGCGATGCGCCAGGCCAGGTAGAGTGTCGCAGCGCGCCCGATTCCGGCTCCGCACGAGATCAACGTGGCAAACCCATCGTTGCGGGCACCGTCGATAAAGGCGCATCCCCTGCGCAGCTGATCCATGGTCGGCGGATGATTGTCGCGGACCGGCAGCCAGAGAAGGCACTCCGCCGTCGCAAGCCACGGCGCCGGCGCCGATTCACCGAGCAGCGTCACGACGCGCGTTACGCCGGCCGTCCGCAGGACGCGCCACCGGTTCGGGAGCGGCACTCCACCCACCCAGACCCCGGGCTCCACCTCGGTGGGGAGCCTCCCGCGAGCTTCATTGTTCCAAGCCAGCCAGAAGATCCGCCAGGTACGGAAGGGCCAATACTGAGTCAGGAATCCCATGGTCAGATTCGCTTCAACCAAACCGCACTCAAACACTTGAACAGTGTGTGGATCGTGACCGCGAAAGTGAACACGTAGCCGCCGAGCGCGGCCAGCAGCGCCGCGCCCGCAGCGGCCAGCCGCGACTTGCCTCGCCACATCACGGCGCCAATGAACGGCATCGGGTCATCCCACGCCACGGCCCGCTTGGCCTCGCAGGCCAACGCCCAGGGCAACCACTTCACGAACGAGATACCCGCAGCGCGCGCCGCCGCTGCGTCGTCCCAGGGTTTGCACCAACGCACGCCCGCGCGCGCCTGCGCGACGCTCGGCCGCGGCAGACCGACCAGGTCGGCGTAGACGAGCGCCGGGATGTTCACGCCGGCGCGCGCGCCCAGATGGTGCCACAGCGTAAAGCGCGGATTGACTTCGAACAGGTAGAGCCGGCCGTCCGGAGCGCGCTTGAAGTCGAACTTGGCAACGCCCCGCAGCCCGAGCCGGCGAACGAGATCGCGGCCCAGGTCGGTGACCTCGGGGGACGCCGTAATGACCAACGCCGTGCTGTCGCCATAGGCGGGCGGCCACGTGCGGATCTTCTGCCCCGTGAACTCGCCGGCGATGTCGCCGCGATTGTCCACGTACACGTGGTAGCTCTCGATCTTGGTTTCCGATCCGGGAATCAGCCGCTGGAGCACGACCGCGATGCCCGCCTTGGCCAGACGCGGCCATAGCGTCGCGAGCGCCGCCGGCGAATCGAGCCGCAGGGCCTTCGCCCCGTGGGCGATCGGCATCCACTGGTCGGCCCGTCGCACGAGCGGCTTGAGCGCCAGGGGAAACTGCAGATCCAGCGGCATCGGATCGCTGCAGGGATTCAGAACCTGCGCCGGGGGGACCGGGAGGTTGAGTCGTTTGGCCAACACTTGAAAGCGGCCTTTGTCGACGAGGTCGTCAACCAACGTGGCGTCGGGTATGACGAAGTCGAAGTGGCGGCGCAGGCGTTCGCGACAACGGGAGATGAGCAGCAGCTCGTGATCCGCTTCGTAGAACAGCACCGGCCGCGACGGCTGCGACGCGGCGAAGCGCTCGAGCACATCGACCAGCGCGTCCGGTCGTTCCCAGGCGTCGGCCCAATCGAGCACCGTCCGCGCGAAGCGTGAGTAGCGCGCCGGCTCACCGGGCGCGGCCATCACCGCGCACGGGATGCCCGCCAAGCTCAGGGCGCGAAGGAGATCGGAATCGCCCAGCACGCAGGCAACGGGCCTGCTCGGCGAAGTCGCCTTTGTCACGAACGGCCCGGCAGCAGAGTTTCGGCCCTGCCGTCCGGGTCCTCCTGCTGGACGTTATAGCCCGTAAGCGAATACGCGTAGTAGCTGTACTCGGCGCCGGGGCGCACGTCGTTCAGCACGACACCCAGCACGCGGATCGGCAGGCCGCGCAGCTGCTCGACCTTGGCCTCGGCAATCATCCGATCCGTCACTCCGGTTCGCAGTACCAGCAGCAGGTTTCCGGTGGTCGTGCCCAGTGCGCAGGCGTCCACGCCAGCGGCGAGCGGTGCGCTGTCGACGAGAATCACATCGTAGTGCGGACGCAGCGCCGCGAGCAGTCGCGGCACGGCATCGGAGCAGAGCAATTCGGGACCACGATGCAGGCGCGAGCCCCCGCCAATGAACGACAGCTGCGGGTCCGCGGTGCTCTGCACCACCTGCTCCGGCGTCACCTGGTTGTCGAGCACGTCCGTGAGCCCCGGACGGCGGGCGCAGCGCAGGTAGCGGTGCAACGCGCCGCAGCGGACGTCGCCGTCGATGAGCAGCGTGCGATACCCCACGTGGGCGAACGTCTGGGCCAGATTCGCCGTGACCAGGGACTTTCCGTCTCCGCGACCTGGGCTGGTAACCGTGATGATCATCGGCCCGGCGGCGCCATACGCATGCTGCAGGTTCAAGCGGATGCCCCGCAAAGCCTCGACGGCGCGCGAGTCGTCGGTATCCTCGGTCGGGCGCCGGTGGCCGTTCCCGCGGAACACGTGCGGCACGGCGCCGAGGATGGGAAGCCCCATGGAGCGAGAGACCTGCTGGGGGTCGCGGATCGTGGGATCCGCGCGTTCGCGCACTATCGCGCCCCCGACGCCAGCGCCCAGACTCGCGACGAAGGCGAGGAGGATCAGCAGCGGCGCCGCGTCGACGACGGGCCGGCTCGGCAGGATCGCGTGCTCCAGAATGCGAATATCCGGCAGCGTGCTGACCTCGGCGAGGCGCGCTTCGTTGTAGCGCTGCTCCAGGTTTGAGAACAGCTGGGACGCGTTCGCCTGATCGCGCGCGAGCCGCACTTCTTCCAACGCCACGGGAGGGGCGCCCCGCAACGCGCGCGTGATCGAGTCGGTGCGTTGCCGCAGTTCGCGCTCCCGGCCGGCGAGACCCGCAAGCACCGTGGCACCCAGGTCGGGAATCACGTACCGCGCCAGCGTGTCCACCTGCTGGGCCAGGCGACGCACGGGCGGATGCGTGTCGGCGTAGCGGAACCGCAGCGTGCGGAGCTCGGCTTGCCGATCCGCCAGCTCTTTCAGAGCGCTTGCGAGCACCGACGAACGCTGCACCGCGCCGATCATGAGGAGCTCATCGACCGCTACTACGCCGTTTCGCGCACGGGCGAGAACGTGCTCGATGGCCTCGCGGTCGTGGGTCACCCCGCCGAGCTCCACCTGCATATCCACATAACTCGCGAAGGTGGGATCAGCAGTGATACGGCGGCCGTCAGGCCCCTGCGCGGGGCCCTCCGTCGTACCGATCGCGTTGCGCACCCGGAACCGCGTGAGCGCCGCCTCGGCGTCACGCAGGTCAGCCTGGGCACGGTCGCGCTGGTCCCGTAAGATGGACGACAGCTCGGTGCGTCGCTCGCGCTTCATATCGGCGGCCACCGCCACCAGCCGGTCCGCGAGCGCATTCACGCTCGTCGTGATGAGGACGGGATCGCGACCGCGGCGTTCCATTCGCATGAAGTTGCCGTCCGTCGTGACCCGGATTCGCAACGCCTCCGAGAGCCGGACGATCGCCTCGCTCGGCGCGATTATCGTGAAGCGCACCGTCGCGCCAGGACGCAGCGTCGCCGCGGGGGGGACCCACGCGAACCCCAGTGCTGCGCCGATGGAGTCACCCACGTCGCCCTGTTGCAGCACCACGTCCGCGTCCACGTCACGGAGCGTGAAGCGCTTTCCCGTCTTGTCCACTTCCAAGCGATAGGGCCCGGGCCGGACCTCGGCAGGGACCGTCAGTGTGGCCAACGCCGCCGTGTCGGCTGACGACTTCGGTTTCAGATAGAGGCGCAAACGCCGCACGACATCGTCCAAAACGACATTGGACCGGACCAGATCGAGCCACGCGCTCGCCGAGCCGAGCAGTTGCGGACTCTGGATCGGCGCCGCCTCACCCCCAGCGCGCTCGCCGGCGGGCTCTGCCACCTGAATCCACATCGTGGCCCGAGCTGAATAGACGGGCGGCAGGAACCGCGTCGCCAGGAGTCCGACGAGCGTTCCTCCCACCGTGATGCCGGCCACGAGCAGCTTATATCGAACCGCTGCGTTCCAGACCCGAGTCCAGTCGCCCGGCGGTTGCGGTGGGGGTAGCGTGGTCACAGAGCCGAATCTGGGAATCCCTACGGCCGTGTGCGTGTCGAGCGGCCGCGCTCCATTGGACCCGTTATGTGGGGCGGTTGACTGGGAGGGGGGGGTGTTCGCGCTTGAATCGCTTGGCATGTCGTCGGTCTAGCTCTCAGAGTTATGGGTGGCGTTGTCGGCACTCGGTAATAGCAAGCCCGGTACCGCGGGGCACTGTCCACCCCCGATGACATAACCCACGGCGTCATGGCCAGATACACGCACGAACGCCGGCTCGAAACAGGGGTCCGCGATGGCGTGACACTTCAACGTCGCAGCGTTCACGCACATCTGTAACGCTAGCGTGTCAGCGTGAGCACGACTCTGTGACGCGGTTGGGGCTAAGAGCTTGCGCGATAAGCGGTCACGCAATCACGACACCGGAGCATATGACCTGCGTGAGGTCTCGCTGTTCGCAGCGAAACTCTCATGACCAATTTGCATGTCGGGCCGCCCGGCCCGGGGAGCGGAGTCATAACAGTCGGGTCAGCACCACCTCAACGCAGCGACTTCCTACCCTTCTCTCCACCGACCATCGGTGAGGAGGAGATCGCCGAGGTCGTGGATACGCTCCGGTCGCGCTGGATCTCGACGGGGCCGAAGACGAAACGCTTCGAGGACGAGTTCGCGAAGTATCTGCGGGCACCGGGGGCCTTGGCTCTCAATTCCTGCACCGCCGCGCTTCACACCGCGCTGAAGGCGCTCGGCATCGGCCCTGGGGACGAGGTAATCACCACGCCGATGACATTCACGGCATCCGTGAACGTCATCGAGCACGTTGGTGCGCGGCCCGTGCTGGTGGACGTGGAGCCGGATACGCTGAACATCGACCCTCGTGCGGTTGAGGCAGCGATCACCCGGCGGACGCGCGCCCTCTTGCCCGTGCACTATGGCGGCCATCCGGCCAACCTGGACGCGCTGCGGGCGCTGGCCGACGCGTACGACCTTGCGTTGGTTGAGGACGCCGCCCATGCCCTGCCCGCATGTTACAAAGGGCAACCCATCGGCAGCGGAGGCAATCCCGTCGCCTTCAGCTTTTATGCGACCAAGAACCTGACGACTGGGGAAGGCGGGATGCTCACCGCCGATCCGGACTTCCTCGCGCGCGCCCGCGTGATCAGCCTGCACGGCATGAGCCGCGATGCGTGGAAGCGCTATGACGAGGGCGGCAGCTGGTTCTACGAGGTCCTGGTTCCCGGTTTCAAGTACAACATGACGGACATTCAGGCGGCGCTCGGGCTATGGCAGCTGCGCAAGCTCGAACAGTTCCAGCAGCGGCGTCGCGCGATCGTGAGCGAGTACGAGCGCGCCTTTGCCGACGAGCTTGCGCTCCAGCGTCCCGTAACACGCCCGGACGTCGAGCACGCCTGGCACCTGTACGTGCTCCGGCTGTCCGATGATGCGCTGACGATCGGGCGGGACCGCTTCATCAGAGAGCTCGCCGACCGCAACATCGGCACGTCAGTGCATTTCATCCCGATTCACATCCACCCGTACTATCGCGACAAGTACGGCTACATACCGGGGAGCTTTCCAGTGGCGTACAACAATTACCGGCGCATGCTCAGCTTGCCGCTCAACCCCGGGCTGACCGATCGCGATGTCGGTGACGTGATCGACGCGGTGCTCGACGTGGTGCGGAGCCACCGGGCGTGACCGCCAAGCGCCTTCTCGACGTGGCCCTCGCGAGCGTGGCACTTATCGTCGCGCTTCCCGTGTTAGCCGTCGCCGCGGTGGGAATCCGACTCGCGGGCTCCGGGCCGATCCTGTATCGCGCACAGCGCGTCGGTTTGCACGCGCGGCCGTTCACGATGTACAAGCTGCGCACGATGCGGGTGCGGCAATCCTATCCGACTGCCATCACCGCGAAAGACGACCCGAGAATCTTCCCGTTCGGCGCGCTGCTGCGCCGCACGAAGCTCGACGAGCTGCCGCAGCTGTTCAACGTCTTGCGGGGCGACATGGCACTCGTCGGTCCCCGACCCGAAGACCCGCGAATGGTGGAACAGTTTTACGCGCCACTGCACCACGAAACACTGCGCGTGTCGCCGGGACTCACCTGCCCGGGAAGTCTCTACGCCTACACACACGGGGAGGCCGAGCTTGATGCGCGCGACCCCGAAGGATGCTACGCTGAGCGACTGCTGCCCCTGAAACTGGCGCTCGACCTGGTGTACGTCCGTCGGTGGTCACTGGCGTACGACCTCACCCTCATCGCTCGGACGGCCTGGGTGCTGGGCACCGCCTTTCTAGGTCGCCGCACGTTCCCGCTGCCGCCGGAAATGGCGGACGCGCGGCGCATCATGGCCGAAAGCGGCGCCGTCCGGATGACCGCATGACACTCCAACTGCGGAAACCACGGACAGCAACGGCGACGCCGACTCTCCTCGATCGCCTCGGAGAATCCCTCGAGTCCGCCGGCGTCGTCTATTGCCAGTGGAAGGGACACTGGAAGCGAG